>Ga0070741_10008647_pt1 | contig 20261 bp, 17 predicted proteins | sample Coa_R1_4_FD_66440 | JGI IMG/M metagenome (GOLD analysis project Ga0070741, IMG submission 66440) | Surface soil microbial communities from Centralia Pennsylvania, which are recovering from an underground coalmine fire - Coalmine... | ecosystem: Environmental > Terrestrial > Soil > Unclassified ...
GGATTCAATGGGTTAAGCACGCACCGACCTGGGCATATTTCGTGCACTAAGCCGATGGTCAAAATTGTGCGTTAAGCTGACACACCGCGTTTGCCACTTTTGGAGGAATACCAGATGTCTCCCGCCGAAGTACTCAAGACCATTAAAGAGAATAAGGTGAAGTTCGTGGACTACCGCTTCACCGACACCAAGGGTAAGGAACAGCACGTCACCGTCCCTTCGAGCCAAGTGAGTGCCGAGACGTTCGAAGAAGGCAAGATGTTCGACGGTTCTTCTATCGCCGGTTGGAAGGGCATCCAGGAGTCGGACATGATCCTGATGCCGGAAGCGGCCACCGCCGTGATGGACCCGTTTATGGAAGAGCCGACACTGATCTTGCGCTGCGACGTCATCGAACCGAATACCATGCAGGGCTACGAACGCGACCCGCGTTCGCTCGCCAAGCGCGCCGAAGCCTACCTCAAGAGCACCGGTGTTGCCGATACGGCGTTCTTTGGCCCCGAAGCCGAATTCTTCATCTTCGACGACGTGCGCTGGGGGTCCGACATCAGCGGCAGCTTTGTAAAAGTCGACTCCGAAGAAGCATCATGGAATACCGAGAAAGTTTATGAAGGCGGCAATCTCGGCCATCGCCCGAGCGTGAAGGGCGGCTACTTCCCGGTTCCGCCGGTCGACTCGCAGCAGGACATTCGCTCCGCCATGTGCTTGGCGATGATGGAAATGGGCCTAGAGATCGAGACGCATCATCACGAAGTGGCGACCGCCGGCCAGAATGAAATCGGCATGAAGTTCGCGACGCTCGTAAAGAAGGCCGACGAGCTACAGATCTACAAGTACTGCGTGCATAACGTGGCCCACAGCTACGGCAAGACCGCGACGTTCATGCCGAAGCCGATCGTAGGCGATAACGGCTCGGGCATGCACGTGCACCAGTCGCTCGCCAAAGAGGGCAAGAACCTCTTCACCGGGAACGAGTACGGCGGCTTGTCGCAGACCGCGCTCTACTACATCGGCGGCATCATCAAGCACGCCCGGGCGTTGAACGCGATCACCAACTCGCTGACCAACTCCTACAAGCGTCTGGTGCCCGGTTTCGAAGCGCCGGTCATGCTGGCCTATTCCGGCCGTAATCGCTCCGCCTCGATCCGTATCCCGTATGTCGCGAACCCGAAAGGACGTCGCATCGAAGTGCGCTTCCCCGATGCCGGCAGCAATCCGTACCTGGCGTTCGCCGCCATGATGATGGCGGGCTTGGACGGCATCCTGAACAAGATCCATCCGGGCGAGGCAATGGACAAGGATCTGTACGATTTGCCGCCCGAGGAAGAGAAGAAGATCCCGACCGTGTGTCACTCGCTCGACATGGCGCTTGACTATCTCGACAAGGATCGCGCGTTCCTGAAGGCGGGCGGCGTATTCACGGACGACGTGATCGACGCCTACATCGGGCTCAAGATGCAGGAGGTCACGCGCCTGCGCATGACCACGCATCCGGTGGAGTTCGACATGTACTATAGCGTTTGATCGCAGCGCTTATGCGGCCCGAAAAACGCCCCCACGTTCGGGGGCGTTTTTTGTTTACGCCGCCACCGGCCACGCGGTTCGCGCGCATGCATCCCTCCGAATCTCCTCAGTCGATCCTCGACAACCTCACCATCGCGGTGGTGACGCTCGACCGCGAGCTGCGCCTGACGGCGATCAACCCGGCCGGCGAGATGATGTTCGAGGCGAGCACGAAGAAAATGGTGGGGCAGCGCTTCGAGGAGCTGTTCGCCGGCGGCGAAGCTTTGTTGCAGGCGTTACGCGAGTCGCTCGGGGCCGGACATCCGATCACCGTACGCGGCGTGAGCCTCGAACTGCCGGGTACCCGGTCCTTGACGCTCGATTGCGTGATCACCCCGCTCGCCGACGGATCGGTGCAAAAGAACGGCGCCGCGGCGGTGACGACGCTGCTCGTTGAGCTGACGCAGATCGACCGCCTGCTGCGTCGCACGCGCGACGAGAACCTGCTCGACCGCCAGGCCGCCAACCGCGCCGTCATGCGCGGTCTGGCGCACGAGATCAAAAATCCGCTTGGCGGCCTGCGCGGGGCGGCGCAGCTGCTGGAACGCGAATTGGTGCCGAAGGGGTTGAAGGAGTACACGCGCATCATCATCCACGAAGCGGATCGGTTGCGAAATCTGGTCGACCGCATGATCGGTCCCCACAAGCCTCTCGCCAAGCAACCGGCGAACATTCACACGATACTCGAACACGTGCGGCTGCTCATGCTCGCGGAAGTACCCGGAGGCTTGCACGTTCAACGCGATTACGACCCGTCTATCCCCGAGTTCGAAGGCGACTCCGAGCAACTCATCCAAGCAGTGCTCAATATCGTGCGCAACGCCGTGCAGGCCATCGATGGTCGGGGCACGATCGTACTGCGCACGCGCGTGGATCGCGGATTTTCGATCGGGCAGCGGCGCCATCGTCTGGTGTTGCGCGCGGAGATCGAAGACCACGGACCGGGTATACCTCCCGAACTTCGGGAACACATCTTCTATCCGATGGTCACCGGCCGCGCGGATGGTACCGGACTCGGCCTGTCGATCGCGCAGGATATCGTCACCAAACACGGTGGACTGATCGAGTGCGAAAGCCAACCGGGTCGTACCGTGTTCCGCCTGTATTTACCCCTGGAGAACGGCAATGGCTAAGCAGGACTTGGTTTGGATCATCGACGACGATCAATCGATCCGATGGGTCCTGCAAAAAGCGCTCGAACAGGCGGGGTTCTCGGTGCGCACCTTTGAATCGGCCAATGACATCGGTGCGCTGCTCGATCGCATGCAACCGAATGTCATCCTGACCGACATCCGCATGCCCGGCATCGACGGCCTCGCGCTGCTTTCGCTGATCCAGGAAAAGGCATCCGACATCCCGGTCATCGTCACGACGGCGTACACCGATCTCGACAGTGCGGTCGCCTCCTACCGCCGCGGCGCGTTCGAATATCTGCCGAAGCCCTTCGATGTCGATGAAGCCGTCAGTCTGGTCCGCCGCGCCATCGAGCACCGGCGGCGGCGGCGCGTGGAAGCGCCCGCCAACGAGCGCGTTCCGGAGATCATCGGCGCCGCCGCCTCCATGCAGGAGGTATTCCGCGCGATCGGCCGGCTCTCCAACTCGAATCTGAGCGTGCTTATTAACGGCGAGTCGGGCACCGGCAAGGAGCTGGTGGCGCGCGCTCTGCACAATCACAGCCCGCGCGCCGACAAACCCTTTATCGCCATCAATATCGCCGCCGTCCCGAGCGAACTGCTCGAGTCCGAGCTCTTCGGGCACGAACGCGGCGCCTTCACCGGCGCAACCGGACAGCGCCAAGGCCGCTTCGAACAAGCGAACGGCGGCACTCTGTTCCTGGACGAAATCGGCGACATGCCGACCGAGCTGCAGACGCGGCTGCTGCGCGTGCTGTCGGACGGCAAGTTTTACCGCGTGGGCGGGCACGAGCAAATCGCGACCGACGTGCGCATTATCGCCGCCACCAACCAAAATCTCGAAGAACGCGTGAAACAAGGCCGGTTTCGCGAGGATCTGTTCCATCGTCTGAACGTGATACGCGTTCACTTACCGCCGTTGCGCGAGCGGCGCGAGGATGTTCCCGTACTGGCCGGCTACTTTCTCAAACGCTCGGCCGCCGAACTCAATGTCGAGCCGAAGCAGCTGGCTCCCGAAACCGAGCAACACCTCACGCAACTACCTTGGCCCGGCAACGTGCGCCAGCTCGAAAACGTCTGCCGCTGGCTGACGGTAATGGCGCCGGGGCAGGTCATTCGCGTTGACGACTTGCCGCCGGAACTGCGCGGTGCCAACGCCGGACGCGAGGACGGCCGCTGGGAGACGACCCTCAAGCAGGTCGTCGAGCACCGGCTGATGCGCGGGGAGGGAAAAATTTACCAGGACATGAACGAGAGCTTCGAGCGCATCCTCATACAGGCGGCGCTCAAGTACACCGGCGGCCGTAAACAGGAGGCCGCCAAGAAGCTCGGCTGGGGCCGCAATACCCTCACCCGCAAGTTGAAGGAGCTCGGTCTCGACGCTTAGCGACGCCTCGCGGGCGCCGTGCCGGTGCGGCTATTCGTAGCCGGGTTGTACTTCGCGTTCCGCTGAGTTGCTGTTGCCGGAAATCCGACGACCCACATGCTCGTACCGTCCACTCTAGCGAAACTACCGCCAATCGGCTGCGGGTGGGGAATGTTTCGCGATGGCGTGGACACGATGACGCGCGTAGCTATGATCTGAAACTGCGGCCGGCGGAGGGTCCGCCGCACCTAACAACAATAACCCTGGAGAATCTGACAAGGAGTTGTCATGCGAAGCTTCAGTAAGCTGTCCTATCTGCTGTTCGGTCTCGGGTTGCTTGGCGCCGCGCTATACGCGGCGGCCGGCGCCGCCGACAAAGCGACAAATACCAAAGTGGCGTTCAACCCGCCGGAACGACGAGTGTCGGCGCCGCTCAGCGCGGCAGCGGCCATCGCGGCCAAGGACGCGGGGACTTTCTATTTCAGCGCACCCCCGGGCGGTTCTTACCGAGAAGACGTGGCCAAGTATCAGCCGATTGCCGACCACCTTTCCCGCGTCACCGGCAAGCGCTTCATTTATCAGTACTCGGACAACTGGCTGAGTTACAGCAAGAATATGACCGCAGGGATATATGACGTCGTCTTTGACGGTCCCGCTTTCAACGGCTGGCGCATTGAACGCATGAACCATGCGCCTCTCGTCAAATTGACGGACGAGGTCGTCTTTGTCGTCGTTGCGCGCAGCGATGCTCCGATCACGCAGCTCAAACAGCTCGCCGGACATCGGGTGTGCGCTATCCCGGCGCCCGACGCCGGGGCGCTCAGCCTGTTGTCGCAGTTCGATAATCCGGCACGCCAGCCGGTGATTGCTGAAGCGAAAGATTGGCAGGACAGCTATAAGCGGCTCATGGAAGGCAAGTGCGCCGGAAGCGTCATGCCGCAAAAAGTGCTTTCGACCCTCGACCGCAAGGCCGTGAAAGTGATCTATCAGCACAAGCCGCTGCCTAATCAGACATTCTCGGCGGGTCCGCGGCTATCGCAGGAGCTTAAAGACAGGGTCCGCGACGCGCTGTTGTCTGCGTCCGGCAAAGAGGCAACCGCAAGATTGCGCAACGATCTAGGCGGCGGAGATTTTGTGCCGGCGACGCCCGCCGAATACGTCGGCCTCGGCAAGATGCTCAAGGACAGTCTCTACTATTACTGATCGGGCCATCCCTAGCCGCCGAAGGTCGCGCGACCTCGGCGGTTGGTTTTTCTGCTTATCGTACGGCGCGAGAGTGCTACATCTTGAAGGGCAGACCCCAAAGATAATTCGCGACGTAGAGCGAGCCGATCACGGCCGTCGCGACTCCGAGCGAGGACTTGAGCAATCCTTCCGGAACAAAGCGCTGCGTCTTGGCGGCCAGCCACGCGCCGAGAATCGCGCCGCTCGCGACGAATAAACCGAAGCCCCAGTCGGGAGGCGTCGCGATTCCCGTCAACGCCGGCAAGATAAAAATGTAGGAGAGCAGCCCGGCGATCGACAGCACGATGACATAGGGAATGCTCGCGGCGACCATGACATGCATCGGCAGCCGGAAGAAAATGGCGAGGATCGGTACCAGCAGAAAACCGCCGCCGATGCCGATGGCCGCGCCCGCCGTACCGATGCCGAAACCGATCAGGAACATGGTCGCGTGCGGGAACACCACTTCCCGGTCCCCGTAGGCGAAACGCATCTCGCGCGCATCGCGCGCGAGCGTCACGATTCGAAAGCCGCGCGGCAGTCGTTGCTCGCCGCGATGCCGGAAGTGGCGCCAGCCTTCCACGATGAGGTGCAGCGCGGTGATGAGCAGCACGAGCCCGATCATGGCCTTGAACGGAACCGGGTCGCGCAAAAAGTACACCCGCAGAAAAGGTCCGAGAGGCGCGCCCACGAGCCCGCCGATGCAAAGCCAGCGCGCCATGTCAGGGTTCCATTGGTGATTGCGCCAAAACCCGAGCAGCGCGCCGAAGGGATTCAAAAACGCGATGAGCAGGCAGGTAGGGCTCAAGCTGACGGCGGTGAACTGCAGCACGGACGCGCAATAAGCCAGCACGAACGTTCCGCTCGCCTGCCCGACGATCGCCATGGCGTAACCGGCCCACAGGCCGAGCCAGAGCAATTGCCACACGGGAACCGCGACGCCGGCGATCGGAAAAACACGATCGCCGTCCGGCACGAAACCGCTGATCAGCCAATTGACCGCGAGGCCGGCGCCGAAAACGATCGCGACGAGCGGGAGCTGCTCAAAAACAAGCTCCCGCAGTACCGGATAACGCGCGAAGAAAGCGAGCTCCTGCGTCGTGGGGCTGGAGGAGCCGACCGCCTTCTCAGTTGGCAAAGATCTTGTCGCCGTCCGCATCAATGCGAGCCTTGACCATGCCGTGCTCAAAGCTCGCCTCGAACCAATCTCTCAATCGACGGCGGACCGTCGGCGACAGCTCGATCGAGACGTCCTTCAAGGTCTTGACGGTCCGGTAGTTCGGGTCGTCCGCGGAAACGCGCCGCACGACCTCCGGGTCGATGCGCAACTTCTCCCCGAACCACACGCTCGCTTCTTCCTTGTGCGTCGCAATGTAGAAAACCGAATCGCGCAGAGCCTCGCGATAACGCCGCACCGCATCCGGATTTTGCTCCACGTACGCCGTGCGCATGATGGACACGAATTCGAACGGCCATGTGTGAATAATGCGCGCGCCGAACTGCTCCTGCATTTTCAAGACCTGCGGCTGACGAATCACGATAGCGTCGGCATATCCTTCGTTCAGCGTAAGCACCAGCTCGTTCGGCTGCACGTTGAGCAGCGTGACGTCTTTCTTCGGATCGATGCCGCGTTCCTTCAACAGCCGCAATAAATCCAGATGCGAATCGGAATTGAACGATACCGCGATGCGCTTGCCCTTCAGCTCGTCGACGGACTTAGCGGCGTTGTCTTTTCCGACCATCAGCGAATAGCTGGAGCTGCCGAGGCTCGCGACGACGGTCGCTGCGTCCGGCTGGCGCGACAGAAAGGTGGTCACCGGCATGAGGCTCGTCACCACGGCATCGACATGCCCGGAAGCGAGCGCTTCCATCATCGGCGGCCCGTACTGGAAGAACACAAACTCCGCGTCGAGACCGTTTTTCTTGGCGAGCCCGGCACGCTCCATCACGACCGGAATCTGGCCGTTCATTCCGCTCGGATAGGCGATGCGGATTTTTATGGGCGTCGCGTTATCCGCCGCGTGAACGACGAACGTCGACCCCAGCGACATCGCAAGCAACAATCCTTTGAACATCTTCAGCAGTTGTCCTTCCCACCCCATTGTGTCCTCCAGCTAGCTATCGGGATATTGAAAAGGGCATCCGTGCCGTTCGCAGCGGTACCTCCTTGTGCCATATCAACCGCGCCTGCCTGGCGGCGCTTCCGGTTGTTCATCATTTCTGCTTCCACGGGAGCACGTAGCGCTCCACGCTCGTAAGAGCCAACGCCATCAGCGATCCCAGAACGCCGATGGTCACCATGCCAACGAGGACGTAACTCGTTTCGAGATTCAGCCGGCTCACTTGAATCATGTAACCGAGCCCCGACTGCGCGGCGATGAGCTCGGCCGTGACGACGGCCATCCACGACTGGCCGAGCCCGATCTTGAGTCCGGTCCAGATCATCGGGAGCGCCGACGGAAACATGATGCGCACGACCAGCGATACCTTCTTCGCGCCCAAGCAACGCGCGGCGTTCAGATGCTGATCTTCCACGGAAATGCCGCCAAAGAAGGAATTGAGGAAAATGGGAAAGAAGGCGGCGATGGCGGTAATGAAAAAGCTCGGCTTGTCGCCGATGCCGAACCACAGGATGGCGATCGGTATCCAGGCGATGGGAGGGATCGGACGAATCAGATTGACGACCGGCAAGATCAGCCGCCGCAAGGTGACAAAGTATGCCAACAACATAGCCAGCGGCACGCCGATGGCGCTCGCAATAAGAAAGCCGATGAAAACGCGCTTAAGACTCGCTACTACGTCCTTTAACAACAAGCCGTCGGCGAACAACTGGTAGAACCCTTCGAGCACCACCGTCGGTGTCGGCAATAGAACCGGGTTATTGAGGCGAAGAGCGACGAGCGTCCAGATAAGCGCCAGGATACCGAGGCCCGCCGCCATCCATGCCGCGCCCGACAACCAGGCGGGCAGCGCCGGCAGGCGCAATGCCTTCTTGAAATATTCGCTTTGCATTGTGCGGTCCATGCGCCGGCCTCCCTGCCTCTAGTTCACCGTGCCGTTGAACACCTTCATGCTTTCTTCGCGAATCAGGCGATTGACGCGCCGGTGCAAACTTCCGTACCCCGGGCTTTGGACCACTTCAGGAGTACGCGGGCGATCGAGGCCGACGCGGATGTCGTCCTTGATACATCCGGGCGCATTGCCCATGACGAAAATTCGATCGGAGAGAAAGATCGCTTCATCGACGTCGTGCGTTACAAACACGACCGTTGTCTTGAGCTCGGACCAGATCTTGAGCAACTCTTCCTGCATGATGCTGCGCGTCTGCGCATCGAGAGCGCCGAACGGTTCGTCCATCAGCAGGACCGGCGGACGGATGGCGAGCGCGCGGGCGATGCCGACCCGTTGTTGCATGCCGCCGGACAGCTGGGCCGGGTAGGCACGGGCGAACTTTTCGAGGCCGACCATCGCGAGAAATTCACGCGCCACCGCCAGCGGCGCTTCGTGACCGAGCATGCGTGGGCCGAACGCGACGTTGTCGAGAGCCGTCATCCAGGGGAACAGCGAATGCTGCTGAAACACGACGCCGCAAGTGGCGCTCGGCTCGCGCACCGCCATCCCGTCGATACAAGTCTCACCCCGTGTCGGCCGCACCATCCCGCCGATCACGTTGAGCAATGTCGACTTGCCGCAGCCCGAAGGCCCGAGCAGGGCGGTGAATTCGCCGGCCGCGATCTCGATATTTATGTCTTTCACGGCGATCGAGGTCGCGCCGTTGCGCTTGAACTCGACGGACACATTCTCGATTCTTATTGCACCCTGTGCCGCGCGGGTCGCGGGCAGTTGCCTGGCGGGCATGGACCGGGTCTCTTTCAAGCGCTGCAGCGCCAGCGCGTTGGCGGCTACCGCCGCCACCGGTGGAGTTTCCGCGAGTCCGTGACGTTTCCCGATAAAGCTCATAGCACCACCCTCTGTCCCGTGTATTGGCGTTTGACGCCGAGATGGTTCTTCCATTTGCGCCAAGCGCGCTGCCCGGTAATCAGTTCTTCGTTGGGATCTCCTATCGGAAAGGGTTTTTGGCCTTCCGTCTCGCGCCAGACGCCCCTTCTGCGGCGCTCTTCGCGCTGATCGATCAACCAGTCGTTGTAGCTTTCGTAAACGATGTGCCCCTCGGGCGCATCGAGCGTCGCGGCCCGGATGCGTCCGTCGAGCTCGCGATAGAGCGCCGCCTCGGAGGGTGCGAGAACAAGGGGCTCGACGTCGAGCGTGTAGCCGCCGCGCCGCATCTCCTCCCCGGCAACGCCGGCGAAGATGCGCTGGTCGCGCAGGCTCAACAAATCGCGGTAGATGCCGATATAGCGGTCGGTCGCGGGTCCGCCGAGCGGCGCGTGATCGCGCGACGCGCCGCGCGCCTTTGCGAGATCCGTTTGATAGAACTGCAACATCTCGGGCGAATAACGCTCGTCCAAAAAATCGCAAACCTGGCGCAGCGTTTCTTCCGGTTGGCGCACCAGCGTTTCGTACTTGATATCCAGCCACTCCGACGGGCCCAACTTCTTACGCCACGGTTCGACCGCGTTCTGGCAAAGCTTCCAAACTTCGGCCGCGCAAAAAATATTGGTCGGCCCGAAACCGGACTGGAGGTAATCGGCGCTCGCGTCGCGACCGTCGCGGGTGATGAAAACGAACTGTGCGTTCGGAAAGTCTTCCTTGATCTCCTTCACGAAAAACAGGTTGTAAGGCGTTTTTTCGCCCCAACGCGGTTTCTTCACCGAGCGCGCAAAACGTTCGTGCATCGCGCAGTAAATACCGGCAAAGCTGCGCTCGCGCACCGCCTCGCAGATCTCATCGACGAGCGTGCGCGGGTTGACTTTCATGCCCCAGAACGGGGTCTTTAGGCCGAAGACCATCTCATCGACGAGCGTGCGGAAGTTCTCGTCTTTAGCGAGGTCGCCGTAGGTGTGAAGGTAAGGACGGAAGCGCGGGTAGTACCACACGACTTCGGGAACCGCGATGCGGGGGTGACAACCGAGCATCGCCATGATGAGCGTCGTCCCGGAACGCTCCGCTCCCAGCATGAAAACCGGCCGTTCGTCCAAGTTGATAGCCATGCGACTTACATTACCCCACTTTTTGGACGGGTGCACGCCGGCCGGCCGGGGCCGACCGGCGAGGTGCCCGGGCCGAATGCCGACTAGCGCGCGGCGGCGGCGGGACCCCGCAGAGACCGCAGGCGGGTCATCAACATCGCGGTGAAACTTGCATTGCCGCCCGCTGTGGCGGTATCGACCTTCTCCACGCGATGACGCGACAGCAGCCGCGGCCGCTGGCGCAGCTTGGCATAATAGAGAAGCGCCGCATCGATGCTGACGCGCAGCTGTGCCTGATGGAACGGCTTGCCGAGGAAGCGGAATACCTGCCCGTGATTGATAAGGCCGACGACCATATTGGCGTCGTTGAACTTGGTCAGCACGACCGTCACGATTTCCGGATGCTGCTCCTTCAGGATCTTGATGAACGGCGTTACGTCCTGGCGAGCGACGAACACATCGGACACGATCACCGCGATCTGCTCGCGATCCATAACGGCCAACGCTTCATCGCAGGTCGCCGCCGACCAGATTTTGCATCGACCGGAAAACAGTTTATCAACGGCGTGATAAACCTCTTTGTCATCGTCGATAACGAGAATACCGGGCTGCCGGTTGTTGTCCGTCGCGGCCGTCTCGTTGCCGGTCTCGGCGGCGTCGGCGGCGAGCGCGAGCGCGGTATTCGCGGCGGCCTCGATCGTATCGACGACGTCTTTGTTGCTCCAGGGCTTGTAGATGTACCGATAAATTTCACCGTCGTTGATCGAGCCGATGATGGCGGCGAGATCGGCGTATCCGGTGAGCATGATCCGCATGGTGTGCGGCGACATCTGGCGCACTTCGCGCAGCACCTCGATGCCCTGCATCTCCGGCATGCGCTGGTCGCTGACGATCACATGGATCTGATTGTTCTTGACGATGTCGAGCGCCTTGGACCCACTGGTGGCGGTAAACACGTTGAACTTGCTCTTGCAGAGCATCTTTAAGGTGTTAACGATGTTCTCTTCATCATCAACGAAAAGTACGGCTGCTTTGCTCGACATGACGGTCTCCCTTTAAGCTCTCTTCCTCAATTCGACGACTGCTCCTGCCGAAGGCAGGGTTATGGTGAAAATAGAACCTTTTCCGATGGCGGATTGCGCCTGGATGGCTCCGCCGTGCTCCTCAATGATTTTGCGCGAGATCGACAGACCTAGACCGGTACCCTCGCCGACCTTCTTGGTCGTATAAAACGGATCGAAGATCTTCGGCAGGACCTCGGGCGGTATGCCTCTGCCATTGTCGCGAATGATGATCTGCACGTTGTCGCCGGTCCGTGCTGTCTTGATCAGTATGGTTCCACCCTTGTCCTCGTCGATCGCTTGGGCGGCGTTCGTGATGATGTTCAGGAACACCTGATTGATCTGCGACGGCGAGCAGGCGATGAAGGGAATCTCGCCGTATTCCTTGACGACCTTAACCTTGCTCTTCAACACGGGCTTGGCGAGCTGCAATACGTTGTCGAGCCCTTCGTTAAGGTTGAACCCGGTGACCCGCTCGCGATCGAGACGGCTGAAGTTCTTCAGGTTCAACACCAGCTCGCGGATCTGATCGAGCCCGCTCAGGCCGCGCGCGAGAAGGTCTTTCACTTCCTCGACGGTGTTGCTCTCGCGGAATTCGGCGGCCATCGCGTTGACGCGGTTGAATTTCTCGCCGAGCGATTTTTCGTCAGCGCCGGACGTGAGCGCTTGCGCAAGCTCCTCGTAAGCGTCAATCATCCGTTTAGTCTGATCCATCTGGTCCTTGACGATCTCGACGTTGCTGCGCACGTAAGCAAGGGGGGTGTTAATTTCGTGCGCCACGCCCGCCACCATCTGACCGATGCTCGCCATCTTCTCGGATTGAATGAGCGCGCTCGTGGAATTTTTCAGTTCCTCGTTCGCGCGGTTCAATTCATCGCGCGACGCGGTCGTTTGCTTCAAGTTATCCAACATTTGATCGAACGTGCGCGCCAGATCGCCGATCTCGTCCTTGGTGCGGATGCCGAGGCGGTAATCGATATTACCCTTCGCGACGATCTCGGTACCCTGCTTAACCTGTCCAATCGGGCGCACCACGCTGCGGTTAATGAGAAGCGAGGTGGCGGATATGCCGAGACCCGTGAGCAGAACGAAGCCGAAAATCGCCAGCGCGGCGTTCCGCTCGGTCTGCGTAACCTTGTTCTGGTTGATGCGCGCCAGCTGCAAACCGCCGGACACCATGGCTTGCGACTTCGATAGCAACTGGTTGACGAGACGCGTGTCGAGCTCGCGCAGCGTCGCGGCTTCGCGCTTCGCCTGGTCTTGCTCGGCCACAACTTCCTGCAACGCCGGGTTCGGCACGACCTTCTTGCCCGTCGAGATAACCGCCGGAACTTCGGCTTGTTTCTGGGCAAGCGTTGCTTGGCGCTGCTGATTCTTGGCCGCCTTTTCGTAATTGGCGGTCAGTTCACTGAACGTCGTCCGTATGCCCTGATGCTCGCTGCGAACCCGCGCGAGGATGGCTTCTTCCACCTGCTCCTTCGAGCGCAGTTCGCTCAGCAGCTGACCAAGCGACTGGTGCTTCATACCCCATTGCCGCTGCGCGCGCTCCGAGTGATTCAACAGGTATTCGTCGGCCACGGTCGTCAGCTCGAACACACCCTTGACCAGGTCGGCGGCGACACGCTCCTGCGCGGTAACATCGGAGACATAACGACCGGTCATGTAAAGTACCACGCCGATCGAAGCAACCAGCGCGAGCGGAAGCACCGCGTTTAGATACAGTTTCTTACGAATATTCATCGCGCGCTCCTAGTGAATCAGAGAAACCATGACGGGATTGACGGCCTTGAGCGCATCGACATGAATCATGTCCAGGTAGCTCGGCGCCTGGTTGATGTCGCTCAACTTGCTGCCGATGATCCACTTCGCCTCGTCTTCGAGTCCCACCAGGAGCGACTGGTCGAGCGACACCATGAGATTGGAGTCCTTCCAGAGCTGCGCCACTTCGGCGGGCTTCGCCTCGAGCCCGCGGGCGAGAATGTCCTTGGCCTTTTCCGGTTCGCGTAGAGCGAACGCCTCCGCTTGAGCCAACCCTTCCAGCAGACGCTGCACCACGCGAGGGTTCTGTTTCAGGAGGTCATTGCGCACGACCAAGCTGAAGGTCTTGCGGTACAGACCGGGCTGCGTGAATACAACGCCGTTGTCGCCGAGCGGCTGCATCGCCTGAGAAGCGAACGGTTCGCGCATGGAGAAGGCGTCGATATCGCCCTTGACCAGCGCTTTCACCAGTTCGTCCGGCTTCATAAAGCTCAACTGCACGTCGCCGGCCGTCATTCCGTGCTGCAGTAAGAACATATGCAGAAAGAAATGAACCGCGGACGACTTTTGCGTTGCGATCCGCTTACCGCGCAGATCCGCCGGCGTCTGGATGCCTCTATCCTTGCGCGCCACGATGCGTCCCTCGTTATCCGAAGAACCGATCGTCGCGACAATGGCGAAATCCTGGCGACTCAGGCTCTCGAAGGCGATCGGAATATCGGCTGCGGTCGCTACCGGCGCTTCGCCGGCGAGCAGCGCCTTCAGGGAGAGCGCGCCGCTGTTGTATTTCTTCACGGTGACGTCCACGCCCGCCGCATCGAAAAATTTCTGATCGAGCGCGATCATGGCGAGCGCTGCGAGCGGCTCGCGGCCTAGCGCCAAGCTCACCTTGTCGTGCGGCGCCTCGGCGGAGAGCTGCCGGATATTCGCCAACGAATCGCTGAAATAGAATCCGGCTGCACCGAGAGCCGCTACAAGCACGCTCACGAGCGCAACGAGCCGCTTAACACCGGAAGATTTCTTCTTGGTTGGATCGCTTGATTGCATGGACAACTCTCTCCTTGTCGACCGCAGGCGTCGCGCCCGCTGTTGTTCAGTTTCCCCACTAAACCGACTGACCCGATCGCACTTCACCGAGGCAATCTCAATTGACCATAGACGCCGTTATTCGGGATGTCTAGAAAACCCCTGTAATTTCCGTGTCAGCGACGGTTTTCCGTCGCGAACGAAATAGCGCGGCGGGTTTGCGACACGAGCGGCGAACGTTTACCCGCCCGCCGGTGTAATCCGCCGAGCGAACGGCATGGAAAAGCGGGGAGCGGCAGTTACGTTTGGGAGTTTAATGCGCAGGGAGCGGCCGACGCGCGCCGTCGATTTGCGCGCGTGGATTTTAAAATAGGATCGGGACAGAAGCGGAAGAGCGACGCGCGAGCTTTGGTAAATCGCCCGTCAGACCGCACGCGCGGCGCATGATCGCGCTCTTCAATAACGCCGACCGGTTTGTCGCCGACAATCCCACGTCGCGTAGCGCCGTCACCAGCGACCAATCGTTGCCAAAGAGAAACTTGAAGCCGCCGGTAACGGCGACCATCGCCAGATTGTCGCCCTTGCGCCAGCGCTCATAGCGTCGCAATACGTGCAGCGCGCCGATATCGCGTCGCTCCTCGATCGCCTTACGCAAAACTTCCGCGAGTGCCGCCGCATCGAGGAAACCCAGGTTCACCCCCTGCCCCGCGAGCGGGTGCACCGTGTGAGCGGCGTCGCCGACCAGCGCGACGCGCTCCTCCACGTAACGCTCGGCGTGGGCAAGCACAAGGGGGAACGCGGCGCGTGCGCTGACGTTCAGAACGGCGCCTAACCGAGTGTCGAACGCCTGAGCCAACGCGGCGCCGAATGCTTGATCGTCGAGCGAGAGCAGTTGCGGTGCGCGCGCGTTATCCGCCGACCAGACGATGGATGAAGTGTGCGGATCGGCCAAAGGCAAAAAAGCCAGCGGGCCGCTCGGCAGGAATTTCTGCCATGCCACGTCGCCATGCGGATGTTCGGTTCGCACCGTCGCGACGATACCTTGTTGCCGCAGGTCGAGGGAACGCACTGGAATATGCAGGCGCTCGCGCACGGCGGAATCGGCGCCGTCGGCGGCCACCAGCAAACGAGTCCGTATCGCGCGCTCGCCTATGCCCACAACGCAACCTTCTTCGCCATGTTCGATATCGGCGATGTTCCCGCTCAACCAATGGACGTTGGTGTACTGGTGCATCCGCTCTTGCAGTGCGGCAACAACGACCGAGTTCTCGACGATGAACGCGAGATGCGGCTCGCCGATCTCCGCGGCGTCGAAACGTATTTCGCCCGCGCCGCCGGCATCCCATACGTACATCGCGCCGACCTTTCCAAAGCGTCGGCGCGCGATGCCGGGCCAGACGCCGAGCGCTTCGAACATGGCGCGCGAGGCCGGCGTCAGTGCGCTCACTCGCACGTCGTAGTCACCGAGCGGTGTCGCTTTCTCCGGCGATTGGCGCTCGACGACGGCGACCTTGAGGGGCGAATCGCCGAGCGCGCAGGCGAGCGTGGAGCCGACCATGCCGCCGCCGGCGATAACGACATCGTAAGCCGCGCCGTTGAGCGAATTAGGCGGACGATTCACGGTCGCGAAGGGCGCAGCGGCAGACCGCGGGCAAGTCGCGGCAGGCGGCCGGCGAGCCCGCTCGTTATTCGGACAAGGCGGCGCTTCACGGGCGGCAGCAGATCGACCGCCAGGAGTCCCAGATCGCGGCCCCACGTGACGGGGAGATAGTCGTTCGAAAAAATTCGAATCAGGGAATGTGTAAAAGCGGCCGTTACGCGATTATCGCGTACCCGCCAATCGGCGTAGCGTTGTAGTGCGGCGATGTCGCCGGGATCGCGCCCTGCCGCGACCGCGTCCGTTAGCACTTCGGCAAGGGCCGCGACATCGCGCAGCCCGAGGTTGAACCCCTGACCGGCCACGGGATGCACCGCATGCGCGGCATTGCCGATCAGCGCCAGCCGCGGGCGCACGTGCTCGCGCACGCGCGTGAGCGCAAGCGGATAGGCGTTGCGCTTACCGACGCCCGAGAACCGGCCGAGGCGCTCGCCAAAGGCCACCTGCAGTTCCCGCCGGAATGTCTCGTCGTCCCAGGCGAGCACGCGCTCCGCGTTATCACTGCGTTGAGTCCAGACGACGGCGAGGCGCGCGGCGTCGGCCGGAAGCAACGCGAGCGGACCGGATTCGGTGAAACGCTCGTAGGCCGTGTCCTGGTGCGAAAGCTCGGTGGTAACCGCGCTCACGACCGCTGTCTGATCATAGGGAACGCGTTCGACTTCAATTCCCACCGCGTCCCGGATCGGCGAATTCGCGCCGTCCGCCGCGACCAGCAGACGCGCCGACAAATCCTGCGCCGCGTCGCCCGCCTGCACCCGCACCCGCGCCGCCGATTCTTCTAGCGTCACCGACTGCAACGTCGCCGGCGCGATCAAATTGACGTTCGATTGATCCTTAATCGCTTCATACAAAGAGGCGCCCAACGTACGATGCGTAACGACATAGCCGAGCGCGTCGAGGCCCGCTTCAGCCGCCGTCAAACGAGCAACGCCAAAGCGGCCGCGATCGGAAACATGAATGCGCTTGATCGGCGCGGCGCCGCGTCGGGCGATGGCCTCCCACAATCCCAGTGCAGCGAAGATGCGACGAGAACCATAGGCCAAGGCGAGCGTGCGGTCGTCGAAACTCGGGGATTCCGAGAACGAAAACGGGAACGCTTCGACGACGCCGATGGAGAGGCCGCTGCCGCGCAGGGCGTAGGCCAGGCTCGCGCCGACAAGGCCGCCGCCGACGACGAGGACGTCGAAGTCCGTGCGCATTGGAATTGCGTGCCGCGCTAGCGCGTGACGGCGAGCGGCGCGCGCGTGCGACCCGCCGCGCCGTCGCGCATCAGCGCTTCGATGTCGTCGACGGTTCTCGGCACATCGTGCGTCAGCACTTCGCAACCCTCCCGCGTAATGAGCACGTCGTCCTCGATGCGAATACCGATGTTGCTGAAGCGCGGCGGCACGTCGGCCGCGGCCGCGAGGTAGAGCCCGGGCTCGACGGTAAACGTCATTCCGGGCTCGAGCTCGCGCCACGCGTCCGCGATCTTGTAGTCGCCGACATCGTGCACATCCATGCCGAGCCAGTGACCGGTGCGATGCATGTAGAAGCGTTTGTACTCGCCGCCCTCGATCAATCCGTCCACGCTGCCCTTCAAAAGGGCGATATCCTTGAGGCCTTGGACCAGCACCCGCACCGCGGCATCGTGCGGGTCGTTCCAATGTTTACCGGGACGCGCTTCGCCCATCGCGGCCGTCTGCGCCGCCAGCACGATCTCGTAAACGGCGCGCTGCTCGGCGCTGAAACGGCCGTTCACCGGGAATGTGCGCGTGATATCGGATGCATAACAATCGAGCTCCGCCGCCGCGTCGATCAACAGCAGATCACCGTCCTTCATCTCGCCGTTGTTCTCTCGGTAGTGGAGAATGCAGGCGTTGGCGCCACCGCCGACGATGGGACCGTACGCCGGGAATTGCGCACCGCCTTTGCGGAACTCGTACAGCAATTCCGCCTCGATTTCGTATTCCATCATTCCCGGTCGGCACGCTTGCATGGCGCGCCGGTGTCCCGCCGCCGAAATTTTCGCCGCGCGCTTCATCAGCTTGATCTCTTCCGGCCGTTTGATGAGGCGCATCTCGTGCAGAATGTGGTCGAGATCCACGAACTCGCCCGGCGCATGTACGCCGTTTCTGCTCTTCGCACGCACCTCGTTCACCCAGGCGGTTAAGCGCATGTCGAAGTCCGCGTGACGGCCGATCGAATAAAAGACCTTCTCGCGGTTTTCGAGCAAACCGGGGAGAATCTCGTCGATATCGTCGATGGGGAACGCGTCGTCCGCGCCGTAGACGGCGCGCGCACCGTCGAGGCCGGCTCGCAGACCGTCCCATATTTCCTTTTCCGGATTGCGTTCCCGGCAGAATAAGATGTATTCGCCGTGCGCACGTCCCGGGACGAGCACGGCCACCGCTTCCGGCTCCGGGAAATGCGTGAGGTAGTAAAAGTCGCTGTCGGGACGATAAGGGTACTCCGCGTCGCGATTGCGAATACGGACGGGGGCGGTGGGAATGATGGCAACGCCGCCGCCCATGTGGCGCATGAGCTCTTTACGCCGGTGCTCGAATATCTTTTTATCCATTGGTTAATTATGCCGCAAAACCGGTGAACAGCAGGAAAAAGGTTTTGGCCCCCGAGTTTCGGAAACCAGCGTCCGCGCCTGGAGCTGAGGCGCCTCATACGGGGAAAAACGGATCAATAGCGGCCGCCGACCGGACTTTCTCAGGCGCTAACCCGGCTGGAGACCGGTTAAGCCGCTGTTATACTCCGCGCACGCGTCCGCAGCCTGCGCGCCTACTCAGGCTGAGTGGCCATCAGGGGCACAATAATATGAATAGACATCTTCGCGTTCAGGAGACACTGTTTATGGACAAACTTCGCCGCCTTTCCAAACCCGTCATCCACGTCGTCGCGGTGGGCGTGCTTGCGCTGAGCGTGCACTTGCCGCCGGCGCATGCCGCCATCGTCGGCACTGAAGCGGTCGTAAGCGCGCAACAAGCCATGCAGGACCGCAGTCGCGTCCAAGATCTGCTGAACCGTCAAGACGTCAAGGAACAATTACTGCGTGCCGGCGCCGACCCGCGCCAAGTGGCCGCGCGGGTGGATGCGTTGAGCGATGAGGAAGTCCACCAGTTGGCGGCAAAGATGGACAGTCTGCCCGCCGGCGGCGACGCCCTCGGCGTGCTGCTGTTCGTCTTCGTCGTCCTGCTGATCACCGACATTCTCGGCCTGACCGACGTCTTCCCGTTCGTTAAAAAGCCGGTCCGTCGCTGACGTCGTTGATGTTCCGCACCTGGGCCGCCCGCGCGCCGGGCGGCCTTTTACTTCTCCACCTGCTACTCGCGGGCTGCGCCGCGCCGCTGCAGTCCGAACGCCTTTCGCCGTCCGCGTTTCCCGGCCCGGTGGAGCTGACGACGGTGCCGTTCTTCCCTCAGGAAGAGTACCAATGCGGGCCGGCGGCGTTGGCGATGGCGCTCGACTGGGCCGGCAAGAGCGTCCTGCCCGATACTCTCGCACCGGAGGTTTACCTCCCGGGTCGACAGGGCAGCCTGCAACTCGAGCTCATCGCCAATGCGCGCCGTCACGACGTCATACCTTATGTACTGAAACCGCGGTTGCACGACCTGCTTGCCGAAGTGTCCGCCGGAAATCCGGTGATCGTGCTGCAAAATCTCGCCTTCGCCTGGTATCCGAAGTGGCATTACGCGGTTGTCGTCGGTTTCGACCTTGAGCGCGATCAACTGGTGCTGCGTTCGGGTTTGGAGGCGCGCCATCTCGTACCCGTCCAGGTGTTCGAGCGCACGTGGCGGCGGGCGAATTATTGGGCAATGGTGGTGATGCCGCCGGAACGCTTGCCGCGCACGGCGGAGGAAACGCCCTATCTGCAGGCGGTGGTCGCGCTCGAGCGTTTGCAGCGCTGGGAGGAAACGAGCGCGGCGTATCGCACGGCGCTCACGCGTTGGCCGGACAGTCTTGTGGCGCAGCTCGGGCTCGGGAACAGCCGTTATGCGTTGAAGGATCTGACCGGAGCGGAACAAGCATATCGCACGGCGGCGAACCGGCACCCGGACTCCGGCATCGCGTTCAACAATCTCGCACAGACGCTCGCGGATCAGCGTCGCTGGCGCGAAGCCGAAGCGGCGGCCGAACGCGCGCTCGCGCTCGGCGGGCCGCATATCGATACCTACCGGGCGACCCTCGCGGAAATTCGCGCGCGGCGCGGGGGCACGAAACCCGAAAGTTAGCCGGCTTCACGCAGCTCTTCGTACACGAGCTGCACGCCCACCCGCAGATATTCGACGATCTCCGCCATCTCACGTTCTTGTTCCTCGGTATCGCCGTCTTCATCCATCTCCGCCTCGCCGATGTTCATCGTATCGAGTACGAATTCGCCGGCATCGCCGC
>Ga0070741_10008648_pt1 | contig 20261 bp, 19 predicted proteins | sample Coa_R1_4_FD_66440 | JGI IMG/M metagenome (GOLD analysis project Ga0070741, IMG submission 66440) | Surface soil microbial communities from Centralia Pennsylvania, which are recovering from an underground coalmine fire - Coalmine... | ecosystem: Environmental > Terrestrial > Soil > Unclassified ...
GGAATACAGCTCGTTGAAGTTGATCGGTGACGGACTCGCATCGAGCGCCTTGAACAGCGACGTGAGGGTCGGCGCCTGGGGCACCCGGATCTTCACAGCCTTGAGGTCATCGGGCGACTTGATCGGCTTGGTCGACGTCGTGACGTGTCGGAACCCGTTGTCCCAGGCACGCGACACCGTGACGATGCCCGCTTTGGCGATCTGGCCGCGAATGAAGTTGCCGAGGTCCCCATCGACGGTCTTCCACACCGTGTCGTAATTGGCGAAGGCGAACCCGGTGTTGAGGATGCCGGCGACCGGCACGAGCGTGGCGAGCACTGAGTTCGACAGGTTGAAGAAATCCACGGCGCCGGAGCGCACTTGGGAGAGCAAGTCGGTGTCCGAGCCGAGCTGATTCGCCGGGAACAGGTTGATCTCCACGCGACCTTGCGTCGCCGCGCGAATGCGATCGATCGCCTCCTTGGCGCGGACATTCACCGGATGTGTCGGATCCTGGCCGGTCGCGAGCTTCAACGTGAACTCGGCGGCGAACGCATGACGCGGCAGCAGTGCGGCGCCAGCCGCGGCGCCTAGCGTGGCTTTCACGAACGCACGCCGGCTCAGCCTGATGTCGAATGGACCTTTCATCGTTACCTCCTTGCTAGGTTGCTGGTGGATTTCCGAGCGCTGCCCGAATCATTGGGCGTGTTTCGGGCATGACTCGGGCTAGCGACCGACTTTCCGTCGGGCGCACACGGAACCGAATGGATGGGTTAGCTGGTCAGTGCAGCCAGGATTTGATCGACGCGCTCATCGCCGCTGCCGAGATCCCGTACTTGTCGTGCAACGTCGGAAGTGCCCCCGCATCGAGGAACGCATCGGGCAGGGCGATCTGCCGGAACGCCGGTGCGACCCCCGCACGCATGAGCGTTCCCGCAACGGCTTCGCCCAAACCGCCCACCGTCGAATGGTTTTCGGCGACGATGAAGAGTCGCCCGCTGCGTGACGCCTCGCGCACGATCGCCTCCTCGTCGAGCGGCTTGATGGTCGGAACGTGAAGCACACCCACCTCCACGCCGTCCGCGCGCAGGGCCTCGGTGACTTCCAGCGACCTCATTGTCATGAAGCCGCTCGAAACGATGATTGCTTCGCGGCCATCGCGCAGCAGCTTGGCCTTCCCCAACTCGAACTGGTAGCCGTATTCGTCGAGCACCACCGGGACCTGCCCGCGCAGGAGGCGCATGTAGACCGGGCCGCAATGCGCGGCAATCGCCGGCACCGCCTGCTCGATCTCCAGCGCATCGCACGGATCGACGATGGTGAGGTTCGGTACGCCGCGGAAGATCGCGATGTCCTCGGTCGCCTGATGACTCGGTCCGTATCCCGTGGTCAAGCCGGGCAACGCACAGACGATCTTGACGTTGAGATTCTCTTCCGCAATCACCTGGTGCATGAAGTCGTAGGCCCGGCGGGACGCGAACACGGCGTACGTCGTCGCAAAAGGTATGAAGCCTTCCTTGGCCATGCCACCGGCCGCTCCCATCAGCAGCTGCTCGGCCATGCCCATCTGGAAGAATCGCTCGGGATAGGCCCTGGCGAAGATATGCAAGTCGGTGTACTTCGCGAGGTCCGCGCTCATCCCGACCACGTCAGGTCGAATGTCCGCGAGCTCCACGAGTGCATGACCAAAGGGAGCGGGCCTGGTGCGTTGGCCTTCCGCCGCGATCGACGCGATCATCGCGGACGTGGTGAGGCGCGGTTTGCTGATGACGGTGCTCATGATTTCAGCCTCTCTGGGTGGCGTCCAGGATGTCGATCGCCTGCTGCCACTCGGCCGGCGAGACTTGCATGAAGTGGTTCTTCTCGCGTGCCTCGAGAAACGGCACGCCCTTGCCCATCTTGGTATCGAACAGGATGACGCGCGGTTGCGGCGCCGGATGCGCGCGCGCGATGTCGAACGCCTCGATGACGGCGGCAAGTTCGTTGCCATCGACGCGCTGCACGTGCCATCCGAATGACTCCCACTTGTCGACGAGCGGCTCGAAGGCGAGCACCTTGGCCGACTGACCGTCCGCCTGCTGGTTGTTGATGTCGACCAGGCAAATCAGGTTGGAAAGACCGAAGTGGCTCGCTGAAAGCGCGGCTTCCCAGGTCGATCCTTCGTCGAGCTCGCCATCCGACATGCAGTTGTAGACGAACGCCGGATTCTTCTTCTGACGCAGACCCAGCGCCATGCCGACCGCGATGATCAGGCCTTGGCCGAGCGAGCCGCCCGACATCTCCATGCCCGGCGTGTACGTCGCCATCCCCGACATCGGCAGGCGGCTGTCATCGGCTCCGTACGTCTCGAGCTCGCTCTCGGGAATGATGCCGGCTTCGATCAGGGCGGCGTAGAAGGCGATTGCGTAGTGGCCGTGCGACAGCAGGAAGCGGTCGCGGCCTTCCCATTTCGGATCGTCTGGCCGGTAGTTCAGTGCGTGCCCGTACGCGACGGCGAGGATGTCGGACATACCCAGGGCCTGGCCGATATACCCCTGGCCTTGAACCTCGCCCATGCGCAAGGCGTAGCGACGGATGCGGTACGCGCGTTGCGCCAGCGCGGCCTGTTGGTTCGTGCGTTCAGCGACTTCGTTCATGGATGGTCTCGGTTCAGTGGATCAGCATTCCGCCGTTGACATCGAGCGTCACGCCGGTCAAGTAAGCGGCCATGTCGCTCGCGAGAAACAGGCAGCAGTTCGCAACGTCGATCGGTGCGCCGAGACGATTCAACGGAATCCCCTTCAGGATGTCGGCACGCATCTCCGGCGTGAGCTTGCCGCCCGTGATGTCGGTTTCGATCAGTCCCGGCGTCACCGAATTGACGCGGATATTGTCGGGGCCGAGCTCGCGCGCCATCGCTTTGCCGAGCCCCAGGACGCCGGCCTTGGCCGCGGAGTAGTGGGGTCCCCCGAAGATGCCACCGCCGCGCTGCGCGGAAACGGAGGACAGGCACACGATGGAGCCGCGCTTGCGCTCGCGCATCACCGGAACCACCGCCTGGCTCATGTAAAGGGTGCCGCGCAGCGACACGTCGGTGACTGCCTCGTAGTTGTCGGGTTGGATGTCCATGAGGCGCAACGGCTGCGTGATGCCGGCGTTGTTCACCAGCACATCGATCGTGCCGAAATGCTCGAGCACGTCGCTAACTGCCCGATCACAGTCGGCCTTACGCGTTACGTTGCACGCCAACCCAATGTGGCCGGCGCCGAGATCCTTGGCCGCAGCAGCAGCGGCAGCGGCGTCCAAATCGAGGATGGCCACTTTCGCGCCGTGCTCCGCGAACAGCCGCGCGGTTGCCTTGCCGATCCCGCGCGGTGATGCTCCCCCCGTGATGATCGCGACCTTGTCCTTGAGCAGCATTGCGTTGACCCCTTATTCCAGTTGAACGAAAGTGGGGTGATGTTGCGTTCTGCTCGCCCTGGGGGCAACATGGCGGGCCTCAAGCCGTGCTGAATTTTTTTCAGATCGGGTCGCAGCAATGCATCTGCCGCCCCTCAAGGGAATCGTCGCGTTCGAAGTGGTCGCCCGCCTGGGGAGTGTCAACAAGGCGGCCGACGAGCTCAACGTGACCGCCTCCGCGGTCAGCCATCAGATCGCCAATCTGGAGGGTTTCGTCGGTCGCCGGCTTTTCGAGCGCACGTCGCGCGGCCTCGTACTGACGGCGGTCGGCGAGCGCTACCGAACCGATGTCACCGGGGCGCTCGCCCTGATTGCGAGCGCAGCGCATAACGCGCGCTCGGCGGAAGGCGTCGAAGTCCTGCGCGTCCATTGCGCCCCGAGCTTCGCGAGCCTTTGGCTGATGCCACGACTGCGCGGATTTCTCGCTGCGCACTCCGATCTACGTATCCAGCTCTCCGCAGCGTTCAGCGATTCCGACTTTGCGCGCGGTGAGATCGACCTCGATATTCGCTACGGAGCCGTGCGCGGCGGAGATCTGCACGTCGAGACCATCTTCCGGGAGGAGATCCTGCCGCTCGCCAGCCCGGAGCTTCTGAAAGGGGTGGCGATCCGCGAGCCGAGCGACCTGCTCGCCCAGCCCTTGATCCTTTCGGCCGTGAACGTCGTGCAGTGGCCGCGATGGTTCGCGGCGAACTCCGTGTCGTTGAGTCCCGGCACCTACGCGCTCACGTTCGACCGCACGTCGATGGCTCTCGATGCCGCCGTTCAAGGTCTCGGTATCGCGCTCGACAGCGGCCGGCTCGCTGAACAGTATCTACGCCGCAAACAGCTCATGCCCGTGTTTGCAGATCGGAAAGGAATCGAGGTTCACGCGCATCACATCGTGTACCCGAAGCAGCACGGCAAGTGGAAGAAGGTCGAGCGGTTCGTCGCTTGGGTTCGCAGCGAAGCGGGCAGGGTCAAGTGAGAGCGCAGCCGGCGCACATGTGTCGTACGACTGCTTTCACTCGCAAGGGTGTGTGCCAGAGAGCAGCACGCGTGCGGGTGGTGTGCTGCTCGACAAATCCTTGTTTGCGGATGTCGACGTGATGCTGCACGTCAGACGCAGGAGAACAGCACCGGTTTGCGATGTTTGAGCATTGCCGGTTGAAGAGAGGCACGACGGCTTCCGGCCAGAAGCGGACCTAAGCGCTTTCGCTGCTAGTTTCGACGCGCACCCGACGCCCTTAACGGATCTGGCCCTTATGGCGGCTCACATACTCGATAAACGCCTTGAGTTTAGTCGGCTGATTCCGCCGGCTCGGGTAATAGAGGTAGAACCCCGGAAAGGTTGGAGAGTACGACTTCAACACCCGTATCAGGCGCTTGGCCCGAATGCGGGGCAAGGCGAGTTGCTCGAACGTGTAAGCGAGGCCAATTCCTTCGAGCGCTGCTTCCACGGCGAACAGGGTATCGCTGATGGTTAGATTGCCCGACACCTCGTATTCCACCAACCGCTCTCCGATCTTGAACTCCCACTTGTAGATTGCCCCGGTCCCGGCGAATCGAAATCGCACGCAGTTGTGGCGCGTAAGGTCATCGGGATGACGCGGCGCCGGGTGCCGCCCCAGATACTCCGGTGAAGCCACCACCGCGACGGTAACCGGACCGCCTAACGGGATAGCGATCATGTCCCGATGAAGGCTTTCCCCCATGCGCACGCCGGCGTCGAACCCGCCTTTGACGATGTCGACGAAGCCCTCATCGTTGATCAGCTCGAGGTGCACGTGCGGGTTCGCTCGGAGAAAGCCCGAGAGCATCGGCTGCAGGACCATCGACGTCGAGATCCTGGCGGCGTTGAGACGCAAGGTCCCAGCTGGCCGCCCTTGGAGCGCGTTGAGCTCTTCGCCGGCCTCGAGCATTTGGCCGAGCGCCGGAGAGACGCGCGAAAAGTACGCCTCCCCAGCCTCCGTCAGGCTCACGCTTCGCGTCGTTCGATGCAACAGGCGAACGCCGAGTCGCGACTCGAGGAGGCGGATGGCCTGACTCAGGGCGGAAGGCGAAACCTCGAGCTCCGCAGCGGCGGCAGTGAAGCCGCGGTGTTGGGCGACCTTACAGAACGCCAGCAACCCGTCGAGCTGGTTGAGCTTCATATTGTGAAGCATACCTTTACAAGGCATCCAGCGTTAAGGCCTGTTTCGTTCACAGCCGCCAGTCCATGATGCGTACATCAAGTCTGCCGTGGAATTCGATATGACCACTACCAGAGAAGCTGCGTTGTTGAGCCCTAGCGGGCGCCGGACGTTCTTGAGGAACTGGGGTGCACTTGGTGCCGTGGCGACGTTAGGCCGGTGGACGGGGGCGGGATCCGCCTATGCGGCAGTGAACGACTACACATCAGTGCGAGGTGAACAAATGAAGCAGCGAAAACTGGGTGCAATGCAGGTGTCCGAGATCGGCGCAGGATGCATGAGCATTAGCGCGAACTACGGACCGCCCGCCCCGAAGGAGCAAGCCCTGAAGACGATTCGGGCAGCGTTCGAGAACGGCGTCACATTGTTCGACACGGCTGAGGTCTATGGCCCATATACGAATGAAGAACTCGTCGGCGAGGCTCTTCAGCCCATCCGCGACCAGCTCAAGATCGCCACGAAGTTCGGGTTCGCGATCGACGGCACGATCGCCTTGAACAGCCGACCCGAGCACATCCGCAAGGTCGTCGAGCAATCACTTAAGCGCCTCCGGACCGATCGCATAGATCTCTACTACCAGCACCGCGTTGATCCCAACGTGCCGATCGAGGACGTAGCCGGTGCCGTGAACGACTTGATAAAGCAGGGCAAGGTCCTGCATTTCGGACTGTCAGAACCGAGTGCCAAGACGATACGCCGTGCGCATGCGGTACAGCCGGTTACCGCCGTCCAGAGCGAGTATTCAATGTGGACCCGACTTGTGGAACTGAATGGCGTGCTTGCGACCTGCGAGGAGCTCGGTATCGGCTTCGTTCCTTGGGCGCCGATGGGCGAGGGGTTCCTGACGGGCAAGATCGGCACGAACACGGAATTCGACCCGAAGACGGATTTCCGGTCCGCCTTTCCGCGCATGTCCAAGGAGTTCCTGCCCAGGAACATGCCGATCATCCACTGGTTGAAAGGCTACGCGGCCACTAAGGGGGCCACTCCATCGCAGATCGCACTCGCTTGGCTGCTCGCCAAGAGTCCCAACATCGTGCCGATCCCCGGGACGCGTAATGAGACGCACTTGCTGGAAAATCTCGGGGCACAACGGGTCCATCTGACAGCCGACGACATGCAGCAGATCGCCACGTCACTCTCCAAATTCGTTGTCTACGGCGATCGAATGGGGCCAGAGCATATGAGCCAGATCGATTACACGCTTTGATTTGCTCGTAGGGCGTAACCCCAATGTCCGCTATGGGTCGTAAGCGGACTCTTCGCGTCGGCTATCGCGCGAATCGCGGGATTCAAATCAGGATGCAAGAGGTGCGCGATGAGTCTAGGTCTGCGCCCACAAGCAGCCGTAGAAGGGGCCGGCGCGAGTGGGGCCAGCGACGAGCACGCTCTGAGACGGCACGAGCCGCGCTTGCCGAGTCAGAGCGTGCCCATCGTTGCGTTGAGGAGCACTTCGTAGCTTGGCTTGCCCACCGCAGCGAGGGGCACCATCCATCGAGCGTGGAGCTCCTGCAGGTGATCGCGAAATTATCGTGCGCTGAGCGCGAACTCGCGCGGAGACACACGCACCGGCAAGACGTAACCTTCCTCGCCCGTGGTCGCGAAGCGGAACGGCACCGTGTCGAGGTGCGGCGAGCGCGCATCGGCGCTGCCACGGCCGCGGAAATACTCGCCGATGTGGAAGACGACCTCGTACTCGCCGCTCGACAGAGGCTCTCCCGCGAGCACCGGCGCATCGACTACCCCGTGCGCGTCCACGACGCCGCCGCAAATCTTGCGAGCGCGTGCACCCAGCGTGAACACGTCGACGCGCATGCCTGTTGCGGCACGGTTGGTCGTTGCATCGAGCACTTCGATGCGCAGCTGTCGGCCGTTAGAATCCAACGCTGACTCCGCCGATGCCTGCAAACTCCGCGTCGACTCGTGTTCCGGAGCCCACGAATCGCATGCCGGTCCACGAACCCGTCGTGATGATGTCGCCGCGGCGCAGGCCGCCGTTGCGTGTCGCCGCGTGATTGGCAAGCCACACGAGCAAGGAAAGCACCTCGCCGGCCGGATTGCTGCCGCGGCTCTCCACGACGCGAATTCCGTCGATCTCGAGGGTAACTTCCTGCATGGATGAGTCGAACGCGTGCGGCAAAGCAACGCCATCGCCTACCACGAGCGCGCCGTTGCTCTGGAAATCCGCGAGCACTGACAATGGATCGACGGCAGATAAATCGTCGAAACGTGAATCCACGATCTCAATGGCCGTGTGCACGGTCGCCACGGCTGCCTTGAGGTCGGCTGCGCAATACGGCTGCGGCCGCGCAGGCAAATCGTGTGACAACGTAAACGCGAGCTCCGCTTCGATGCCGTTGAGCGCAAACCGCCCGGCGGCGAAACGCTGCGGTGACCGGAGGATGAGCGTAGCTGGCAGCGGCGCGCACGTAGGCTCGGCCGAGGCGTTCTTCGCGCCAACTTTCCATCCGCCGATCGCGCCAAGCTTTGAAACAACCGCGTCCTGGATGGCGTAAGCGTCGCCGCGGGTGTGCGGCCGTACTTCGTCGGGAAGCATCGCCAGACGCCGACCGTTCTGTCGCGCAGCGAGCAACAAGTCCGCGGCCGTGCTCACAGCGGCGGCCATCGGTGCGCCCACGGTGCCGCAGCCTCGTATTCGTCTGCCAACACGCAGAGCGTTTCGTCCTGGCCGGCGGGTGCGAGGAGCTGGAAGCCGATCGGCAGACCGGCCAGCGAAGGCGCGCACGGCAGGCTAACCGCGGCATAACCCCCCGCGTTGGCGAACGCTGTATAGACGGCATGACCGCGAGGACCGGCCTCCTTCCCGTCGATCGTCGACGGATAGACTTCATTGGCGGGCCACGGCAGCGCCGCCGCCGACGGCGTCATCATGACGTCGTACCGATCAAACGCCTCGTTCAGCCGCTCGCGCATGCGAGCAATTTCGGCAAATGCACGAAACAAATCAGCAGCGCTTGCGCGCGAGCCCTCATCGGCCATGTCGACCAGTCGCTTCGACACAAGCTCGCGGAACCGCGGCAGGGGCGCGACGAGGGCTGCGAGACCCGACTGGCCGACGAGCGGCCACACGGCGTTGATCGCATCGACATCGAACGGCACGGCTGCCTCGACCATCGAATGCCCGAGTTCGGCGAAGACGTGCGATGCTCCTGCGACACTTTGCGCGATCTCCGCGTCCACTGGCGCCTCGCCGAACCGGGGTACATAGAGGATTCGGCGCGGCTTGCGCTCCGGTAAGCGCCAAGCCGTTGCATCGCGCGACGGCGACGCGGAATCGCGTGGATGTGGCACCGCGATCGTCTCCAGCATCAGGGTCGCATCGCCCGTGGTCCGTGCGATCACGCCCGCGACTTCGTAGTCGAGCAGGATCTGCGGCAAGCCGTCGGCGCGCGCCACGCGTCCGCGCGAAGGCTTGAAACCGACAAGGCCTGTGTGCGACGCAGGGCGACGGATCGAGCCGCCGCCATCCGTGGCGAGCGCCAGGGGCGCCATGCCGGCCGCAACCGCGGCGACCGCACCGCCGCTCGATCCACCCGGTGTGAGACCAAGATTCCAGGGATTCCGCGTGACGCCGAACAATGCATTCTCGGTGTAGCCGTGCAACGTGAACTCCGGTACGTTCGTCTTGCCGATGACGACCATGCCGGCCGCGCGTGCGCGCGCTACGGGCAATTCGTCGACGGTGGGGACGAAGTCGGCATACAGGCGGCTGCCCCACGTGGTACGTATGCCGCGCACGTTGATGTTGTCCTTGACGGTGAACGGTACGCCGTCGAGCGCGCCCAGCGCGGTGCCCTCACGCCAGCGTGTCTCGCTCGCCCTCGCGGCCGCACGCGCACCGTCGCGGTCGAGCGTGACGATCGCATTGAGCACGGGGTTCACCTGCGCGATGCGCGCGAGCAGCGATTCCACGACCGCAACCGGCGAGAGGCTGCGCGACGCGTAACCTCGCGCGAGGTCGGCCGCCGAAAGCCGCCAAAGATCACTTGCGATCTCCGACATCACATTTTCGACGGCAGCCACGTCGCCAACGAGGGAAGCGCCATCAAAAGAAACGTGAACAGGATCATGATCACGGCATACGGCAGTGCACCCCAGATCGCATCCTCGATGCCACCCTTGTCCGGTCGAATGCCGTGCACGACGAACAGGTTCATGCCCACCGGCGGCGTGATCATCCCGAGCTCGCACATGAGCACGATGTAGATGCCGTACCAGATGGGATCGATGCCCAACGCCGTCACGATCGGATAGGTAATCGGTATGGTCGCGACCTGCATCGACAGCACGTCCATGAACATGCCGAGGATGAGGTAGAACAACGTCAGCGCGAGCAACATCGCCGTTGCGGAGAGCCCGAAGGACGTTACCCACTTGGTGATCGCGTCGGCGATCCCGCTCAATCCAATCGTCAGGTTCAGGATGAACGCGGCGACGATGATCAGCATGATCATGCCGCTGATGCGCGCTGTCTGCAGGAAGCAGGTGCCCAGCACCTCGCGGTTGAGCTTTCCGGCGCGCCAGACGAAGAACAGCGCGACCACGACGCCGAGCGCCGCGGACTCGGTCGCGGTGGCGATGCCGAAATAGAGACTGCCCATCACGATCCCGAACACCACGAGCGGCGGGATCAGGAACGTGAGTGTGCGTAGGCGATCGGCGAGCGGCAGCTTCGCTTCGCGCTTGCCCGTACCGCTGGCGACCGCGCTTGCGTAGATGTACGCCATGAAGCACAGCGTGAGCAGGATTCCTGGGATGATGCCGGCGATGAAAAGCTTGCCGATCGAATTATTGGTGAGCGACCCGTACACGATCATGTTGATCGACGGTGGGATCAGGATGCCCAGGGTGCCGCCCGCCGCGAGCGTTCCAAGGGAAGCGCGCATCGAGTACCCGCGCGAATAAAGAGGCGGGAGGGCGACCGTACCGATCGTGGCCGCGGTGGCGACGGACGAGCCCGACGTTGCTGCGAACAACGCGCAGGCACCGATGTTGGTGTGCAAGAGGCCGCCGGGCAGACCGCCCAGCCATGCCGACAGCGCGGTGTACATGCGATCGGCAATGCCAGAGCGCAGCAACAGCTCCCCGAGCAGCACGAACAATGGCACACACGTGAGCAGGTTCTCGTTGAGCGTGCCCCACACGACGGGTGCTATCGAGTCGACGAACGGCGCGCCGAATGCGGCGACGCCGCCGAGTATCCCGACCGCCGCCATGGAGACGGCGATGGGCATGCCGACGAGCATCGTCGCAAGCATCAACAGGAAGATCAGAACTGCGGGAATCGCGAGGCTCACTGGACCACCCTGCGCGCCGTGCGCTGCGGGGCTGATTCGCGCCTGCGGCCCGTCGCCCGGCCGCCCGAAGGCGGGCCGCGCATTTTCGTTGTGACGCGGCCCGGCGCGCTCATGCCGCCTCCCGTGCGCTGGATCCGAATTGGCCGGGTGCAGGCATGACCCCGCCGGCGCCGCCCCGCTGCGCGAAGTCGTCGAGCTCCTCCTTGACTTCTTCTTTGGCGCTCTTCGGCGGGAATTCGTGGTTGATCGTGTTCATGTCGCCACGCACGAGCAACCACACGGCGCGCATGCCGTAGCCGACCGTGAGCAGCGCGAACACGACGAGCCCCGCGTACCAGATGCTTTGCGGCCAGATCAGCGGCGTCTGCCACGGCGTCGGCGCGGTGCTCCGGTACGCGTGCGTATCCGCGAGTACCTTGAATGCGACAAACGCGAGCAGGACGGCGAATGCGGCAAGCAGCACGTACGAAAGCACATTCAGCCATGCCTGCAGCCGCTTCGGAAAGAGCTCGTGGAACACGTCGACGCGAATGTGGTTGCGGCCCATCAGCGCGAGCGAGAATGCAATCACCGAGCCCGCAGCGAGCGCATAACCGCCGAGCTCGTCCGCGCCCTGGATCGAATAATTGAACAGCTTGCGCGAAATCGTCTCGACCGTGACGACGATCGACAGCGCGACGAAGACGGCACCGAAGGCCCAGGCGAGGAGTGTTTGCACGCGCTTCACGACGGAGCCTCCGTTGCTCGAGTGGACTACTTCACGCCGATCGCATTGCCGACCGTCGCCTTCCATTTTTGCGAACAACCGGGATTGCTCTGGTCGCAAACCTCGGCCCATGCCGGCAACGAGATGTCGCGTACCGCTGCCTTGACCAGCTCGATGTCGGCTTTGGTGACGGGTACGTCGACGAGCTTGTATTTCTTCCCGGTGGTGCACGGATCGCGGCCGACGTTGCAGTTCACGGCGTCGTTGAACAGCTCCTCGGAATATTTCCAGACGTCCTCCGTCTGCGCATCGAAGGCGGCCTTGAGCTTGGCCTGCTGATCGGGCTTGAGCTGGTTCCACGATTTGAGCGTGATCGCGTAGCCATTCAGTGCCACCTGGAAGGCGATCGGGAGCTGGTGCGTCGACACCTCGGGCCAGCCCGCCGAGTTAGCCGAGCTCGCGCCCGTGATCGCGCAGTCGACCACGCCCAGCGACAGCGACTGATGCGTCTCTGGAAACGACAGCGCGACCGGTGTGCCGCCCAAGGACGAGATGAACTTCGCGAGGCTCTGGTCGTAGACACGAACCTTGAGTCCCTTGACGTCGGCGAGCTTGGCGATCGGTTTCTTGCAGAACAGCACCTGCGGTCCGAACGGCCACAAGCCCAGGAGCTTGACGCCGAACTGCTTCTGCAGGCGTTCATCGAGCGGGGCAAACCACGCCTTCACGGACTGGCGGCCCGTTGCGTAATCCGGATTCTGTCCGACGAGGTCGAGGCCGAGCAGCATCGGCTCGTCACGCGAGTTTTGCGACACACGCAGCGAGACGATTTCGAACAGGCCGGACTTCATCATCCGCAGTTCCTCGGTGTCCTTCACACCGAGCGTGTCGATCGGCTTGTAATCGACCACGATCGGCAGCCCTGTCTTCTGCGCCAGTGTTTCGAAGAACGGCTGCTCCTTGTTCTTCTGGATGAGTCCGGTCGCCAGCGGTTGTCCGATGACCTTGAATGTGATCTTGTCCTGCGCCATGGCGGGTGCGGCCAGCAAGGCGACAGCTGCGACCAGTGCGGGAAGTGACGTCTTCATGCAGCTTCTCCTGAACGAGGGATGGCGTTCGCGGTTCATGCGGCTTGCGGTTCGGGGGTCGCGGCCGCGACCGGTGCCGCGCTCGCGAGAAAATCGATTGCTGTTCGCACGCCGTTCGGTTGGTGCGGCACACCGGCGGATTGCAACCCAATCTCGACACCGGCGAGGGTGCCCATGAGCATCAGGTCGTTGAAGTCGCCGAGATGGCCGATGCGAAACACCTTGCCGGCGAGCTTGCCGAGACCTGCACCGAGCGACATGTCGCAGCGATCGAGAATGACCTGGCGCAGACGGTCGGCATCATGGCCGGCCGGCATGACGATTGCGGTGAGAGAGTTGCTGTACTCCTGCGGATTCGCGCACAGGATTTCGAGCCCCCAACCGCGCACCGCGCGGCGAGCGGCTTCGGCGTGGCGAGCGTGACGTGCGAATACGTTGTCGAGCCCTTCCTCCTCGAGCATCGAGATCGCTTCGCGCAGCCCGAACAGCAGATTCGTGCCCGGCGTGTAGGGAAAGAACCCCGCCGGGTTGTGCTTGTGCATCTCCGACCAGTCCCAATACGAACGCATCAGGCCGTTGCTGCGCGACGCCTCGAACGCACGCTCCGACACTGCATTGAAGGAAAGCCCGGGCGGCAGCATGAGACCCTTCTGCGATCCGGCGACCGTGACGTCGACGCCCCACTCGTCATGGCGATAGTCGATGGAGCCGAGCGACGAAATGGTGTCCACCATCAGAAGCGCCGGATGTTCCGCGAGATCGATCGCGCGGCGCACCAGTGGAATGCGGCTAGCAACGCCGGTCGAGGTCTCGTTGTGAACGACGAGCACGGCCTTGATGCGATGCTCGCGGTCGTCACTCAGGCGCTCCGCTACGACGTCCGGATCGACGCCGTGGCGCCAGTCCCCCGGCACGAAGTCGACGTCGAGGTGAAAGCGCATTGCCATCGCACGCCACAGCGTCGCGAAATGGCCGGTCTCGAACATGAGCACGCGATCGCCTGGCGACAGCGTATTGACGAGGGCCGCTTCCCACGCGCCTGTTCCGGACGCGGGATAGATGAACACATGGCTGCGTGTCTTGAAGATGCGCTGCATGCCCTCGAGCACGTCGCGCCCCAGGCGCGCGAAATCGCGGCTTCGATGGTCGATCGTCGGCCGGTCGATCGCGCGTAACACGCGGTCGGGCACGTTGGTGGGACCGGGGATCTGCAGGAAATGCCGGCCGCTTCGCAAGGCCATATGCTCACCACCTCGATGGTTGCAGTGGGAGCGAGTATATGAACGCGCAACGGCGACCTGCGAACCTTCCCGCAGGTTGGGAAAAGGCGCTAAACCTTCAGGAAGTCAGGGACTTGGCGTGCGCCGCGAATGGGAAGCGTGCGCACCGGAAGTGGGCACGAGACCGCCGGTGGCCTGCGTGATGGCGCGCGCGGCCGCGACGACCTGCGGCCCGAGCTCCTCGATCCTGCGCAGCGTCACGCGCACGGAGGGACCGGCGATCGAGATCGCCGCGTAGGGCCCCCGAAACTCATCGAAGATAGGCGCTGCGACGCATCGCAAGCCCACCGCGTTTTCCTCGTCGTCGATCGCGTAGCCTCGGGCGCGGGTTGCAGCAATCACCTCGTGCAGCGCCGTCGGACGCGCGATCGCGTTGGGCGTGCGCCGCGGAAGCCGCTGGCGGAGCACTTCGGCGATTTCGCTCTCGCCCATCGTGGACAGCAGCGCCTGTCCCATCGCGGTGCTCGGAAGCGGCGAGCGGCCACCGGGACGCGTGATGGTCCGCATGAGCTCGCGGCTTTCCACCTGGGTCAGGAACACGACGTCGCTCTGGTCGAGCAAGCCGAGGTTGACGGTCTCACCGGTATCGTCACGCAGGCGACGCATGAACGGGAGAGCGATCGCCGCGAAATTGCGCCGGCGCGCGAACGCCGATCCAATCGAAAAACAGCGAACGCCGACGAACCACAAGCTCGTGTCGCGATTGAACTGGGCGAACTGCTTCTGCTCGAGCGTAATCAGGAGGCGATGGGTGGTCGACGTGGACAGTCCCGCGCGCGCCGCGAGATCGACCAGGCGATAGCCTTCGTCGTCCTCGGAGAGTATCTCGAGCAGTGCCATCGCGCGCAGCAGCGATTGCACCGTGCCGTCGTGCTCGCGGGAGATGGAGTCGACGCTCGCCGGTGTGCGGGCGGCTCGGCCGGGTGCGCGGGTCATCGCAATAGGATAGCCGACAAGGAGCCCACCGTCGTCAAAAATTGCTGGCGTGGCGCCTTCGGGCTACTGACGCGGAGCAACGACGCCACCGACCAATCCGGCCTTCTGAACGGCGCGTCGTACGCTGCCCGACGCCTTCGCACTCTCGATGAACGTGCTTACATACGCGAGCGCTGCGGGTCGGTTCTTGGGCACGGCGACGGCCGTGCTGGGTGACGCAAAGTTGCCTTCCAGCACATGCGCGCCGGGAAACTTCTCGACCATGTTCATGAGCCCCGGGCGACCGGACGCGATTGCATCTGCTTTGCCAGAACGGAGTGCCTCATCCTGCGCTTCTACGGTCGAAACCAGAATGAGCGTTGCGTTCTTCAATGAACGGCCCAGTTCCACGGCTTGGGTGCTTTGTGAGCGCGCCACCACCTTCACGCCAGCACGATCGACCTCGTCAATGGTGTGAATGTTCGAGTTCGCGGGAACGAGATAGGTGCTCTCGGTCACGTAGTACGCCGGACCGAAGTCCACGTATTTCTCCCGCTCGCGATCGACGGTCAAGAACGTCACATCCCATGCTCCTGACAGAGCGCCCTGCAGCAGCGGCGGGGTCGCTGGATACACCACCAACTCCAACGGTACCGCCAAACTCTGCGCCAACTCATTGGCGAGATCCACGCTTACGCCTGTAGGCTTCCCCGTGACCGGATCGACCACCGCAAAAAAAGGCGAAGCCGCTGTCGCAATCGCGATGGCAACTCGTAATTTGCCGGTCGGAGCAAGTTCCTTCAGAGCCGCCGACGTGGTGGTTTCAGGAACCGTCGCGCACGCCGCGAGAAGTGCTGCGATCGCGAAGGGCAAATGGACCAGGATTCGCCTTCTCCAGGAGGACTGAAGGCGCAGGTCGTGGAGTCGACGCATCGTCGGAGCCTCAGTGCTTACGAACCAGTCTGCGCGGCAGGTGAACGATAGTGCCGCGCTGAGGGAGATGAAACTCGGATTGAAAGGTTAGCTGATTTCCAACGCGTATGGAGCGGGCCGGTTCACAAGCGATTGATGAGCTCTGCCGCTGACCGTGGGCATGTACGCCCCCATTGTGGCCTGCAGATTCCTGTACTGGCCATTCGTCGGCTTGTGGCAGTAATCGTAGGGCGTAGGCAGAGGCTGATGCCAGGCTAATCGCCGAGTCCCTCTATCGTGCTGTCATGCGGGAGCCCAAAGGTCCTGTGTGTGCTCTGCCTTGGCCTCCATTTCCAACTTAAACAGGTGCGCCAGCAGCGTTCGTTCTGCTGCGCTCTTGATCCGCGGCGCTGTCGCCTTGGGATAAATTGCTGTGAGGATTGCATCGGTGGAGGAAGGACCATGCGCACGCAAGAAAGCGAGAATCTCCCGTTCGCGCTTCAGGCGACCTAATAGCATTGCGTTTACGTGAGATCGTGGCTCGGTTAGTGGCGGCCCGTGCGCCGACAAATAGACCTTGTCGTCGCGCTGCAGGAGACGCTGCAGGCTGGCGAGATAATCATGCATGTTGCCTGCAGGGGCCCCGATGAACGTGGTGGACCATCCCATTACGTGATCGCCCGTGAACAGGATTCCGTCCTCGTCACGCGCGAAGCAGAGGTGGTCTGGCGCATGACCAGGCGTATAGATGACGCTCATGCCGGCGAATTCGTCTCCTTCGGTGAGTTTGACGTCGGGAACGAAGGTGCTGTCCACGCTCGGCGAGAACCCGTACGTAACGGCGCCGGTCGCGGCGACTAAAGCGGCAGCGCAGCCGCCGTGATCCCTGTGTCCGTGGGTAAGGCCAATCTTTACTATAGGTCGCGCGGCATGGTGCACGATGGCATCAACATGTTCGGGCAAGTCGGGACCCGGGTCGACAACCACCACCCCATCTTCGGTATCGATGAGATACGTATTGGTGCCGTAATACGTCATCGGCCCTGGATTGTTGGCGATGACGCGTCGAATGCCGGGCGCAACGGAGAGCGCAACGTCTCGCGTCGGCTCGGGTTCAGTCACGAAGGCGATGGTCTTCTCCTGGCGTGCGTCAACTCCGGCTATGCCGGTGCTCCAAGAGTGCCATCCAGGCGGGCAGGCGCCTAGTTTGCCGGCAGCATTACAGCTATGCGATCGGGGAAGACAGCTCGGATTTAGAGATCCTCGATCTCCGGCTCCGACTTGCGTCTTGGCACACGGTTGAGGTCGCAATCCACGGTACCGCGAAGCACCCCCGTAGAAACGAATCGCGCTGCTTCGGCGTGGATGATGCGCAACAGCGTGCGCGTTGCCGCTGATATCGGGTGATTCAACGGCGTAGCGACGACCACCAATGCTCGCATGTCGTCAGATGCGATTCGCCGCGCAGACAACCGTGACATCCTGACCTCACGATGAACGCCGCCAAACGGCAGAATGGCCGCGCCAATGGCTGCGCCTGCCAGCTGGCGTAAAGCGGGAATCGAATCCACCTCCATCACGATGTTCAGCTTGATCGAGGCATTCTCGGCGGCGCGGTCGATCACACGGCGAAGACCGTCTTCAGGGCCGGGCGCCACGATGGGCATGCCGTCCAGCTCCTTCATTCGAACCTCACTGTCGGACGCAGCGGCGATAGGCTGGATCAAAAAGAGATCCTCGAGCACGAGAGGCGCTGCATTCAAGTTGCGGTTGCGAGCAGCGTCATACAGAACCGCAACATCCAACTCGCCAGCCTCCAGCCATTCGGCAAGACTGGTGCCGAAACCCTCGCGCATGCGCAGCCGGCCATTGGGCAGGCTTTGGATGAACCGCTCCGCGACGGGATAACCCAGCGTAGCGCCGATCGACGGAGGTACCCCAAGTCGCACGGTCGTCGTACCCTTGGAGCTGCTCGTAACGAGATCGCGTTTCACATCCTCCAGCATCGCGATGATGGTGTTCGCGGTGTTGTGGAGCTGGGTGCCCGCTTCAGTGAGGATCACACCGCGACCATGGCGATAGAACAGCTCGTGCCCGAGTTCCTCTTCAAGCATGCGGATGCGTCGACTCAGCGCCGGTTGTCCCATCCCCAGGGTCACAGACGCGCGGGAAAAGCTACCTGACCTCGCTACCTCGAGGAAATAGCGCAATTCGGTGACATCCACTCTGTTCTCCCGAAGCTCCAATCCGTGACGCTACTTCATCGCGCCAGCGAGATCAACCAGTTAGCTAGCTCACCTAAAGTATGTCCGTACCCTCGCTGGGGCAGTCTCGCGGCGTGCGTGATCTATCGGGACGAGGCATAGCTTGTATGCTGTGACGCCCCCTCGTGGCGTGGGCGCGCCACTTCTAATATGACATCCCGTTTTGGTCTTAATACGCGTCAAGGACACCCGAATGAACATGCTCCTGATTTCACGGCTTGCCAGAATCGTCGTGTGCGGCGTGGCCCCGCTCATCGCCACTTCAACCGCGGTGGCGGACGATTTCTACAAAGGCAAAACCATTGAAATCGTGATCGCCTCGGGTCCCGGCGGATTCGACTTCATCGGTCGGCTGGTCGCGCGTCATCTTGGGAAACACATCCCCGGTAATCCAGCGGTTGTGCCGCAGAACATGCCTGGCGCAGGAGGCCTGACCGCCACGAACTATCTTTTCCGCAAAGCGAAGCAGGACGGCACCGCACTGGGGCAACTGCCGGCGAACATCATTATCGAAGATGCATTGCAGGCTCCCGGCGTCGGCTACAAGGCCGCCAAGTTCAACGAGATCGGCCGGATCGCCTCCGGTATCAACCTGACGGTTTCGCGTAAAGACTCGAAGGCAAGAACGCTTCAGGATGCGACGAAAGTTCAGGTGGTCCACGCCACGACGGCACCTGCATCGCTGGTCCAGGTGTTCCCGACGGTCGCAAATCACCTGGTGGGCACCAAGTTCAAGTTCGTGTCGGGATATACCGATACTGCCACGACGATTCTTGCGATGGAGCGTGGCGAGGCCGACGCGGCTACCGTGGGGCTCAACTCGTTGTACTCACTGCGCCCCGACTGGCTCAAGAATGGAGAGGTCAACTTTCTCGTGCAGTACACGCCTGGACGCTCTCCACGTCTGCCGAACGTTCCCGCTATCACTGAATTCGTGAAGGCGCCGAAAGATCGCGAGGTGCTCGATCTCTTCCTCACCGCGGTTACGCTCGGCCAACACATCACCGCGCCGCCTAACGTACCTGCCGATCGCATCGCTATCCTGCGCAAAGCTTTCGACGAGATGCTGAAGGACCCGGATTTTCTCAAGGAAATCGAAGTATCGAAGACCTGGTTCGACCCGATGAGCGGCATTGAGCTCCAGAAGCTTACTCAAGCCAGCTACAGCGCCGACGCGATCGCACGCGCTAAGGCGATCCGCCTCTCGCAGGATTAGAAACACCGGTCCTCCTATTGCGGCGAGTGCGCATGCCTCGCCACCTTCACTCGGAGCAACTCGACATGTCGATGGGAGTCGACGCGAAGTGGATTGATGTCGACGGCATCAAGACTCGCTATTTCGACGCAGGCCGCGGAGTGCCGATTCTGTTCGTGACGGGGGGACACTTCGGCAACCCGGTAGCGACCTCCGTGGTGGAGACGTGGGATCGCAATTTTCTCCCATTGAGCGGGACCGGGCGTGTCATTGCCGTCGAGAAGCTCGGTCAAGGCCACACCGACAATCCGGCGAATGACGACTACACGATGCAGGCTGTTGTCAAACATTTGGCCAGATTCGTAGACGCATTGGAATTGCGCGGACTACACGTGATTGGGCAATCTGCAGGGGCTTTGCCAGCTGCAGCATTGGTGCGCGAGCGTCCGGAACGCGTGCGCTCCTGTACGTTGATCAACAGCAGCACCTTGTCCCCAGGCGTCGGTATGACCGACGTAAATCTGGCGGGCTGCCCGTTTCCGCCGTACACGCGCGAGAGCCAACGCTGGATCATGGAACGGTCCGCGTTCGATCCCACGTCGGTGACCGACGACTATGTCGATGCGGGATATCGCGTGCTCAATCTCGACAAGTACCGGAGCTCCGTCAAGGCGATGCAAGGCGGTCTCAAGGACCAGCTCTTTGTACCCAAGTTGGCTGCGCTAAAGGAAGAGCTGCTCTCGTGGATACGTCGAGGAGGGCTTGCGCGTCCGACGCAAGTCATTTGGGGTGCAAACGATCGCACCGCCGTCGTTGATCGCGGCCTTGAACTCTTTCGCATGATCGCTGCGCACGAGCGTCGGACATCCCTGTGCGTACTGAATCAGGCGGGCCATCACCCCTACCGGGAGCATCCCGAACAGTTCAATGAGGTGATGGCTGCGTTCATCCGCCAAGTGGAACCCCCGGTTCTCGCGATCCATCATTGATCCTGG
>Ga0070741_10008649_pt1 | contig 20260 bp, 20 predicted proteins | sample Coa_R1_4_FD_66440 | JGI IMG/M metagenome (GOLD analysis project Ga0070741, IMG submission 66440) | Surface soil microbial communities from Centralia Pennsylvania, which are recovering from an underground coalmine fire - Coalmine... | ecosystem: Environmental > Terrestrial > Soil > Unclassified ...
GGCGTGCTGGTGGACCGCCGCGGGCACCGGCGCGTGACGATGATCGCCGCCGACCTGGGCCGCGCCCTGGTGTACGGCAGCATTCCGGTGTGCTTCGCGCTGCACGTGCTGACGCTGCCGCAGCTGTATTCGGTGATGTTCGCCGCCGGCACGCTGAGCGTGCTGTTCGGCGTGGCGGACGGGACGCTGTTCGTGTCGGTGGTGCCGCCAGACCGGTACGTGGACGGGCAGTCGCTGATCTACGGCAGCCGCGCACTGTCGTTCACCGGCGGGCCGAGCATCGGCGGCGTCCTGGTGCAACTGCTGTCCGCGCCGGTCACCGTCGTGTGCGACGCCCTGTCGTTCCTCGGCTCCGCGTGCTGCCTCGCGCGCATCCGCCCGGTCGAGCCGCCGGTTGACACGGCCGCCAAGGGCGCGGTGTCGGCGGGCGCGCGGTTCATGATCCGCGACCCGATCGCACGTTCCTCGCTGATCGCCGTCGCGGTGATCAACTTCTTCAACCTCATGTTCGGCGCGGTGTACCTGCTGTACGCGGTGCGCGTGCTGCACATCAAGCCGGGCGTGCTCGGCGTGCTGCTCGGCATCGCCGCGGCCAGCGGGATCCTCGGCGCCGCGGTCACCAAGCCGATCGCCGCCCGGATCGGCATCGGCTGGACGTTCACCATCGGCTGCCTGCTGTTCTCCGCGCCGCTGATCGGCTGGCCGCTGGCCGGCGGCCCGCGCGTGCTGGTGCTCGCGACCCTGTTCCTCGCCGAGCTGGGCTGCGGCTTCGGCGTGATGATGCTGGACATCAGCATCGGCGCGATCTTCGCCGCGGCGATCCCCGACCACCTCCGGTCGCGTGTCATCGGCGCGTTCTCCGCCGTCAACTACGGCACCCGTCCGCTCGGCGCGGTGCTCGGCGGGGTTGTCGCCAGCCAGATCGGGCTGCGTCCCGCGCTGTGGATCGCGACCGTGGGCGGCCTGGCCGGCTTCTTCCTGCTGCTCCCCACCCCGATTCCCCGCTACCGCATGCCGTCAGACGATCAGGAGGGTCTTGCCGATGGTGGCGCGGCTCTCGATGGCGGCGTGGGCGTCGGCGGCGCGGGCTAGCGGGAACGTCTGGCCGATCACCGGGCGGAGGCGGCCGGCGGCGGCTTGCGCCAGCGCCGACTCGGTGAGCTCGCGCATCTGCTCAGGGGTCACCTGGGCGCCGCGGACCAGCGTGATGCCGCGGCGCGCGGCCTCGTCGTCCGGGATGCGCGCGAACGCGCCGCTGGCGGCCCCGTAGGAGGACATCCGGCCGCCCTCGCGCAGCAGGCCGAACGCGGCGCTCGCCACGTCACCGCCGACGCCGTCGAAGACGACGTCCACCGCGGGCACGCCGGCCTCCCAGCCCGGCTCGGTGTAGTCGACGGCGACGTCCGCCCCGAGTTCGGTGGCCAGGGCGGTCTTGCGCGCGCCGCTGGCCAGGCCGATCACGCGGGCGCCGGCGTTGCGGGCGAGCTGGACGAGCAGGCTGCCCACTCCCCCGGCGGCGGCCTCGATCAGCACCGTCTCACCCTTTCGCGGCGCGGTCGCCCGGATCAACGCGGTCGCGGTGCGGCCGTCCGCGAGCAACGCCACCGCGTCCCGGAGCGGCACACCCTCGGGCACGGGGATGGGATTGTGGCGGGGCACCACCGCTCGTTCGGCGTAACCGCCTTTCCCGCCGGTCGTGGTGACCACCGGCAGGCCATCGAGACGCCCGCCCACGCCGTTGCCGAGGATGACGGGGAGCGCGGGTGCCATGCCGGGAAACGGCGCGCGGCCGGCCCGGAGCTGGGTCTCGACGAACGTGATGTTCGCGATGTCGACGTCGATCAGCACCTCGTCCGGGCCGGGGACCGGATCGGGGACCTCGGTCGGGATCAGGTTCTCCGGCGGGCCGAACTCCTTCAGGATCACTGCTCTCATGATGGCGAGTTTATCGGAACATTTTGCTCCGGAATAACCGGGGCTACGCTGCTCGCATGGCGGATGCTGAGGGGGCGTTCACCCGGCCGCGGCCGGTGCGTACGCGGCGCGGGCGGCAGGCGGAGGCGGCGCGCAACGACCTGGTCGTGCTCGCCGCGGCGCGCGAGGTGTTCGCGACGATGGGCGCCGACGCGCCGGTCGCCGCGGTGGCCGAGCGGGCCGGCGTCGGCATCGGCAGCCTGTACCGCCGGTACGGCAGCAAGGACGACCTGCTGCGGCACCTGTGCCTGCTGGCCATGCGCCAGTCGATCGAGGCCGCCGAGGCCGCGCTCGAGGTGGCCGACCCATGGGCCGCGCTGGCCGGGTTCGTGCGGGCTTCGGTCGCCGCGGGCACCGGCTCGCTCGGGCCGCTGGCCGGCGCGATCGAGTCGACGCCGGAGATGTGGCAGGCCAGCAGGCGCGGCCGGGAACTGCTCGGGCAGCTGGTATCGCGGGCACGGACCGCTGGCGCGGTGCGGGCGGACGTCACACCGCTGGACGTCGCGCACCTGATCGAGCTGTTCGGGCGTCTCGGTCCCTCGGACGCGGCCCGCGGCGAACAGGACGCGATCAGGCAGCGGCTGCTGGCGATCGCCCTGGATGGGCTGCGGGCCGGGCAGGAGTTCGCGCCGCTGCCGGAACCGGCGCCCACCGAGCGCTACTACGAGGGCCGCTGGGCCAAGTCGTGACACGATGGCTGCCATGACCCACTACAGCCGTCTGCTGAAGGTCGTCATCGATGCGCCGCCCGAGCTGCACGACCAGGAGCTGGCGTTCTGGGCGGGCGCCCTCGGGCAGGAGCTGCCCGGGATCTACTCCGACGAATATCACGGCGCCTTCCTGTGCGGGCACGACCTGATGCTGCTCATGCAGCGCCTGGATTCCGGCGAGCCGCGCGTCCACCTGGACATGCACACCGACGACGTGGACGCCGAGGTCGCCCGGCTGGAGCGGCTCGGCGCGCGGCGCGTCGAGAAGGTGCAGAGCTGGTGGATCCTGCGGGACCCCGCTGGCCTGCCGTTCTGCGTGCTGCCGATCCGGCCGGGTTCGCTGAACGACGAGAACGCCCAGCGCTGGGAGTAATCGCCCGGGTTGTGTAGGGTCTGCCCCATGATCGGGAAGTTCGCCGGACTCGGCGCGGCCGCGGCCGCCGCACTCCTGCTGTCCGCCCTGGCCTCGCCCGGCGCCGCGGCAGACGACGCGACCGGTGCGCCGGTCCACGACATCAGCCACGCGTGCAAGGGCCAGAACGCCGAGGTGGAGCAGGCCACCTGGCACAACTTCGCGTACGAGGCGTGGATGGGCTGCGACAACAGCATCGGGTTCGCCCGGTCCGCGGACGGCGGCCGAACCTGGAGCAAGCCGGCCGTCATGGCCGGTTCGGCCGGCGGCTCCTGGGACCCGGCGGTCTCCGTGTCGACCGACGGCGTGCTCTACGTGTCGTTCATGAACTCCGACAGCACGCACACGTTCCCGGTCGTCGACACCTCGTTCAACCACGGCCGGACGTTCAGCCAATCCGCGACGCTGACCCCGCCGGATCAGAACAACTGGGGTGACCGCGACTTCACCGCCGCGGGCGCGCACGGCGTGGTGTACCTGACCTGGGACTACGGCCCGAGCGCGGCGCTCGTCACGGACATCTGCTCGGCCGGCGGCAGCTGCGCGTTCGCCACCGGCGACCTGAACGTCGTCGTCCAGAAGTCGACCGACTACGGCCGGACCTGGGGCCCGATCGTGCACGTCAGCCCCGGTTTCCCGGCCAGCGGCGGGGACAGCGCGCCGATGGTGGTCGAGCCGGACGGCCGCGTCGACCTGGCGTACCAGGGCTACAACATCTACAACCTCCAGACGTACGCGATGAACCCGGCGACGATGTACTTCACCTCGTCCGTCAACGGCGGCAAGACGTGGTCCCCGCCGGTTCAGGTGGGTGCGTCGGCAGGCACGATGTCACTCGCGGAATGGTGGATCGACGGCGCGATCGGCGCCGATGCCGCCGGCAACCTGTACATCACCTGGGATACCCAGGGTTTGAGTAACGACGTCGGCTGGGTGGCCTACTCCACCGATCACGGGAAGAACTGGTCCGCGCCGATCCGGGTGACACCCGACAACGACAACGCGACGCACATCGTCGAGGTCGCCGGCGGTGCCAGGCCAGGAATCGCCTACGTGGGCTGGCTGGCGAACAACGCGCCGGGCGGGTACGGCGAGTACCTGCGGACCTTCTCGATCCGCCATGGCTGGGTCTCCGGCCCGCGGCGGATTTCCGTCAGGTACGGCAACTCGTCGATCTGGCCCGGCGACACCTTCGGCATCTCGGCGTGGGCGGACAATCCGCGGCAGCTGATGCTGAGCTGGGGCAGCGCGGTCGGCGGGTCGCCGAACTCGGAGATCTTCACCACCTCAGTGCGAGTGCCATGACCGCTCAGTCTTGGCTGGTGATCGTGCGACCGCTCTCCGACCCGGCGCCTGCGCGGGTCCTCGGAGGCGACTCGAAACGATTGCGGACAGTTACCCCCCCGGATCGGATCCTGCTGGCTTGTTCCGGGGCTTGCCCGGCCGGCTGGCCGCCCGGCGGGTCAGCGGCGGGCTCGCTCGGCGTCGGTTAACGTGGCAGATTTCCCCTTCGTGGTAACGGGACCCCTGCCCCCGGGGGTCGATCCACCACAAAGGGAAAATCGTCCACGTTGTTGACGGGACTGCCGGTGCGCCCCTATCCCGGCCCTCCGGCGCCCGGAACGACCGAGACAACTAGCTCGGCAGGGTGCGGCCGTCGCGGGGGGCGAAGGCCGCGAGGGCGTCGGCGTCGGTGGCGCGGGCGTGCAGGAAGTAGTCCGTCCACTCCGCGACGTCGGGGTACGCGGAACTGTCGTTAACCTGGGCGCACGCGGCCACGGGGTCGTAGGGGGTGCGGCGCATCTCGACCGTGCCGCCGGACAGGATCGCCCAGTGCGCGCCCTGGCGGCCGTAGGGCATGCCGATGCTGCCGGGGTTGATGATCTGGCGGGTGTTCGCCAGCCGGGTGAACGGCATGTGGGTGTGCCCGCAGACGACGGTCATGACCTCGGGCGCCAGGTCGCCGAGCACCTCGGCCCAGCGCTCCAGGCGGGTGTCGACCACGACGACTTCCTCGTCGTCGCGGGGCGTGGCGTGGCAGAACAGCACCTCGCCGAAGCCGTCCACGGTCAGCGTCACCGGGTGCGGCAGGCCGGCCAGCCAGTCGACGTGATCGGCGCTGAGCTGCCGCGCGGCCCACGGCGCGATCGGGTCGCCGACGTCGTCGACCTCCCCGCGGGCCAGCTGCACCAGCTCCCGGTCCGCGTTGCCGCGGACCCAGACCACCCGGTCGCCCAGGCCGAGGAGCCGGTCCAGCACTTCGGTCGGCTGCGGCCCGGCGGCGATGTCCCCGGTCAGCACGATCCGGTCGGCGCGCTGGAGATCCGGCTCGGCCAGCACGGCGTCGAGCGCGGGCATGACCCCGTGGATGTCGGACAGCACTGCGACTGAGGTGACCATTGCCTCAGGATGCCAGAGCTCACCGCGCCGAGCCGTCCGGCGCTGCTGTCAGCAGCGCGGTGCCGACCAGACGCTCGGCCGGCCGTGCTGACGAAGGTGGCTGACGGGACGGTTAGCCACTTTCGTTAGGATCCATGGAGTGGTACTCACGTACAGCGAGGCAGTCGGCCGCAGCGGGGTACCGGGACAGGTACTTCGGGGCGGCCCTGGCGTCGCTGGCCAGGGCGGACGTGCCCAGCGGGCGCCGGCGCCAGCTCGCGCGCCTGCTCTACCCGGCAACGCTGTGCGACGAGGCGACCGTCGCGGCGGGTGCTGCGGTGGCCGGCTCGTACGGGGACGACTGCGGCGTCGTCGTCGCGCAGCAAACGGCGATCATGCGGTCCGTGCTCGCCGCGCGGTCCGCTTTCGCCTGATTTATGCCTGGAGCGAGCTACTCTTCGAGGGCCGCGGCGTCGGCGGGGACGTCGACCGAGTACTGGCGGAGCACGGCCAGCGGGACGATCTCCAGCGCGCGCTCGTGCGTAGAGGCCAGGACCACCGGCGCGGCGGCGCCGTCATGGTGGGCACGGAGCCAGTTCATCGCCGTCACGCACCACCTGTCCCCCGGCACCAGCCCCGGGAACCGGAACTGCGGCATCGGCGTGGACAGGTCGTTGCCGATCTTCCGCTGGTGTTCGAGGAATTCGGCGGTGACCACGGCGCAGATCGTGTGGCTACCGAGGTCTTCCGGGCCTGTCGTGCAGCACCCGTCCCGGTAGAAGCCGGTGAGCGGATCGATGCCACACGGCTCTAGTTCCCCGCCAAGCACGTTACGGTCGCCCATGCCAGAAGTATCGGTTTGGCGGCAGTACCGGCGCAAGCACTGGGTCACACGCCCGTTGCCCCGTCGATGTGCTCGCGGAGCAGATCGGCGTGGCCGTTGTGCCGGGCGTACTCCTCGATCATGTGCAGGTAGATCCAGCGCAGGTTCACGCGGCCGTGCCTCAGCTGATACGTCTCGTCGAGCGGACGGCCGGCGTAAACGGCGCGTGCCGCCGCGATTTCGGCTTCGTAGGTTGCCAGGTCACGCTCCGCAGTTGCCGCGCTCGCGTCCGTGAAGTCGCCGTCCGGGCTCTCGTCGGTGCAATACTCGGTGCCCAGCTGCTCGCCGAAGTAGCGGCCTCTCAGCCAGCCGCGCTCAACCTCGGTCATGTGCCTGATCAGGCCGATGAGCGAGAGGTTCGATGGGCTGGCGGCACGCTCCGCCAGCTGATCCGCGGTCAGCCCCGCGCACTTGCTCCGCAACGTCTGCCGGTGGAACTCCAGCCAGGCGTCGAGCTGGGTGCGCTCGTCGGCGTCCCGGGGAACGCGATCGCGCGTGATCTCGGGTGCGGTCCATGTCATTGGTTCATCATGACGTGTCCCCGGCCGCTTAACGCGGACTTCATAGCGGCTCAAGCCGGCGCGGTTATGTTCTTGGTCGTGGGGCGGGGCGTCGGGAACGGCGGACAGCGAAATGCCGCAAGCTGTCTGCCGGTCCCGATGAAAGAAGCCGAGAGCGCGCCGGGGGGCCGTGGTGCTAAAAAGGCGCGCCGGGGGGCCTCCGGTGCGCTTGCGGGCGACCCGGGGGCCTCGGCTGACTGCTGCGTGCGGCGCGCACGGCGCGTACGGCGCGCACGGCGCGTACGGCGCGCACGGCGCGTACGGCGCGCACGGCGCGTACGGCGCGCCTCACCGGGGCCGGCCGCCGGCCATGGCTGAATGCCGCATATGAAGATCCTGACAGCCGGGCTCGTCGTGGCAGCGGCCCTTGCGGGGACCCCCGCCACCGCCTCGGCGGCGGCGCCGGGTTCGCCGATCAAGCACGTCATCGAGGTCATGATCGAGAACCATACGTTCGACAACCTCTTCGGCAGCTTCAGGGGCGCCGACGGCATCCCGCCGGGCACCTCGCTGCCGAACCCCGGTGCCTACTACCATTCCGCGCCCGACGTGCCACCGGTCTACGCGAGGCCGAACGAGGGCGATGTGATGAAAGTGCTGAACAACAGCCGTGTCGGCGAGCAGATGGCCATGGATTACGCGCCCGGCAAGAGTTACCTGATGGACCACTACACGGTGTTCCCGCAGGACTCGATGGCCTCCATCACCGAGTTCGGCCCGTCGTTCGACCCGGACGAGCAGTACCTCGCGGCCAGGTACGAGCTTGCCGACCACAACTTCCAGCCGCTGATCGCGCCGACCCAGCCGAACGTGATGACCGCGCTCAACGGGACCGCGCACGGCTGGTATTACAACAACCTCGAGCCGGGTCCGGCCAAGCCCTGGAACTCGATCTTCGACGAGCTGACCACGCACGGCCGCAGCTGGAAGATCTACTACGCGCTGCCCGCGTGGACCCTGAACGGCACGATCTGGGACCAGATCATCCCCAGCGGCTCCGCCGCCGACTTGACCGACGGCGACCATTTCTTCGCCGACCTCGGGGCGGGCAGGCTGCCGGACTTCTCGTTCGTCCGGCCTGGCGTGGGGTACAGCACCGAGGCCGCAGAGGACATCGGCGAGGGCGACACCTGGGTCGGGCAGCTCGTCAACGCCGTCGCGCACAGCAGGTACTGGGCCTCGACCGCGATCTTCCTGACCTACGACGAGGGCGGCGGCTTCTGGGATCACGTCCCGCCGCCGGTCTCGCTCGGCTACGGCACCCGGACCCCGATGGTGATCATCAGCCCGTACTCGCGCCGCGGCGTGTACCACCGGCAGACCACGAACGTGGGCATCCTCTCGTTCATGCAGAAGCTGTGGGGCATGCCGCCGCTGACCGCGCTGAACGCCCGGCAGGACGACCTGATGGGCGCGTTCGACTTCCGGCAGCGCCCGCTGCCCGCGCCGTCGGTGCCGGTGGCGCCCGGGGACACCATCGGGTTCCACGGCTCCGGCGGCATCCTCACCGACATCGGCGCGCCCGCCCCGGGGCGCTCGCTGACCATCAACCTCGAGGCGGAAACGGGCGGGCTGTCGCTGGACAAGTCGGCGAACGGACCGGTCACGCTCACGCTGACCCCGCCGCCCGGAGTTCCGGTTCCGTCCTCGTTCCCCGCATCGCAGACCCTGCTCAGCGGCCAGGCGACGTTTCACGTCAGCTTCCCTGCCGCGGGTTACTACCGGATCGCGGCTGCCGGGCCGGGTGGCAGCAAGGGCTGGGTAACCGTCGACGTAGGCGTGACCCCGGCCACCGCGCCGTAACCGGCGGGGTGGCGCCGGGCGGCCCCGGCGCGGCGCGGATTGACACGCTCTAGTGGGCTCGATTGCGCAATTGACACGGTGAGCGAGCGCGATGCACGATTGACTGTATGGTCAGTCAAACGTTCACTGGGCACCCTGCGCCGCTGGACGCGGGCGAGCTGGCGCAAACGCTGCGCCCGTTCGGCGAAAGCCGGATGCTGCCGCGCGCCGCCTATACCGACGAGGCGGTGTTCGAGTGGGAGCGGCGGCATTTCTTCGGCGACTGGGTGTGCCTCGGGCTCGGCGCCGAGCTGCCGCACCCCGGCGACCAGCGGGCGGAGGCCTACGGCGACGGCAGCGTGCTGCTGGTGCGCGGCAACGATGGGGCGCTGCGCGCGTTCGCGAACACGTGCCGGCATCGCGGTCACGAACTGCTCCCGTGCGGCGGGCAGGCCAGCCAGAACTCGATCATCTGCCCGTATCACGCGTGGACCTACGACCTGGCCGGCGGCCTGCGCGGCGCGGCGGGATACCGCGGCCTGGACAAGAGCCAGTGGGGCCTGGTGGAACTGCCGGTGACCGAGTGGCACGGGCTGATCTTCACCGGCACGCCGCCGGCGGGGCTGGCCGAGCTTGCCGAGCTCATCGCGCCCTACGAACCGGAGCGCCTGGCGATCGCCGGCCGTCACATCTACGACGCGGCCGCGAACTGGAAGATCCTCACCGAGAACTACCACGAGTGCTACCACTGCCCGTCCATCCACCCCGAACTCTGCCGCGTCAGCCCGCCCAAGAGCGGCGAGAACTACACGGCGACCGGCGCCTGGATCGGCGGCTGGATGGACCTGCGGGACGGCATGCGCACGATGTCGCTGACCGGGGAGAGCCTCGGGGTGCCGCTGCGGGGGTTGTCCGGCGACCGGCTGCGGACCGTCATTTACGTGAATATTTTCCCGAACGTCCTGTGGTCGCTCCATCCGGACTACGTGATGACGCATCGCATGGTGCCGCTGGCGGCGAACCGGACCCGGATCGAATGCAGCTGGGCGTTCGCGCCAGAGGCCGTGGCGAAACCGGATTTCGACCCGGCATACGCGGTGGAGTTCTGGGACCTGACCAACCGGCAGGACTGGACGGCTTGCGAGTCCGTGCAGCGCGGGCTGTCCTCGCCGTTCGCCTCGCCCGGCCCGCTCTCGCCGGCCGAAGACGCCGTGTACTCCTTCGTGACCACCATCGCGCGGGGATATCTGGGCGGACAAGTACTCTAGGCGCGTGGCCCTCTTCGACATTCCGGTAAAGACGCTGGACGGCAAGGACTCCTCGCTCGGCTCGCTGGCCGGCAACGCGCTGCTCGTGGTGAACGTCGCATCCAAGTGCGGGCTGACGCCGCAGTACACCGCGCTCGAAGCGCTGCACGAGCGGCTCGCCTCGCGCGGCTTCTCGGTGGCCGGCTTCCCGTGCAATCAGTTCGGGTCGCAAGAGCCCGGCACCGCCGACGAGATCGCCGAGTTCTGCTCGGCGACCTACGGCGTTACGTTCCCGATGTTCGAGAAGATCGAGGTGAACGGTCCCGGGCGGCACCCCGTCTACGACGTGCTGACCGCATTTCCCGACGCGGACGGGGAAGCGGGGGACATCCAGTGGAACTTCGAGAAGTTCGTGCTCGCGCCCGACGGCTCCGTGGTGGCCAGGTTCCGGCCGCGGACCGAGCCGGACGACCCCGCGGTCCTCGCGGCGATCGAGGAGGCGCTCTCCGCGTAGCCGAACCCGGGTTCACCCGGGACCGGATGACCGTCCTGTGCTATGCGGTCATCGCCTGCTACGCGTACTGCCTGTACGGGCTCGGGCCCATCCTGGCGTTCCTCAAGACCGGCCTGCACCTGTCGTACACGGTCACCACGCTGCACTCCGTGCTGTGGTCCGCCGGAGCGATGATCACCGGACTCGGGTACCGGCGGCTGGCGGGTGCGCTGGGCCAGCGCCGCGTGATGTGGGCCGCCACGGCGGTGTTCTGCGGTGGCATCGGGCTGCTCATCGCCGCCCGCGTGCTGGCGCTCACGCTGACCGCCGCGCTGCTGATGGGGACGGCGGGCGCGACCATGCTCGTCGGCACCGCCGCGATCCTGTCCGAACGGTACGGCGCTGACCGGGACCGTGCGCTGGTGGAGGCCAACGCGCTGGCGGTGATGATGGCGGTCGCGGCGCCGCTGCTGTTCGGCGGCCTGGCCGGCACGGCGGCGAGCTGGCGGGCGGCGCTGCTGGTGCCGTTGGCCGGGTTCACGCTGCTCTGGCTGCTGTTCGGACGGTTGCCGCTGCCGGCCGGCGGTACCGACGGCCGGCAGCGGGGCACGGCGCGCCTGCCGGCAGGCTACTGGGTGGGCGCGACGCTGGTCGCGCTCGCGGTCGCGGTCGAGTTCTGCGTGGTTTTCTACGCGGCTCAGCTGCTGCATTCGGCCGGGCTGCCGGTGGCCCGAGCGGCGAGCATGCTCACGTTCTTCTACGCCGGCGAGCTGGCGGGCCGGCTCAGCGGCGCCGTGCTGACCCGCGGCGCCGCCGCCTGGCGCGGTCCCCGTGCGCTCACCGCCGGCTCGCTCGCCGTGGCGCTGGCGGGCTTCATGACGTTCTGGCTGACCGGCCGCTCCCCCGTCGCACTGGCGGGCCTGGCGGTCACCGGCCTGGGCGTCGCCAACCTCTACCCGCTCACGCTCGGCCTGACGATGGCCGCCGCGCCGGACGAGAGCGGCCGGGCCGCGGCCCGGGTGCAGATCCTGGTCGGCATCGCCGCGATGGGCGCGCCGTTCGTGCTCAGCCTGCTGGCCGACCGCTGGGGCGTCGCGCGCGCCTTCGTCGTAGAACCCGTGCTGATCGTCGCGGCGGCTCTCCTGCTGGCCGCCACGTTCCGCCCCCGAGCCCCCGACACCTGACCGCCCCCGCCCGGGCGCCCACCGCCCCCGCACCGCCGCCCGCCGCCGCGCGGCCCAGATACCGGATATATCAGCTTATTTCTGCCACGTCGCGGGCGCGCCGGATTATCGCGGACAGTCATCTCCCCCGATTCGGGATGCGTGGAGATGGGTATTCGAATAAAGAAACGATCTCTATACCCTCTAGGGGTATATAGTTTATGATCACGAAGGGTTTTACGACCCAGAGCACGTAAAACTCTTCGTGATCATGAAACAAGCTACGCGAACCGGCGGAACGCAGGCCCACATAGCAGGACAAACCAGACCGCATACCCCCCTGTATTGAGGGCCGCCCCTCGACGCCTCGCTCTGGACGATCCGCAGAAACGCGCGCTCCGCCCGAACCAGCAACCGAAACACGCCTGTGACGCCTGGCGAACAGCTACCCGGATCGGATCATGCTGGCGAATCGCGCGCGCATGGCCCCGGCCGACCGCCGGGTCTGGCCGACACGCGCAGCCTGTGCCTGGAGTGCAGTATGCGGCTACCGGGACAGGAGTGCACGGCAGTCCCGCCAACAACGTGGACGTTTACCCCTTCGTGGAGGATCGACCCTCGTGAACAAGGGTCCCGCTACCACAAAGGGGAAAACCACCACGCTATCGAGGCCCATCGAGCAGCCGCTGACCCACCGGGCAGCCGGTGAGCCCGGGACACCCCGGGGATAAGCCAGCAGGGACCACCTCGGGGTAAGTGTCCGCAACGATTTTCGATCACGGAAACGCTGCGCTAGACCGGGGTCAGGCGAGGGCGGGGGCGCCGCGTTTGACTAGCTGGCGGGCGATGATCATGCGCTGGATTTCGCTGGTGCCTTCCCAGATGCGCTCGACGCGCAGTTCGCGGAAGAAGCGTTCGGCGACGTTCTCGCGCATGTAGCCGCGGCCGCCGAACACCTGGACCGCGCGGTCCGCGACCCGGCCGGCCATTTCGGAGCAGTACAGCTTCGCCATCGAGCACTGGGCGTGACTCACCTTCGTGTCCACCTGGGCGTCGATGCCGCGCGCGGTTTCGTAGGTGAGCGCGCGGGCGGCGAACAGCTCGGTGAGGCTGTCCGCGAGCATGCCCGCGACCAGGCCGTGCTCGGCGATCGCCCGGCCGCCCGCGTGGCGCCGCGCGGCGAAGCCGGTCATTTCCTCGATGAGCCGCTGCGCGGCACCGAGGCAGCCGCGCCGCGACCATCAGCCCGCCTACACGGTCGCGATGATCCGCGCCGGAGTCGAGGTGGCCGAGGGTGTCGAGTTCCGCGGCCTGATGGCCAGGGCGCGGTTCGCGGGGTGGAGACCAGCGCGGGGCGGATCGCCACGGAGCGGGTAGTGCTGACCGGCGGGCCGAAGCTGGCGGCGGTCGGCAGGCTGGCCGGAGTGCGGATCGCGGCCGGCGGCGCTCGGCATCAGGTTGCGGTCACCGAGCGGCACCCAGATCTCGCTCCGTCGCGTGTGCCGATGGTGTTCGACCTGGCTGCCGGGCGAGAACCGCGCCGTGGACGAGGGCTGCCTGGCGAAGATGCGGGCCAGGCTCGCGGACCTCGTGCCGGTCACCGCCGGGCTCGGGCTTCGCCGCGTGTGGACCGCCACCATCGACTTCACACCGGACCACCTGCCGATCATCGGTCCCGCGCCAGGACTGGACGGCGTCACGGTAGCCTCGGCCGGCGGCGCCGGGATGATGTGCGGGCCCGGCGTGGCGCGCGCCGCCGCCGACGTGGCGCTCACCGGGACGAGCCAGGTCGTGGACGTCGCCGGACTCGGCCTGGACCGGTTCCGACGAGGCCGGCCGCTGCCGGCTTGCGCCGGATCCCGTCGCCCTGCCGTTCCCGGAACGGACTCACTCGTGACGGGCCGCTGATCTTCTCACGCGGGAAGCTCGGCGCGGGCCAGCGTGGCCTCTTCGATGCTGGCCAGGTACAGCACCCCGTCCTGCTCGCGGACCGCGGTCACCTCGTGATACCCGACGTGCCAGCCGCGCAGGTCGTGTACCACCCGGCCGGCCGGGTCGATGGCGAGCACCCAGGCCATGTCCTTCGGCGCGGGCTTGAGGCGGTCCGGGAGGGCCCAGACCGCGCCGCGCAGCCATGACGGCCGCGGCAGCAGCAGGTCGAGCGTGGCGTCCCGCGGGCTGGCCATGGCGATCCAGATCAGTCCGCTCGGACCGGCGGTCAGGTTGTCGGGGAATCCGGGCAGGTTCTCGATAACCGGCTCGGTAACTCCCCCAGCCGCGCCGTCCAGGTGCACCCGGGTGACACAGTAGCCGCCGGTCTCCGCGACGATCAGGCTCGCTTCGCCGGGGCTGAGCAGCAGGCCGTTGGCGAACTGGAGGCCGTCCGCGACGACGTCCACCTGGCCATCCCGGTAGCGGAGGACCCGGCCCGTTCCCGAGTGCTCCAGCAGGTCGCCCTTGTAGTGCGCGAGATCGTATCGCCGGGACGACTGGCTGAAGTAGATGGTGCCGTCGGCGGCGATCGCGGGGCAGCTGCAGAACACCAGCCGCTCACCGTCAACGGTGTCGCACAGCACCTCCACGCTCGCGCCCGGTTCCACCGGCCGCACCCGGAGCAGGCCGCGCTCGGCGTCGCCGATCACCAGCGTGTCCTCGCCAGCCAGCTCCATGCCGAGCGGGCGGCCGCCGGTATTCGCGATCGTCTCCGCGCCGCCGTCCGGGCTGACACGGACGATCGTCCCGTCGGCCAGGCCGGTGAGCAGCCTGCCTCGCCCGTCCACGACCACGTGCTCTGGGCCGTGACCGGGCACCGGCAGGAACGTCAGCGGCGGCAGCGTTCGCTTGTCCGACCGCCGCGGTACCGGGAAGCCCGGCGCGGGCGGACGCCACCGCTCGCCGCGGAATCCCCCCGTCACGAGGGTGGTTTTCTCGCCAGCACCAGGAACTGCTTGCCGAGCAGCCGCCAGGCCACGGGCATGCGAAGGTAACTCCGGGTCAATACCGGCGAGGCCGGCAGCACGCTGCGGAACGAGTACGGCAGGAAGCGCGGCACGACGGTACGCACGTCGAAGCCCGCCGCGTGCAGGTGCTCGGCCACCGCGATGTGCGTCAGCGCGAGCGTATGGTCGGCGCAGTCAAAGTACTCACTCGAGCAATACCGGAAGTTCGGGCCGAGCACGGCCAGCGTGCCGCCCGGCTCCATCCAGGAGTGCAGCCGGCTGAGCAGCATGCCCACCACATCCTGGCTCGGCAGGTGCTCAAGCATGTTCGAAACGAAGACGCCGTCGAAATGACCGGTCGGCAGCTGGGCGTCCAGCACGCTGCCGGTCACCGCCTTCACGGCGGGGTCCCGGTAGTCCTCGTTATCCATCATGTCGACTACCCACCGCTCAGCCGCCGGGATGGCGTTGATGAACTCGCATCGGCCCGCTCCCGGGTCGAGCACCCGGGCGGGCGAGCCCATGCGGCGGTACAGGTAGGCCGCGATCTCGTTCCACACCGCCTGACGGCGTTCCTGATCTACGTATCGCAGGCGGTACTCGTAGAGTCGCTCATAGTCGATACCTGTCACCAGTACGTCTCCTCGGTTGGCAAGCACGTCCTTATAGACACTCTGGCCCCGGCCAAAGGGTTGCTCAGTCTATTGCCCGCAAACTCGCATTAGATTCCCAGGCGAACGCACGGCGAAGTTGACCACGGACACCGACAATACCTGGACTCCGCGCGCGGCGCAGACCGCGGCCAGGAGCACCACCGTCGTTATGAGAAAAGAGGGTTATCGGTGTGCGCCACTGCGGAACGCCAGGCCGGGCTGGCATCCACCGCCTCCGAGATGGCCGGATACATGGCGAACGCGCTGTTCAGTCCCGTGATCTTGAAAATTTCGAGTATCCGGGGGGAGTCGGTGACGAGCATCAGCGAGCCGTCGTGCACGCGGACCCGGCGCAGGCTGCCGACCAGGGCGCCGAGGCCGGTCGAGTCGAGGAACTCCACGTCGCGCAAGTCAGCGATGAGATGGATGAAGCCGCTGCCGATCAGTTCGACGACACGCTCGCGCAGTTGCGGTGCCGTGTAGACGTCGACCTCACCAGTGATCTGGATGACGGCGCAGTCATCGCCAGCCGTGACGGATTCCAGGTTGAAGCGTGGCATTTCGGGCTCCGTTGTCATCACGAGGGTTGACGACGAACTGTGTATAGTTACACTAGTCGAGCGGGGTACGGATTGTCGAGGAGTCATGCGTGCGTGTCGAGGAGGCAGTCGGCCGGCAAGTCGCGCGGCTCCGCGAGGCGCGCGGCATGTCGCTGACCCAGCTCGGCGAGGCGCTCGGGCATTATCTGGACCGGCCGTGGAGCCGGCAGGCGGTGCACCAGGCCGAGCGCGGGCGGCGCGCGTTCACCGCGTGCGAGCTGGCCGCGTTCGCGCTCGCGCTCGACACGTCGGTGCCCGCGCTGTTCCTGACCGACGCCGCGCAGGTGGAGCTGCCAGGACAGACGGTGACCGCCGAGGATTACCGGGCAATTTTGCTGGCCGCGCGGGAGGACGCGCCGCTGGACGGAGTGGAGGAACTGATGGCGGCGCTGCACGACATCGGGGCGGTGCTGGCCAGACCATCACTGGCGCGGCTCGCGCGGATCGCCGCCGTGGCGGAACAGGTGGCGCGTGATGACGCTGGGTGATCTGCTTCCGTCCGGCAGCGACCCGGACGAGGTGTATGAGGCGTTCGCCGGGTGGGCGAAGGACCAGGGCTATGACCTCTATCCGCATCAGGAAGAGGCGCTGATCGAGCTCGTATCCGGCGGGAACGTGATCCTGTCCACGCCGACCGGGTCGGGCAAGTCCCTGGTCGCGGTCGGCGCCGCGTTCGCCGCGCTCGCCCGGGACGAGGTGACGTTCTACACCGCGCCGGTGAAGGCGCTGGTGTCGGAGAAGTTCTTCGCGCTGTGCGACATCTTCGGCGCGGCGGACGTCGGGATGATGACCGGCGACGCGAGCGTGAACGCGGACGCGCCGATCATCTGCTGCACCGCGGAGGTGCTGGCGAACGTGGCGTTGCGGGATGGCGCTTCGGCGGACGTCGGCCTGGTGGTGATGGACGAGTTCCACTACTACGCGGATCCGGATCGCGGGTGGGCGTGGCAGGTGCCGCTGATCGAACTGCCGCGTGCGCAGTTCCTGCTGATGTCGGCGACCTTGGGGGACGTTTCGCGGTTTTCCCGGGACCTTGAGCGGCGGACCGGGCGGTCGTGCGGCGTGGTGACCGGGGCGGAGCGGCCGGTGCCGCTGGCGTTCTCGTACGTGACCACGCCGCTGCACGAGACCGTCGCGTCGCTGCTTGAGGACCGTAAGGCGCCGGTGTACATCGTGCACTTCACCCAGGCCGCGGCGATCGAGCAGGCGCAGGCGCTGATGTCGGTCAACGTGTGCACGCGTGCGGAGAAGGACGAGATCGCCTCGTTGATCGGGCGGTTCCGGTTCACCGCGGGGTTCGGCGCGACGCTGTCGCGGCTGGTGCGGCACGGCATCGGCGTGCACCACGCCGGCATGCTGCCGCGGTACCGGCGGCTGGTAGAGACGCTGGCGCAGGCGGGGCTGCTGAAGGTCATCTGCGGGACCGACACGCTCGGGGTCGGCATCAACGTGCCGATCCGGACCGTGCTGTTCACCGGGCTGTCCAAGTACGACGGATCCCGGGTCCGGCTGCTCCAGGCGCGCGAGTTCCACCAGATCGCGGGGCGGGCCGGTCGTGCCGGGTTCGACACCATGGGGTACGTGGTGGCGCAGGCGCCCGAGCACGTCATCGAGAACGAGAAGGCGCTGGCCAAGGCCGGTGACGACCCGAAGAAGCGGCGCAAGGTCGTGCGGCGCAAGCCGCCAGAGGGCACGGTCGGGTGGGGCGAGCCGACGTTTTCCCGGCTGGTGTCGTCGCCGCCGGAGCCGCTGCGGTCGAGTTTCCGCGTGAGCAACGCGATGCTGCTGAACGTGATAGCCCGGCCGGGCGATGCTTTTGCCGCGATGAAGCATCTGCTGCTGGATAACGACGAGGAGCCTTCGGCCCAGCGGCGGCATATCCGGCGGGCGTTCGCGATCTACCGCACGCTGGTCGCGGGCGGTGTGGTGGAGCGGCTGGCTGTGCCGGATTCCGAGGGGCGGCGGTGGCGGCTGACCGTCGAGCTACAGGACGACTTCGCGCTGAACCAGCCGCTGTCGCCGCTGGCGCTGGCGGCTATCTCGCTGCTCGATCCTCTTGGTGAGACGTATGCGCTCGATGTCGTGTCGGTGATCGAGGCGACGCTTGAGGATCCGCGGCAGGTGCTGTCCGCGCAGCTCAAGCGGGCGCGCGGCGAGGCCGTCGCGGCGATGAAGGCGGAAGGCATCGAGTACGAGGAACGGATGGAGCTGCTCGAATCCGTTTCCTATCCGCAGCCGCTCGCGGAGATGCTCGACGGCGCGTACGAGATCTACCGGCGCGGGCATCCATGGGTGGCGGACTATTCGCTGTCGCCAAAGGCGGTCGTGCGGGAGATGTACTCGCAGGCCATGTCGTTCGCCGAGTACGTGTCGTTCTACGGGCTGGCACGGGCCGAGGGGATCGTGCTGCGCTACCTGGCGGACGCGTACAAGGCGTTGCGGCAGACGGTGCCGGAGGAGGCGCGGAACGCCGAACTGGAGGACCTGATCGAGTGGCTCGGTGAGATGGTGCGGCAGGTCGACTCCAGCCTCATCGACGAGTGGGAGAAGCTGCGGGACCCGTCGTCCGTCGCGGAAGCCGTGGCCGGTTCGGACGCGGCGCCGCCGGCGGTGACCCGGAATGCGCGTGCTTTCCGGGTGATGGTGCGGAACGCGCTGTTCCGGCGGGTGGAGCTGGCTGCTTTGCAGCGGTATTCGGCGCTCGGGGAGCTTGACGGTGCCGCCGGGTGGGACGCGGCGGCGTGGGAGGATGCGCTCGCCGGCTACTGGGAGCTGTACGACGAGATCGGCACCGGTTCCGACGCGCGGGGGCCCGCGCTGTTGATTGTCAACGAGGGCGCGGGGAGCTGGGAGGTGCGGCAGATCTTCGAGGACCCGGCAGGCGACCACGACTGGGGCATCAGCGCGGTCGTCGACCTGGCGGCTTCGGATGAGGCAGGGACGGCGGTCGTCCGGGTTACCGACGTCGGGCAGCTGTAACCGGCTCACCCCCATCCTTCATGGTATTTTTGTGGTATGAGAACTGCCATCGATTCTGCCGGGCGTGTTGTGATCCCGAAGGCGCTACGCGACGCTCTCGGGCTCACCGCAGGGGCTCTGCTCGAAATCGATGAGCGAGACGGCCGGCTTGAGATTGCGCCCGCGGCCACGCCAATGCGGCTCGTCGATGAGGGAGATGGGGTCGCCGCCGTCGCCGACACGGACATGCCAGCGCTAACTGCCGATCTGGTGCGGGACACGCTAGAGCGCGTCCGGCGATGAAGGCGGTCGATTCCAGCGTGGTGATCGCGGCATTCGCCACCTGGCATGAGCACCATGCCGTCGCACGTAAAGCGATGGCCGACAGACCGCGCTTGATCGCTCATGCAGCCATCGAGACCTACTCCGTCCTTACCCGGCTCCCTCCGCCGCACCGCGCCGGCCCCTCAATCGTGCATGAGTTCATTGCCGAGCGCTTCGCAGAACCATTCCTGGTTCTGTCGGAGACCGGATACCAGGAACTCCTTGCTACCGTCGCCGCCAGAGGCATCCTTGGCGGACCGGCCTATGACGCGCTGATCGCGTTCACCGCTGCCGAGCACGATGCGACACTGCTCAGCCTCGACCAGCGAGCTGCCGCTACCTACGAGGCCGTTGGCGCCGCGGTGCAGCAGCTCGCTCCTTGACCCACGCCCTGCCGGCAATCCTCGAGGTGCTTCGTCCCACGAGTAACGTTAGGGTTGATTCGTCTACCCACGCACAATATGTCTGAGGCGGTGGACATCACCGCTGGTAGCCGACGCGTCCGCCGCCGTGATCCGGGGGCGGGGGCCCAGGCAAACTCCGATGGCCCTGCGACACCTCTGGACACAATGGATATAACGGGTTAGTTTCGGCCTTGGGGTCTGGAGGATAGCGGAGACGCATGATTGCGATCGACCTGCTCAGCTCGTTCCGGCTCACCTGCGACGGCCGGCCGGTCGTGCTGCCGCTCGTGCAGGGGGCGCTCGTGTCGTGAATGTGGCGGTTACCTCGCGGGGCAAGACAACGGGCTCAGGGCGGGAAACCTCTGTCGTTATGGCACAAGAAGGCGAAGAGAGAGTGCACGCGAAGGACACAGCCAGCACCCGCACCCCTCAGCGACACCCGCGGCGGATGCGCAGGCAGCGCCTGCGCCGGCTGCTGCGGCTGCGTCAGCGGCGCCGTAACCTGCTGACTCCTCGTCCCCGTCGAGTTCGCCGACGGTTTGTCGTCGCCACGGCTGCCGGGGTCGTTCTCGGCGTCGTGGCCTGGCCCGGCGGCAACGTGGCCTTCGCGTCCGGCGCGGCTTTCGCGCTGCCGCCGGGGGCGCAATGCGAATACCTGCCGGTAGCTTCCGCGTCCGCTTCGCCGTCGCCCTCGCCGTCCGCGTCGGATTCGTCGGCAGGATCAACGTCCTCCTCGCCGTCCGCCGCCGCCTCGTCCTCCGCGTCCGCCAGCTCCGCGTC
>Ga0070741_10008650_pt1 | contig 20258 bp, 19 predicted proteins | sample Coa_R1_4_FD_66440 | JGI IMG/M metagenome (GOLD analysis project Ga0070741, IMG submission 66440) | Surface soil microbial communities from Centralia Pennsylvania, which are recovering from an underground coalmine fire - Coalmine... | ecosystem: Environmental > Terrestrial > Soil > Unclassified ...
TGGCGCTCGTGGCGCTGCATCCCGGACGCGGCGTCGACGAGGCGCGCGAGGCGACCGGTTGGGAGCTGCACGTCGCCGACGACCTGCGAGAGTCGGACCGGCCGACCGAGGCCGAGCTGCAGGCATTGCGCTCCCTGAGGACGAAAGGAGCTGGATGAGCGTCGCCGTCGATCCCTACGAAGGGCCGGTCGTCCTCGGCGACGACCCGAGCCTCGGCCCGGGGGTGCAGATCGACTACCCCGGCTACCGCTCCACTCGCTGGCGGGTCCCGAAGCGGCCGCTCCAGACGCTGCCGGAGGAGCTGATGGCCCTCGATGGCCCGGTCTTCGGCGAGAGCGCGATCGACGAGCTGGACAACGACCTCACCCGCCAGCACGAGGGCGAGCCGCTCGGCGAGCGGATCACCGTCTCCGGGCGGGTGCTCGACGAGGACGGCCGGCCGCTGCGCGGCACGCTCGTGGAGATCTGGCAGGCGAACGCGGCCGGCCGCTACCGGCACGAGGTCGACCAGCATCCGGCTCCGCTCGACCCGAACTTCTCGGGCGCGGGCCGCTGTCTCACCGACGACGAGGGGCGCTACCACTTCACGACGATCAAGCCGGGCTCGTACCCGTGGCGGAACCACCCGAACGCGTGGCGGCCGAACCACATCCACTTCTCCCTCTTCGGGCGCCTGTTCGAGCAGCGCCTCGTCACGCAGATGTACTTCCCGGGCGACCCGCTCTTCCCCTACGACCCGATCTTCAACTCCGTGCGCGATCCCGAGGCGCGGAAGCTGTTGATCGCGCGCTTCGACCTGCCGACGACGGTGCCGGAGTGGTCGCTCGCATACGAGTGGGACATCGTCCTCGGTCGTGCCCGTCGCGGGACGACCCCGGTGGAGCAGCAGTGAGCCTGCCGACGACGCCCTCGCAGACGGTCGGGCCCTTCTACTCGATCGGCCTCTGCCGCCGCGAGGACAACGAGCTCGACCCGGATGGGATCGAGCTGCGCGGGACGCTCTACGACGGGCAGGGCGAGCGGGTCCCGGACGGGATGATCGAGGTGTGGGACGCCGCCGCCCGCGTCTGGGGTCGCTGCGGAACGTCCGAGGAGGCGGGGAGCTACCACTTCCGCGTGCCGCGCGACGCGGCCGTGCTCGAGGTCTTCGTCTTCTCGCGCGGGATGCTGCGGCACGAGCGCACGCGCATCTACCTCCGTGAGGGCGAGGACGAGGTCTGGCGGAGCCTGGACGACTCGCAGCGCGAGCGTCTGCTGCCGCGGCGCGAGGGCGACGCGCTCGTGTTCGATATCCGCATGCAGGGCGACGACGCCACCGTCTTCTTCGAGCATTGACCTCGTTCGCCGGGATCTTCGTGCCGACGGCCCTGCGCGATGCCGTGTCGGACGAAGCCTGGTTGTCGGCGATGCTCGATGCGGAGCGCGCGCTCGCGAACGCCGAGTCGCTCGTCGGTGCGATTCCCGCCGCCGCGGCCGCAGCGATCGCCGAGCGCTGTGAGCCGGAGAGGTACGACCTCGCCGCAATCGAGGAGCAGGGCCGCGCCGTCGGCAACCCGGCGGAGCCGCTCGTGCGTGCGCTGCGCGAGCAGGTCGGCGGCGACGACGCACGCTACGTCCACTTCGGAGCGACGAGCCAGGACGTCGTCGACACGGCGGCGATGCTCGTGGCGCGCGCCGCAGTCGAGCTCGTTGCGGCGGAGCTCGACGGCGTCGCGGCTGCGTGCGCACGGCTCGCGGAAGAGCATCGCGAGACGCCGATGGCGGGGCGGACGCTGCTGCAGCAGGCTGTGCCGACGACCTTCGGTGCGAAGGCGGCAGGCTGGCTCGTCGCCGTCGTCGAGGCGTGCGAGGGCCTGCGCTCGCTCCGCTTCCCGGCGCAGCTCGGTGGGGCGGCCGGCACGCTGGCGCCGCTCGGCGAGCGGGGCGTCGACGTGGTGGCCGCGTTCGCGGCGGAGCTCGATCTGGAGGAGCCGACCGTTCCCTGGCACACGCATCGCGGCCCGGTCGCTGCGATCGGCTCCGCGCTCGACGCGTCCGCGAGCGCTTGCGCGAAGCTCGCGCTCGACGTGATCCTCCTCGCGCAGACGGAGATCGGCGAGGTGGTCGAGGCGGAAGGCGGCGGCTCCTCGACGATGCCGCACAAGCGCAACCCGGCGAAGGCCGTGCTCGCGCGCGCGTGCGCGAGGCTCGTGCACGCGAACGCGCGCGTGCTCACGTCGGGCGAGCACGAGCACGAGCGCGCCGCCGGCGCCTGGCAGGCGGAGTGGACGGCACTGAGCGAGGCGCTCGCGCAGGCAGGAGGCGCGGCCTCCGCCGCGCGCGAGTCCGTCGAAAGGCTCGAGCTGCGGCCGGAGCGGATGCGCGCGAACATGAGCGGCGACCTCTATGCCGAGCGCGAGGCCTTCGTCGAGCGCGGCCTGGCCGATGCGAGCGACGACTGGCTCGGCTCCGCGGGCGCCTTCGTCGACCGCGCCCTCGCGCGCTGGCGGGAGTCGGCGTGACGCTCGCGTACCGCTTCGACGGGCCGGAGGACGCCCCCGTGCTCGTGCTGCCGAGCTCGCTCGGAACGACGCGTGAGCTGTGGCAGCCGCAGGTGGAGACGTTCGCACACGCATTCCGCCTCCTTCGCTACGAGCACCGCGGCCACGGCGAATCGCCGGTCACGCCCGGCCCCTACGCGATGGAGGACCTTGCGCGCGACGTGCTCGAGCTGCTCGACCAGCTCGGGCTCGAGCGCGTCTCCTGGTGCGGCCTCTCGCTCGGCGGGATGGTCGCGATGTGGCTCGGTGCACACGCGCCGGAGCGCTTCGACGCACTCGTCCTCGCCTGCACCTCGGCGCGCGTGCCCGCGCCCGACGTGTATCGCGAGCGGGCGGCGACCGTGCGCGCGCTCGGGATCGAACCGGTTGCAGGTGCCGTCGTCGAAAGGTGGTTCACGGCCGAGACGTTCCGCCGGCAGCCGGAGCTGCCGGCGCGCTTCCGCGAGATCCTCGTCTCGACGCCGCGGGAGGGGTACGCAGGCTGCTGCGAGGCGCTGGCGAGCTGGGACTTCCGCGACGGGCTCGCCGGCGTCGCCGTGCCGACGCTCGTGATCGCGGCCGAGAAGGACGAGGCGACGCCGGTCGGAGACACCGACCTCCTCGCGGAGAGGATCCCCGGGGCGAAGCTCGTCACGCTCGAGGGCGCCGCGCATCTCGCCAACCTCGAGCAGCCGCGGGCGTTCGCCGACGCGGCGCTCGCCCATCTCCTGGAGGTCGTGTGAGCAGCGACGAGGGCATGAAGACACGCCGCGAGGTGCTCGGCGACGAGCACGTCGACCGCGCTATCGCCGGCAAGACGGCGTTCACCGCCGACTTCCAGGACCTGATCACACGCTATGCCTGGGGCGAGATCTGGTCGCGGCCCGGGCTCGACCGGCGCACGCGCAGCGCGATCACGTTGACGGCGCTGACCGCGCTCGGGCACCACCACGAGCTGGCGATGCACGTGCGGGCCGCGGTCCGAAACGGGTTGACGCCGGACGAGATCAAGGAGGTGCTGCTGCAGGCGGCGATCTACTGCGGCGTCCCCGCTGCGAATCGTGCGTTCGCGATCGCCCAAGAGGTGCTGGCCGACGAAGGAGCGGTCTGAGGACACAGGTCGGGATCGTCGGCGCGGGACCGGCGGGCCTGACGCTCGCACGGCTGCTCGAGAACGCCGGCATCGAGTCGGTGATCCTGGAGGCGCGCAGCCGGGAGTACTGCGAGGCGCGAATCCGGGCGGGAGTGCTCGAGCAGGGCACGGTCGACCTGCTGCGCGACGCCGGGGTCGGCGACCGGATGCAGCGCGAAGGGCTCGTCCACCACGGTATCTCGCTCCAGTTCGACGGCGAGCGCCACCGCGTCGCACTCAGCGACCTCACGGGCGGACGCACGATCGTCATCTACGGTCAGACCGAGGTCGTCAAGGATCTGATCGCGGCGCGCCTCGCGAGCGGGCTGCCGCTGCTGTTCGAGACGCCGGTGGAGAGCGTCGATCCGGAGCGGGGTTTCATCCGCCACGCAGGCGGCGAGCTGGAGTGCGACGTCATCGCCGGCTGCGACGGCTTCCACGGCGCATGCCGCGCCTCGCTGCCCGCGGGTGCGCTGCGGGAGTTCTCGCGCGAGTATCCGTACGGCTGGCTCGGGATCCTCGCCGCCGTCGCGCCCTCGATCGACGAGGTCGTGTACTCGCACACCGAGCGCGGCTTCGCGCTGCTCTCGCTGCGCTCACCGACGTTGTCGCGCTACTACATCCAGTGCGCGCCGGACGAGGATCTCGACGCCTGGCCGGACGAGCGGGTCTGGGAGGAGCTGCAGTCGCGGACGGCGGTCGAGGGCTGGACGCTCGCCGAAGGGCCCGTCCTCGAGAAAGGCGTCACCGGTATGCGCAGCTACGTCTGCGAGCCGCTGCGACACGGGCGGCTGTTCCTCGCCGGCGACGCGGCGCACATCGTGCCGCCGACCGGCGCCAAGGGGCTGAACCTCGCGATCCGCGACGTACGCCTGCTCGGCGAGGCGCTCGTGCGCTGGTACGAGAGCGGCGACGAGTCGCTGCTGGACGCGTACTCCGACGCCTGCCTGCGGCGCGTCTGGCGCTGCGAGCACTTCTCCTGGTGGATGACGACGATGCTGCACCTGCCGCCGCACGCGGACCCGTTCGACCTCCAGCTCCAGCGTTCGCAGCTGCGGTACGTGACGACGTCCGAGGCCCAGGCGCGCGCGCTGGCCGAGAACTACGTCGGCCTCGAGCACGTCTGACCGTCTTCAGCTCCCGGGCGCGACGACCACCTCGAGCAGCAGCGGCTGCTCCAGATCGCGCAGCCGCGGCATGACGTCGTCGAGCGCCGCGAGCAGCTCGTCGTGGGTCTCGACGCGGTGCGCGGGGCAGCCGAAGCCGGCCGCGACCGCGGCGAGGCCGAGCTCGCCGAAGGAGGGCCACGCGCTCGTGGTGCCGGCTGCGCGGGCGATCTCGTCCATGACCGCATAGCCGCCGTTCGAGAGCACGACCAGGAGCGCGCCGGCGCGGTAGCGGGCGGCGGTCCAGAGCGCCTGCACGACGTAGGCGGCGGCGCCGTCGCCGAGCACGGCGACGACCGGCCGGTCCGGCAGCGCCATCCGCAGCCCCACCGCGGCGGTGAGCCCGAAGCCGAGCGCGCCGTTGGCGACGCTGAGGTACGCATCCGGAGTCCGGGGCGGGATGCGCTCGAGCAGCTCGAGGCGATTCGACGGAGCCTCCTCGACGAGCGTCGCGTCCGGCGGCATGCGTTTCTGCAGCTCGCTCAACACGTGGCCGGCGCGCAGGAGCTCCCCGGCCGGCGGCGGAGGCGGGGCCTCCGGCAGCGGCCGGGTACCGGCAGCCGGGCGCGCGGTCAAATCGAGCCTGCGCGCGAGCTCGCGGCAGGCCGCGGCCGGCGGTGCGAGCAGGACGAGCTCGGCGACGCTGCGCAGGGCCTCGTCCGCGTCCTCGACGATTCCGGCGAGAAGCGTTCCCGGCTCGACGATCGGCCCGTCGTGGTACGTGTACAGCCGCAGCGCCGGCGTGCCGATCGCAAGCACGAGGTCGCGGCCGGCGAGCGCGGCGCGAATCTGCGGCCGCGCCGCCGGCAGGTGGCCGGCGAAGAGTGGATGGTTTTGCGGGAAGCCGGCGCGGCTGCCGAAGGCCTCCTGCCAGACGGGCGCATCGAGACCCTCCGCGAGGGGAACGATGGCGTCCCAGCCCTCCTGCGTCGCGAGCCCCGCTCCGACGACGAGCGCCGGCGCGCGCGCGGCGCGGACGAGATCGGCGAGCGGCGCGACCGCGTCCGGGTCGACGAGCGGGGCATGGAGGACGCGGCGCGGCGTCGGCGCGATCCCGTCCCCGGCCGGCTCGCCCCAGTCGCCCATCGGCGCGACGACGAGCGCAGGCCCGTGGCGCAGGCTCGCCTCGTGCGCCGCGCGCGCGATCGCGCCTGGGAGATCCTGCGGCGTCGGCGGGAAGTTCGTCCAGACCGGATAGTCGCCGGCCAGGCGCTCGAGGCTCTTGCCGGCCAGGAACGGCGAGAAGGCGAGGTGGCGGCGATCCTGCTGGCCGACGACGATCACGAGCGGCGCGCGGTTCTCGCGGGCGGCGACGATCGCGTTGACGGCGTTCCCGAGGCCGGCGGCGACATGGAGGTTCACGAAGGCCGGCGTGCCCCGCCCGAGCGCGTACCCGATCGCCATGCCGACGACCGAGCCCTCGTGGAGGCCGAGCACGAACTCGAAGTCGTCGGGGAGGCCGCCGAGGAAGGCGATCTCGGTCGAGCCCGGATTGCCGAAGATCCGGGTCATGCCGTACGTGCGCATGACGTCGAGCGCCGCATCGCGGACGGTCCGGTGCGAGGCTTCACCCATGCGCGGCGCATCTTCCCAGGACCGCCCTGGTAGGTTCACGCGACGGTGACGCCCGAACACCGAGACGTCCCGGTCCTGATCGTCGGCGGCAGCCTCGTCGGCCTGACGACGGCGCTGCTGCTGCGCTCACACGGCATCGACGCGCTCGCGGTCGAGCGCCACGCCGGGACCGCGATCCATCCGCGCGCGGGCCACTTCCACCTGCGGACGCTCGAGATCGTGCGCGCCGTCGGGCTGGAGGAGAAGGTCCGGAAGCGTGCGGTCGAGCTGTACGACCCGAACGGCGGCATCAACAATGTCGAGTCGCTCGCGGGCACCGAGATCTCGCACTTCATCCAGAACCTCAACGAAGGCGTCGAGCAGTTCAGTCCGACGGTGCGATGCTTCATCGACCAGGACGCGATCGAGCCGATCATCCGCGAGCGTGCGCTCGAGCTCGGCGCCGAGATCCGGAACCGTACGGAGCTCGTGTCGTTCGAGCAGGACGCGGACGGCGTCACCGCGACGATCCGCGACCTCGAGAGCGGCGGCGAGTCGACGGTTCGAGCGCAGTACATGGTCGCGGCCGACGGCAACCGCAGCCCCGTCCGCAACCGGCTCGGGATCGAGATGCGCGGTCACGGCTACCTCTCGAACAGCATCACGATCTACTTCCGCGCCGACTGCGCGCCGTTGCTCGAAGGGCGCAACCAGGGCGTCACCTACGTGACGAACCCGGTCCTGCGCGGCTTCTTCCGCCTCAACCGAAGCGGCGGCTCCGGGTTCCTCGTCGTCAACCTCATCGGCGACATCGCGCGGCCGGAGATCGTCGCGCAGTATCCCGACGCGCCGTGGGCGAACGTGGCCGAGGTCGTGACGCCCGCGCGTGCGGAAGAGCTGCTGCGCGCTGCGATCGGCGTGCCCGACTTTCCCGTAGAGGTCGTAGACGTCGCAACCTGGCGCGCACAGGCAGACTCGGCGGAGCGCTACCGCGACGGCCGCGTCTTCCTCGCCGGCGACGCGGCGCACACGGTGCCGCCGAACGGCGGCTACGGCGGCAACACCGGAATCGGTGACGCGTGGAACCTCGCGTGGAAGCTCGCCGCGGTGCTGAAGGGCGAGGCGGGCCCGGCCCTCCTCGACACCTACGATGCCGAGAGAAGGCCCATCGGTGAGCTCATCGTGGAGCAGGCGTACACGCGCTACGTCACGCGCGTCGCGCCCTACCTCGGGAGCGAGGGGGTCCAGCCGATCGTCGACGACTTCTCGATGGAGCTCGGGGACCGCGTCCACTCGTCGGCGGTGATCGACGAGCCCGGCGACGACGGCTCGGTGCACGAGCACCCGTCCGAGGCGGGCGGGCGGCCCGGCTCGCGTGGGCCGCACGTCTGGCTCGAGCGAGACGGGCGGCGGATATCGATGCTCGACCTCTACGGCCGCGGCTGGGTGCTGCTGGCGACGAACGACGAGTGGACCGCTCCGGCCGGTGTGGAGCGGCACGTCGTGCCTGCCGACGTCGCGGACGCATACGGGCTCGGCGCGTCCGGCGCGTCGCTCGTACGCCCGGACGGCATCGTCGCCTGGCGCGCGCGAGAGAGAGTGGGCGAGGACGTCGGGGCCGTGCACGCCCGCCTGCTCAGCCGCTAGGGCTGCCACACCATCAGGCCGACGATCGCGAGGAGGACGAGCCCGCTGGCGGTGCTCGTCCAGAGCGAGCGCGGGTCGCGGACGAGCGTCTGCAGCTCCGGGCTCGGCGCGTCGCCGGCGGCGGCCAGCCGCTCGGCGAGCTCCCTCGCGCGCCGCGCGTATCCGCCGCCGTAGCCCCCGAGCGCCATCGCGAGCACCCAGAGGGCGAGCGCCGCCTGGATCCATGCCGGTCGGAAGGCGAGGCCGAGATGCTCGGCGAGCCCGATCCCGAATCCGAGCGAGCCGAGCGCGCCGGAGCCGACGAGGGGGACGCCCCGCCGTGCAACGCCGAGCAAGGTCGCGATCTCGCTCGGCCGCTTGCGGCCGAGAGCCGCGTACTGCGCCGCTGCCGCGACCGCCCCGCCTGCGAAGAGCGCGATCACGGACAAGAGATGGAAGAAGAGGAGTGTCTGATACATGCGGTCAGTCGAGTCGAAAGATCTGCTCGAGCGGCGGTGGCCCGGAGTCGGGTACGCGCTCTTCGAGGAGCTCGGCCATCGCGTCCTGCCACCGCTTGGAGACCGCTTGCCGGGCGAGGTGGGCCGCCGCGGCTTCGAGGTCGTTCGCCTCGAAGTAGCCGAAGACCTGGTTGCCGTCGCGGAAGATGGAGTAGTTGCGGATGCCGGCGCCGCGGAGCGCGTCGAGCATCTCGGGCCAGACCTCGCGGTGGGCGGCGACGTAGTCGTCGACCCGCTCCGGGCGGATACGGAGGACGAACGCGCTTCGCTGTGTCATGTGGTCTCCTTCGCCACGAGGACGACGAGCGTCCGTGGGCCGTGAACGCCCTCGACCCGGCTGAGCTCGATGTCGGACGTCGCTGAGGGACCGGACACGAACGTGACCGGGCGCCGATCGACGGCGACGTCGTGGAGGAGGAGGATCGCCTCGGGGACGAGCTCCACGATCTGCGTTTCCCCGACGACGCAGATGTGCAGGTCGGGGACGAGCGTCAGCGCGCGGCGGCCGTCGGCGGGCGCAGAGCTGAGGACGATCGTTCCCGTCTCGGCGATCGCAGTGGTGCAGCCGGTGATCACGCCGTCGAGGGCGTCGAGGGCTGCCGGATCGAGGCCGTCGTCCTGCACGAGCTCGAGCCCTCTCGGTCGCCACTCGGCCGGTAGTCCCGGCGGGATCGCGAGGCGCCGCGCGCCGCGCTCGGCGCAGACGGACTCGAGCGTCCTCGCGATCTCGCCGGGCTCGATCAGGCGGACGTCGGCTCGGTAGTCCGACACCCGCTCGTGGAAGAGCGCGAGCCGCTCGCGTGCGGAGAGCGTTCCCGCGCGGCGGTAGCTGCGCGGGATCGGGCCCGAAGGCGCGCGCGGGATCGCGCGGACGCGGCCGAGGATCTCCTCGCGGGCAGCGCTCATCGTTTGCGCCACCATTCGCCGAACGTCTCCTTGGGCATGGGCTTGAGGTCGCGTGTACGCGTCCATGCTGCGAGAGGTCCGAGGCGGAGCGCGAACGGCTGCGCGAGGCGTGCGAGTCGCTGCGCCGCTCCGAAGCGGCGGCGGCCGGAGAACATCCAGGCGACGAGCCCCATGCCGGCTCGTTCGGCTCGGCCTGCTCGAGCGGAGACGGCGCGTGTGCGGAGGTGCAGAAGCACCGACGGGATGTCAATCTTGACGGGGCAGACCTCGTAGCAGGCGCCGCATAGGCTGGACGCGAACGGGAGGGATGCTGCGTTCTCGATGCCGACGAGCTGCGGGGTGAGGATTGCGCCGATGGGGCCCGGATAGACCGAGCCGTAAGCGTGGCCGCCCGTGCGTGAGTAGACCGGGCACACGTTGAGGCACGCGCTGCAGCGGATGCAGTGCAGGGCCTGGCGGCCGACGTCGTCGGCGAGAACCCGGGTGCGACCGTTGTCGAGCAGCACGACGTGGAGCTCCTGCCCCTCGGTCGCCCCGGTCCAGAGCGACGTGTACGGGTTCATCCGCTCTCCCGTCGACGACCGCGGGAGCAGCTGCAGGAAGACCTCGAGGTCGGCGAAGGTGGGGACGAGCTTCTCGATCCCGAGCACCGTCACGAGCACGCGCGGCAGGGTCGTGCACATGCGTCCGTTGCCTTCGGACTCGACGATGCAGATCGTCCCGGTCTCTGCCACGCCGAAGTTGGCGCCGCTGACGCCGACCCGCGCCGCGAGGAACTTCTCGCGCAGGTACAGGCGGGCCGCCTCGGCGAGGTCGCGCGGATCGTCGGACACGATTCCCGGCGCGATGGTGCGGGCGAAGAGATCGCGGATCTCGGTGCGGTTGCGATGGATCGCCGGGACGAGGATGTGCGACGACCAGTCGCCGTCGAGCTGCAGGATCAGCTCGGCGAAGTCGGTCTCGGTCGCGCGAATCCCGTGCTCGGCGAGCGCGTCGTTCAGCTCGATCTCGTCGGTGGTGAGCGACTTCATCTTCACGACCTCGTCCGCACCGTGGCTTCGCGCGACGTCCGCGACGACAGCGTTTGCCTCCGCAGCGTCGCGCGCCCAGTGAACGTGTCCGCCCGCCGCCTGGACGGCCTCTTCGAACTGGAGGAGGTAGTCGTCGAGGTGCGCGAGCAGGTCCGCCTTGATCGCACGGCCGGCGTCCCGCAGGTCTTCCCAGTCGGGCATCTCGCCGACGACACGCGCCCGCTTGTCGCGGATCGTGTCGGTCGCTTTGCGGAGGTTCGTTCGCAGCTGGACGTTCGCGAGCTCGCGTCGTGCGGCGGCAGGGAAGCTTTCGGCGGGAGCCCTCATGTGGAGGCGAGGATCTCGGCGAGATGGATCGCGCGCACGCCCGATCGACCGCGGGAGAGCCCGCCGCCGATCTGGAGCAGACAAGAGCCGTCCAGCGCGGTGCAGTACTCGGCGCCGGTTGCCTCCACGTCCGCGCACTTGTCCGCGAGCATCGCGCTCGACGTGTCGGCGTTCTTGATCGAGAAGGTGCCGCCGAAGCCGCAGCATTCGCGGGGACGGGAGAGCTCGACGAGCTCGAGGCCGTCGACCCGCTGCAGCAGCCGGTGCGGAGCGTCTCCGACCTTCGTCACGCGCAGCGAGTGGCAGGTTGCGTGATACGTGACCCGGTGCGGGAAGCGTGCGCCGACGTCCTCGACGCCGAGCCGGTGGACGAGGAACTCCGAGAGCTCGTAGACGTTCTCGACTCCGTAGTGCTCGCGCATCGTTCCGGCGCACGAGGACGAGGGCGACACGATCGCGTCGAAGCCGTCGAACACCGACCGGAAGCGCGCGGCCAGCCGGTCGGCCTCAGCGGAATAGCCGCTGTTCAGATGCATCTGGCCGCAGCACGTCTGCTCGCTCGGGAACGCGACGTCGTGGCCGAGCCGTTCCAGCACCGACACCGTCGCCCGGCCGGCCTCCGGGAAGAGCGTGTCGCCGATGCAGGTGACGAAGAGCGCGACCCGCACTCGTCAGGACCGCTCGTAGGCGCTCTCGACCGAAGCGGTTCCGCGCTCGCGGGCGAGCCGTTCGGCGTACCCGCCGCGGCGGAACGCTTCGACCGGGTCGGGATCGACGCCGATGCGCTCGCGGTGGCGCGCGAGCAGCGGGCGGACGTCGGTCTCGAATGCATCGGCGAGGACGCGGTGTGCGCCGAGCACGTCGCCCGACTGCTGGGCTTCGGAGAGCCGTTCGCGGTCGACGAGCAAGGCCTTCGCGTACGCCGTCTGGATGTTCGCGACCGACTGGATCATCGCGTCGATCTTCCCCTCGACGTTGTGCGACTGGTCGATCATGAAGGCGACGTTCTCGGCGTCGCCCCGTGCGATCTCGAACATGATCCGGAACAGCTCGAAGGGATCGATCGCGCCGACGATGAGATCGTCGTCGGCGTACTTGCGGTTGTTGAAGTGGAAGCCGCCGAGCAGGCGCTCGGCGAGCAGCAGGGCGACGATCTGCTCGATGTTCGTCCCCTGCGGATGGTGGCCGGTATCCACCAGCACCTGCGCCTTCGGGCCGAGGCTCCGGCAGACGAGAGCGGCGGTGCCCCAGTCGGGCAGGTCGGTGCTGTAGAAGCCGGGCTCGAAGAACTTGTACTCGACGAGCAGGCGCACGCGGTCGGGCAGCGCTTCGTAGAGCGCTCCGAGGCCTTCGACGAGCCGCACGTGGCGGTCGCGGAGATCGTCCTGGCCGGGATAGTTGGTGCCGTCGGCGAGCCAGAGGCTGATGACGTTCGAGCCGACCTCCGTCGCGATCCCGATGCAGTCGCGGCAGTGCCGCAGTGCCTTGGCCCGCGCCTCGCGGTCGGGGCTGCAGAAGCTCCCGAGCCGGTAGTCGTCGTCGCCGAACAGGTTCGGATTGATCGCGCCGATGCGGATGCCGTGCTCTGCGGCGAAGCCCGCGAGAGCGGTGTAGTCGTCGACCGCGTCCCAGGGGATGTGCAGCGCGACGCTCGGGCAGCAGCCGGTGAGGCGGTGCACGAGCGCGGCGTCGGCGATGCGCTCGTGGACGTCGCGGGCGGCGCCCGGCCACGCATAGACGTGGAATCGCGTGCCGGAGTTGCCGTAGCCCCACGAGGGCGTCTCGATCTCGAGCCGTGCGAGGCGGTCGAGGACCTCGTTCTCACCCATCGGTGTTGAGTTTGACGCATCCGCCGCCGGATTTCGAACTCGCTTTCGATTGGTAGCGTTCCGTAAGTTGGTCGCCACATATTGACTTGTGCGGAGCAGCGGCGATAAGGTCGCCCGCATCGACGACGTTGTCGATCTTCGCAATCTCTCGCAGTCCGAGCGCATGCAGCACGTCCTGCGGCTGCTCGAGACCAGGGATTCCGTTCCGGTTTCGGAACTTTCGGAGGCCTTTTCGGTCTCGGAGGTCACCGTCCGGAGCGACCTGAAGGCGCTCGCTCGACAGGGGCTCGTCGCGCGCGTCCGCGGAGGCGTGCGAGCGCTCCAGCAGGGCCAGTCCGAGGTCGGGTTCGATCTGCGTCTCCGCCTCGAGGTCGAGCGCAAGCGCGCGATCGCCCGCGCGGCGGCGGCGCTGATCGGGGAGGGGGAGGCGGTCGCGATCGACGCCAGCACGACCGGGTACTACCTCGCGCTCGAGCTGCGGGCGAAGCGCGAGCTCGTCGTCGTCACCAACGGGCTCTTGGTGGCAACGGCGCTCGCCGACGCCCCGGGCATCACGGTGCTCGTCCCCGGCGGGGCGCTGCGTCTGTCCGCGATGTCGCTCGTCGGCGACTTCGGCACCGACATTCTGCGCACGACCCGGATCAACAAGGGCTTTCTCGGCGCGCGCGGGCTCAGCATCGAGCGCGGCCTGATGGATCTCAATCCGGACGAGGTGCGCATCAAGCAGGAGATGGCCGACGCGTGCGAGCAGGTGTGGGGGATCCTCGACGGCACGAAGTGGCACCGCAGCGCGCTCCTTTCGTTCGTGTCTGTCGAGGACTTGACCGGCATCGTCACCGACGACAGCGCCCCGGCCGACCAGGTCGAGGCCTGGCGCAACGCCGGCGTCGAGGTGGTCACTGCGCACCTGGGACCGCTGGAGCCGTTGCCCGTCCGGCCGCGTGACCTCCGGCGCGCGACCCGGAACGACGGGGCGACGAGTTGACGATCCTCGCCGCGGTCGATCTCGGCGCCCAGAGCGGACGTGTCGCCGTCGGCCGGCTCGACGCCGGCCGGCTCACGGTCGACGAGGTCCACCGCTTCCCGAACGTGCCCGTGCGTGTGGGCGGCACGCTCTACTGGGACGTTCTCCGGCTCTACGCCGACGTTCTCGACGGTCTCCGCGCGACGCGGCGCGTCGGCCCGATCGCGTCCGTCGCCGTCGATTCGTGGGCGGTCGACTTCGGCCTCGTCGACCACAACGGGGCCTTGCTGCGAAACCCCGTCCACTACCGCGACGCGCGCCGCACAGCGGCCGTCGACGCCGTCTTCGAGCGCGTCCCTGCGCGCGAGCTGTACGAGCGCACCGGGATCCAGATGCTGCCGATCAACACGATCTTCGAGCTCGCCGCGCTGGCCGCCGCCGGCGACCCCGCGCTGGCCGCCGCCCGCCGGCTCCTGCTCATCCCCGACCTGTTCCACCATTGGCTCTGCGGCAGCGAGGTCAGCGAACGGACGAACGCGACCACGACGCAGTGTCTCGACGTCCGCACCGGAACGTGGCTCGACGACGTTCTCGAGCGTCTCGACGTGCCCACCGGCCTGCTGCCGGACGTCGTCCCGCCGGCGACCGTCCTGGGAACGCTCGCGAGGGACGTCGCCGACGAGACGGGAATCGGCGAGGCGCGCGTCGTCGCCACAGCAACGCACGACACGGCGTCCGCGGTCGCCGCCGTCCCGCTGCAAGGCGAGCGATGCGCCTACATCAGCGTCGGCACCTGGTCGCTCGTCGGAGTCGAGGCGGACGAACCGGTCCTGAGCGACGCCGCCTTCCGGGCGAATCTCACCAACGAGGGCGGCGTGGGCGGCACGGTGAGGGTGCTGCGCAACGTGACGGGCCTCTGGCTGCTGCACGAATGCAGCCGCGTGTGGTCGCTCGCCGGACGGCCGCATTCCATCGACGACCTCCTCGAGCTCGCACGAGCCGCCCCGCAGCTGCGGTCGTTCGTCGACCCGAACGATCCGGTGTTCGCCGAGCCCGGTGACATTCCCGCCCGCATCGCCGACTACTGCGCCCGCACCGGGCAGCCGCGCCCGGAGGGCGACGGCGCCGTTGTCCGCTGCATCCTCGAGAGCCTCGCGCTCAAGCACGCCGAGAGCATCGAGCTGCTCGCCTCGGTCACGGGGCGCGACATCGACGAGATCCACGTCGTCGGCGGCGGCGCCAACAACCATCTTCTCTGCCGCTGGACCGCAGACGCGTGCGGCCGAGCAGTCCACGTCGGGCCGGCGGAGGCGACGCTCGTCGGCAACCTGCTCGTGCAGGCGCTCGCGCTCGGCGAGATCGCATCGCTCGCCGAGGCGCGCGAGATCGTCCGAAGCTCGTTCGGCGCGCGCGTCCACGAGCCGACGGACGTCGCAGGCTGGCGCGAGGCCCGCGAGCGCTTCACCGCGCTGACGCGATCGCCCGACGCGATGGGAGTCGGCGCATGAGCGAGCTCGTCGAGGCGCTGCACGGGATCCCCGCGCCCGAAGACCGTTGGGACGCCGCCGCCGCCGCCGGTCTCGGCGTGCTGGACGGGCTCGTCTACCGCTCGCGCCTCCTCGGCGCGGACCGGGCGCTCGCCAATCAGGGCGGCGGCAACACCTCCGCGAAGGAGACGATCGCCGACCACGCGGGTCGCGACAAGCGCGTGCTCTGGGTCAAGGGCTCGGGAACGGATCTTGCGACGATCACCGCCGCGGGCTTCCCGGGGCTGCGCCTCGCGGACCTGCTGCCGTTGCGCGAGCGGGCGCAGATGGACGACGCGTCGATGGTCGACTACCTGCTCCGGAGCGCGATCCGGCCGGACCAGCCGCGGCCGTCGATCGAGACGCTCCTGCACGCCTTCATCCCGGCCGTGCACGTCGACCACACCCACCCGGACGCGGTGATCGCACTGACATCCACGCCGCGCGGACGGGAGCTTGCGGACAAGTACTTCGGGGACGAGATCGTCTGGCTCGACTACCAGCGTCCCGGCTTCGACATGTCGCGCCGGATCGCGCTGCTCCTCGAGAAGAACCCCGGAGCGCGCGCAGTGTTCCTCGAGAAGCACGGCCTCGTCACTTGGGGCGAGACGGGACGGGCGAGCTACGACGCGACGATCGAGTTCGTATCGCGCGCGGCCCGCGCGATCGAAGAGGCGGCCGGCGGCCGCTTCGGGCTGGGAGGACGGCACGTCGCGGAGCGCGAGGAGGACGTCGATTCCCTCCTGCTTCGTTCACTCCCCGCGCTCCGCGGCGCGCTGCTGCAGGACGCCGACGGCGTCGTCCTCGAGGTCGACCGCAGCCCGGAAGCGGTCGCGTTCGCGTCTGCCCGAAGGACGCCCGAGGTCAGCCAGGTCGGCGCGCCGTGCCCGGACCACCTGATCAACACCAAGCACCGGCCGCTCGTCGTGGGCCCGGACGGCGATCTCGCGGAAGCCTTCCGGCGCGGCGTCGCCGGCTTCTCCGCCTGGTACCGCGAGTACTACGACAGGAATGTCGACGACGAGACGCGCGGGTTCCCGATGGATCCGGCCGGGCCCCGCGTCGTGCTCGTGCCGGGTGTCGGCATCGTCACGTCCGGCGCCGATGCAGGGCGCGCCCGCTTCGCCCGCGACCTCTACCACCGCGCGATCGCGGTCGAAGACGCCGCCGACGCACTCGGCGGCTTCCGCTCACTGAGCGAGAGCGAGGCGTTCGCGATCGAGTACTGGCCGCTCGAGCGTTACAAGCTCGCCCAGGCGCCGCCGCGCGGCGAGCTTGCCGGCCGGGTCGCGGTCATCACCGGAGGCGCGAGCGGCATCGGCCGGGCGACCGCCCGGCTGCTCGCCGACCGCGGCGCGCACGTCGTCGTCGCGGATCTCAACGCGGACGGGGCGGCCGACCTCGCCGCGGAGCTCACCCAGGCGCACGGCGCACGGCGGGCGGTCGCGGTGCCCGTCGACGTCACGAGCGAAGACGCCGTCGCGGAGATGACGAAACGTGCGGTGCTCGAGTACGGCGGGATCGACATCCTCGTCGCCTCCGCGGGACTTGCAACCAGTGCGCCCATCACCGAGACGACGCTCGCGGAGTGGGAGCAGAACTACGCCGTGCTCGCGCGCGGTTACTTCCTCGCCGCCCGCGAGGCGTTTCGCGTCCTGATCGAGCAGGGCCGGGGCGGCTCGATCGTCTTCGTCGCGTCCAAGAACGCGCTCGTCGCGGGGGCGAACGCGGCCGCCTACTCGTCCGCCAAGGCTGCCTCGCTCCATCTGGCGCGCTGCCTCGCGGAGGAGGGAGGACCGCACGGCATCCGCGTCAACACCGTCAACCCGGACGCCGTCATCCAGGGCTCGAGCATCTGGTCGTCGGATTGGAAGGCGGAGCGCGCGAGCACGTACGGCGTCAGCGAGGACGAGCTGCAGAGCTTCTACCAGCGCCGGACGAAGCTCGGCGTCAGCGTCCTGCCCGAAGACGTCGCGGAAGCGATCGCCTTCTTCGCCGGCCCGCGCTCGGCGAAGTCGACCGGCAACATCCTCAACGTCGACGGCGGCGTCACCGCCGCGTATCCGCGATGACCGAAGCACCGTCGCCGGTCCTGTCGCTCGCGCACGCATCCAAGCGGTTCGGCGCCGTGCACGCCCTCGACGACGTCTCGATCGAGCTTCGGGCCGGTGAGGTCCACGGCCTCGTCGGCGAGAACGGAGCCGGCAAGTCGACGCTCGTGAAGATCCTCGCCGGTGTCCATCCGCCGGACGACGGTGTGATCCGCGTCGAGGGGCGCGAGGTCGTGCTCAACGGCCCTGGAGACGCGCGCGACGCCGGGATCGCGATCATCTACCAGGAGCCGATCCTGTTTCCCGACCTCACCGTCGAGGAGAACATCTTCATCGGGCGGCAGCCGCTCGGCCCAGGGCATCGCATCGACCGGCGTGCGATGCGCGCGCACGTCGACGAGCTCTTCACGCGGCTCGGGGTGCGGCTCGATCCGGCGCGGATCGCGCGCGGCCTCTCGATCGCGGAGCAGCAGATCGTCGAGATCGCGAAGGCGCTGTCGCTGCGAGCGAAGGTGATCGTGATGGACGAGCCGACGGCGGCTCTCTCCGCGATCGAGGTCGACCGGCTGTTTCGGGTCGTCGAAAGCCTCCGCGGCGGCGGCACCGCAGTGCTCTTCATCTCCCACCGTCTGGAGGAGATCTTCGGGCTCTGCCGGCACGTCACCGTCCTCCGCGACGGCCGCTGGGTCCTGAGCCGGCCGGTGCACGGCCTGAGCTCCGACGACCTCGTCCGCGCGATGGTGGGTCGCGAGCTCGTGGAGCGCGACGCGACCCAGCAGACGGTCGGCGACGACGTCCTCAGGGTCGAGCGGCTGACGCGAGAGGGATTCTTCACCGACGTCTCGTTCACGCTCGCCGCCGGCGAGATCGTTGCGCTTGCAGGCCTCGTCGGCTCGGGCCGGAGCGAGGTGGCGCGCGCGATCTTCGGGATCGACCGCTACGACGCGGGGTCGGTGACGTTGAACGGACGCCGGCTCCGGCGTGCGTCCCCGACCGCGGCGATGGCCGCGGGAATCGGGCTCGTGCCCGAGGACCGGCGGCAGCAGGGCCTCGTGATGGAGATGTCGATCGCGCGCAACGTCTCGCTCGCGTCGCTGCGGCGACTCCAGCGTTTCGGCTTCCTCGTCGGCTCGGCGGAGCGGCGGTTCGCCGCCGACTGGGCCGTCCGTCTGCAGCTCAAGTACGGCAGCCTCGCGAATCCGGCCACGTCGTTGTCCGGCGGAAACCAGCAGAAGGTCGTCCTCGCGAAGTGGCTTGCACGGCGGCCGAAGGTGCTGATCGTGGACGAGCCGACGCGCGGCATCGACGTCGGCACGAAGGCCGAGGTGCACCGGCTGCTCGACGAGCTCGCGGAGCAGGGCATCGCGGTGCTGATGATCTCGTCCGAGCTGCCGGAGGTCCTGCGGGTGGCCGACCGCATCCTCGTCATGCGCGAGGGAAAGCTCGTCGCGGAGTTCGCGCACGCGGCCGCGTCCGAGGAGGCGATCGTCGCCGCCGCCACCGGGCAGCTGCAGGGGGTGGCGGCGTGATGGCGACCGCCGAGGCGCGATGGCTGCATCTGGCTGACCGCATCAGCGCGCGCAGGCTGACGGACATCTTCTACCGGCTGCGGGCGTTCGGGATCCTCGCAGCGCTCGCCGTCCTCGTCGTCGTCACGTCGGCCATCCAGCCACGGTTCCTCAGCGGAAACGAGCTCAACATCATCCTGGGCAACACAAACATCCTCGCCCTGCTCGCGCTCGGCGAGGCCGCCGTCGTCATCAGCCGGAACGTCGACCTCTCCGTCGGCTCGACCCTCGGGCTTGCGGCATTCGCGTCGGGGAGCATGTTCGGACACCTGCACGGCGTGCCGACCGTGCTCGCGATCGTCATCGTGTTCATCGTCGGCATCGGCGTCGGAACGGCGTGCGGGATCGTCAACGGCGCCCTGACGACCCTCGGCCGCGTGCCGAGCCTCGTCGTCACGCTGGCGACGCTCTACGTCTTCCGCGGCATCGACATCCTGATCATCGGCGGCGGCCAGGTGGTCGCGAGCTCGCTGCCGAACGGCTTCTTCGAGATCTCCCTCAAGAGCGTCTACGACGTGCCCTACCTCGCGCTCGTGGTCGCGGCGGTCGTCGCCGTCGCCGCGTTCTATCTCCGTTCGTACCGCTCGGGCCGCGATCTGTACGCCATCGGCTCCAACCCCGAGGCCGCGCGGCTGGTGGGCATCCCCATCGAGCGTCGCGTGTTCGGCGCGTTCGTCGTCAGCGGCGCGCTGGCCGGCGTCGCGGGCGTCCTCTGGGCATCGAAGTACGGGACGCTCGACTCCACCGCCGGCTCTGGTTACGAGCTGACCGTGATCGCGGCGGTCGTGATCGGCGGAGTCGCGATCTTCGGCGGCAGCGGCAGCGTCGTCGGCGCGGCCGTAGGAGCGCTCCTCTTGAACACCATCCTCGGCGCGCTCTACGTCGTCGGCGTCTCGCCGTTCTGGACGCAGGCGATCTCGGGGATGATGATCCTCCTCGCGATCACGCTCGACCGGCTGGTCTCGCTCCAGCTGACGGCGTCCCTCCGCCGGAAGAGGAGCGCGCATGCAGCGTGAGCTGCGGCAGCGGGTGCAGCCGCTCGTCCGGTGGGAGGCGGGGCTCGCGATCGTGCTCGGCGCCATCGTCCTGCTCGGGACGCAGGTCTCGTCGGCGTTCCTGACGCAGGGGAACCTGTTCTACCTCTGCATATCGATCGGCGAGGTCGCGATCATGACGCTGCCGCTGACGCTGATCATCGTGACCGGCGAGATCGACCTCTCGGTGGCGTCGATCCTCGGGCTCTCGAGCGCGATGCTCGGCTACCTGACGAGCCACGGCTGGTCCGTCTGGCCGAGCTTCGCGGTCGTGCTCGCGCTCGGCGCCGCCGCGGGCCTCTTCAACGGGTTCCTCGTCACCCGCGTCGGCCTTCCCTCGCTCGCGGTGACGATCGGCACCCTCACGCTGTACCGCGGCTTCGCGGTCGTGATCCTCGGCCCGAACATCATCTCGACGTTCCCGTCGAGGTTCACGAGCATCGGGATCAATGCGATCGGCGGCACGTTCCTCTCCTGGTCGGTCCTGTTCTTCCTGATCCTCGCCGT
>Ga0070741_10008651_pt1 | contig 20257 bp, 19 predicted proteins | sample Coa_R1_4_FD_66440 | JGI IMG/M metagenome (GOLD analysis project Ga0070741, IMG submission 66440) | Surface soil microbial communities from Centralia Pennsylvania, which are recovering from an underground coalmine fire - Coalmine... | ecosystem: Environmental > Terrestrial > Soil > Unclassified ...
CCGCGACGTCGATGTTGTCGACGCCGATGCCGGCACGACCGATCACACGGAGCCGCGGCGCGTTCGCGATCACCTTCGCCGTCACCTTGCTCCGGCTCCGGACGATGAGTCCCTCGACGTCGGCCAGCGTGCCGGCCTCGTCGAGGAGCTTCTGGGCGACGGGGCCGCCGCGGTCGACGCGAACGTCGGGGTACTTCGCCTCGAGCGCCGCGATGAGCTCGGGCGTCTCCTTCGTGAGCGGATCGGCGATCAGGATCCGGTGAGCCATCACGAGCGGGCGGGCAGCCCTTCGGCGAGGACGGCCTCGGCCGCGCCGACGCCGCGTCCGAAGTCGACCGGCGCGCCAAACCGGTGGAGCGCGAGCTCGAGCGCCGCGAGCCCGGTCACGACGTCGAAGGCGCCCACCCAGCCGAGGTGGGAGATGCGGATGATCTTGCCCTTCAGCTGGTCCTGCCCGCCGGCGAAGGTGACCAACATGCGGTCGCGCAGATAGCGGAAGAGGCCGCTCCCGTCGATGCCCTCGGGAAGGAGGATCGCGGTGGCGGCCGGGCTCGGGGCGTCGGGGGCGAGGAGGCGGAGCCCGAGAGCGAGCGCGCCGGCGCGCGTCGCGCGGGCGAGGCGGTCGTGGCGTGCGTGGACGTTCGCCCACCCTTCCGTCCGCATCATCCGGAGCGAGATCCGCAGGCCCTGGACGAGGGAGATGGCCGGCGTCCACGCCGTCGATCTCTCGGCAACGCCCTTCCGCTCCCGCTTGAAGTCGAAGTAGAAGCGGGGCAGCTTCGCGCGCTCGGTCGCCGCCCACGCGCGCTTTGAGAGCGCCACGAACGCGAGCCCCGGGGGCAGCATGAGGGCCTTCTGCGAGCCGGTGACGAGGACATCGATGCCGAGCCGGTCCATCGGGAGGTCGACGACGCCGACGGCCGTGATGCCGTCGACGACGAGGAGCGTGTCGCGCGTCCGCGTGAGCGCCGCGACCTCGGGGACGGGGTGCAGCACGCAGGTCGACGTCTCGCTCGCCTGCATGTAGAGCGCCTTCGCGCGGGGGTGCGCGTCGAGCGCGGCGCGCACCGCGTCCGGCCGCACGGCCTCGCCCCACGGCACCTTCACCTCGTGCACGGCGACGCCGTACGCCTGGCAGATCTTCGTCCAGCGCTCGCCGAACTTGCCGCCGTTCACGACGATCGCCTCGTCGCCGGGCGAGAGGAGGTTCGTGACCGATCCCTCCATCGCGCCCGTGCCGGACGACGCGAGCACGAGCACGTCCTCCGCCGTGCCGAAGAGCTCGCGGAGCCCTTCCTGGACCTCGGCGAGGATCGCCGCGAACTGCGGCGTGCGGTGATGGATCAGGGGCAGCGCGATCGCCGCCTGCACCTCGGGCGGGACCTGCGTCGGACCGGGAGCGAGAAGATGGGATTTGATCACGGAAGCACCTGGACCTCGTCACTACAGCGGCCCAGGCGTTCGGCCCGCTGGTCTCAGCACTCCCCCGTGGTCGATTCCACGCGAACGCCAGTCGTGCGAGGACGGCGGATGACGCGGAAGTTAAGCCACACGCGCTCCGCGGTTGTCAAGGTTCCGTTTCGGCGCACGTGGAAACGGGGGGTTCGTTGACTCATCCGGCGTTATCCGTTAGCGCCGGAAGCATGAGGCGGCGGCGGCGTGTGGCTCTCTTCGTCGTGCTCCTCGCCGGCGCCGTGAGCACGGTACGCGCCCAGCCGCAGGCCGAGGGCCGCGGCACGTGGTGGGGTGCGCCGTATCTCGGGGACCAGTGGCGGCGGTCGATCCCCGAGAGCCCCGCCGTGCGCGTGCCGTCGCCGATCACGCGCGACGACCAGGTGCAGGACGTCTCGCTCAAGGAAGCGATCGGCATGGCGCTCGAGAACAACCCGGGCATCGCCGCACAGCGCCTCGAGCCGGGACGCGTCGGCACGAACGTCCTCGGCGCCGAGGCCGTGTTCGATCCGACGCTCGCCGCCGAGATCCAGACGGCCACCCAGACGACGCCGAACGCAAGCTCGCTCTCGTCGGTGGCGGTCACCAACGTCGACGACCGCTTCGCGAACGTCCACCTCCTGAAGACCCTCCGGACGGGAGCGCAGGTGACGCTCGACAGCCTGAACGAGCGGATCGACAACAACGCGAGCTTCCAGAGCCTCCGGCCCCAGTACGTGCCGAGCCTCAACTTCTCCCTCGTGCAGCCGCTCCTCCGGAACTTCGGCTGGGACTTCTCGTACCTCGTCGTCCGCATCGCCCAGGAGAACTCCGACGCGGCCGTCTTCACCTACCAGGCGCAGGTGGCCGACTTCGTCGAGCAGGTCGTCGAGGCGTACTGGGCCATCGTCGGCGCCCGCGAGAACGTCGCCGTGCAGCGCGAGTCGAAGGCGCTCGCGGACCGCACCGTGAGCGAGAACGAGGCGCGCGTGAAGGTCGGCCTCCTCCCGCCGGTCGCCGTCCTCGAGGCGCAGGCCGACGCGAAGGCGCGCGAGGAGCAGGTGATCATCGCCGAGAACAACCTCGCGATCGCGCGGCAGCAGCTCGCCCAGCTCGTGTTCTTCCGGCCGAAGGACACCTTCGTGCCCCGGACGCTCGAGCCGGTCGAGGAGCTGGCGATTCGAGACGTGGAGGTCGATCTCGACGCGGCCCTCGGCGTCGCGCTCGAGAACCGCCCCGAGATCCTGGCGTCGCAGCGGACCGTGCGCGCCACCCAGCTGAACGAGCGCATCGCGCAGAACGGTCTCCTCCCGCGCGTCGACCTCGTCGGCAGCTACGGCGTCAACGCGCTCAGTGGCCGCACCGGGCCGCCGCGCCCGTTCGTGAGCCAGGTGAACACGGGCGGCTGCGTGCCCGCTCTCCGGGACGCGAGCGGAAAGCCGATCATCTTCCAGTGCCCGGGGCGCTCGATCATCTACGCCGGCCCCGCGAGCGACGCCTACGACCGGCTCACGTCGAACGACTTCCGCAGCTACTCGGTCGGCGTCCAGGTCCAGGTCCCGCTTTCGAACGCCGCCGCAAGGAGCGCGTTCGCGGAGCGGACGATCGAGCGCGATCAGGCCGAGCTGAACCACCGCCAGCTCCTCTCCAACGTGACGCTCGAGGTGCGCCAGACGACCGCCGACCTGATCGCCGCGCGCCAGCGGATCGACACGACGCGCGTCGCGCGCGAGCTCGCGGAGGAGAACCTCCGCAACCAGCAGAAGCGCCACGAGGTCGGCATGGCGACCACGAAGGACCTGCTCGACTTCCAGACGCGGCTCACGACCGCGCGGGCGGCCGAGGTCCAGGCGCGCATCGACTACGTGACCGCGCTCTCGCGATGGCGCCGCGCGCAGGGCCGCCTCTTGTCGCAGTACCAGATCGTCATCGATCAGCCGGGGCGTCACTCGACACCGTGGTTCGCCCGGTTCTGACGCGGCAGAGGACGAGCTGCACGCGCTCCCCCGGACCGAGTCGCAGCCGCTCGACGCCGAAGCCGAGCGCCGCGAGCTCCCGCGCCGTGGGGTAGCGCGCGCGCGCAGGCGGGACGCCGCGGAGGAGGAGCGCCATGGCGGCGACCACCCGGCGCCAGGCTCGCCGCGGCTGGTTGTGGTCGACCACGAGGAGCGGGGCGCCGGGCGGGAGCCGATCGCCGACGGCGGCGAGCACTGCGCGACGGGCGGCCGGGTCCGCGGGCACGTCGAGCAGCACGACGACGGCGGCCGCGGGCGCCGCCGTGTCGGCGGCGGCCGCGCCGCCCGCGACGAGCGCCGCGGCGAGGCGCGGCGCCCGCGGCGCGACGACGGTGACCGGCCCGTCGACCGGCCCGAGGAGGTCGAGGCACTGCGCCGCGAGGCGCGCGGCGCTCACCGCCGGCCGATCAGGCCCATGAACTCGCCGCGCGTCTCCTGATTGTCCCGGAAGACGCCGAGCATCGCGCTCGTCACCACGGTCGAGTTCTGCTTCTCGACGCCACGCATCCGCATGCAGAGGTGCTCCGCCTCGAGCACGACGCCCACCCCGAGCGGGGCGAGCTGCTCCGCGATCGTGTCGGCGATCTGGGTCGTCATCCGCTCCTGCACCTGGAGCCGGCGCGCGAACACCTCGACGAGCCGGGCGATCTTGCTGATTCCGACGATCTTCCGGTGCGGGAGGTACGCCACGTGCGCCTTCCCGACGAAGGGGAGGATGTGGTGCTCGCACATCGAGTAGAAGTCGATGTCCTTCACCACGATCATCTCGGAGTAGTTCTCGGTGAAGAGCGCGCCGTTGATCACCGCGCGCGGGTCCTCCGCATACCCCTTCGTGAGGAACCGCAGCGCGCGGGCGACGCGCGCGGGCGTGCGCTCGAGTCCCTCGCGCGCCGGCTCGGGGTCGAGCGCGGCGAGGAGCGTGCGCACGGCGGCCTCCAGCTCCTGCTGCTTCATCCTTCTCGCGTCCTAGCCCGCGTTGGACGATGCCGCAAGCTCGGACGCGACGAGCCCGTCGCGCCGGAGGTTCTCGAAGATCGCGCGCGCGGCCGGCGACTGGTTGAGCGTGTAGAAGTGGATCCCCGGAGCGCCGCCGCGGAGCAGCTCGGTCGCCTGGGTCGTCGTCCACTCGACCGCGACGGCGAGCGAGGACGCCGGGTCGTCGCGGAATTGCTCGAGCCGCGCGCGCAGCGCGTCCGGGAACTCGGCGCCGCAGAGCTCCGCCATGCGCCGGATCTGCGCGAGGTTCGTGATCGGCATGAGACCCGCGACGACGGGGACCCCGACCCCGGCGCGGCGGATCCGCTCGACGAACGCGAAGTAGTACGCGTTCACGTAGAACATGTTGGTGATCACGAGGTCGAGGCCGGCGTCGACCTTCGCCCGCAGGTGCTCGACCTCGAGCGGCAGGTCGCGCGTCTCGGGATGCCCCTCGGGATGACACGCCCCGGCGAGGCAGAGGGAGGGCGCCCGCTCGCGGACGAAGTGGACGAGATCGGCCGCGAACCGGAAGCCGTCGGCCGGGCGGCGGAAGCCCGGGTCCTTCGGGACGTCGCCGCGCAGGACGACGAGGTTCTCGATCCCGCGCGCGGCGACGAGCTCGAGGGCCGTCCGGATGTCGTCGCGCGTCGCCTCGACGGCGGTCACGTGCGCCGCGCCCGTGATGCCGAGCGCGCCCAGCCGGGCGACCAGGTCGATCGTGGCTTCGCGCGGCTTGCCGCCGGTGCGCGTGACGGAGACGAACGAGGGCCGCAGCGCCCGCAGCTCGTCCACGGTCCGCAGCAGCGCCGCCTCGCCCTCGGGCGTCTTCGGCGGAAAGAACTCGAAGGAGACGGTCGGGCGCCCGGCGGCGAGGAGGTCGGCGATCCGCACGCCCGACGGACTACTACTTCGAGCCCTTCTTCTCCAGCGCCTTCACCTTCTGGTACTTCCGGTAGTCGTAGCCGGTCGCCATGGCCATGAGGAGCCCCTCCATTCCGCCGTCGCGCTCGCGGCGCAGAATGCGGAGGCGCTCGTAGAACTCCCGGAAGTCCTTGTTCGCCCGGGCCTGCTCGTCGACCGGGCTCAGGAAGAAGTCGCGCAGCCGCGTGATCGTGAAGCGCAGGGCGGAGAAGCGGAGCTCGTTCGGGAACGCGTCCCACTCCGCGAGCGACAGCGCCCGCAGCGACTCGTACCCGGCGATGAGCCCCTCGAAGCGCTTCAGCTGGTAGTTCTGCCCGTCGAAGCAGAGGGCGTTCACCGCGGTGGCGAGGTCGAAGATGAACTTCCCCCGGCACGCGGCGTCGAACGCGAGCACCGCGACGACCTTGTCGCCCTTCACGACGATGTTCTCGTGGAACAGGTCGCCGTGGATGATCCCCTTCGGGAGCTTCCCCTCGAGGTAGTTCTGGAGGTAGTCGACCTCGTCGTCGAGCGTGCGCGTGATGCGCTTGAAGTAGCTCGGGAGCTTGCCGCGGACCTCGGCGTAGAGGTCGGCGACGCGCTCGTAGCTGAAGCGGTTGTCGATGCCCTTCTTGTAGCTCTTGCCGTACGTGTGGAGGTCGGCGAGAACCCGCCCGATGTTCTCGAGCTGGTTCATCGTGATCCGGTCGGGGCGGACGGCGTGACCGTCGTAGTGCCGGTAGACGGAGAGGCACTTGCCGTCCGCTTCGCGGTAGACGCGGCCCTTCCGGTCGGTGAGCGGCTGTGGGCACGGGAAGCCGTGCTTGCGGAGAAAGAGCAGAAGGTCGAGCTCGCGCTTCACCTCGAGCTCGCTCTTCACCTCGTCCACGCGGAGGAGATGCTTGCCGCGCGCCGTCTCGAGCAGGTAGGTGGTGGCGACGGAGCCGTTCGGGATGGGAGTAGCGGCGAGGAGCTTGACGAGACCGTAGTCCTCGACGATCTCAGCGAGTTCGCGTTTATCGAGCACGGTGTAAACGACCATCTCCGCCCGTCTCCCTAACTCGCCGGATTTCCATCCGAAAAAGTGGGCGGAAGTTATCTTTGCCGCCTCCCGTTGTCAAGGTGAAATTCGCGCACGGGGAGAAAAACCTCTTGGAATTCAGTAAGTTGAACGACCTCGAAATCGCACGTCCGACGGGCGGCTGGGGCGAACGATTGACCGTTTCGCGATTCGCGCGCCGCGCGTGAGCGGAGGGACGATGGCGTCACCGCGTGAGCCGTCCGCGAACCACATCGCGCCGCCGGACGGGCGTGTCGAGGCGCCGAAGCGCTTCCACGACGAGGCGTGGCACACGCCCGGGGGCCGCGTCGTCCGGGAGCTCGTCTTCGGAGTGAACGACGGCGTCATCTCCACGGTCGGCTTCCTCGCCGGCGTGACGGCGACGCTCGCCGACGCGCGTGCGATCGGCGTCGCGGGGCTCGCCTCGGCCATCGCGGGCTCCTCCGCGATGGGCATCGGCGCCTACGTCTCCGCGAAGTCGCAGCGCGCGTTCTTCCAGGCGGAGATCGCGCGCGAGGCGTGGGAGATCGAACACATGCCCGACCACGAGCGCCAGGAGATCCGCGACATCTATCGTGCGCTCGGCTTCAGCCCCGAGGAGTGCGAAATGATCGTGCGCCGGGTCACGTCGAGCCCCGAGCTCTGGCTCCGCTTCATGTCGCGCGAGGAGCTCGGGCTCAGCGAGGAGACGTTCGACCCGCCGGCGCGCGTCGGCGCGCTCACGGGCCTCGCGTACGCGTTCGGCGCCGGGTTGTTGCTCCTCCCGTACGCGTTCGGTCCCGCGCCGCGACGGGGCCTCGCGGTGGCGGTCGTGGTCGCCGTCGTGACGCTCCTCATCACGGGCGCGGCGAAGACCTGGCTCACGAAGGAGTCCCCCTGGCGAGCGAGCCTCGAGCTCGCGGCGCTCGGCATGCTCGCGTGCGCGATCGGGCTCGCGCTCGGCCGGCTCGTGGGTGTCGCCGTCTAGTAGGAGCGCGACGCGAGGCGGCCGTCTCGGGTCGCGACGAGCGTGCGGCGGCACGGGGAGATCACGGGTCGGCCTACACGGACGTCGTCACGCCGATCTGTGGGCACCAGCGGAGCAGGGGGCAGACCGAGCACTTGGGCCTGCGTGCGACGCAGAGCTGCCGGCCGTGGTGGATCAGCCGGTGCGCGAGCTTCGTCCACTCCGGCGGCGGCAGAAGCGCCTGGAGGTCGCGCTCGATCTTGTCCGGGTCGTCGCGGACCGTGAGGCCGAGGCGGTTCGCGAGCCGCCGCACGTGCGTGTCGACGAAGATCGCGGGCTGGCCGAAGGCGGTGCCGAGGATCACGTTCGCGGTCTTGCGGCCGATGCCCGGGAGATCGGTGAGCGCCTCCATGGTGTCCGGCACGCGCCCGCCGTACCGCTCGGAGACCGCGCGCGCGACCGCCTGGATCGCCTTCGTCTTCTGGCGGAAGAAGCCGGTGCGCTTGATCAGCGTCTCGACCCGTTCCGGCGGCGCCGCCGCGAGGGCCTGCGGCGTCGGCAGCTCCGCGAAGAGCTCGGGCGTCACCCGGTTCACCATCGCGTCGGTGCACTGCGCGGAGAGGATGGTCGCGACGACGAGCTCCCAGGGGTTCCGGTGATGGAGGGCGCAGTCGGCATCCGGGTACGCGGCGGCGAGTGCACGGGCGATCGCGGCTGCCCGCGCGCGGCGCGCGGCGGCGGACTCGCGCGCGACGTTCAGCCGGCCGCGGCTCCTCGACGCGCGCGCCGGCGCGCCCCGCCGCCTCAACGCCACCGGCGCTCCGCCCGCACCTGATCGACGTAGGCGCGCGCCGCCGCGCGCGCCGTGTCGGCGTCCCAGCCGAGCGGGCCCGCCATGAGGGCCGCCGCGGTGGCCGCCGCGGCTGCCCCCCCGTCCGCGTCCTCGAGACGCACGAGCGTGCGGCGCCGGAGCACGTCCTCCACCGTGAGGGCCCACTCCCGCTCGACCGCCTCGACGACCTCGGCGCGCAGGTCGGGAAGCCCGGGGAGGAGCGGCTCGCCGAGCCGCGGATCGCGCGCGACCAGCCCGAGCACCTCGTCCAGGCGCGCCCCGTAGCGGTCGGCGAGGCGGCCGACCACCGCCGGCGCCACGCCGTGACCGTCGCGCGAGAGCGCGGCGGCCGCCAGGGCCGCGGGCCGATCGGCGCCGCCCGGCAGCGGGACCTCGCCCGTGCGCGACGGGGGGAAGCTCCGCGTGTCGCCCGCGGCGCGAAGCGCCGCGACGACGCGGTCGACGACCTTGGCCGCGACGAGCCGGTACGTCGTGAGCTTCCCGCCCGCGATCGAGACGAGCCCCGACGCCGACGTGAAGATCTCCTCCTCGCGCGAGACGTCGGACGGGTGGACGTTCCCGTCCTCGGGCGCGATGAGCGGGCGGAGGCCGGCATACGCGCCGACGACGTCCTCGGGGCCGAGGCGCGCGGCCGGGAAGTAGTGGTTCACGGTCTCGAGGAGGTAGTCGACGTCGTCGCGCTCGACGGTCGGCGGCCCGTCGGGGCCGCCCGTGTGATCGGTGTCCGTGGTCCCGACCAGCGCGAGCCGGCCCCACGGGATCACGAACATCACGCGACGATCGCGGACGGCGTGGAGGACGACCGCCGCACGGTTGCCGACGCGGGAGGCAGGGACGAGCACGTGGACGCCCTTCGTCAGCCGCACGCGCTTCGGTCCGGGCTCGTCGAGCGCCATCACCGCGTCGGCCCACGGCCCGGTCGCGTTGACGACCGTCCGCGCCCGGACCACGACCTCGCGCTCCGTCTCCCGGTCGTGCACGCGCGCGCCGACGATCCGGCCGCCGTCCTTGAGAAAGCCGACGACGCCCGCGTACGAGACGACGACGGCGCCGGCGCCGGCCGCCCCGAGGAGCGTCTCGAGGACGAGGCGCGCGTCGTCCGTGCGGCAGTCCCAGTAGACGCCGGCGCCGACGAGTCCGTCCCGGCGGAGCGCGGGCTCCGCGGCCTCGGTCCGTCGCCGGCGGAGCATCCGATGCCGCCGCACGTTCCCGCAGCCGGCGAGGAGGTCGTACACCCAGAGGCCGGCGGCGAACGTGAGGAAGCCGACGGGTCCGCCGCGGTACACGGGGTACACGAACTCCTGGGGCCGGACGAGATGCGGTGCGAGTCGGCGCAAACGCTCGCGCTCGCGCACCGATTCGCGCACGAGGCGCACGTCGCCGAGCTCGAGGTAGCGGAGCCCCCCGTGGACGAGCTTCGAGGAGCGGCTCGACGTCCCGGACGCAAAGTCGCCACGCTCGACGACGGCCGTCCTGAGCCCCCGCAGCGCGGCGTCGCGCGCGATCCCCGCGCCGTTGATGCCGCCGCCGACGACGAGGACGTCGAAGGTCTCGCGTCCGAGCGTGTCGAGGGCCGCGCGGCGGCGGGCGACGGGATCGTTCATCGCGCTCGAAACCGATCTTAGCGAAGGCGCGCGCGCGTGTCACGGTGCGTCAAAGGCCGCGCGGGGCCGCCGGGCGCGGTCAGAGGAGCGCGATCAGCCGGGCCGTGACCGCGCTCGTGCTCGCGTGGCCGCCGAGATCGCGCGTGAGCGTGCGCCCCTCGCGCAGCAGCCGCTCGACGGCGCGGTCGATGCGGTCGGCCGTGCGCGCCTGCCCGACGTGGCGGAGCAGCATCACCCCCGAGAAGAGCGCGGCGAGCGGATTCGCGACGTCCTTGCCCGCGATGTCCGGGGCGGTGCCGTGGACGGCCTCGAAGAGCGCATGGCGGTCGCCCAGGTTCGCGCCCGGCACGACCCCGAGCCCGCCGACGAGGCCCGCGCAGAGATCCGACACGATGTCGCCGTAGAGGTTCTCGAGCAGCAGCACGTCGAAGGCCTGCGGGCGCAGCACGAGCTGCATGCACGCGTTGTCGACGATCAGCTCCCGGTACGCGATCTCGGGATAGCGCTTCGCCGTCCGCCGCGCGCACGCGAGAAAGAGCCCGTCCGACAGCTTCATGATGTTCGCCTTGTGGATGGCGACGACCTGCTTCCGTCCCTCCCGGCGCGCGAGGTCGAAGGCGAACTTCGCGATCCGCCGCGACGCGCGCGCCGTGATCACCTTGACGCTCTCGACGACCCCGGGAGCGATCTGGTGCTCGATGCCGGAGTAGAGGTCCTCGGTGTTCTCGCGCACGACGACCAGGTCGACGCCCGTGAACGCCGTCTTCACGCCCGGGAGCGTCCGGATGGGGCGGACGTTCGCGTAGAGGTCGAAGGTCTTGCGGAGCGTCACGTTGATGCTCCGGTAGCCGACGGCCCCGACCTGCGTCTCGAGCGGGCCCTTCAAGCCGACGCGATGCCGGCGGAACGAGGCGAGGAGCGAATCCGGGATCGCGGTGCCGAGCTTGTCGAACGCCGCCTTGCCGCCGAGCTGCACGTCCCACTCGATGCGTGCGCCGGCCGCCTCCATCACCCGCACCGCGGCGCCGATCACCTCGGGACCGATGCCGTCCCCCGGGATGAGCGTCGCTCGAACGGTGTCGTCCCGCCGTGCGTTCCCGCGCGCGCCGGTCACGGAATGCCGAGGACCTTGTGGAGCTGCGGGAGCACGCGGACGTCGGGATGGTGGCGGCTCGCGACCGCGTGAAGGCGCTCGACCGTCGACGCGCAGATGGTCGAACGAGGCGTGTCGGGCTCGGTGAGCGGTGTGAGGAAGAGCGGGACCGCGCCCGCCGTCCGCGCCACGAGCCGTGCCGCGCGCGCGACCTCCTCCGGATCGGTCGCCTCGTCGATGGGAACCTTCACGTAGACGTCGCGGCCGCCGCCCGTCGCCGCCGCGAGGCACGCCTCGTGCTCGTCCCAGCGCGGGCGCTCGCCGGTGTTGCTCGGGCACTTCACGTCGAGGCTCACGATCGCGACCCGGGGCAGGACGCGGGCGAGGCGCGCGGGCAGGATGCCCGCCGTCTCGAGCAGCACGGGCAGGCCGGCGTGCCGGCCTCCGAGCCACTCGACGAGGAAGTCGACCTGCGCGAGCGGCTCGCCGCCGGTCACCGCCATGGCGTGCAGCGGCGGCGCGGAGGCGGCGAGCGCGTCCGTGACCGCGTCGAGCTCCGCCGGCGTGAACGGGTTCGGCCGGCGATGGAGACCGTCGGGGCCGAGGACGCGGCACTCGGCGACGGGCACGAGGCTCTCCGGCGTGTCGCAGTAGCGGCAGCGGAGCGGGCAGCCCGCGAAGCGGACGAAGAGCTGACGGCGCCCGGCGTGGAGGCCCTCGCCCTGAAACGACACGAAGATCTCGGAGACGTTCCCGCCGCGGCGCATTCTCCCCCGACCGTCTAGCACGCGGGTCGGAGCGCCACCACCAGATCACCGACGTTCGTCCCCGTCGGACCCGTTCGCAGCAGATCGCCCGCCGCCGCGAGCACCGAGTACGCGTCGGTCGTGGCGAGCGCGCGACCCGCGTCGCGGCCGGCGGCCGCGGCGCGCGCGAGCGTGCCCCCGTCGACGAGCGCGCCGGCCGCGTCGGTCGGCCCGTCGACGCCGTCGGTCCCGGCGGCGAGGAGCACGGCCGGCGTCCCCGCGACGACGGCCGCCGCGGCGAGCGCGAGCTGCTGGCAGCGCCCACCCCGCCCGCCGGCGACCGCGCGCACGGTCGTCTCGCCGCCGGCGACGACGGCGACCGCACGATCCCGGGACCGCACGAGGAGCCGCGCGGCGAGCGCCGGGCCCGCGGCCTCCGCCGGGCCGAGGAGGGGCTCCGGGACGACGTCCACGTCCCAGCCGCGTTCGCGCACGGCGGCGGCGGCCGCGGCGACCGCGTCCCGGTTGCCCCCCACGACGACGGTGTGGGCGCGCGCGAACGCGCCATCCCCGGGTTTCGGCGTCTCCGGGACGGCGCCCGCGGCGCCGCGGACGAGGTGCGCGCGCACGCGCGGAGGAACGCCGGCCGGGTCGACCGATGCGTCGAGGGCGGCGAGCGCGTCGGCGAACGTGCTCGGATCCGGCACCGTCGGCCCCGACCCGATCGCCGCGAGGTCGTCCCCGACCACGTCGGAGAGGACGAGCGTCCACACGCCCGCCGCCCGCGCGGCGGCGCGGGCGAGCAGGCCGCCCTTCACCGCGGAGCAGTGCTTGCGGACGACGTTCATGGCGCCGACGTCCATGCCGGTCGCGAGCAGTGCGGCGCCGAGCGCCTGCACGTCGGCGAGCGCGAGCCCGGCCGCGGGCACCTCGAGCAGCGACGACGCCCCGCCGCTCAGGCAGACGAGGACGAGCGCCGTCGCGTCGGCCGACGCCACCCGGGCGACGAGCCGCATCGACGCCCGGACGCCCGCCTCGTCGGGCACCGGATGGCGCGCGCCGAGGACCTCGACGCCGCCGCCGCACGGCCCGACCGCCGCGTGGGGCACGACGACGACGCCGCCCGCCGACCATGCCCCGACGGCGTCCGCCGCCGCCCGCGCCATGTCGAGGGCGGCCTTCCCCGCACCGACGATCAGGACGGGGCCGGCGTGGCGCCCGACGGCGGCGCCGCGTGCGTCCCGGAGCACGAGCGCACCGGCGTCGCGCGCGAGACGCTCGCGGACGAGCGGCCCCGGCGCGACGCGGGCGAGCGCGGCGCGGAAGGCCGCGCCGGCGTCCGTCCGGGCGTCCATCGCGCGCATGATACAACGCGCCCGGCCGCCCGCGCCTGGACCCACACCGGCCGCGCCGCTATAAGGCCGACCGGCCATGGAGGGTCCGGACCTGCAGGCGCGGCCCGTGCTGCCCGCGTTCGTCGAGACGTGGCGGCGGGTGATCACCGACCCGCACGGCTTCTTCGTCGACATGCCGGAGGCGGGAGGGCTGGGCGACCCGCTCGGGTTCCTCGCCCTCTGCGCGGCCGTGAACGCCGTCGGCCACCTGCTGCTCGGCGCGGGCGCGCCCGGCGCCGCGGCCGTGTTCGCGGGCGGCGTCGTGGCCGCGTTCGTCGGCGCCGCGCTCCTCGTGCTCGTCGCGCAGCACCTGTTCCACGGGCGCGCCGGCTTCGAGCCGACGTTTCGCGTCGTCGCCTACTCGGCCGCGCCGTCGGTCGTGGACTGGGTCCCCGTCGTCGGCTGGATCGCGCGGCTCTACCGGCTCTACCTCGTCGTGCGCGGGCTCGAGCGGGTTCAGGGCCTCGACACGAGGAGCGCCGTCCTGACGATCGTCGTCACCTGGGCCGTGGTCGTGATCTCGGCGCTCGGCTTCATGGGGCCGTGGCGCGCTTGGCCGTAGCCGCGCTCAGCTGCCTTCCTCGTCGACGTCGCTCGTGCCGAGGCGGCGATAGGAGCGGTCCTCCTCGAACCGCTTCATCGTCTTCGCCTCCTTCTCCCGCTCCGCCTGACAGTTGATGCAGACCCGGGTGAAGGGGAGCGCCTCGAGCCGCCCCTCGGCGATGTCGGATTCGCAGCTCTCACAGATGCCGTACGTGCCGTCGGCGATGCGCGCGAGCGCGTCGTCGATCGCCTGAAGCTTGCCGCGCTCGCGGTCGGTCAGGATGACGTTGATCTCGCGATCGCGCGCGTCGCTCGCGAGGTCGTAGGTGTCCATCCCTTCGTCCTTCGTCTGCTCGCGTCCCTCGTGCAGCTCGGACTGCACGCTGCGCAGGAGCTGCAGACGCATGTCCTGGAGGGTCTCGCGCGCCTTCTTCAGGAACGCCTTGCGCATCCGTCCTCCGGCTCGGAAGGGCGGGCTATATATGGTCCCGCCGGGGACGTGTCAACGGGCTCGGACGACGCGCGCGCGGAGATCGTAGGTGTCCGCGCCCGTCACCCGAGCGTGGACGAGGTCGCCGGGCTCGGGTACGCGGCCCCCGGGAAACGGCCCCGCGAGCCGCACGACCCCGTCGATCTCCGGCGCCTGCTCGGCCGTCCGCCCGATCGCGACGCGTCCGTCGACGCGCTCGACGAGCACCTCGACCGTGCGGCCGATTCGCGCCGCCGCAACGCGTGCCGCCACGCGGGCCTGGACGGCCATCACGCGCTCCCAGCGCGCGGCCTTCACGGCCTCGGGGACGTCGTCGGGGAGCCCGGCGGCCGCGGTGCCTTCCTCGGGCGAGTAGCGGAAGACGCCGACGTGCGCGAACTCGCTCTCCTCGAGGAAGTCGCAGAGCGCGCGCACGTGGTCGTCCGTCTCCCCGGGAAAGCCGACGATGAACGACGAGCGGAGCGCGATGCCGGGAACGGTCGCGCGCACGCGCGCGAGGAGCCGCCGGATCGCCGCGCCGCTGCGCTCGCGGCGCATCGCGCGCAGGATCGGGTCGGCGACGTGCTGGAGCGGCATGTCGAGATAGCGGCAGACGGCCGGCTCGGACGCCATGACCTCGAGGAGCTCGTCGGTGACCGACGCGGGATAGGCGTAGAGGAGGCGGAGCCAGCGGACCGCCGGGACGCGCACGGCGAGGGCGCGGAGCAGGACGGGGAGCGACGTGCCGTCGCGCCGGTCGCGACCGTACGCCGTCAGGTCCTGCGCGACGAGGTTCACCTCGACGGCGCCCTCGGCCGCGAGCGCCGCCGCCTCCTCGAGCACGTCGTCGAGCGGCCGGCTCTCGTGCCGGCCGCGGATCTTCGGGATGATGCAGAAGCTGCACGCGTGATCGCAGCCCTCGGAGACCTTCAGGTACGCCGTCCACCACGCCCCCGTGCGGACGCGCGCCGCGAGCGCGTGTCGCGGCAGCACGTGCCGCGCGCCCCGATAGACGACGCCGCCGCCGGCCCCCGGGGCCTCGACCGCGTCCGCGATGCGGAGGAGGTCCCCCGTGCCGACGAACACGTCGACCTCGGGGAGCGCGGTGCGGAGCTCGTCGGCGTAGCGCTGCGCGAGGCACCCCGTCACGACGAGGCGCCGGCCGTCGCGCGCGTCCTTCACGCGCGCGAGATCGAGGATCGCGTCGATCGACTCCTCCTTCGCGGGCCCGATGAAGGAGCACGTGTTCACGACGAGCACGTCCGCCGCCTCGGGGTCGAGCACGATCTCGTGCCCGCGGCGCGCCAGCACGCCGAGCATGACCTCGCTGTCCACCTGGTTCTTCGGGCAGCCGAGGGAGAGCAGGTAGACGCGCCGCGGGTCAGTCACGGAAGTTCGCGAACTGGACGGCGATGCCGAGATCGCGCTCGCGGAAGAGCTTCATGATCGCCTGCAGGTCGTCCTTCTTCTTGCCGCTCACGCGCAGCTGGTCGCCCTGGATCGCGACCTGCACCTTGAGCTTCGTGTCCTTCGCGAGCTTCACGAGCTCCCGCGCCTTGTCGGTCGGGATGCCCTGCTGGAGGTCGAGGGTCTGCTTCGCCGTGCCCGCCGGCCCGGGCTCGATCTCCCGCGCGTGCACGGCGCGCAGCGGCACCTGGCGGCGCGCGAGCTTCTCGCGCAGGACGTCGCCGACGGCGCGAACCTTGTAGTCGTCGCCCGAGCGGACGTGAATCGCGTTGGCCTCGCGCACGATCTCCGTCTTCACGTTCTTGAAGTCGAAGCGCTGCGCGATCTCGCGCAGGGTCTGGTTGATGGCGTTGTCGACCTCCTGGAGATCGACGCGGCACACCACGTCGAAGGACGCCATGGGGTCGTCGTCAATAGGTAGGGGGCCGGACGACGTCAACCCCGGGCGGCGGCGTGAACTGGAAGAGGCCGCGGTCGAGCGGCGCGTTCCGCTTCTCGTTCGAGAAGCGGATGCGCGTGGTCGTGCCGAGGGGGTCCGTGATCTTCGCCTCCTCGACGCTCGCGTCGGCCTTCCGCACGGTGAGGAAGAGGGTCCCGATCCCGGCGTCCTTCTTCGGCACGAGCTGGAGCACCCACGCGCTCCCGCCGTCCTTCACGAGCGACGCGTCGAAGTCGCGCTCGACGCGCCCGAGCCCGGCGAGGAACGTGACCGGCGTCGAGGCGCGGAAGGCCTCGCCGAGCGGCGCCTTGATCACCTGCTTCTCCTCCGCCTGGTAGATCCAGAGCGAGTCGCCGTCTCCGACGATCGTCTGGGCGTCGGGCGGGGCGTAGTCCCACCGCATCCGGTTCGGCTTCTCGAACGCGACGGTCCCGTGCGACACGAGGGGCGCCGACAGCGTCGGCGACTCGACCGTCTGCGTGAACTCCGCCGCGAGCGTCCTCGTCGCCTCGTACCGCTCCTGCAGCCGCCGGAGCGCGTCCTTGAGCGGGTCGGAAGCCGCGCGCAGCGGCGCGCCGGCACCCAGGAGGAGGGCAATCACGAACAGGAGCATCGAGCGCACGCCCCATCCATCCCAGACCGTCGGCAGATTGCAAGGCGCCTCCGAGAAGCGCACGCGCCGCGGCCCGGCCGGAGGCGGGGGTGCCGCTGCGGGCGACTCCGCAGCGCTCGACACTCGAATGCGCGCCGGCAAGAACACGCCGCCGCGGCGAGTGCCGACCGCGAGGGCCGGAGCCGGCAGCGGCACCCCCACCCCCGGCCGCGGCCACGACGACGAATGCGCGCGCTACTCGTCGATCCGCCGCGCGATCACTTCCCGCGGCCGGGCGCCGGAGGCGGGCGACACGACGCCCTCCCGCTCCATCCGCTCGATCATGCGCGCCGCGCGGTTGTAGCCCACGCGGAGCCGGCGTTGGAGCCACGAGATCGAGGCCTGGCGGTGCTCGGTCACCAGCCGGACGGCCATGTCGTACATCTCGTCGGAGAGGTCCTCGCCGTCCTCGCCCTCGCCGTCCTCCTCGTCGTCGCTCTCGAGGAGCTCCATCTCGTAGCGCGGCTCCTCCTGCCGCTTGATGAAGTCGACGACGCGGTGCACGTCCTGATCGGACACGAAGGAGCCGTGGAGGCGCTGCACGCGGGCCGTGCCGGGCGGGAGGAAGAGCATGTCGCCCTCCCCGAGGAGGCGCTCCGCGCCGATCGCGTCGAGGATCGTCCGCGAGTCGACGCGCGACGTCACTTGGAAGGAGATGCGCGCCGGGAAGTTCGCCTTGATGAGGCCCGTGATGACGTCGACCGACGGCCGCTGGGTCGCCAGGATCAGGTGGATGCCGGCGGCGCGCGCCTTCTGCGCGAGCCGGGTGATCGACTCCTCGATCTCGCGCCCGACGGTCATCATCAGGTCCGCGAGCTCGTCGACGATGATCACGATGCGCGGGAGGTGCCGGTGGAGGAGCACGTCCGACGGTCCGCCCGCGGCGGGTGGGGGCGGTGCGTCCCCCTCGCCCTCGGCCGGCGACGGCTCGGCACCGCGCGCCGCGGCGGCGTCGCGGATGAGGCGGTTGTAGCTGTCGATGTTCCGCACGCCCTTCTCGTGCAGGAGCCGGTAGCGGGTCTCCATCTCGCGCATCGTGTTCGCGAGCGCCGCGGCGGCCTTCTTGGGATCCGTCACGACGGGCACGAGGAGGTGCGGGATGTGCTCGTACGTCGACAGCTCGAGCATCTTCGGGTCGATCATGATGAAGCGGACGTCACGCGGCGACGACTTGAAGAGGATGGACATGATCATCGCGTTCATGGACACCGACTTGCCGGTGCCCGTCGCGCCCGCCACGAGGAGGTGCGGCATGCGTGCGAGGTCGGCGACGGTCACGTTCCCCGTCGTGTCCTTGCCGAGCGCGAGCGTGAGCTTCGACTCCGAGCGCTGGTACTCGTCGCTCGAGAGGAGCTCGCGGATGAAGACCTTGTCGCGGCGCGGGTTCGACACCTCGATGCCGACGACCGGCTTGCCCGGGATCGGCGCCAGCACGCGGACCGAGAGGGCGCGGAGCGCCATCGACAGGTCGTCGGCGAGCGTGACGATCCGGTTCACCTTGACGCCGGGCGCCGGCTCGAACTCGAACGTCGTGATCACGGGGCCCGGGCGCACCGCGACGACCTTCCCGACGACGCCGAAGTCGGCGAGCTTCGTCTCGAGGATGCGCGAGCTCGCGAGGAGCGCCGACTCGTCGAGCGGCTGCGCCGTCCGGACGGGCGCGTCGAGGAGCGCGAGCGCCGGGAGCCGGTAGCTGTCCTGCGCGAAGAGCTCCTCCTGCATCTCCAGGCGGCGCGGGCGCTTCGGAGGAATCGGGTCGGGCTTGGGCTCGGGCTCGCGGATGATCGGCGGCGCGGACGCCGGCGGCTCCGCCGGCTCCTCGACGGCCTCGTCGAGGAGGACGGGCGCCGTCGTCTTGCGCCCGCGCGGCGGCGCCGGGCGCGGCGCCGGCGTCCAGCGGAGGAGCGCCGCGGCCCGGGCGCCCGCCGCGCGCGCGGCGCCCGCGAGCCCCGCGGCGGCGTCGCGCGCGGTCGCGACGGCGGAGACGCCCGTCGCGAGAACGAGGGCCACGACCAGGACGACGGCGAGGGCGAGGTACGCGCCCGCGAGCCCGAGGAGCTCGTGCGCCGCGGTGCCGACGAAGCCGCCGAGCCAGCCGCCGCCGCGGACGATCGCGCGGCCGTTCGTCACGAGCCCGCCGAGGGCCGCGACGCTCGCGACGAGGAGCCCCGCGCCCGCGAGCCGCGTCCCGCCGAACCCCGCCTCGCCGCGGAGCAGCGCCACCGTGAAGTACACGAGGTAGAGCGGGAAGAGGTACGCCGCCACGCCGAGCGCGTGCAGCGCCGTGCCGGCGATCGCGTGACCGACCGGGCCGCCGAGGTTCGCGCGTCCGTCGGCCGAGTAGGAGAAGAGGCTGAGCGCCAGGAAGACGGCGACGGCGCCGGCGGAGATCGCCTCCACCTCCCGCACGAGGTGCCGGGCCGGCGAGTCGGCGGGACGTCGCGCCGCCATCAGCCGGCCCCCTTCCCCACCGTCACCGCCCTCCCCCTCCGGCGGCGCTTCTACTACATCTCCATCACGAAGGGGAGTATGACCGGGCGGCGGTCGAAGCGCTTGAAGTAGCGCCGGAGCGCGCGGCGGACCTCCTCCTTCACCTCGACGGGGTCCGTCCGCGATTCGGGGTTGATCGCGGCGAGCGCGTCGAGCACGGCGGCGCGGGCCCGGTCGAGCACCTCGGGGCTCGCCTCCTCGCCCACGACGCCGCGCGAGACGAGATCCGGCCCGGAGATGATCTCGCCCGACTGCTGGTGGACCGCGAGCACGGCGAGCACGAGCCCGTCCTCCGAGAGATGCCGGCGGTCGCGCAGCACCACATCCTCGACGTCGCCGACGCCCTTGCCGTCGACGAACACGCGACCCGCCGTCACGCGCTCGGCGCGCCGCGCCCCGGCACCGTCGATCTCGAGCACGTCGCCGTCCTCGAGCAGATGGCAGCGCTCGGACGCGACGCCGACGTCCGCCGCGAGCCGCGCGTGTCGGACGAGGTGGCGGTACTCGCCGTGGACGGGCACGAAGTGACGCGGGCGGACGAGGTTCAGGACGAGCTTCAGCTCCTCCTGCGACGCGTGCCCCGACACGTGCACCGGCGCGCTGCGTTCGTAGTGGACGATCGCGCCGCGGCGGTAGAGGTGATTCACGAGGCTCGCGATCGCGCGCTCGTTCCCCGGGATGACGCGCGAGGAGAGGACGACCGTGTCGCCCGGCTCGAGCGTCACCTGCTTGTGCGCGTCCATCGCGATGCGGACGAGCGCCGACGCCGCCTCCGCCTGGCTTCCCGCCGTGATGAGCGCGAGCCGCTCGCGCGGCAGGTCGCGCGCGACGCCGAGGTCGACGAGGACACCGTCGGCGACGCGGAGGAGCCCGAGGTCGCGGGCCACCGCGACGTGCGACACGAGGCTCCGCCCGACCAGCGCGACCTGGCGGCCGAACTTCGCCGCCGCGTCGAAGACGTGCTGCATCCGGTGGATGTGGGACGAGAACGTCGTCACGACGACGCGGCCCGTCGCCTCGCGGAAGATCGCCTCGAGCGCCGCCCCGACGGTCCGCTCCGACGGCGTGATCCCCGGGTGCTCGACGTTGGTCGAGTCGGAGAAGAGGAGGACGACGCCCGCGGCACCCAGGTCCGCGAGGCGTGCCAGGTCGGGCAGGCGGCCGTCGAGCGGCGTCT
>Ga0070741_10008652_pt1 | contig 20257 bp, 13 predicted proteins | sample Coa_R1_4_FD_66440 | JGI IMG/M metagenome (GOLD analysis project Ga0070741, IMG submission 66440) | Surface soil microbial communities from Centralia Pennsylvania, which are recovering from an underground coalmine fire - Coalmine... | ecosystem: Environmental > Terrestrial > Soil > Unclassified ...
GTGCGGGCCACTGTCGAAGCGCGGCTCGCCGGTGACAACTATCGCGTGGAGATCATGGTCACCGCCGCCGTCTGAGCAGCGTCCGTCCTTACAGGAAAACCAGGTTGACCCGAGATCGACCCCATCCGTTGCTCGCGAAGCTGCGCCGGCAGCTGCAGCAGGGTGTCATGGATCGACGGGAATTCATAAGGTTCGCTAGTCTGCTCGGCGCAGGAGCCGCCACCGCTTACGCCATGGCGGGTCTGAATCCGCCGGCCTGGGCCGAAGAATCTTTGCCGTTTCCTACACCGGATGCCGGCGCAAAGCGCGGCGGCAAGCTGCGCGTCGGCCAGATGGTGACGCGCATGGTGGATCCGGCGACCTACAGCTGGAATGAAATGGCCAACCAGACGCGCCCCATCCTGGACTACCTGACTCTGGTGGGGCCGGACAATGTCGTGCGGCCCATGCTGGCCGAGTCATGGCAGGCCTCGGACGATCTGCGGACGTGGGTGCTGCACATCCGCGGCGGTGTGATGTGGCACAACGGCGAACAGCTGACCGCGGAGCACGTCGCCTGGAATATCCGCAGATGGTCGGATCCGACCCTGGGCTCCTCGAACCTGGGCCTGTCCACGTTCGCCGCCCTCACGCAGTTCACTGGTGAGCACGATGTTGCGGGCAAGCCGGTCCGGCGGGCGTTGCCCGGAGGGGTGGAGGTGTTGGATGGGCGGAGCTTGCGCCTGAATCTTGCTCAGCCTGTTTTGTCTGTTCCGGAGGACTGCGGCGAGTTCTGCACGCTGATCCTGCATCCTTCCTTCACGCCACCTTTCTCGAAGCATCCCCTCGGCACCGGACCCTACACGCTTTCCGAGTTGCGGGTCGCCGACCGATGCATCCTCAAACGCATCAGCCAGACAACCGATGGCAAGCCATTCCGCTACTGGGGCGGTGAAGTGTTTCTCGAGGAGATCCACTTCTACAATTATGAGCAGGAGAATCAGGCCGTGGCACTCGCCTCCGGCAGTGTTGACCTGATCTACGAGTTGACGCTGGAGCAGCTGGAGCTCGCCCGCGCCATTCCGGATGCGCAGATCCTGTCAGTGGAGACCGCGCAAACACTGTGCTGTCGCATGCAGGTGGACAAGCCGCCCTACGACGACATCCGCGTACGCCGTGCCATCCTCAAGGCGGCCGACAATGCCGCCATCAAGACACTGGTGCTGGGCGATTTCGGTTCCGTGGGCTGGAACTTTCACGTGTCACCTGTACAACCGGACTACGCGCCCCTCGAGCCGATGGTCCGGGACGTTGCCGGCGCGCGCGAACTGCTGCGCGAGGCAGGCTACGAGCGCGGTCTCGACCTGGAGATCGTCGTCGGAAACAACGATGGCCCCTGGCACCAGGCCGTGTGCGAAGCACTGCGCGATCAGTTGCGCGAAGCGGGTATCCACCTCGCCGTCCATGTCGTGCCGCCGACCAAATTCTGGGAGATCTGGAACAAAGTGCCGTTCGGTGCGACCTCATGGGCGCACCGTCCGCTTGGCACCATGACCCTCGCCCAGGCCTATCGCACGGGCGCGTCCTGGAACGAGACGCATTACAGCGATCCGGATTTCGACCAGGCACTCGCTCAGGCGGAGGCCACCATCGACATCCTCGAGCGCAGGAAGATCATGCATCGGGTCGAGCAGATCCTGCGCGACGCGGCGCTGATGATCCAGCCACTGTGGAGGCCGTATTTCATTCTGGCCACCGCCCGGGTGCATGGCTACCGGCCGCAGCCGGCGCGCCAGATGCAGCTGACCCGCGTCTGGATGAGCTGAGCTCGCTCGTGATGAACGTGCTGCTCCTTCGCCGCGTGATCCAGATGCTGTTGATCATGCTGACCGTCGCAGCGCTCCTGTTCGTGATCTTCGACAGCGAGCAGTTCCGGCACAAAGCCGCAGTAGCCGAGCTCGGTGCCCTCGGTCTGGCCACCTTGTCCGAAGCGGACTACCAGGGATGGTTGCAACGCAAGGGATTGAACCGCCCGGCTCCAGTGCGCTTTGTCCGGTGGCTGAAGGACATCGCGCACGGCGATCTGGGTCAGTCCAGCGAGAAGGATGTCGCCGTGTCCACGCTGCTGAAGGAGAGCCTGGGGCATACGGCAGTCCTGGCCTTTTTCGTATTCCTCATCATGATCCCCCTGGCCATTGCGCTGGGCGTGCTCGCGGGGATGGAAACCGGCTCGATGCTCGATCGCCTCATTTCCGTCGTGTCCGTCATTACGACATCGACGCCACAGATCGCCACGGCGGTCGTGTTGACCGTCGTCTTTGCATTGGGTTTGCGGTGGTTTCCGAGCAAATCTGCCATGACGGAGGGCTTCTCCTTCCGCGAGCTGGTGTTGCCTCTGTTGACCATCCTGATTTACGACGTCGGCTATCTAGCCAGGATGACCCGCGCCTCGATGGCGGAAGTGATGGGCTCGCAATATATCCGCACCGCCCTTCTGAAGGGGCTGCCTTATCGACAAGTCGTTGTGAGGCATGCGCTGCGCAACGCATTGGTGGTCCCTGTCACACTGATCTGCCTGGAGCTCAACGGCATTTTGTCGCAGGTCGTGGTCGTGGAGGTGTTCTTCCAGTACTCGGGCTTTGGCCGCATGCTCTTCGATGCAGCGAACTATGGGGATATCCAGGTGCTGCAGGCCGCCACCCTGGTCGCGGTGTTCGTGGCCGTGATGTCGCAACTGCTCTCGGATGTCGCCTATCGATTCCTGAATCCACGGATGCGCTTCGCATGACGAATCAGGATCAGGCAACGCTGCTTGCGCCATCACTGGTGCGCATCCTGAGTCCGGCTCGCGGTGTCGCGCTGCTGCTCGCCCTGATCTGGTTCCCGCTCGCGATCTTCGTCCTCTATCGCGCTGAGCTCGGCGAGCAGGCGCGCTACGTGCTGATCCCCGCCATTCCTGCCGTACTCATTCTGTACGCCTGGGCGCTGAGTTCCTGGCGGCAATCGCGTGTGGCCCTCTTCGGTGTCACGCTCGTGTGCTTCTGGCTGCTGATCGCGGTGACTGTACCGTTCCTGCCGCTTGCCGATCCGGACAAGCCCGTAGCGCCCTACGTGGTGCCCGGAATGGTTCGGCACGGGACGCTGTTTCTGCTCGGCTCCGATACACGCGGCAGAGATGTCCTGTCGCGCACGCTGTGGGGCTGTCAGCGCGTGCTGGTGTGGGGCGTGACGGCCACCCTGATGGCCTACGGGGTCGGCGTAGCCTTCGGGCTGCTGTCGGGCTACCTGCGAGGCTGGTGGGACGAGATTGTCTCGTTCGCAAGCAACCTGCTCCTCTCCTTCCCAGTCATGGTGCTCCTGATCCTCGTGCTCAACGTACTCGGGCAGAGCGGATTCAACATCATCATTGCGGTCACCTGTTCATCGGCCCCGATCATCATGCGGATCGTGCGGGGCCTGGTGCTGGAGGCCCGGGAGCGGGATTACGTTCTCGCAGCGCAGATCCGCGGTGAGCACCCGCTGTGGATCATGCTGGTCGAGCTGCTGCCGAACGTGCGCGGGCCATTGATCGTGGATGCCTGCCTGCGGCTGGGCTATACGACGGTAGCGATCACCACGCTCACTTTCCTCGGCCTCGGCCTGCAGCCGCCGGATCCCGACTGGGGACTCATGATCAAGGAGGCCGCCAACGCCGCGCTGCTCTGGAAGTTCTCGTACATGCTGATCGTCCCGGCGCTCTCGGTGACGAGCCTGATACTCGGGTTCAACCTCATTGCCGACGGGCTGCGCGAAATGAGCTGGAGAGCCTGATGCGCGACGCTGCGCTCCTCGGGGAAAGCACGGCCCCGGCGCCCGTCCTGGACTGCCGCAATCTCGCAGTGTCCTACTTTTATGGCGGCCGACAGACCGTGGCGGTGGTAGATTTCAATCTCACGCTGCGCCCCGGAGAGGCTCATGGCCTGGTGGGGGAATCCGGCTGCGGCAAGTCCACCGTCGCGCTCGCGATCATGCGGCATCTCGCGGCTGGCGGACGCATCACGGCAGGGGAGATCCTGTTCGAGGGGCGTGACCTGTTGAGGCTCGACCGGGAGGCGTTGCGGCGAGTACGCGGTGCGGGCATTGCCATGGTGTATCAGGAGCCGATGGCATCGCTCAATCCCTCGCTGACCATCGCGAGGCAGCTCACTGAGGTGCCGGTTTGCCACGAGGGCGTGTCACAGCACGAGGCCCTCACGCGAGCGCGTTCGATGCTGGACATGGTTCAGCTGGCCGATGCGCAGCGCATCATGCGGTCCTATCCGCATCAGATCTCCGGCGGGCAGCAACAGCGGGTCGTCATCGCGATGGCACTGCTGTCGAGGCCGAAAGTGCTGCTGCTCGATGAGCCCACGACAGCGCTGGATGTGACGGTCGAAGCAGGCATCGTAGACCTGATCCGGGAGATCGCCGCGCGCTTCGGCATGGCCATGCTCTACATCTCCCACAATCTGGGTCTCGTGCGTGAAACCTGTGATCGCATGACCGTCATGTATGCGGGCGAGGCGGTCGAGGTGGGCGCCGTAGAGGACGTATTTCGAGCGATGCGGCATCCGTACACCCGCGGCCTCTTCGCAGCGCTCCCCTCGCTGGCGCACGACAAGCGCACTCGGCCGCTGAGGGCGATTCCCGGCCAGCTGCCTTCGCCGGGCTCACGGCCTGCGGGGTGCGTGTTTGGCCCGCGCTGCGGCGACTTTGTCGCCGGGCAATGTGACACTACTCGTGTAGCGCTGCGAGCGACGGGCACGGCGGCCGATTCGCCATCCCATCTATCCAGGTGTCTGCGCATCGCGGAGATCGACTGGGATGCTGCACCGTCGCCGAGCTCGCAGCCGCCTGCGCTGGGAACCGGCAGGGGCGCAACGCTGCTGCGTGTCCGCGATCTCACCAAGCACTATCGGCACGTGATCGCCAATGATCGCCTGACGTTCGATGTGAGCCGGGGTGAGACCGTGGCAATCGTCGGCGAGTCCGGCTCGGGCAAGTCGACCTTTGCGCGTGTGGCGATGGGGCTCGCAGCTGCGAGCGCGGGCTCGATCCAGTTCGAGGACCTCGAGCTGGCTCAGCTGCTCGTCACACACCGCAGCCGGCCCACGCTGCGAGCATTGCAGATGATCTTCCAGAATCCTTTCGAGACGCTCAATCCTCAGCATACCGTCGGAGCGCAGATCGAGCGTGTCATCCGCAAGTTCAAAGTAGAGCATCAGGAGTGGCGGGTCCGCTCGCGCATGCTCGAGTTGCTCGAGCTGGTGAAACTGCCGCGCGCCGTGGCACAACAATTTCCGGGAGAGCTCTCGGGAGGGCAGAAGCAGAGGGTCGCGGTTGCACGTGCGTTCGCCGCCAATCCGGAGCTTGTGATTGCCGATGAGCCTCTCTCGGCTCTCGACGCATCCGTTCAGACCGCGGTGACCGAGCTGCTGCTCGATTTGCAGCGGGAGCAGGGGACAGCCGTCGTATTCATCAGTCACGATCTGGCGGTCGTGCGCCACCTCGCCGAGCGCGTCATCGTCATGTATCTCGGGCAGATCATGGAACAGGGCCGAACGGACGAAGTGTTTGCTCCGCCCTATCACCCGTACACGGAAGCACTCCTTTCAGCGGTCCCCGTTGCCGAGCAAGGGATCTCCAAGCGCCGGGTGCGCATGATGAGTGAAGCGACCTCGCAGTCGCCGCAGATGATCGGCTGTCGGTTTGCGGCTCGCTGCTCCTATCGGATCGCCGCCACCTGCGAGGTGATCACGCCTCCGGTGCGCGAGCTGACCCCCTCCCATCGCATCGCCTGCCATTTGCCGGTTTCGGAACTGAATGCCCAGCTGCCGGTCTTTGCGATCCATCCCCCGAGTCCCGGCGGACCCACAGAGGAGGCCTCATGAGTCGTTTCCTGACGCTGGCGGTGTGCCAGATGGGCCCCGTGCAGCGAGCCGCATCGCGAACCGAGACGGTGGGTCGGCTGGTTCGGCTGCTGGAGCGGGCGGCGGCGGCGGGGGCCACGCTCGCGGTCTTCCCGGAGATGGCCCTGACCACGTTTTTCCCTCGTTGGGCTTTGGATGCGCACGAGATCGACGCCTTCTATGAAACGCAGATGCCGAGTCCTGTGCTGCGGCCGCTGTTCGCCGCGGCGGCACGGTTGCAGATCGGTTTTGCCCTGGGCTACGCCGAGTCGAGCGAGGCGGGAGGCCGCACGCAGCATTTCAACAGCATGGTCCTCGTGGGCCGTGACGCAGCCGTGGTGGGTCAATATCGCAAGATGCATATTCCCGGCTCAGCGCAGTCTGAGCCGGGCGTCACCACACATCTGGAGCGCCGCTACTTCGAGCCCGGCAACCTGGGATTCCCGGTGTTCGAGATCGACGCGGTCCGGATCGGAATGTGTCTGTGCAATGACCGGCGCTGGCCGGAGACCTACCGCATGCTGTGTCTCAATGGAGCGCAGGTCGTGCTGATCGGATACAACACGCCCCTGGTGCTCGAGGAGGCCCCGCAGCTTGCGCACCTGCGGACCTTCCACAATCATCTGCCGATGCAGGCCGGCGCCTATCAGAACACCGTGTGGGTGGCTGCGGCCGCCAAGGCTGGCATGGAGGACGGGCAGGCGCTGATCGGTGGCTCGTGCATCATCGCCCCCACGGGGGAGATAGCGGCCCTCGCGACCTCCAGCGAAGACGAAGTCATCGTCCACCGCGCCGATCTGGAGCTGATCGGACTTTGCCAGCGCGTCAATTTCGACTTCCAGCGCTATCGCCGGCCGGACCAGTACCGGCTGATTGCCGAGCGCGCAGGTCCCGTAATCCCATGAAAGCAGCCGCAGACCCCAGGCGGATAACATGACCAGAAGTGCTTGGGAGACCACCCGATGCCAGGGTTGCTGAACGGTAAGTCGGCCGTCGTCACCGGTGCCAGCTCCGGCATTGGACGTGCAATCGCCCGCAGCTTCGCGGCCGAGGGTGCCAGCGTCGTGGTGCTCGACATCACCACGGATCCTCTCGAGGGCGGTGAGCCTACCACGGACCTCATCGTGCGATCAGGCGGTAGCGCGTTTTTCGAACATGCCAATGTTGCGAACTGGGACGACATCGATCGGGCCATCACCCGCACGGTGGAAAGACAGGGGCGACTCGACATCATGGTCAACAACGCGGCGATCTTCTCCGGGACCGGGCTCATCGAGAGCAGCGCCGCGGACTGGGAGCGCGTGATGGGCGTCAACATGACCGGCATGTTTTATGGATGCAAGCGCGCGGTCGCGCAGATGATGACCCAGGAGCCGCAGCACGAGGTGCGCGGGCGGCTCATCAACCTGGGATCGCAACAGGGTATCGTCAACTCACCGCGCGATACCGCTTATGGGGTGAGCAAGGCCGGCGCGATTTACCTGACTCGGCAGATCGCCGTCGACCATGCGAAGCATCTGATCGTGTGCAATAGCATCTCGCCGGGCAAAGTCATCACCGGCAAGCCCGGCTTGCCGATGGATCCCGCGCTGCTCGAGAACGCCCGCCGCCGCACGCCCTGGCCCCGCCTGGGGCGACCCGAGGATATCGCCAACGCAGCCCTGTTCCTTGCGAGCGATCGCGCCACCTACATTACGGGCGCCAATCTTGTCGTGGACGGCGGCTGGTTGGCGGCCTGAGGCCTCACACGAGCACGCGCGGAATCTTCTTCTCCCAGCTCTTCACGAAGACCGACCGCTCGCCGTCCCACGCTTCGAACTTCTCCGAGCAGACAAAGTGAGTCGGCGTTGACTTGCACAGGCTCCAGGCACGCAGCTTGATCGTCCAGCCCGGGCGCTCGTATACGTTGATGGCCTCGGCCTCCCACTCGGCGCTGTTGGGATCGTTCTCCCGGATGGCACGGCGGAGTTTGTAAGCCTCTTTGTAAACGGTCTGCAGCCCGTCGATCGGATCGCCCTGCGGATCGAGAGAGCCTTCCACCAGAGTGAAGGTTCTGCTGCCCGGCACGCCGGTGATCTGGACGTTTTCGAGTGGCTTTTCATAGGGCGCGGGCTTGACTCCCGCTGTCGCGTAGCGATCGCGATAGAGCCCGAAGGGTGGGGTCTCTCCTTGCCGGGTGGGGCGTATCGGCAGCTCGAGAGAGGAGGCTCCCGCGGTGACCTGAAGCGTCACCAGCTCGGGTGACGGCCAGACCACGGGCCACCACGTCTCACTCAGGGCCACGCGGATGCGGCTGCCGCGCGAGAAGCGGTAGCAGGCGAAGTGGCCTTTGAGCGTCAGATCATAGTCCTGGCCGGCGACGGCGGCGCTCGGCTTCTCGTCGCTGTCTCGATGGGTGAGGCTCAGCAGCGCGAAACTGACATAGTTCGAGCGGCCATCGGGTAGCACCTCCGTCAGCCGCGCGAACACTTTGGCGACGGGCTTGTCCGCTCGGACGCGTACGCGGAAGACCGGCTCACCCATGACATCGAGTGGTTCCTGCAGCGGAGGCGAGTCGAAGTGCAGACAGCGCGCATCATCGGATGCCTGATCGCGCCACCAGGTCTCGGGATCCCCCGAAGCCCCCGACCAGCGACTGGCAAAGCCGATCGTCAGATCGGTCTTATGGGTGAGGAGCGCGTGCGTCCCCGCCCGCTCCTGCAGACCTTCGGAATTGAGATACCAGGTCCGGGCCTTGATCTCCGGCGCCGGCCAGGTTGGCTCTGACACCCAGGAGCCTCGTGTGTCGTGCGGATAGCTCGTCGCGGGCGGCGCATCCTCCCGCAAGGCCCACATCCGCGGCTCCTCCATGATTCCGGTCTTCTCACCCAGCAGCCAGTGTCGCCACCAGCGGGCCTCGACCGGCAGCCAGTCCACGCCCGGACCCGGCGTCCCGTTGGCCGCGGCGGTCGGTGCGCCCCGATGACCAGCCGGTTGGGGATAACCCGGCCATTTGTGTGCCCAGGGTCCGATGAGCGCCTTCTGCGGGACCTGCGGGGCGCGTTCCATCATCCGCGTCGCCGAAGGGAGATAGGCATCGAGCATGCCGGCGACGTTGTAGATGGCGCAGCGAATCCGGCCGTAGTCCTGGATCGATCCGTCCTTCCATTTGCCATCGAGTGTCTGATGCTCATTCCAGAGGATGGTCATGGCGCTGGCAGCCTCGAGCCGCTGCTGCCACATGGGACGCCAGCGATCTTCCCCCACGATGATCGGGTCGGGCGGCGCGCGCATGATGACCTGCCACTCCATAGCCCACACATACTGATCATTGATGAGGCAGCCACCCCGATAGTGAATGTCGTCCAGATAGCGCTGCTCGGTTCCACACGTCGAGACGATCGCCTTCAATGCGGGAGGGGCCTTGGCGGCCGCCTGCAGAGCGACGAATGAGCCGTAGGAGATTCCGCGCATCCCCACATTACCGTTGCACCAGGGCTGCTTTGCCATCCATTCGATCACCGCCAGCGCATCGGCCTGCTCGATGGGCATGTACTCATCGACCATCGCGCCATCGGAATCGCCCGTGCCACGAATATCGACACGCAGAAGCGCAATGCCGGACCTGGCAAGAGAGGGTCCGGCGACGTCATCGCGGTAACGATAGGCATCGCGCTTGCGATAGGGGAGGTACTCCAGGACCGCGCCCGTGGGTGTCTTGCCGGCCGTCTGGGGCAAAAAGAGTCGCGCCGCCAGGCGCGAGCCATCCCGCATCGGGATCCACACGTTCTCGATCACCTTGATCGAAGGATCCCCGACCGCAACCGCCGGCGCTTCCTTCTCCGACTGCCCCCGCGCGGCAAACGCCCAGGCGGGAAGTGCCAATCCAATCAGTCCCAGAGCTCCGCGTCTCGTGGTCATTCTCGGAAGCCTCACTCGCCGCTTATTGAACGGCGTACTCTACCCTAGCGAGCTTCATCGTGTGACCCCTGAGCCCACTCACCGTTAAGGCCGGGCACGGGTGAGTGTCCATGTCAGCTTCTTACGCGTTGACTGCCTGGGTCGTAAAAAGGCTGGAATGAGGCCCGCGCACCGATGCGCTGCAGGCCGACTTCGATCTCGTAGCGACCGGCATCCACCCAATCAGGTGTCACGACCCGCCCGCAGTCGGCGACGTAGCCCATCCCAAGAGGGCGCCCGAGCGTGTGGCCAAACATTCCCGAGGTGAGACGTCCCACCAGCGTGCCGTCGCGCCAGATCGGCTCGTCGTGATAGAGAAGCGGATCGGCCTGGTCGAGCATGAAATGCACCAGCCGCCGTCGCACACCCTCGTCCTGCTGACGAAGCAGCGCCGCCAGTCCAAGGAACCCGCCGGGCTTGGACCAGTGCACGGTGAAAGAGAGGCCCGCCTCGAGCGGCGTGTCTTCGGCGCCGATGTCGTGGCCCCAGTGTCGATAGCCTTTCTCCATGCGCAGCGAGTTCATCGCGTGATATCCCGCGTGCACCAGCCCGAACTGCTGCCCAGCCGCCAGGATTTCATCGTAGACACCCTGTGCACAGTCCGTGGGAATATAGAGTTCCCAGCCGAGCTCACCCACATAAGTGATGCGAGTCGCACGAACCCTCGCATAGCCCAGATCGATCACCTGCGAGCTGCCAAACGGAAAAGCATCGTTTGACAGATCGGAGTCGGTGAGCGAGCTCAACAAAGCCCGGCTTTGAGGGCCCATGATTCCCAGGACGGCGTAAGCGGCGGAGACATCCACGGATACTGCGCGCGCGGTCTCAGGAATATGGCGCCGCAGCCAGGCGAGGTCGCGGGTCTGCGTGGCGCAGCTCGTGATCACGAGGAACCGATGCGGCGCCTCGCGGGTGATCGTCACGTCCGCCTCGATGCCGCCGCGCTCGTTGAGCCACTGCGTATAGACGATCCTGCCGACCGGCACATCCACGTTGGCCGTACACAGTCCATTGAGGACGGGCTCGGCATCGCGACCCTCGACCAGGAACTTCGCGAATGAGGACTGGTCGAACAGCCCGACTCGCTCACGTACCGCGCGATGCTCCGTGGCCGAGTACTCGAACCAGTTCTGGCGACCGTAACTGTATTCGTACTTCGCTGGCACTCCGGCAGGTGCGTACCAGTTGGGACGCTCGAAGCCGGCAACTTCTCCGAAGCAGGCTCCCGCCGCCTGCAGCCGGTCGTGGAGCGCGGACTTGCGCACGCCGCGCGCGGTCTCCGGCTGGCGGAAGGGCCAGTGCATCGCGTACAGCAATCCCAGCGCTTCGACTGTTCGGTCGCGCAGATAGCGCTTGTTCCGCTGGAAAGGGACGCAGCGGCGGATGTCCACATCCCACAGGTCCATCGGTGCATGACCCTTGACGATCCAATCCGCCAGGACTTTGCCGGCACCGCCGGCAGACTGAACACCGATGGAGTTGAATCCGGCGGCCACGAAGAGTCCCCGCACCTCGGGCATCTCCCCCAGCAGGTAGCGGTCATCGGGCGTGAAGCTTTCCGGACCATTGAAGAAGAGCTGCACACCCGCTGACTCGAGCTGTGGGACGCGCCGGACGGCGGCCTCGAACAACGGCTCCATGTGGGCGAGATCGTCCGGCAGATGATCGAAGGAGAAGCTCTCGGGGATCCCGTCGTGGCCCCAGGGCTTGGCGACCGGCTCGAACCATCCTGCGAGGATTTTACCGGCGTCTTCCTTGAAGTAGGCGCAGCTATCTGGATCGCGTAACACGGGCAGCCCGGGCGTAAGCCCAGGGACTGGCTGCGTCACGATGTAGAAGTGTTCGGCGGCGTGGAGCGGAACGCTAGCATCCGCCCAACCGCCGATATCACGTGCCCACATCCCGCCGCAGTTCACCACTATCTCGCTACGAATGTCGCCGCGCTCGGTGCAGACGCCGATCACCCGGTCATCTGCCCGGAGGATGTGGGTAACGCGACAGTGTTCGATGACCTGCACGCCCCGTTTTCGGGCTCCGCGGGCCAGGGCCTGCGTCGTATCGACCGGATTGGTCTGCCCGTCCTTCGGCAGATAGACCGCCCCTGCCAGGTCGTGGATCGCTACGAGTGGCCAGAGAGCCTTGACGTCCGACGGCGAGAGAACCGCAACTTCCAGTCCGAAACTGCGGCCCATCGATGCACCGCGCTTGAGCTCTTCGAAGCGCGCCACGCTCCCGGCGATCGCAATGGAACCGGTTTGCCGGAATCCTGTCGCGTGACCGGTCTCCGCTTCCAGCCGCGCGTAGAGCGAGGCGGTGTATTGCGCCAGTCGGGTGAGGTTCAGTGTGGCACGCAGCTGCCCAACGAGTCCGGCGGCATGCCAGGTTGTCCCGCAGGTCAGCTCGCGACGCTCGAGCAGCACGACATTCGTGCAGCCCTGCTCAGCCAGGTGGTAGGCGACGCTGCAGCCGACGATGCCGCCGCCAACGATGACGACGTCCGCCCACTCCGGCACTGCATCCGCCATGCTTTGCCTTGCCTCCCCTTCGCGCCGCGCCTTGTGCTACTTCGCGGCGGTCGCTTTCGCGATCATCTTCTTGATCTCGCCGAAGGGCAGGCCGGCGGAAGCCAAATCAGAGTGACCCTCGGCGAGCTGCTGTGCGGCTTTGCGCAGATCGGCCATCACGCGGGTGTAAAGCGCCACTCCCATGCTGATGCGTTTGACGCCCGCAGCCTCGAGCTCCTTGACGGGCACTGCGCCACTCATGGTGCCCACGACGATGTTGACCGGCTTGGGTGATACGGCCCGCACGATCGAGCGGACGGCCTCCATGTCAGGAGGGTAGGGCGCGTAGAGGACGTCGGCTCCGACCTCTGCAAAAGCGACGAGCCGCTTGATGGTGTCCTCGAGGTCTGGCCTGCCCTGCAGGAAATTGTCTGTGCGCCCGGTCAGGAGAATGCGGCCGTTGGCCGCCTTGGCCGCCTGGCGCACGCGCTCGACGGCCTCATCGAAGTCCCGGATCGGCCTGGCGGGATCGGCGCTCGTGTCCTCGATGCCGATCCCAGCGAGTCCACCCGCAATGGCCGCCTGCACCGTTGCGGCGACGTCACTGGCACTTCGTCCGTAGCCGTCCTCGAAGTCTCCGTTCACCGGCAGATCCGTGAGCTCGCCGATGAGTCTTGCGTTCGCCAGGTGCTCATCGCGGCTCACCGCATGGCGGCCATCCAGCCTTCCGAGCGCCGAGGCCAGTGCCGCTGAGGAGGTTCCCAGCGCCTGAAATCCGGCCTCCTTGAGCAGCAGTGCCGAGACTGCGTCCCAAGGGTTGGGCATGACGAAGGCGCCCTTCTGCTCGTGCAGTGCGCGGAATCGTTCGTACAGTTCACGCTGGGTTCTCATGGCAGCCCTCCTTCAAGCTCTCGGCCGTTCGGCTGCGGACATCGTGGATTTATACATCCCCGCTCGATAGTTTCCCGGCACGGTACGAAAGGCGACGTTCAGACGGTTCCAGGCGTTGATGTTGGTGACGGCAAGCGTCAGATCGATCAACTCTTCTTCACTGAATTGCTCGCTTACCCGCTCGTACACATCGTCCGGAACGTGAGTATCGGCCACTCGCGTCACCGCCTCCGTCCATTCGAGTGCTGCGCGCTCGCGCTCATCGAAGAACGGCGTCTCGCGCCAGGCATCGAGGGCGTAAAGCCGCTGCTCGGAGTCACCTTCGGCGCGGGCATCCTTCGTATGCATGTCGAGGCAGTAGGCGCAGCCATTGATCTGCGAGGCGCGCGTCTTGACGAGGTGCAGCAGGCGCGAGCCCAGACTGGACCCCTGCAGATAGCTTTCGATGCCGAGCAACAGCGGCATGATCTTAGGATTGGCGTTGCGGAATTCGATGCGAGGCTTCATAAGAATCTCCTTGGGGTGCTGCTCCATAGACGAACGGTGCGTCCTGCGTGTGACAGGGTCATTAACCGTGCGCCGTCGCAGGCGGCCCCGCAAGCTTGTCCGGATTCCAAACCGTGCCGACCGCCCCTCACGGAGAGTGCGCCACGGGTGCGATGTTCGCGTGCTCCAGCCCCTGATCGAGCGCCGGCAGATCGTGATCCAGCACCTGCTTGAGGTCGGAATCGGCACTCGACATCTGGGTCTCGAGCGTCTTCAGAGTCTCGAGCTGAGCATCCGTGGGCGCGAAATCGGCGCCGCCCGCCACGTCGCCGCCACCGGATCCGACCTCCGCATTCAGCCAGATCAGGTCCATATAAACGCCATAGGCCTCGACGAAGTACTTGTCATCGCTGTTGCGCAACGCATGCGAGACGAGCCGCGACTCGACACTTTCCAGCTTCTTGTCGAGATCCTGCGTTGCCTGGAGGAGCTGCTCGCGCTGCTGTTTTTCCACATCGCTCAGCTCGCGCGGCGGAGCCGGCGGCGGCTGCGAGTCGTATTCGTCTTCCTCCTCGGTGATGGGCGCCTCGTGCTTGTCCGACTCCTGGGCCGGCCGAAGCATCGCCTCGATCACTTCCAGCTGCTTGCGCAGCCATTCGACCTGGTTGACGGTATCGGAAGCCTGACTGATGTCGTCGCGGATTTTGAGCAGTGTCTTGACTGAGGCCTGAATGTCCGCATCTGAGCCTGGCGCGCGGGGATCGCGCAGGATCGTCAGCGGCTGAGTGTAGGACTTGCCGTCGACGGTCAGACGGACCGAATAGGTGCCCGGCGCGACGATCGGACCCACCTCGGCAGGTTTGGATCCCCAGTGCGTGATCGGCCGGGAATCCTCGTCGCGAAAGCGCGGCTCGTCCCAGATGCGCGGATTGTCCGGCGCGACCGTGCGCAAGGCGATCACTCGGGGCGAGTCGTAGTGCAGGTCCCATTTCACCCGGTTCAGTCCTGCAAGCAGCTCCTTTGCCTCGAGCTTGCGGATCTCGTTCCCCTGAGCATCGAGGATTTCCAGATGAATGGCGTCCTTGTGCTCGGCAGGCAGCGAGAAGTTGAGCAGTGCCTCGCCGCCGCGCACGAACCGATAGGTCTGACGCGGCTCGAACAGCGCCACCGGACCTTCGGAATGATGCTTTGCCATCTGCTCCAGAGGCGAGATGTCATCCAGGATGTACAGGCCGCGGCCGTAGGTGGAGACCACGAGATCGTGAAAGCGCTTCTGCACGACGGCCCACGTCACAGGAGCGGGGGGCAACCCCGTCTTGAGGGCTGTCCAGTGCCCGCCATCATCGAGCGAGTAGTACAGACTGTTGCCAGTCCCGGCAAACAACAGACCCTGACAGTTTGGGTCTTCTGTCACGGTTCGAACGTAGGACAGTTCGTCCTTCGGTAGATTGGCGGTGATTCGTTTCCAGGATTTGCCGGAGTCGGTGGTCTTGTAGATGAAGGGGTCGCGATTGTTTTCCAGGTGCAGATCGACGCTCACGTATGCCGTAGCCGCATCGAACGTCGAAGGAGCGATGCGGGTCACCGTGCCGCCGGCGGGCAATCCGGGGAGATGCCCCGAGACGTTGGTCCAGTTCGCTCCTGCGTCCTGGGTATTCCAGATCTGGCCGTCGTTCGTACCGGCCCAGATCAGACCTTTCTTGATCGAGGAAGGCGCGATGGCGAAGACGACGTCGCCGTAGAACTGACCGAGGTTGTCTCCCACGAGTCCCCCGGAGGGAACGATGTGCGCCGGATTGTGGGTGGACAGATCGGGGCTGATCACCGACCAGCTCTGACCCGCATTCGTGGTCCGGAAGATCACCTGGCAACCGTAGTAGACGGTGTTGGGATCGAAGGGATCGACGGCCAGCGGCGGTGTCCAGTGACAGCGGTATTTGACATCGTTGGGAGGTGAGTCGAGCGTGTGCTTCCACGGACTGACCGAATGCGCCTCCTTGTAGTGCGCATCCCATCGGGTGACCGTGTCACCGTAGCAGGTCGCCCACACGATGTTCGGATCCGCGACGTCGGGGACCGTGAACCCCGATTCGCACCCGCCCATGTGGCGATCCCATCCCGTCTCATCCGAGTCGAGCGGCACGACGGGGCCACGCATGTTTCCGTCGTCCTGCATGTTGCTATAGAAGTAGTACGGGATCTGGTCATCCACGGCCACGTGGTACATCTGCCCGATCGGCAGATGAACACGGTGGAAGCCGCGCCCGTGGACCGTCGTGATGAGCATCCCGGCATCATCCGTGATGACGAAACGGTCGGCGTCGGTTGGGTCAAACCAGATGTCGTGCGTGTCTCCGCCCCAGCGGACTTCGTGGAAGTTCTCGCCCCCATCGAGGGACTGGTGGAATGAGCTGTTGGCCACCAGCACCTCGTTGTCGCTTGCGGGCGATACGGCGATGCGGATGTAGTAGCCTGCACGGCCGATCAGGGCCCGCTGCGAGTTGACACGCTTCCAGTTCTCTCCCCGGTCGTCCGAACGCCACACCGAGCCCTGATCCTTGGTCTGGATGAGCGCGTAAATGCGCTTCGAGTTGGTCGGGGCTATCGCCACATCGATCTTGCCCACCGGCGGAGCAGGCAGACCATGCTCTTCGATGCGGGTCCACTTCGATCCACCGTCGTGCGAAATGTAAACGCCGCTGCCGGGACCGCCGCTGAACTCACCCCAGGTGTGCATCTGCACCTCCCACATGCCGGCCACGAGGGCGTAGGGATTGTGGGGGTCCATGGAAAGTCCCGAGCAACCGACGTTCTCTCCACCAAACAGCACGCGCTCCCAATGCTGGCCGCCGTCAGTCGTGCGATAGACGCCACGCTCCTGCTGAGGGCCGGTCGTGCGGCCCAGCACGCAAGCGAACACGATGTTGGGATTGGACGGATGGATGATGATTCGCCCGATGCGACCCGACTGCGGAAGTCCCATGTTGATCCAGGTATGTCCGGCATCGGTCGATTTGTAGATGCCGTTGCCCATCACGTCGCTGTCGCGGATGGCCCAGGCTTCCCCGGTGCCCGCCCAGACGGTGCTTGGTTCGGAGGGCGCGACGGCGAGGGCACCGATTGCGGCGGCAGATTGCTTGTCGAATACGGGCGCCCAACGGTTGCCGCCATCCGTGGATTTCCATACTCCGCCGGAGGCCGCACCCGCGTAGTAGGTGCTCGGGTCGCCCGGAATTCCCACCGCGGCGGCAATCCGGTTGCCGACCTTGGGCCCCACGAAGCGGAATTTGAAGTCGCTTTCCTTGTCGGAATCGGCTGCCGATACGACGGTTGCCGCCATGCTGCCGAGAGCGGCGACCACCATGAGCCAGTACCCGGATCTGCTTCTGCGCATGGGCTACTCCTTCCGACCGCGGCAGGGAAAGGGCGCACCTTACATCAGTTCGCACGCCCTGGAGCAGGACTGCCGGGCAGAAGACGGCCGTGCCTGACTGCAGAGATATTCCTTGCTTGGAATTCTTTGGAAACCGCCTGTGAAGGTCGGTCGCGGTGGGCACGAAGTGCCGCTCGGATCAGTGCTTGTGCGGACGCGTGAGCACGTACGATGCGAACGTTGACCACGAGCCGCTCTTTTCCTGCGATTCCAGCAGCAGCTGCCACGAATCGTCCGCTGAATCGCGGGTGAACGTATCGCGGAAGGCGCCCTCGCGTATGGAAATAACACGACCAGGCGATCGCCATCGCGCTGGCCGGTGCCCACGACACGGGCCCCTGCAGCTCCGAACTGAGTACCGGACCGAACTGCAGGTGCCCCTGCGCTGAAGGGCAAGCGCCTCGGTGAGTGGCTCCCAGGACGCAGAACATCCGGCGGGGATCATCCCACCGGATGTTCTGCTTGCACTGACTTCGCGATTACTGCGGACGATCCGGATGGTCCGGACGATCCTTGCGCTCCTCCTTCGGAGGCTGCTCCTCATGCTTGGAGTCATTCGGAGATGCAGTGCGCCTTTCCTCCCGCTGAGGCGTCGGATGCTCGGCGGGTTTCGCGCGAGTCTCGGGGCGTGCCGCGGGCGCGCGCTCCTCGGGTCGCGGCGCTGTACGCTCTTCCGGCCGCGGCGCTGCACGCTCTTCCGGCCGCGGCGCAGGGGCCCTGTTCTCGGCACTGCCGGCACGGCGCTCGTTCTCCTGATGCCGGGAGTCCGATCCGGCGCTGCTCAGGCGAACGCCGCCGGAATGATTGTCCTGCCGGTGCTGCACCACTTCACGTGGCGGAGGTGAATGGCTGGGCGCCGGGCCGGGCGGTCGCTCGTGGTGCGGCGGACCGCGGCGATCGAACTCCTCACGCCGGGAATACCAGGGACGATCGTGGTAGTAACGGCCCCAGTAGTTATCGACCGAGAAGGACTCGACTGTGATGCCAAGTGCCGGGCCGTAGGAATAGAGCGGCACGTACCCGCCCTGGTATGCGTACGTCAGATCCGGTGCATAAAGCCATCCACGGGCGCCCTGGAAGGCGACATCGCAATAGCTCCAGTCATTCAGACAGCCCATGACCTGCACAGGCGTATCGGCATCGAGTTGCGCGACCACCGGATAGGAGTCGTCCGGACCGGCAAGAACGTTGGCAGGACGAGAAGTTACCGCATTGTCCGCAAGTGCGGACACAGAAACGGAGAGCAGCAGCGTGCCCGCTGTCACCTGCAGAAAAGTTGAGACTTTCATGAAGACCTCCGCAGCCATAGCTATGGCTACAATGCCTTACAGCCCCCTGGGGTTCCGCGCTGACAGAGCTTGTCGGTGCAGTTGTAAACAGTGAAAGTGAGCACTCCATGAGCTCCCCCCTGAAAGGCGCGACCTGGACCCTCCTGCTGCTGTTCGCCGTCCTGCGGGGGGCGCCAGCCGTTGAGCCCACGGGCAGGGGAGAGGCTCATCCCGACCCGGCTGCCAGCCGGGTGCCGGAGAGCGAGCCGGACTCGGTAACCGAGGGCTCCGTCACCGTGGACGGACACGCGATCCGCTATCGGGCGGTCTCCGGCACTCTGACCGTCGGCTCGACCAATGAGCTGGATGCGCTGCTGGGCACGGATGGTCACTGGCTGCCGAACTCCGGATTCAAGGTTGCGGCGGAGGATCCGCAGAACGCGCCGGCCACCGCGCGGATTTTCTACGTCGCCTATTTTCGAACCGGGGCGCCGGCGGCGGGCCGGCCGGTCATCTTTCTCTACAACGGCGGTCCGAGTGTGGCGACCGTATGGCTGCACATGGGAGCGTTCGGTCCGCGGCGGGTTTCAATTCCGGATACCCAGCATCAGTCGGCGGCTCCTTACGCAATCATCGAGAACAAGTACAGCCTGCTCGATGTCGCCGATCTGGTCTTCATCGATGCCCCCGGTACCGGGTTCAGTCGGGTGATGGGTCGCAATGCCGAGCGTGCCTTCTGGGGTGTCGACGAGGACGCTCATGCGTTCGAGCGATTCATCCACCGCTTCCTGACCAAGTACGATCTGTGGAACAACCCCAAGTACCTGTTTGGGGAGAGTTATGGCACGCCCCGCACCGCGGTGCTGGCGGCGGCGCTGCGCCAGGTGGACCTGAACGGAATCATCCTGCTCTCCACCATCCTCTCCATGGACGACTCCATCGATGCGGTCAAGGGTAACCCCGGTGTCGATCAGGGTTATGCGCTCGTACTGCCTTCGTACGCTGCGACGGCGTATTTCCATCACAAGCTCTCGCCGCAACCGGCGGCGTTGCTGCCTTTCCTGCAGGAGGTCGAGGACTTCGCGCTCGGGGAGTACATGGCCGCTCTCCTGCAGGGCAGCCAGCTCAGTGCCGCCAGAAAGCAGGCCGTGGCGGAGAAACTCCATCAGTACACGGGCTTGCCGGCTGATCTGTTCGTCCGTTACGACCTGCGGATCAATGTCGGGATCTTCTGCAAGCGCCTGCTGCAGGAGCAAGGTCTGGAGATCGGCAGGCTCGATACCCGTTACACGGGACTCAATCTCAATCCGGGGAGTGAGGAAGCCGACGCCACGCTCGATCCGATGAGCCTGGCGACCGGGCCCGCCTACTACGCCGCAGTCAACAAGTACCTGAAGGAGGATCTGAAGTTCGGCGCCAATGACAGCTACAAGTTCTCCCTCTATGACGTCCCGGGCTTCCGCTGGGACTGGCACCACCAGGGACCGGGAAGTCCGGCGCCGCTCTTCGCCTACACGGGCACCAGCATGAGCCTCGATCTCGCCTATGCGATGAAAGAGAACCCGAAGATGAAGATCCTCGTGGCAGGCGGCTACTTCGATCTCGGAACTCCGTTCTTCGGCGGTCTCTACGAGATGCATCACCTGCCGATGCCCCCACAGCTGCAGGCCAACATCAGCTATCGCTACTACGAGACCGGGCACATGCTGTATCTGAACGAGGGTGCCCTGCGTCAGTTTCACGAGGACGTAGCGGCTTTCGTGCATGCTACCGAGATAGGTCAGTAGCGGCCCTCCATCTCCCGCACTGCAGCGCCCTCGCCGCCCAAAT
>Ga0070741_10008653_pt1 | contig 20256 bp, 23 predicted proteins | sample Coa_R1_4_FD_66440 | JGI IMG/M metagenome (GOLD analysis project Ga0070741, IMG submission 66440) | Surface soil microbial communities from Centralia Pennsylvania, which are recovering from an underground coalmine fire - Coalmine... | ecosystem: Environmental > Terrestrial > Soil > Unclassified ...
CACATCGAACGAGCCGCCTAGGTCCATGATGGAATCGAAGACCCTTGGAAGGATCCAGGAATCGATGATGTGGCCTTCAAGAGTGATCTCCTCGCTGAATTCAGTCACTGTTCTTTCTCCTTTGAGTGTCATCCTGCAAACCTCTGAGCAAGCCTCTTTTGCGCTGCAAAGGATCTAGGCAGCGACACCCGTGGGGAAGCGGGCTGCGGCACAAAACCCGATGCGAGCTTCCTTAATCCATCGCGCCTGACTTGTCATCCCGGAAGACCCAAAAGCAAAAAGACCCGTGGTCGCTTAAACCGCGGGTCTTGGGATTTGTGTTTGTCTATACTGCTAGGCCATCACGATCCCTCTCCAGCCCACGGTCCCAGACACACCGGCGGCGGGCACGGCATCGGGGACGGTCGTGGAGACAAGCGCTTCATGCAGCTTTATTGTACGCGACTTCTTTCAGATCTGCCTGAGTTTTCCGGATAGCGATTGCAAGATCATTTGACGGGCTCCCGCCGATTTAGGACTGTTCCCTTCGTAAGCTTGACCGATGCGGAGCATGAAGGCCCCACTAGGTTGGCAAGCATCTCTATTTCCACACGCCGGATCTGGCTGCTGAGCTTCTCGGTCGAGCGGCATGGCGGGGCAACGGGGCCATCCCCCGCTGCAACCGAGGGTGGGGTTAACATCAACTTTCGTATCCAGGAATGTGCGAAATAAGGGTTTTATTTGAGAATCAGTTGTTGGACAAGGACATCAGCTCTCGTGTTCCCGGCAGTGAACTTGAATCTTTCCTCTAGGTGATTCAGGTTCAATATCGCGGGCCAGGCCGCGAGAACTCGACATCGACCGACAGTTCGGTCAGTTCCCGACTCCTGACACGAGACCACCAAAAGTCCCACCGGCGACAGCCACATCCATCCAAGCTGACGACACACTTTCTGTTCGCTCTTCTTGCGAGTTCCTGATCGTCCGAGATAGCTAGCTTTGCTCATGGCGTACCGTTCCCCTTGCCGATTGGCCCGGCATAGATCACTTCGCCTACTCGTGTGAACCTCTGCTGGGGTTTGGCCAGGCCGGCAGGTCCGAAGAGCGACGCTGCCGCGAGCACTGCGGGCACATACCTGCGGGTCTCTGCCGGCAGCAACCGAAGCGAGCTGAGAACGGCAAAATCCTTGCTGCCGGCACGACTGATAGCCTTCTCGACAGCCTGCTCGCCCGCCGTTGTAGGCGGCGAGAGCAAGTGGCCAACTGCCGAATCGGTCGTGAAGGTCGCGGAGGTATCGCGCCGCCGCCCGCGTTGCTTTCGCTGGGTCGAGGCGCTCGTTAGATTGTTCGGTCACGGTCAGCCCATATCGCTGTGCCGTTAACGGCATAAACTGCCAGAGGCAGTTTGAAAAGAAATTGGTCGGGGAGAGAGGATTTGAACCTCCGACCCCCTGGTCCCGAACAAGAAAAATCAAAATCCAAGTGCTTCATTTGGTGTCGCTTAGGAACCAGAAAGCCGTTCTCTCTTTCCCTCAGTTGTACCGAGTTTGTACCGAGAATCTTCGTGGTGCGCGGGGATTGTTAGGCAACCGTAGCGTCCGCGCGGCAGCGGCTCGGAGCTGGGGCTCGGAGCTGCGGCTCACGGGAAGGGGATGACATTGGTATTGCTACAACCAGTCGCCTGCCTCGCTCTGCGTCCGACCCAAGTCTTGCTGCGTCAGTCAGGTCCGTGTTGCTCGCGTCAGATTCAACAAATTCCTTATTGCGCCGATATCCGGACGGATCACGGAAGGACTTATGGTCTGGTTGTCCTCCCGTCGTTCCCACTCCAACAGAAGAGACTCAACGATTTCTCTGCCATCGGCATCGCGGACGGCCTGCAGTGGTGTTCTGCCTCCCAGAATCGGTATCTTCTGGCGCACCCAAGCCTCGGTCTGTCGTTGCACTATTGTCTGCAACTGTTCTCTGACCTCTGGGTCGTTCAGCGTCTCCTCATTGGCCCTCTCTTGCGGCTCAGGCTTGGTGCTTGCCGAACCCCTGGCTCCAGCCATCATTTCATCCACTGTCCGAACTGAAGTGTTTTCGTGCATGGCCGCTCCCCCGAGTCGGGCTTCGATCTCTTTGCGCAGCCGCTTCGCACGTCTGGCTGAATTGACCTCCGCAATTAACGAGGTTCCGGCTATCCTGATATGTCCCAGGATTGTGTTGTCCCACGTTTTTATTCTCGGATTCCGGCCCAGTCTGATCCAGTCGATATTTGCACCCATTACTTGGCCATTGTCGTCCAACTTGGCGTCCTCCAGCAGTTCCTCGCGGGAACGTCCTTCCGCCAGAGGTGCGAGCGCGTCGAACGTTGCCTGCGCCGACTCGACGCGGAACTTCAGAGTGTGAAATAGGACCGGGTCACCATCGGTGTTGCACAACTGTGGCGGCCTGTACAGCGAGTCGCGAATCGCGATGTATTCGGAGCGGATGATATCCTCCCTGTCCCATAGGTCTTCGGAAGTCAACGCTCGGCGCTTTCCACTCAGCGTCCGCAGCAGGTTGCGAAGCCGGATCGTGTCGGCCTTTCGGCTGGGAGGGATGCAATGTGGTGCAGAGCAACCGAAGACCGCAAGACCAGGGAAACTCCAAATTTGACCATAGAGGATGTCCCCTTGCCGCAGGGTTTGCGAGGCGGTTCGCTCCACGGCATCGAACTCGCCGCCGATCAAGACGTCGCGGACAGCCACTCTTTCCCCCGGCCGGCTCCACAGGATCTCGTAAAAGCTCATGGGGCGCCTGGTCGCTTGGTCGAGAATTGCTCGCTTCATGGGAGACAGATCATAGATCCGCTCACGCAGGTAGGCACGGGCGACCACGCCGCCGCTCCATGCGTTCTTCTTCTCATCCTGCGGACTCGCGGTCGGGTCCCAGTGAAATAAGAAGTAGGGCATGAAAATTTGGTCCTCGTGAGCAAGCGATTGGGGGCGCTCGACGAACCGGCCCACCTCCCCCATGTTGAAGTCCCGCCACGCATCCTCTACTCGATCTCCAAACCGGCGGGCGGCGAATTTCAACAATTCGTGGTTCAACTCTGCAGAAGCTTCGTGTTGTTCCTGCCACAGACGGTTTGGCGACGGCGGCCGTTCTTTGAGGCAGCAGTGCTTGTACTTCTTCCCGCTGCCGCAAGGGCAGGGATCGTTCCTGCCGACCTTCTCACGTGGATGAGAACGCATGGCGATGCAAAGTTATCGCGCGCGCTCATCAATCACAAGCCCGTGCTTGCCGATGCCGTAATTTTTCAGTGGAAATCTTCCAGAGATACCTACATCGAGCTATGAAGCCAGCGGCAGTGCCTCCTTGCACGCGGCCTCGGCTAGGTTCGGCTCCGATTGCAGCCCTGTAACTGACGCCTTGATGGCCATGAGCGGAGTGCCGACGCTTCGCCATCGTGGAGCTACTGCGAGAAAAGCCGTACTGCGGGGGAATCGTGGGGAGGCTCGGTTTGAGCAGAGCCGGGTCTCACACAATCTTGGCTGTCTGCTGAACTGTGGATTCGTGCAATGGAAGTGGCAGGGCAAAAACAAAGTGTACCGGCTGCATCCCGACCTGCTTCCCATCTTGAACGCCATCGACAAGCATTTGGCACGCTACGCGCCCGCCTTGAAGAGCTGTGGGGTGCTGGAAGGCGAAGCGAAGCAGGCCGTGTTCCTGGCCCGTACGAGTGGGCGAAGGCAGTCTCAACGGCGGCGCGGCCGCTTAACAGTGAAAGCGTGACGGAGACTGTTCTGGCAATTCATTTGCGACGATTGGAAGAAGGTGTTCGACTTGCTGCCTTGGCCCCTTGTTGCTGGTGGCGATTGGATTCAGCGGCGCGTGGATCGGAAATTTAACCGTGCTTGAACCTTACCGGCCAATATTCATCGGAGCCGCTCTCCTGGCGCTCTTTTTTGCTTACCGCAGCATCTTTCGCCCGGCGCGATCCTGTCATCCGGGCGAGGTCTGTGCCGTGCCGCAAGTCAAGACGGCATACAAGATCATTTTCTGGACTGTGGCCATACTGGTTGTGGTCGCAATTGCATTCCCATACATTCTGCCATTGTTCTATTGAAGACCTATTTGAACATTGAAAAGGAGACTCTCTTTTTATGAGAAAGCTTGTCACCGCTCTTACCCTCGCCCTTGCGTTTAGCGCGTCAGCATGGGCCGCCACGAAAACAGTCACTCTTTTAGTCCCTGGTATGACATGCTCTGCCTGTCCGATCACGGTCAAGAAGGCTCTGAGCAAGGTTTGCCATCCGCATCGACGGCATGACCGGCATCTCCGGCGCCCGGCATGTTCAAGCGGCTCTACAGCGTGCGCCCGGCGTACGCTCGGCCATCGTATCCTACTCGGAAGGTAGGGCTGAGGTTCTCCTTGATGACGGCGTGGCTCGCGATGCGCTCACGAAAAGCGTGGCTAAACTGGGCTACCGCGCCACGATCTCCGATACGCTAACTACTGAAACAAACGGCAGCCTTCTCGACAACACCGTTTCAAGATTGGGAGAACACAATAAATCCGATGGTGATGGTCGCGAGCATCCGCTGCACGTGGCCGTGATCGGCAGCGGCGGCGCAGCCATGGCGGCGGCACTTAAAGCTGTCGAGCTTGGCGTGCGAGTAACACTCATCGAGCGCGGTACGATCGGCGGGACCTGTGTCAATGTGGGCTGTGTGCCGTCCAAGATCATGATCCGTGCCGCCCATATCGCGCATTTGCGGCGGGAGAGCCCGTTCGATGCTGGTATTCAAAGCTTCTCGCCCACAATCGACCGCCGAAAACTGCTGGCCCAGCAGCAGGCGCGCGTTGAGGAACTGCGACACGCCAAGTACGAGAACATCCTGGACAGCAATCCCGGTATCACGGTACTGCACGGCCATGCCCGATTCAAGAATGCCCGTAGCCTGAGCGTGCGGTTGAACGATGGTGGCGAGCGCGAGGTGCCCTTCGACCGTTGTCTGATCGCCACGGGCGCGAGCCCTGCGATCCCGCAAATCGCTGGTTTGAAGGACACACCCTACTGGACCTCGACCGAGGCTTTGGCCAGTGACACGATCCCTGAACGGTTGGCTGTGATCGGTTCCTCGGCGGTGGCATTGGAACTGGCGCAGGCCTTTGCGCGGCTGGGAAGCAAGGTGACGATTCTGGCGCGCCACACGCTACTCTTCCGCACAGATCCGGCCATCGGCGAGACGCTTACCGCGGTTTTCCGTGCCGAGAATATCGAAGTGCTGGAGCACACTCAGGCGAGCCACGTCACGCATGTGGATGGCCAGTTTGTTCTAAACATCGGGAAGGGTGAGAAGGGTGAGGTACGCGCCGACAAACTATTGATCGCCACCGGGCGTACGCCCAACGTGCGCGGCCTCGGACTGGAAAATGCGGGCGTTGCCGTTAATGCACAGGGTGCCATTGTCATCGACAAGGGCATGCATACCAGTGCGCCGCTCATCTACGCCGCGGGCGACTGCACCGACCAGCCGCAATTCGTCTATGTCGCGGCGGCAGTTTGTGGTCGCAATTGCATTCCCATACATCCTGCCATTGTTCTATTTTGTTCAGCTATTTGTCCCCGGAGCAGCGGGTACGAGAGGACCATCCGCTGCGGGCGATTCGGACGATGGTGGACGAGGTACTGCGGGCGCTGTCGCCACAGTTCAGCCGCATGTACGCGCGGGAAGGGCGGCCGTCGATCGCGCCGGAGAAGTTGCTGCGGGCGCTGGTGGTGCAGATGTTGTACTCGATCCGCAGCGAGCGGTTGCTGATGGAAGAGATGGATTACAACGTCTTGTTCCGCTGGTTCGTGGGGCTGAACCTGGACGAGGAAGTCTGGGACGCGACGACCTTCACCAAGAACCGGGAGCGGCTGCTGGAAGCCGACGTGGCCAAGCAGTTCCTGGCCGCGGTGGTGGAGCTGGCGCGGACGAAAGGGTTTGTCTCCGACGAGCATTTCACGGTGGACGGAACGCTGCTGGAAGCGTGGGCCAGCGCGAAGAGTTTTCAGCCGAAAGAGGGAAAGCAGGCGCCGCCGCCCGATGATCCCGGTAACCCGACGGTGAACTTTCGCGGCCAGCGGCGGTCAAACGAAACCCATGAATCGAAGACCGATCCCGAGGCCAAGCTGGCGCGCAAAGGCGAAGGCAAGGAGTCGAAGCTGAGCTACAGCGGAAACCTGTTGGTGGAGAACCGGAACGGTCTGATCGTGGATGCAACGGCGTGGGATGCGAACGGGAGAGCGGAGCGAGATGCGGCGCTGGTCATGTTGGAACAGGTTCCCGGCGACGGACGCATCACGGTGGGCGGCGACAAGGGTTTCGACACCAAGGATTTCGTCGGCGAGTGCCGCCACATGAACGTGACTCCGCATGTCGCACAGAACCACAGCCGCAGCGGCGGCAGCGCCATCGATGCACGCACCGCGCGGCACGAGAGCTACCGTATCAGTCAGCGGAAACGGAAGCGCATCGAAGAATGTTTTGGCTGGCTGAAGACCATCGCGCTGCTGCGCAAGGTGCGGCATCGTGGTCTGGAGAAGGTCGATTGGGTGTTTGCCTTCGCCTGCGCCGCTTACAACCTGGTCCGGCTGCGAAACCTGTCGGTGCAGCCGGCGTAGGTCAGGCCCGAAGTGTGTCAGCTGGACCAGGAGAACCGATTCAACCGGCCGAACAAAAGCAAGCCGAACTCTCTTCCTCTCCGTTGAGTCACTCAGTTGGGACAGAGTTCGGATGAAATCAAAGATTTTTCAGCAGCCTGTTAGACAAGGTGTGCTCCGTAGAATGTTACGGTATTGCGCCTCGCTCTAGTTTGCGCAACGTCCTTTGTGCGTATAACTATTCGCGCAACAGGCACACAGTTGCCATAGCAGTCGAAGTTGCGGGCATGAGGATCGTCGCGAGCTTTGCTTTCCTGTCATCTTCGGAACGTCCAGCGCAGCTTGACGGCGATCAGTTCGGCATTCGAGACGAGGTTGAGGTCGTGCGGGTCACGGATGACCTGTTGCCAGCCCCGATTCCAAACGATGAACAAGTCATTGCCCGGCCGGATCGTCCAGCGCAGTCGCGTGTTGGTGCCGACGTTTTGGGATTCAGTGTCGTACTGCACGAACGTAGACAGCACGAGATTCGGATTCCAGGCGTAAGCGCCTTTCAATTGCCACAGACGTTGCACGAAGTTGCCTTCGCGCAAATGGGCAAAGTCATTTTCGAGATCGATCTCAGCCTGCCAATGCGCACCGGGCGGAGTAAACCGAACATAGTTCTCCTGTTGCGTGAGGTGACCGTCATAGAAGGTCCCGAACCAAGTGGTAGTGCCTCCCTGCAACGTGCGATGTGGGCTGCTTTGCGCTTCGAACCGCCAGCGCGTGAATTGGTACGAGCCGGGCGGAATGACAATACCGGGTGAAATCTCGAAGGGAGCGGTCAGATTCTCATGGTGAGGATACCAGTTGAATTCAAAGCGGTCGCCGGTCTCCATCCTCACGTTGATGGGAGCCATGAAGTAGCTCCACGATTCAACATTGCCGTGAAGATCGGTTATGTAGGTGAACTGATTCTCGAAAAACTCCTGACGAATCCAGCGGAAGGAGCCGTCCTTAGAAGGCCGCGGCTGCCAATCGCAGCCGATCAGTAGCTGGCGAGTTCCGGGCCGAGGAAGGAAGCCGAGCCCAGGATTGAGGGCATCGCCGAAGTTGTTGTAGGAATTGAAGCAGTCCCACAGATCATTGGGATAATCGACCTTAAGTCCCCAACCTTGTCGTCCCCCCGAGCCGACATCTCCTTCCGTGCGCCCCGTCCATCCCCCGACAAGAAAGTTCTTGTTCCCTTGAAATGTAGAAGTGCGCCAGACCGCGTCGAGGCCGATGAAACGGTTGGCGCGCAAACCCTCGGGGTCGCCATTTGTCACAAGTGTGCCGACCCGAAGCTTGTCCGTAACGTCGTAGGAAACACGGGCTGCGAAAAGATTTGTGCTGGGTACAAATTGGGTACTTGTGTTCGCGGCGCGCGTCTGGACATCCAGGGCCGCGACATTCCAGCGACCGATACGGCCGTTGAGTTTGCCCCCGCCATCGATCGGCACCTGCTCTCCGTTAAACAATCCAATCCGGCGGCTGAAGAATGGAATGAACTGTTCGCTCAGACCCAAACCGAACTCGTATTGATTGGCGCCTTCGAGGAAGAATGCGCGCTTCTCAGGAAAAAACAGCGGAAACCTTGTGAGATTGATCTGGCGAGCGTCTACTTCGGTTTCAGCGAAGTCCGTGTTTGCAGTGAATACGGTTACGAGTTGCGGGGTCACCTTCCAGGTGAGCTCGCCTCCAGTCGGTACTTGCCAGGCGTGGCCTGTGCCTTGAAAGTGCGAAGTGGTGCGGCCCGTAATATACGGACTCAATTCGAGGCCATGCCCCTGCTGCAATTCACCCAGGCCGGCCAGCACGCCAGCTCGACTGAGGTCGTAGAGCGATGAATCAAGCGTGGGTGAAGACCAGCGCAATGTTGTTCGCTCACGGGGAATGAATCGTTCCGCATTCAATCCCCATCGCGTGAGTCTTCGGGTGAAGCTGAGGGTGCGCGTCGGAATCACGATCTCAGCCGACCAACCATCCTTCGTCCGCTCGGTCCGGGCATCCCATATGCCGTCCCAATCGAGCGAAACTCCTTCTGGGCCATAAATGAGTCCATCCACACGAGCCCCTGCAGAATTGATCTGGAAGAAGTAACCAGTGCGATGGTCGCCATAGGTATCGAGAACGATGCTGACAGTATCGTCGCCGCTCATGTCGCCGTCGCGTTGCATTCCATGAATCGCGATACGTTGGGGCTGAGGGTCATGGCAAGTGAATCCAAAATAGAGCTTGTCAGTCGTGACTACGATTCGCAATTCAGTCTGGAATGGTGATGAAGCTCCCGGCCTTGGTGATTGCTGCGTCAGCCGCAGGACGGGCGCATCGCGCCATGCTGCCTCATCGAGCCGTCCATCCAGTGTGATGTCGGCTAAGGGCTTTTGTTGAACCTCCACGGTGGGCGGGGCGTCTGCGGCGTTTGCTGCCACGCACACGAGAAGCGCAGCGATGGATAGCAACATGTGACGCATATCGACAGGAGAAAAAGGTCAATTATGTCTGAAATGCCACCAGCTTCGGATTAAGAACTATTCAGAAATCGAAGTGCGAGTAAACCAAAGGACTTTGCCACAAAGAAGCTCAGCAGCAAGCTACGGTCGAGTTGATTGGACCGTTATGGCTTCATAAATCGCAATTCGCGCTACAGGCCGTCCATTCTCTTGTTCTTCAGGGGCGTAGATCCGATGTGTCTCTGCATCCACGGTCAAGCAGTGGACTTTCTTCTGAACGGGAAAGTCCTCCAGTTTGCGGAAGTGATCGGGGTCGTCCTGCTGGAAAACCGAAATCGCTCCGCTGGAACAGGCAACGTAAATGCGCTTCAGGCCTGGATCGAAGGCAATTACGTCCGCGCCTGATGCCATCGGCAGGTGAGCGATGGGCCTGTGTTTTTCCAGGTCGAAGACGGTCATCAGGTTGTTCTCTTCGCAGGAGAGAAAGGCACGCCGATGTTCGGCGTCGAGCGCCATGCCGTGATTGCCCCGGCATTCCCCCGAGCGGATAACGCGCGACTTCCTTGTCGGTCGCCGGGTCAATCTCCGCCAGCACATTCTTGTCTTGCAAGTTGACCAGGATCTTCTTCGCGACTGGGTCGTAGTGGACGTTGCCAGTTTCGCTGTCAAAGTGCAGCATTTGAGCGATGCATTCTTCCCTCGTGTCCACGACCGCTTCGGCGCGGGCGCGCTCGTCGGATACGTAGACCTTGTGAAAAGGCGTGGCGTAAGCAAGGCCATCTGGCTTCGATTCCGTGGGGAGCTTTTTCACCACTTTCAGTTCCTTGAGATCGACGATTCCGATCTTGTTCTCCCACCAATCGGAGGTGTAGACCTTGTCCGCGTCGGGGACGACTTCGACGCCTTCGATTCCCGGCACGTCGGGAATCGCCTTCACCAACCGGTTCGTTCGCAGGTCAATGATGTAGAGAAGACCGGCTGCAAGGTGGGTTGAGAGGAGGTAATGACGCTGGCGATCAATCGTGAGGTAATCGAAGCGCTTGCCGGGCGGCCCCGGCAGATCGATGTACCCGGCAGGTTTTAGCGTGTGCGCCTCAGAGGCCGGGGATTGCTTCTGACCAATCGCCAAAGCTGCCACCGCCGCGGTCAGCAACACCGTAGCAGCCGCCGTCGTGATTCGCCGTTGTGGTCGCTGATTCCTCATTTCGCCACCACCTGCAACTCGTCGAAGTAGCTGACCGAATCAGCCTTGGTCCAGAGGCCGATCTTTCCTGCATCTTTGAAGATGTCATCGCTGGCCTCAATCTGCTTTGTGCCGTCGAAATAGCAGGTGGTTTTGCTTCCGCTGGCCTCCACCCGCATATCATGCCACTGGCCGGAAGTGACCTTCACCCGTGAACCTTCGATTTCGCTGCGCCGGCCATTCACCACTTTGTAAAAGTTGAAGTTGTTCTCCAGAGCGTTCGCCCGTACGACGTAGTAGTTGTTCGTGTCGCGCAGACGAAACACCAGGCCGCCCGCCTGATCGATGCTGCCGCTGATGGGCTTGAACTTGACCGAGAGATCCAAGTCGCCCTATGAGCCTCCGTCCGAAATCGCCAATGGGAACCGATAATCGGTGTTGTCTTTCGCGGTCTGCGCCAGGACATTGGGTTTCGAAGGAGCGGTCGAGTCGGCCTGCACGATCCAGTTGCCTGGAGCACCGCTACCCGTGAGTGCGGCATGGAACTTGGCCGGCACCTGGCCTGGCTGTTCGCTGTCGAAGTTGTACAAAATCTGTTTTCCTGCCGGCTGCTGTGGCGCAGCGACTTCTGGTGCGACCGCGGCAGCCGTCGCTGCCGGGCGCTCGTCCTCGTCCTGGTCACCGCGAATCTCGGGCCATTCAAACCACGCCCAAGCACCCAAGCCAACGGCAATCACCAACGTCGCGAACAGAATGGATTTCACTTTGCCAGTCATGTTGTCCTCCAGCAGCGCGCCGTTCACCGTTTTGAATTTGTCTGGTCAAGCGCCGCACGAAGCGCTTTTGCCAGCGCGAGCGCATCATCGTTTGCCCAGAAATGGGTGTAGAAGAGCCTGGGATTGTCGTCGAGCGCGTGGCTATGCAGCGCCACGGCCTGAATCCCGTTCTCCCGCAGAACCTTGAGCACGGGCCCGACTTCTTTTCCGGTCATGGCGAAGTCCCCAGCGATGGCGGCTCGTCCCTCGCCGGTGAGCTGAAAATTGATGGACGTGCCCGCGCCCATCGAGCCCGGCGTGTCCGTCCCTTCCTCGGTGAGTTTTTCCGCCCGCGGGACGTTGAAGTGCAGCACGCCGCCGCTGACTTTGACCTTGGCGCCCATGAGCTTCTCCACCTCCGCGACGTCGAAGGAAAGCTCCTGACTCTCAGCCGTCGATGGGCCCTGCGGTAGCGGCGCCTTGATGACCGTGACGGCATTCTTGACAGTCTGTGCCAGCTTTACGGGATCGCCGTGTCCACCCATGTGGATGTACATGATCTTCGGCGATTCGCCGAGCAGGTGGTTATGAAGTGCGGTGACTTCGACGCCACCCTCTTCTAGCGCCTTCATCGCAGGGGCAACCTCATCACTGGTGAGAACAAGATCGCCCATAATCATCGCATCGTTGGCACCGACACGGCGAAAGGCAGCCCAAGCACCGAGCGCCAGGGCCGGTTTAACCTTGGTGCCTGCAACGGTCACGTGCAGGTCCTTGCGGGGCATATTGAAGCGGATCACGCCTTCGGGTAGCAGGTCGCCGGGGAACCCGAAGACGTCTTGCACGCTCTTCCATTGGTTGTGTGACGTGGGCTTCTCCTGTGTCTTGGCCTGTGCCCCGGCGGACGCAATCAACAGCGGCAGAACAATTACCAACAAGGCACAGCAGCCGTATTTCACTTTGCTTGTCACTTTCGCCTCCTGCGCGTCAGATAAATCCTCTGTCGCGGGCATTAATCCGGCCTGAATGGAACATGAAAATGCGTTCATGCATGACGCAGCAGCAGCCCCAACGCTCCAGCGACAGTGATGATGAGTGGCTCAGAAACCTTCCAGCGAATCAGCACCAGCAAACTGCCGGCCGCAATTAAACCAGTCGGAAGATCACGAATCGAGCCTCTGCCGAGCACGACCACCGCTCCGGCAATCGCTCCTGTCGCAGCCGCCGTGACTCCCTGCACAAAGGCGTGCAGTTGTCGGTTCTTGGCAAAGCGCTGGTAGTAAGGGGCGAGCACCACAACCACGAGATAAATCGGCAGGAATACCCCGATGGCTGCCGCCATTGCGCCGCTGGGCCCGGCTACCAGATAGCCGATGAACGCGACGGTGATGACGACTGGGCCAGGAGTGATTATCGCGACGGCGACAGCATCAACAAACTGCCGCTCGGTGAGCCAGTGATGCTCCTGCACTACACCGCCATGCAAAAACGGAACAATGGCCAGCCCACTGCCAAACACAAAAAGGCTGGCCTTGGTGAAGAACAACAGAAGCTGCCAGAACGTACCGGAAAGCGGAACGCCGAACCCGGCCATCAGGAGAGGCATGATTTGGCCCTTGGGCAGTTGTCGTGGGAGCGCTTTCACCAGCAGCGACAGAAATCCAGCCGCAACGAAGAGCCACGCAATTTCGCGCTGGGTGATGGCCGTTGAAACCGCGAGCGCCAGGAAGATGAGCCAAAGCAGCTTATCTTTCCCGAGCACGACACGAATCAATTTGGCCGCCGCGCGAGCGATAATCGCGATCACCGCTGCGCCAATGCCGTAAAACACTGCCTGCATCCAAGAGAGGCCGCCATACCGAACGTATGCTGCGCCCAGTGCCAGTACCATCACAAACGACGGAAGAATGAAAACGAAGCCGACGAGTGTCGCCCCAATGAAGCCCGCACGAACAAAACCGAGGTAAATCGCCAGCTGTGCTGCCAGTGGGCCAGGGGCCAGCTGTGCCAGCGCCAGGCCCTCCAAATAATCCTCTTTCGAAATCCAATGGTGCGTTTCGACCAAGTCCCGCTGCATGTAGCCAGCCAGCGCGATTGGGCCGCCGAACCCGATTGTGCCCAGCTTGAGGAAGTACAGCAGAAAGGGAACAAGCGGAGCAGATGCTCCCTCTCTCCGGTCTTTGGGTACAGGGGTGACCATACAAAACAGACGATCTCCTTAAATTGCGCTGCTGTGGCAATCCTCGGGTCAGCGCCGCGTAGCTCTTATTGTTCCTTCTTGATGTCGACCTTATCCAGCGCCGCTCGCAGCCCTTGCGCGAGTTTGACTGCGTCCGCGTTTGCCCAGAAATGCATGAAGAACAAGTGCGGTTCGTCATCGAGCATGTGACTGTGCAGCGCTGTGACTTCGATTCCGTTATCGCGCAGTGCTCGCATCACGGGAATTACTTCCTTCGCGATCAGGACAAAGTCTCCAGTGATGGCAGCCTTCCCGCCGGAGGCCGGCTGGAAATTGATTGCCTGCCCGACGCCCATCGAGTTCGGGATCTCTGGGCCGCCGGTTAGCGAGTCACCCATCGAGAACGTCGGTGCCTTTGCTCTCGGGATGTTGAACTGCAGAACGCCGCCTTTTACCTTTCCTTTATGCCCAATGACTTGCTCAATTTGAGCTTGGTCGATACTTAGCTTCTCTTCCGAGCTTGCGCCGGCGCCGCCTGGGGGCGTCTTGCTGAGGTCCAAAGCTGCGTTGATGGTCTGCGCCAGCTTTACGGGATCACCTGTTCCACCGATATGCATGTACATCACACGCGGTGTCTCGTGCAGCACGTGATTGTGCAGAGCCGTAACCTGCACGCCGCCTTCGAGCAGTTTCTTCATGACCGGGCTCACCTCGTCTTCGATTAGCACTAGGTCGCCCATGAGCATCGCATCGTTGCCCATCTTCTTGAACGCGACCCAGGAGCCGAGAGCAAAGCCAGCTTTAATCGGAGTGCCGCCAACCGTGACCTTGAGGTCCTTCCGAGGCATGCTGAACTTGAATGCGCCGTCGGGCTGGACTTCGCCGGGGCGATTCATTGCGCCTTCAACGGCTTTCCATTCGGGCAGTGTTTCTTTGGGCTGAGACTTGGGTTCTTGCGCCCAGGCCAGAGCCCCACCATGACCAAACTCAGTCCGATACGGCACCAGACTGTGCGGCTAGATTTCACGACTTGCGTTTTCATTGAGTGCATCCTTTCTTTCGTTCTACGGTGGTTCCAGGGGGGCTGATTTGTTGGTTGCTCTATTGTGACCGTCGGTTTTTTGCGCCCGTTCCTCGGGAGGCCGGACATTGCGAAATGCGCCATACAAGAGGAGGTCGTACCCGATCTTGAGCCCTCCGCCTGCAAACAGGGGGGCCGAGAACCCGATGAACTGCATGACCATACCAGCGACGGAAGACGCCGCTGCCCAAGACACGTTCCGCGTCAGATTCGTGACTCCGCTGGCGAATGTCCGCTCGCTGGGCTTGACCACAGCAGCGATGTACGACTGTCGAGTCGGCACGTCCATCTCGACCAATGCCTCGCGCAATAGGAATAGACCAGCGGCGGCTTTAAATGTCGGGGCAAACGGCACGGCGACGAGGAACAAACTCGAAGGCAGGTGCGTGAACACCATCGTCTTCAGCAGCCCAATGCGCCGCGCGAGCCAGGCGGCCCCTAGGTAGGAGCCGGCATTAAGTATGTGGACGACAAAAAACAATAGCCCGAGTCCCTGCTCTGCGACTCCAAAGCGGCGGAAGAACCAGTAGGCAACGATGGCATCGGTCAGGAATCCGCCGCCAAGGGCGTCAATCGAGGACAGCCCTGCGAGTCGGCGAATGATGCTCTTTGAGCTGGCGTCCAAACGCTTAGCGGGCAGATCAGCAGGATGCGAAAACTCTACTTTCTCGGTGAGGAACAGGTAGAGCGACCCGCTCGCAAGGTTCAACAAGCCGAAACCAAGAAATACGAAACGATAGGAGGTAAGCAAGTCAGATCCGCCGAGCCACCTCTGCAAAAGCAGCGGTATGGCTGCTCCCAATGCGCCGAAGGCGTGGCCGAGGTCCAAGACCAGGTTGTACCAGGACAATGCCCAGGTCCGTCGTTCCTCGGTTGCAAGATCGGGGATCACTGCCTGCTCCAGCGCAAAAGCAGCGGTCCGATCCGTGCCCATACCGTTCAACATGCTGATGAACGCCAAGGGAACCAGGAGTGCGAATTGGCCGATCCGGAATAGACCAAATCCTCCGATGGCGGCGAAGACCGAAAGGGCGATCAAGGTATGGCGTCGGCCAAGACGATTGCCGTACACGCTGATAAGAAACAACCCCAGCGCGGCACCGGCGATGCCTGCGCCTATGACAAAACCGATCTTCGTTGATGACAGGCCGATCCGAAACAGATAAACGCCCAACACGACACCGATCAGCCCTATGCCGAGCGAGCGAAGGAATGCGGCGGCATAGATCAGCGCGATATTTCGTCTGAGCAACATGACTAGGGATGCGCGCGGCAGTATTCGTAGAGGGCGTCGTAGACATGAAACTGCCTCGCGAGACTGTCCTCATCGGACATCGCCGCTTCGGCGAACCCTTCGGCAATGGCCCGCAGTCCGAGACCTTCAGGGGCCACATGCTCTTGTCCCTTGATGTCCGCGGCCCGCACAATCAGCGCCAGGCGAGCCAATCCGGGGTCGTCCAAGCGGTAGTCCTCAATAATCGCCTCGAAGCTGCATCGCTCGCCGCGATGATTCAACTTCACCTGTGGAAGGCGCGGTGCGTCGAACGGCGTCGCTCCGCTCTGCTCTGCCAGCACGAGCAGGCTTTGTTCGTCCACGAAAAGAAACTCTGCCTGCGGGTCAATGAAGCGGCGGATCAGCCACGGACATGCCACGCGGTCCACTTTCACGTTCTTGCGAGTGATCCATTTCATGTCCGGCTTTCCTCGCGTTGATCTGATGAAACCAGCGGCAGCTCCACCCGAAACACTGCTCCCTCGCCGTCGGCGCTCCTGACGGTAACTGTCCCGCCATGGGCAACGCAGATAGACTTCACAATGGCCAGACCGAGGCCCGCGCCGCCGAGTTGCCGTGAACGCGCCGGGTCGGCACGGAAAAACCGGTCAAAAATCTGCGGCAATGCTTCTGAAGGAACCCCGATTCCGGTATCGGCAACCTCCAAGACCGCATGACCACTCGTGGAGGTTGCGACCGAAACGGAAACTGAGCCGCCTGCTGGCGTGTAGTTAATCGCGTTATCAACTAGGTTGACCACGACCTGCTTCAGCCGGAACCGATCTCCTTCAACATTCACTGGCGCTGTGGCGCGGAACTGGAGTTGGAGTTTCTTTTGCTCGGCGAGAAGTTGCATCTGCTCCACCGTTGTCTTCGCAAGTTCCGCCAAATCCAATCGGGTTCTTTCGATGAGCGCTTCACCGGTTTCGAGCCGCGCCATCGCCAGCAGTTGCTCGACGATTCGGGACAGACGCTCAATTTCTTCCAGCGTGCTCCCGATTGTCTCGCGAAGTTCTGGCGTCAACTCGCGGGCCTGCACGGCTTGCTCTAGTTCGCCCCGAATAATCGCCAGCGGAGTGCGGAGCTCGTGGGATGCGTCAGCCGAGAAGCGGTTGATGAGGTGAAACGCTTCCTCCAAGCGTCCCATCATCCGGTTCAGTGACACCGACAGTTTCTCTAGCTCATCCCCGGTTCGGCTCTCCGGCACCCGCTCGTTCAGGCTGCGGGAAGTGATCCGTTCTGCTGTGGTGGCGATGTCATCGAAAGGCTTCAGCGCCCGCCGCATCAGTGCGTAGCCGCCTCCGATGGCCACGGCGACAATGAGGGGAAACACGATTCCGAGAGAAAGCAGCAGCCCTCTCAGCACTCGTTCCACTTGATCGTAGGGGGCGCCGGTTTCAATGAGGTAGCGGTTGCCGTTGCGGGCTGCAAACGGACCAGCGTGTATCAGCAGCTCCTGTTCCCCGGAATGCTCCTCTTCTCGCCAGCTTGGCGAGTTGAAGGTCGCCGCAGGCACATGCGAGGGATCGAAGCTGCCGTTTTTCGGTGGCCCTGATTGATAGAGGACGCTGCCATCGGCGCGGCTTACGCGGACAAAACGGCCCGTAATCCGTGGCGCAAAATGCTCCTCGATCTCGTTCACGACATATGCGTCGCCGCTTTGATCGACATTCGCGATCAGCGTTTGCCCAATCGTCTGCGCTTGATCCGCCAGCGATTGCCGCAGATTCTTTTCCAGGAATTGTTCCAGAGTCAGATAGACAAAGATTCCGAAGAGGAGGAGCAAGCCTGCAAGCAGCCCTGCATACCACGCGGTCAACCGGAAACGGATGGAGCGCGTGTTCATGCTGGCTCCTCGTCGCTGATCACATAGCCAACTCCACGCACGGTTCGAATGAGCCTCTGCTCGTCATCCCCGATCTTGTCGCGCAAGTGCCGTACATAAACGTCCACGATGTTGGTCGCGCCATGAAAACTCTGGTCCCAGACGTGATCGAGAATCATGTTGCGAGAGAGCACTCGGTCCGCATTGGCCATCAGGTATTCCAGCAGGCTGTATTCTTTGGCCGTCAGATCGATGCGCTTCCCGCAGCGGCGGACATGTTGGCTCAGCCGGTCGAGTTCGAGATCGTTAACTCGCAACACGCTTTCGCGGCTCGTCGCGCCGCGACGCAACAGCGATTTGACGCGGACCAAGAGTTCAGCCATCGCGAATGGCTTCGTCAGATAATCATCTGCGCCAGCCTCGAAATGCGTGACCTTGTCCGCCACGGCGTCGCGTGCAGTGAGGATCAGCACGGGGACGTGAGAATTGCTGCGTCGGACGCGCCGGAGTACCTCGCTGCCACTCAGTTCGGGCAGCAGCAGATCAAGAATTACGAGGTCGTAATCGTAGGTGCTGGCCAGTTCCAGCCCTGACCGGCCGTCGTGCGCCACGTCCACGCTGAACCGCTCGGCGGCGAGCGCTCGCTTAACCAGATCGGCAAGCTTCTTTTCGTCCTCCACGAGCAACAGTCGCATCACTCTCCTTTGATACGTGTTTGCAATGAAGCGCAAATGAACGCCAGATGAAAAAGCGTTCAGACATTTGATGAATGGAATTTCATCTCAGGCCCATACCACGGTTGCCATACTAAGCCTTCTAATTGTCGAGAACCCCAAGGAGGTCTTGGCAATGAAGATCGCAATTCTTGCATTAGGACTGCTTGCATTCGCATTCGTGGCCACAGTTGCTCCGGCGCACGTTCAAGGCGCAAAGGACAATACCACCCTGACCGGTTGTCTGAGCGGGCCGAATGGTGAGGGAAATTTCGTCCTGCAAACCAGCTCAGGCAACCTCGAGCTGACTGGTTCTTCCGACCTGAAGAACCATGTGGGTCACCAGATCAAAGTGACCGGCAAGTCGGTCAGCGAGGCGCAGGAGGAGAAGAACGAGGCCGGCGAGAACAAGGCTGAAGAACAGCGCGAAAATCCGGCGCAAGAGCAGAAGGAGAAGCGCGAAGAGGCTAATGAGAAGCATTTGAAAGTGAGCAAGATTCAAATAATTTCTGACACCTGTACGACCAAGTAGTGCTCCTGTAGGACGGCGGGCGCGGGTGGAATGTTTCGAAACGCTTCCTGCGCCCATGCCTCTTGTTCAGGCAAGTCGGCACAATCAAAACGCAAATGCCTCAGGAAAATGGTTTCGACCTCTTTCTCATTCCGGACTCCGGCAGCCCGCGCCGCGCGGTCCTCGCCTACGGTCTGCTGAGTGCGAGTGCCGATCTCGCCTTCGATCGAGGTCGCCGGTTCGTTCATGCTTGCCTGGTACTTCATCACGCACTACGCGGCGCTTCAATTGCCTGCCAGCAAGCGGCTGACCTCACCGAATTTTCTCTTGGTACGGCATCGTGGGCTGCCTCGGCCTGACAGTCGCGATGCCCCACGTCGCAGTGCTCGCGGCAGCGGGCGCGCTCGCAGTCCTGACAGTCACTCGATTGCTTCTGCGCCACGCGATTCCACGCCTGAGGTCTCAATCATGAGCACTCGTGAAGCGATCCCCAAGAAAATGCCAAGTGTTGCAAAAGGCGTCCAGCCCTTGCGCACCGGATCGAATACATCATTCCTCCTGCGCCGCCTGCACTCGCTCAGCGGCATTGTTCCGGTCGGCGCATTTCTGCTTGAGCACTTTTTCTCGAATGCGTTTGCCACGAATGGGCCCAATGCCTATGCCGATCAGGTGAAACTTCTTACCGGTCTGCCGTTCCTGTTTTGGGTCGAGGCCTTGTTTATCTGGATACCAATTTCGTTTCACGCTTTGTACGGCTTCTACATCTGGTATCGCGGCGAGTCAAACGTCGGCCAATATCCCTGGCTTGGGAACTGGATGTACTCCGCCCAACGGTGGACAGGGGCGATTACGTTTGCCTACATCGTCTTCCATACCATCGAGATGCGCTTCACCGGCGTGGAACTGAAGACGAATTCGATGGCCAGCTTCGGCAAAGTCCAGCATTCGTTGAGCAATCCTTGGATCCTGGCGTTCTACGTCGTCGGGTTGTCGCCGCGTCCTGGCATTTCGGATACGGAGTGTGGCTCTTTGCGGCCAAATGGGGCTTTGTAACGGGCGATCAAGCCCGCCGCCGATTCGGATATGTATGCGTGGCGCTATCGGTCCTGCTGATCGTGATTGGGCTGGTCACGATCCGCGCGTTCTTCAGGTGGCCCTTGCAACCGATCTGATGCTCCTTCATGCAGAGCCGAGCCCCTGGCGCGGCACTAAGAGGTCGTGCAAGCAGACGGCGGCGGTTCCGTAGACCGCCGCCGCTCCCTGCTCGAACGCTTCCGGGCAATCGAACATTCAACCTACTGACCTCAAATCAACAACCAAAAACAAAGGGTTTCAACGGTTTCCCGGCAGTTTTCTTTATAAGAAATAGGCAGATTTGGGCAGCGTTGTTATGAAGTTTGTTACGAAGCCATCTCATACCATCTGGTCATCCGAATCTGCTTTGGGCCGGCGCAAGAGATCTCGATATCCGTACCATCCCCGCGAGCCCATCAAGTGAATTACTCGTTGAGCTTCCGCCCGTGCCCGCTGATCCGACGACGCGAGCCTGCTTAATTCATTAGACCTGATTCTGATCGTGCCCGGGAGTAGCCACCGTGCTGTGAAGGCCAAGCAGATGGTCGGTTGAGACTTTCCGTGCGGCGATGAGATACGACGGCAACAC
>Ga0070741_10008654_pt1 | contig 20254 bp, 37 predicted proteins | sample Coa_R1_4_FD_66440 | JGI IMG/M metagenome (GOLD analysis project Ga0070741, IMG submission 66440) | Surface soil microbial communities from Centralia Pennsylvania, which are recovering from an underground coalmine fire - Coalmine... | ecosystem: Environmental > Terrestrial > Soil > Unclassified ...
ATCGAGGCGGGCCAGTTCCAGTGCTACGTGCAAGAGTTCATCCCGCCGCATCCGACCAAGGCGCAGCGCGCGGAGGTGCGGTGATGCTCCCCAGCGACTACGGCATCGTCGCGCTGCCGAACGGCTACCAGGTGATCGAGCTGGGCATCCGACTCCCGATGGTGTTCGCCACGCTCGAAGGCGCGAAGGCGCAGATCGAGATGCTCAAGCTGTTCCCACTCTCGCGCGCGGAGATCAGAGACGTACTCCGCGAGCACGCCCAGGAGGCCAAGTGAATGACCCTCTTCTGCCTGTACTTCATGCTGACGATTCTCCCCTCGCCCGCGTTCGTGGCCGCGACCGCGAGCGACCCCGACGCCCAGGTGGCGCTCGCAGAGCAGGAGCGGCAGCTCTGCGCGGACGCGCCCGTGACCACCGAGCCGACCTACGGCGCGCAGGACGCCTTCTAGCCATGAGCGGCCAGTGCCACAACCTCTGCAGCAAGAAGCCGAAGCAGCTCAAGATGTACCTGGAGGCGCAGCAGGGGCCGAACGGCCCGCGCGGGGTGCCGATCTACCTCTGCGCGAAGTGCGCCCGCGAGCTGGGTCATGCTGGCAAGTGACCAGTCATCCGTGATACAACGCCGTCCACGCATCACTATCCCCACCGTGGAGGCGAAGATGACGCTGACGAAGGGAACCCAGGAGTGCCTGCAGCACCTCGGCGGCACGCGCGGCTGCTCGCGCGCGACGCTGCGGAACTACGGCCGGACGTACAGCCAGTTCATCGCGTACCTGCTGGGACGCGGGCTGAAGGACGAGCCCGCGAGCTTCACCGTGGACACCGTCATGGGCTTCTGCGACGCGCTCGCGGGCCACGGCTGCGTCTCGAACACGATCCTGAACAAGCTGTGGGCGTTGTCGACGCTGGCCACGTACCTGATGAAGCGGCGCGACGGGCGGGGCCGCGCGCTGCTGGCCGAGAACCCCACGCGCGGCTTCGAGCGCCCGAAGGAGGTGCAGCCGGTCACGCACTACCTGTACCCCGACGAGCTGCGCGCCTTCCTCGACGTCGAGGTGCCGCGCTACCTGGCGGTGGCCCGCGCCGTGGTCGTGGACACCGGGCTGCGCCGCCTGGAGGCCGTGGAGGCGAACGTGGGCGACCTCCAAGAGATCGACGGCCAGGTCTTCCTCACGGTGCGCGTGAAGGGGCGGCGGAGCGCCAACGCGGAGCCGGACAGCAAGCCGCTGTCGCCCGACGTGGCGGAGCTGGTGAAGGACTCGCTGCTGGCGCGCGGGATGCCGAAGGCGGGCGAGCCGCTGCTGCCGGGCTCGCGCGGAGGCCGCTTCACTGAGTCGGAGCTGACGTGCGCGTTCATTCGGATCGGGGCGAAGGCCGGGATCACGCGGATCAGCACCTCGCCCCACCGGCTGCGGCACACAGCGAACGTCATCGCCCGCCGCGCGGGCGTGGACGCGCTGACGCGGGCCAGGATGCTGGGCCACCGGTCGCTGCGGACCTTGGCCCGATACGACCACCTCGTGCCCGGCGAGACCGCGCAGGGCAGGGCCGCGCAGCGGGCCGAGATGGAGAACTACCTGCGGCAGGGAGGCGCGCGGTGATCTTCCTGTTCTTCGCCGTCGTCGCCTTCGTGATCTACGTGGCCGAGCTTGTGGCGTACGTGCGGAACTCGCGGCGCGAGGTTGTCTCGCGCGGTACCGGAACTGACCGGTAACTGTTCAGAAACACTGACCCGCTAGGTAAGGAACCCTTGCGGAGAGGGCGAGGCTAAATGTTCTACATCGTGAACAATTCCAAGGAGCACGTTGTCGACGCAGTCGCTGAATTGCGCCGTGCGAGACAAGCCGTCCAGCCGGACGGCCCGGCCGCACGCAAGCCGTCGGTCTATGAGTTCCGCGCGGCGTACGAGCGCGGCCTGGAGGCCTCCGGCTACACCGGCGAGGTCGTCGGCATCACGCACTACAACCAGGGCGTCCTGACCAAGTGGCGTCCGCTGAAGGAGGACAAGCAGGCCGCGAAGTAGACCCAGCAGCTCACCGGCGCGCGGCTCAGACCCGCTCGCCCTAACCCTACCCCGGTCTTCGGCTCAGACCCCCAGCCCGGCGGCTAGCACAGCGCCGGGCTTTTTCTTTCCCCGGCGCGTGCGTGGAGCGCGCCGTGACGAGAGCCGAGTTCGATGTGTGGATCGAGCAGCACTACGAGGAGCTGCTGAAGGTAGCTTGCAGACGAGTAGACCCTACCGTCGCCGAAGACTTACTGCAGACCGCTGTTCTCGGAATGCTCCAGAGCGAAGTGCTGGCCCGCGTCGATCAGCCAGGTGAGATCGGTGCATGGCCGTGGGCTGTCGCCTTCGTAACTCAAGCCATTGCCAACAAAGCACGAGGGCGAGAGCGCCAGAAGGAAGCGCTCCGCACCCAAAAAATAATCCACCGTGCCGGAGCATCTCTTGGGTGGAAGCAGCCGAAGCGAGTCGAGTGAGGAGGCCACCCAGTGAAAAAGATGTCCGAGATGACGGGGGAGGCGCTGATCGCCGCGATGATGCCGCGAGTCGGTGCAGGGGGCGGCACGGCGCTGCGCTGGGAGAGCCAGTCGCGGCTGGACGAGCAGGCCTTCGACCGGTCGTGGATGGCCTCACCGAGCCGCCAGGAAGCCTTCCGCTTGACGTGGCAACGAGACCTGATGCTCAGCCGGGCACGCTTCGTGGCGCGCCTGCAGGAGGTGAAGTGATGAAGGCCTGCGTGCGGTGCCTGCAGTGCGGGTTCAAGGCGATCCGCGAGGATCGGCGTAGCGCCGAGGCCGCTGCCGTGCAGCACGAGTACGAGCAGGCCTTCCCGAAGCGCGGCGCGGGCCACGAGACCGTCGTCGAGGAGGCGCGCGCGTGATGGGCGGCTTCGTGGGGGGCATGGTGGGCGCGGCGGTGATCTTCCTGTTGCTGGTGCGGAGCCTGCGGCCGTGAACACCAGGCCGGGCGCGTACGAGATTCCGAGCTACCAAATCGCGCTGCTACTGCGGCGCAAAGGGAGGAAGTGATGACGGAGCCGAGGAGCACGGAGCTGCGGGTCCGCAACGAGATCGTCAAGGGGCTCAAGCTCCTGCAGGAGGGCGCGATCTACTACGCGTCCGACGAGTTCGTCGTGGACTTCCTCTACCCGCGCGTGACGTACCTGGTCGGCTGCATCGCGCAGGACGCAATGGCGCAGGTGCCGCCCGACGACCGCGACGTGAACCTGCAGCGGGCGCTCGACCAGAAGATGAACGAGCTGTTCCCGCCGGAGGAGAACTAACCCATGCACTGCCTGGAGGTGATCGTCGCCCGCAACGAGCGGGCCGCAGCCCGAGAGGAAGCGCACGCCGTCAACGACGGCAACCACGACCGAGCCATCGAGATCGCGCTCGCGAACCCGAAGCTCAGTCCCAACTACGAAGCCGCGTACCACGCGGCACGAGAGGAGAACTAGGTGAAGCGGATTCTCACGATCCTGGCCGTCGCGGTGCTGGCGCTCGCGCCCGCGTTCGCGGAGGCCCACAACGGACACGGTGGCGGCTCGTCGCACGGCGGCGGGGACGGAGGCCACGGCGGTGGGAACGGTGGCCACGGTGGCGGCGAGGGTGGTCATGGTGGCGATGGTGGCCACGGCGGCGGGAGCAACGGTGGCGGCTCTTCTTCTGGCGGCAGCAGCTCGACGAGTGCTGCCCCGAGCGCGTCGCCGGTCGACGGCAGCGGGCTCATCGTGATCGGCGGGACGGGCATCTCGCAGGCCGAGCGCGACGAGCTGGTGAGCGCGGTGAAGGCGTGCGAGGCCGAGCGGCCGGGGCTGGCGCTGGGCGACACGCAGGCGAACGGGAGCTGGAGCTCCCGCACGGCCGACGACACCGTCTGGCCCTACATCTACCGCTGCATGGCGGCGCGCGGCTTCCAGCCGAGCGGGCCGGACTACTCGCAGCAGACGAACTTCGGCAGTCGGTAGTCAACCTCGGGGGTTCGCGAGCGCACCGCGATTAAAGGCCGTCCCCGCGACGGCCGCCCCCACAACCCACACGAGAGGAGATCACGCAGCATGGCGTTTCGCGAGCTGAAGGGAACCGGAGGCAAGAACTTCTACAAGTGGCAGACGGTCGGCCAGAGCTTCGAGGGCGTCTTCAAGGCGCTCGCGACCGGGATGTTCGAGGGCAAGGTCACGTACCACGCGATCTTCGTGGACCGCGAGGGGAAGTCGGTGCAGGTGAACACCCCGACCATCCTCCGCGACAAGCTGACCGAGGCCGAGGCCGGGATGAACCTCCGGCTGACCTACACCGGCAACCTGGCCGGGAAGAACGGGCGCACCGGCGCGAAGGAGTTCCGCGTCGAGGTGCTGGGCGACGTGGTGCCGGACGCGCCGCAGCCGACGCCGTCCGCTCCCGCTCCGCAGGACGACGCCGTGGAGGCCGCGAAGCGGCTCCTGCTGGCGGCCCAGCAGCAGGCGCAGCAGCCCGCGAAGAGCAGCTACGAGCAGCTTCTCGACAAGCTGCGCGAGAAAGACCCCAAGGGCTCGCCCGCGCTGATCGCGGCCCTGGAGCAAGTCTACAAGACCGAGCCGGAGCGCGAGAAGGCGCTGCGGGATCACCTCAAGGCGCAGGGGGTCGCCGTCTGATGGACATCGAGACCGTGAAGATGCTGGCACGCAACCTCCCCGACGCTGGGCTCGCGGTGTTCGACGCGCCGGAGCTGCGGGGGACGCAGATCGCGGAGTTCACCTACGTCATGGAGCCCACCATCGAGCGGGCGGCGACGCTCACGCTGGTCGGTGGCGACCGGCGGTGGGTGCTGGAGCTGAACGCGCGGGAGACCTCCGACCTGATCTTCGACCTGGGGGCGATCCAGCGGGCGAAGAGCACCAAGCCCGTCCCGGTGGCCTAGATGTTCCGCTACCTCGTCCTCGTTGGTGCCGGTGTGGTGTGGCAGGGAGACAGCATCCGCTCCAAGCAGCTCGTCGAGGGCAAGCACGTCACGCACGCGGATCGCCTCATGGCGGAGTTCGGGCACTTCCCGACCGTCGAGCTGCCAGGCTACGACCCCGCATGATCGTCACGCGCAGCGCGAAGAAGGAGGAGCTGCTGCTCGATGAGCTGGTCGCGTCGTTCTCCCGCCCGCTGCCGAAGGTGGTCTACGGCGTCGAGGGCCAGCTCCGAGGCGAAGAGATTCACGTCTCGGACTTGCTCAAGGTGCGGCAGGCGTACTGGAGCCGCGTCCTGCCGCTGCCTCCGCGCCGCGACGAGGCGCTGAACTTCACGACGGGCCGCGCGCACGAAGAGATCATGCACCGGCGGATCAAGCTGCCCATGTGGTCCGAGGGCGTGCGCCGGTACAAGCACGGCATCCAGTACCGGCCCGACATCGACTGGGACGGCACTGGCCCTGACGGGCCGGTGGGCGCGCAGCGCCCGACCGAGTTCAAGACCCGCATCCGCAACCTGGCCCGGCCAGGCGAGGAAGCGGTGACCTACGACAACTACCTCGAACAGCTCCAGGCGTACTGCGCCCTCGACGGCGTGCCGGAGGGCCACTTGATCGTCCTGTCGCTGGCCGAGGGGATGGACATCAACAACAACCGGGTGCCGACGCACCGCGAGCTGGCGGTCTACGACGTGGTCTTCAGCCCGGCCGACCTCGACTACATGGAGAAGTTCCTGCTCGACCAGAAGGCGGCGCTGCTCGCCGCCCGGCGGCTCAAGGACGCCTCCACGTTGCGCCTCTGTCCCGAGTGGATGTGCGGCAAGGCGAAGAAGGTGGTCGACCAGAAGGCGCGCTGCCTCTCGCCGGGCTGCGACACCGTCCACAAGATGGATCGCCCAGGAGGTCACACGATGGTCCCCGAGGTCGCGCACTTCGAGTACGAGGCGAAGTGCAAGTGGAAGGTTTTCTGCCGCCCCGAGCTGGTGGACCCGACGCGGCAGGCGCGATGACCCACTTCGAGCTGGACCCCTGCACGAACTGCAAGAGCAACCGCTGGGAGCTGGGAGCGCGCGAGGCGCGCACGGGCGCGACCGAGTTCAAGTGCTCCACCTGCGCCAACATGGTCTACATCAGGACGACGGCGGCGGGCTTCCGCCACCTCGCCGGTGACCAGTGAGCGCCTGCCGCGACGCCGCGCTGGAGTACCGCGAGGCCGGGCTCGTTCCCATCCCGGTGGGGCGCGACAAGCGGCCCCAGGTGAGCTGGAAGAAGTACCAGACCGAGATGCCGTCGGAGCACGACATCCAGGCCTGGTGGACGCTCTGGCCCGAGGCCAACGTCGGCCTCGTCATGGGCCGGGGCGTGTTCGCCGTGGACGTGGATGGCCCCGAGGGCGAGCAGGCTCTCGCTCAGGCCGGGATCGACCTCTCCGGCTTGCCGACCGTGCGGACGGCGCGGGGTCGCCACGTCTACGTCTCCGGCCAGGAAATCCCTGACCGGATCGGGCTGCTGCCGAAGGTCGACGTGCGCGGCCAGGGCTACGTCGTGGCCCCGCCGTCGGTCCACGAGAGCGGCGCGATGTACTTCTGGGAGCAGCCGATCACCGGCGCGCTGCGGCCCGGCCCGGCGAAGCTCTACGACCTGATCCGCGCCAACCAGAAGCCGCGCGAGCTGGGCGGCCCGAGCGGCACCGACTGGTTCTCCCAGGCCCTGGTGGGCGTGCCGGAGGGCGGCCGAGACCAGACCTGTACGCGCCTGGCGGGCTACCTGCTGGGCAAGGGCCTGCCGCAGGACGCCGTCGAGCTGATCCTGCAGCGGTGGGCGGAGAGCTGCGTGCCGCCCTTCCCGGCCGACCAGGTGTCGAAGTGCGTGGAGAGCATCGCCCGGCGGGAGGGCGCGCCCGACGGGCCGCCCCAGCCGCTGGCGGAGGCTCTGGAGCGCGTCCTGGGCGGCATCGAGCGCCCCTCCGGCTTCGCGGTGGAGACGGAGCTGGGCCAGCTCGACGAAATCCTCGACGGTGGGTTCCGGGGCGGTGAGCTGACCTACCTCGGAGCGCGGCCGGGCGTCGGCAAGAGCGCCTTCGCGCTCCAGGTGGCGCGCACGGCGGGCCGCAAGGTGGGCGTGCTGTACGTCTCCTGCGAGATGTCCATCGACGCCCTGGTGCGGCGGCTGCTCGCCCAGGCGGGCAAGGTGCCGCTGGCGGCCATGAAGCGGGCGCAGAAGGTGGGCCTGGACGACATCCACAAGCGGATGCTCCACGAGGGCGCGCAGCGCCTCCTGCCGGTGCAGATGTGGATGACGACGAGCGCCCGCACGCCCGCGCAGCTCGAAGCGGTGCTGGAGACCTACGCGGCGGGGACGCTGGGCCTGGTGGTCGTCGACTACCTGCAGATCATGTCGGCCGACGAGTACGCCCGCGACTCGCGAGCGCGCGTCGAGGAAATCTCGAAGCGGCTGAAGCAGCTCTCGATCAAGTACGACCTCCCGTTCCTGGTGCTGTCGTCGCTGTCGCGGCCACCACGGGACAAGGACTGGGAGCCGGGCCTGAGCGACCTCCGCGAGAGCGGCGAGCTGGAGCACGACGCCGACGCGGTGTTCTTCCTGCACCGGCCGGACCTGCAGTCGGCCGCGACGGACCTGATCGTGGCCAAGCAGCGTGACGGCGGCGTGGGGCGCTTCAAGCTGCAGTTCGACGGCCCGCGCGTCTCGTTCGAGGAGGTGAAGGCGTGAGGGTGAAGCGCACGCCCCTGGAGAAGCTGGCCCTCGCGCTGGAGAAGCGGTGCGCGAAGTACGGGCTCACGCCCGAGCAGTACCGCGCGATGCTGACCGACCAGCGCGGCTGCTGCAAAATCTGTGGCCGGGTCTTCAAGCGCACGCCCAACATCGACCACGACCACGCCACGGGGCGCGTGCGCGGCCTGCTCTGCTTCATCTGCAACAAGCTGGTGCTCTGGCGCGGCGTCGGGTCGGTGATCCTGCGCCGTGCGGCCGACTACCTCGACTCCACCTTCGATGGGAGGCGCATCTGATGCTGAGCTGGGACGTGTGGGGGAACGCGCTCTCGTTCCTGTTCGCGTCCGCGATCCGCGACATGAACCTGGGGCCAGTGCAGCTCGCTGCCGACGAGCCTCAAGTCACTGTAGAGCGGGCGATGCACACGAACAAGATGCTCGTGACCCTTCAGTTCTGGATCGAGCCGAAATGAAGAAGTACACCAAGCCGACGCCGAAGGACTTGGCCGACATCGCGCTGCTGGAGAAGGCGCTGCCGCCGGTCCGCCTGGTAAACGACGGCGGCGACCTGTCGGCGGCCATGCGGACGCTGCAGGGCCGCATCTGCCTCGACCTGGAGTGGAACCCCGACTCCGGCAAGCTGGAGCTGATCGGCCTGGGCAACCGGGCCTCCTGCGTCCAGATCGACTGGCTGGGGATGGGGCGGGATATGCGCGAGGCGACGCGCCTGGACGTGATGGCGGTCCTGAAGCGGTGCCACGTCGTGATCCAGAACGCGGACAGCGACATCCGCAAGCTGAGGGCTAATGGGTTTCCGATTTCTGGCCCCGAAAATTTTTTGAGGCTGGACGACCCGATGCTGGCGCACGCGGTGCTCCACTCCGAGGACGAGCACACGCTGGAGTACCTGTCGCTGATCCACGGCATCCTGCCGCCCCACAAGCACCTGCAGTGGGTGATCGGCGCGGCCAGCGTCTACAACGCGGGCGACCTGGTGCAGACGGTGGCGGTGTGGGACGCGCTCGACCGCGAGCTGACCGCCGACCCTCAGGCGCGCCTCATCTACGAGGCGATGAGCCTGCCGTTCCTCTGGCTCGCCATCGAGAGCGAGGAGGCGGGCATCCGCATCGCGCCGGGCGTGCCCGAGCGGCTGTTCGAGAAGTACGACGTGAAGCGGCAACAGGCCACGCTGCTCCTGCAGGCGTACTGCGGGTGGCCGGTCAACATCAACAGCCCCGACCAGATGAAGCACGTCGTCTACAACCTGGAGGGCCTGCCGGTGCAGCGCGAGAAGAGTGCGTGGGGCGTCGAGGGCAAGGCGACGCTGAACAAGGAGGCGCTGGCCACGCTGCGCCGCCTGGCGGGCACCGAGTGGGACGAGGACGAGCCGCCGACGCTGCTGCAGGCGTGGGCCAACATCTTGGAGGGCGGCAACCCCGCGCTGGAGGCGAAGTACCTGTTCACCGGCGCGCAGCAGGCCATCTCGCACTACATCGAGCCGTGCATGGGCGTCACCCGCGTCTACCCCGAGTGCAAGCAGCACGTCCAGGCCAGCGGGCGGCACTCGTACACCGGCCCGGCCGTCCAGCAGTTCAAGGGCGAGCTGCTGGACATGTTGACGCCGGACGTCGGCACCTGCTGGATCGGCCACGACTGGAGCCAGATCGAGGTCCGCATCCTGGCCCTGCTGGCGCGCGACGAGTCGTACCTCGCCGCGTTCGCGGAGGGCCGTGACATCCACGAGCTGAACGTGCGCGCGATCTTCGGGGCGCGCGGCACCAAGGAGCTGGAGGGTATCCGGCGCGGGTTCGGCAAGCGGTTCGTCTTCCGGCTGCACTACCGGGGCAAGGCGGAGAACGCGGGCAACATCCCTGGCACGCGTGCGCTGGGCCTGGACGCTGACCGGCTGGTCGAGGCCAGCGACCGCTACCTGGCCGCGCACCCGGCGCTCCCGCCGTACTGGGAGAAGGTCGAGGCGGAGGCCGAGCGCACCAACATGGTGCGGACGTTCATGGGGCGGCCCCGCCGCCTGACCAGCATCTACCAGGCCGCGCGCAACCGCGAGGCGTGCAATCACCCGATGCAGGGTGGCGTCGCGGACATCTACGTGCAGACCGCGCTGCTGGTGAAGCGGGCCGCGCCGTGGGCGCGCCTGGTCTTCGGGGCGCACGACGCCATGTGGTGGCAGGTTCCCGTCGCGAGGCGCATGGAGTTCCTGGCCCTGTACGTGCCGCTCGTGACGCGGGAGTTCACGATCAACGGACTGCGGACATCGTTCCCAGCCGAGTTCAAGCACCGGGAGGCAGTGTGAAAAAGAAGACCTGGGTAGTTCTGAACGATACGCAGATTCCCTTCGAGGACAAGCGCGTCCTCTGGGACTTGGTCGTGCCCTTCGTGCGCGACCTGAAGCCGTACGGCGTGGTGCTGAACGGGGACATCGTCGACTGCTACGAGATCAGCGACTACGACAAAGACCCCCAGCACCGGGGCATGACGCTGCGCCGCGAGCGCGCGGGCGCGGAGCGCCTGATGACCGCGCTGCCCGGCGCGACCGAGAAGTGGTGGCTGGGCGGCAACCACGAGGACCGCTTCCGGCGGCTGCTCTGGCGGCAGGCACCGCAGCTAGCGCACGACATGGCCTTCGAGAAGTTCTTCCACCTCGCGGACCACGGGTTCCAGTGGAAGCCGTACGGCGAGCAGCTCTGGCTGGGCAAGCTGCTGGTGACCCACGGGTTCCTCGTGGCCCAGGCCAGCGGCGTGAGCGCGAAGCGCCACTTCGAGCGGCTGGGCACCTCGGTGCTGATCGGCCACACGCACCGGCTGGGCCAGTACCACAAGCGGAACCAAGGCGGCGACCACGCCGCGTACGAGAACGGCTGTCTCTGCCGCCTCGACGGCCTGGGCTACGCGCAGTACCCCGACTGGCAGCAGGGCTTCTCGGTGGTCGACGTGTTCGAGAAGGGCTACTTCAACGTCCAGCAGATTCGCGTGGTGAGCCGGTCGTTCTTCGTGTACGGCGGCTCGCTGGTGCGGATCGGAAAGGCAGCGTGATGAGTCAGAGCAAGCGCAGGGCGCTGTTCGTCCGGCAGGGCCTGCCCGATCCGGGGCCGACGCCGTCGGTCGAGATGACGCAGCTCACGGTGCTGCTGCCGCGCAAGGTCGCGGCCGCGCTCGACGAGCTGCACGCGCTGGTGGCGAAGCACTACCCCAGCCGCAACGACTTCCTGCAGGACGTCCTGCGGGCGGGGCTACAGACCGCGCTGGAGGCGCAGCGCGAGGCCGTCGCGGAGGCGGCGCGCCGGGCGCAGGCCGAGGCCGACGCGGAGCAGAACCTGGTGGAGCTGGTGCCGACCATGCCGAAGGAGCTGCGCTAGATGGCCAAGGGGCGCACGAACCAGCCGCTGCTCATATGGGTGGCTCCGGCGTACGCGGGCCACGAGAAGATCGAGACGCTGCGCGAGCAGGGGCACAGAGTCGTGGTCATGGAGACTGACGAGACCGCAGCGACCTTTTTCGGAATCGGCAAGCTCTGGTCCGTTGGCGAGCCCGACCTGATCCTGCACCCGGCCGCCCACTTCTGGAACGACATGATGTGGGACTTCCTCCCGGCCGCCCTGACGGCGGCCCGCAAGCGGAAGCGGGAGGCGGGCCGATGAAGGTGGTGCAGTTCGACATCGACGGCGTCCTGGCCGACTTCAGCTCCGGCTACGACCGGGTGTGCCGGACGCTGGGCCTGCCGGAGCCGGGGCCGGACGCACCGTGGGACGCCAAGTGGGACGCCAAGGTGTGGGGGTTCATCCGCACCTCGCGCGACTTCTGGCGGGAGCTGCCCGAGCTGATCGACCTCCGCACCCTGGCCAGGATCGGTGACCTCCGCTACCGGCGGGACATCGCGGCGGTGTACTTCGTGACCGCCCGGCCCGGCACCGAGGTGAAGCGCCAGACGGAGCGGTGGCTGGAGAACCGCGCGGTGTTCGCGCCCACCGTCATCGTCTCCGGCCGCAAGGCCGAGTTCGCCCAGGCCGTCGGCGTCACGCACGCCATCGACGACAAGGCGGGCAACGCGGTGGCGATCCAGTACATGGCCCCGAAGACTGCGAGCTACCTGATCGACCGGCCCTACAACCGGTTCGACGGCGCGGTGCTGGGGTCCAAGGTGAGGCGAATCGCGACCGTCGAGGAGTTCCTCGACGACGCGGAGTCAGCGACATGAGCAATTTCGCGCGCAGCAACGAGATGACCCAGTGGCTGGAAATCCAGAAGGAACACGCCAACCGACAAGTTCAGGAGATCATGACCATGAACGTCAAGGAGAACGCAGGAGTGATGCTGGAGCAGGTGCGCGCGCACCTCGCCAACGTCGAGGGACAGCTCTCAGCGACGAAGATGGAGCTGGCCGCGACCAAGAGTCTGCTGTCGCAGGAGCAGGCGCGCCGGGTCGATGGCGTGCGCGCCCTGTACGTGAACATCGACGGCACCACGCGGAACGCGCCTGTCGTGGCCGGTCCCGAGGGGCCGCTGCGCGACGTTCGCTTCGTGGATATGAGCCCCGTCCCTTCGTGGTGCCCCCGGTGGCACGAGTCGACCCACACGCGGGTCTACAGGCTCCGATTCACGACCCGCACGCTGGCCGTCTACGAGGAGGTGTAAGCGTGGGTGATGCGTTCGTGGTGAAGGATAGCGGGCAGCGGCAGGAGTTCGCCTCCGGCATGGTGCGCGACGTGGTGACGGACAAGGTCGACTTCGAGCTGGTCTTCAACGGGCCGATGCTCGCGCGGTGGGCCGATCACCTCACCAAGGGGGCGCGCAAGTACCCCGACGTGCGGCCGGGCGTGCCGAACTGGACGCTGGCCGAGGGCGAGGCCGAGCTGGTGCGGGCGCGCAAGAGCGCGGCCCGCCACTTCGTCCAGTGGCTGCGGGGCGACACCGACGAGGACCACGCGGCGGCGGTGTACTTCAACATCAACCTGGCCGAGTACGTGAAGGACCGCATGGCGCGGGAGATCGACGCGGAGAACGAGGCCATGTACCGTGAGCTGATCAGGCCGAACTTCGAGGTCGAGCGCGTGCCCGACCACGAGCTGCCGCAGACGTGCGCGCGGGGCGACGAGCCGTCGGTCGCGTTCCCGATGACCGACGCCGACAGGGCCGAGAGCGAGCGGCTGCTGGACTCGCGGTTCAACCGATGAGCGAGCTGGACTTGTTGCGCGAGATCACGTCCCTCCGCACCCGCCTCGCGGCGGCGGAGGAGCAGCTACGGTATCCAGACGATCCTGCACACTCAATCGCGGCAATGCTGGCGCGGATGAGCCCAGAGGACAAGCAAGCGTTCAACTTCTGCGTCAAGGAGGCCGCTGCCGCCGCCCGCCGCGCGCTGGAGGAGTTGCAGGCGGCAATCGCCAACGAGGAGGAGATGGACGGGCCGATGCCGGACGATCTGTGGGAACGATGCGCGACCAGGGAAGGCGCCGCCGAAGTTATGCGGGCCGCGATCCGTGCCATGAAGCGCGCCCTGCTGGCCCCCGAGCGCCCGAGGTGTAGCAATCCTCGGCACTGGGATGAACCGCACCCGTGCCCGATGTGTGCAGCCGAGCGCCCGAAGGAAAAGGAGCATTGATGCCTGACAATTACGGTCGCTATACGGAGAGCGAAGTGACACCAACGCTTGTAGCGTTTCTTTATCCCAAATGCGACTTCGCGCCTGCGGTGGAGAAGACACCCTTGTTCTGTCCGAAGTGCGGGCTCTTAGGAGCCCATGTGGGCGAGCCCCGATGACCGCGCCGGATGAGCGGGGCCGCATGAACTGGCCCTGCGGCTGGTGCCGCTCGATGACCCCGAAGGACGAGCTGACGATGGCCCGCGTCCGCGAACTGCTCGTCTCCTACGTGGTCTACCTCTGCCGGAGCTGCGCGGAGCACTGCGCGTAGAGGCACACGAAGGCCCCGGTCTCGATGTTTTGAGCCGGGGCCTTTGGTCTGTCTACTCGGGGCCGTTGAAGATCGCGTCCCAGAGGTCAAGCAGCCAGCGGATCACGGGGACTGCACCTCGCGGGTGAGGTCGAGGGTGTCGCGTGCCACCTCCAGCGCCGCGACGTGCGACTGCGCGGCCTCGATCAGCGGCTTCAGGACGGCACGCGTCGCAGGCGTGGCCGACGGGTGGTCGTGCAGCGCCTGGTAAATCTGAATCCCGCCCCGCACCAAGACGATGGCGAGCGAGATGGCCGTGACCGGGTCCACTACTGCACTTCCTTGGTGCCCGCCAGCGCGGCTTCGATGGCGAGGTTGATCGCCGCGACCACGACGGGGATGCCCTGCGCGGTGAGCTGGGCAGTGATCTGCTTCACCGCCGCGTCCCGCTTCTCGCTGCCGCTCTTCGACAGCATGGACGGGTCGGCCGCGACGGCGGCGACAGCCGCCTCGGCAGCAGCGACGAGCACGGGGCCGCCGTTGGCGGCCAGGTACTGCGCGGCGGGCTTCAGCCACACCTCGATCTTCCCCACGACGGTGAGGAACAGGGACTCCAGCTTGCTCCAGAAGCTCATGTGCTAGGCTCCTACCGGCTGCTTGGTCACGAGCCGGAGTACGATGTTGAGCACCGCCGGAACGATGGCCATGAGGGTCACGTTCAGATCGGCAGTGCCGGTGGCGTAGGCGCTCACTGCGCCCACGATGATCGAGATGTTCGACCATAGGGTCTTGCTGCGATACCAGGCCTTGTTGTCCATCTACGCCTCCTGAGGAAGTTCGAGGTGCGGGAAGTCTTTCAGGTGCGGCCAGTCGCCGCCCCAGACGAGCCCGTGCTTCACGGCGAGCGGCCCGAGCGGCAGGTACTCGCGGAAATCCCAGGTGATCTTGCCGCCGACGGTGACCGCGACGTCGACCGCGCGGGCGGGCTTCAGGTTGTGGTTGCTCTGGTGGCCCGGCGCGCCCGAGAGCTGGGTGACGATGCGCGTGCCGTCCTGCACTTCCCACCGGCCGTCGACCAGCGCGCGGCCCTCGCGGTACAGCTCAAGCTGCTCCTCCGGCGAGCGGTAGGTGCAGGTGATCACCAGGCTCCGGCCCGGCGCGGCCTGCGGGAAGTCATTGATGACAGCGACCACGGCCTCGCGGAGACGCTTGTCCGCGTCCTGCAACGAACGACTCGGCATCAGGAGTGTCCTTTCCAGAGGGTGAGCGCGATGGTGACGAGCGAGGAGACCGCCGTGGCCACGACCACGACCGTCTTCCACACGCCCTTGGTGAACGAGCGCGACTCCTTCAGCGACTGCGTGTCCTCCGCGATGCTCTTCAGCAGCGAGATGACCTCCGCGAAGCGGCGGGAGTCCTCCTGCGTGTGCGCTTCCAGCGTGGCCTCGTGCGCCGCCAGCAGCGACTCCAGCCGGGTCAGCCGCTCCTGGTTCTCGGCGTGACGCTTGTCCTCCTTCCGGCTCGCAGGGCTCATGACTGGAGCGCCGGGTGGAGGAAGGGGAAGAACATCTTGCCGAAGAGCGCGCTTGCGGTTGCGGTGCTGAAGACTGGCGACGGACGGGACACGTAGAACGACAGCGGGTCGCGATAGTACCGGTAGAACGTCGCGTCCGGCATGAAGCGGTTCCAGATGCGGATGTCGCGGATCGCACCCGTGATTACCGCCGCGTTGAAGGCGGCGAAGATCGAGGTGGGCGTCGAGGCCGAGGTGACCGCGCCGCTGCCGGTCCCAGTCTCCTTGATGCCGTTGAAGAAGAACGCGTAGGCGTTGTCGGAGCCGCGCCACCGCACGCCCAGCACGGTCTCGACGCCCGTCGCCAGCGTCTGGCTGCTCGTCGCGCGCACCGCGACGTTGTCCTGATGAATCTCCACCGTGCCCGTCGAAGCCGCGTGCGCGATGGCGAAGCCGCCCGAGCGAATCAGGCCGCCCTTCGCGGCGATGAAGGACGTCGGCATGACCGTGAGGCACACCGACCAGTCAGACGCCCACGGGGTGCCCGAGCTGGGCGTCGCCACTGTGTTGCCTGTGGAGACCGAGAGTGCGCGCCCTCGGCGGAGGTTGACGTACGACCGCGTGCCGCTCCACGTCGGCTGGCCGAGGCCCTTGCTGCCGGACCACGCGAGATCGCGGACCACCTCTCCGCCGCACTCCATCACCGGCATGGCGAAGTAGCAGCCCACGGCGTCGGGATGCCGCCGGTTGAGACGGAGTCCTTGGGTCGGGAGCGCCTGCATTACTGCGCCTCGGGGACGTAGTAGCTGAACTCCTTCAGGTGGTTCGACTCCGTGGTGTCCAGCGACTGGTCCGTCGCGTTCTTGATCGCGATGCCCCACTCCGGCCCGAGCGGGCCGAGGGGTGCGGTGTCGAACTCTCCGAAGAAGTTCTTCGCGGCGTTGTTCGTTACCACGATGGTGCCGAGGAGCTGCGCGTTCTCGATGGTGATCGCGGCGTCGGACGCCCCCGCGCCGTCGGTACGGTACGCGCTGGACGACGGGTCGTCGCCGCGCAGCAGGTACACCTCGTACACCTTGCCCGCCGTCGGGGCCACGCCGCCGGACTTGATCTTGATGTAGACCATGGCCGCCGGGAACCCGACGTCGGTGGTGATGCCGCTGACGTTCGAGATCATCGTGGACTGCCGCGCGCCACCGGCCGCCAGGCCGACACCGGCCGGAGCCAGCGAGCAGGTGAAGGCAGTCTTGCGGTTCGCGGACGGGAACTTCGAGCCGATCAGGGAAGCGGCCATGTTAGAACCCCTTGAGGAAGGCGATGACGTCCCACTTGTCGTCGCCCGAGTGGTAGACCGCACCGAGGTAGTCGGTCTTGTTCGCTGCCGTGGAGAGCACCACGTCGGTGGCGAGGAGCTGGGTGCCGAAGCGCCAGACGCCGCCGAAGGCGAGCGTCCTGCCGCCGGTCGCGTCCTGGCGCAGCCGGATCAGGATGCGCTGGCCGTCGACCGGGTGCAGCGGCGTGCCGAGGGTGAGCGGGCCGGTGAGCGTGGTCTCGAAGAAGTCACCGGTGGCGAGGTCGTACTGGATCGTCGCCGCGTACGCCACGCTCTGGGCGGTGAGCTGCGTGGCCGCGCCCAGGTTCGTGCGCGCCCCGGCAGCGGTCGTGGAGCCCGTGCCGCCGTGGAGCACCGTCACCGGGTCCGGCAGCAGCCCGGCGGAGGCCAGTGCGCTGGAGGTCAGCCTCGGGCCGGTGGCCCAGAGCAGGAACTGGCCGATGACCGGGTCGTCGACCTGGATGTTCGAGAACAGCGAGGTGAGGGCCAGCTTGAGCGCGCGGCCGTCCACCTCGTTGAGCTGCTGCGTGATCATGGTCAGCTTGTCGAGCGCGGCCTCGACGGTGCTCGTCGGGAACTTGTCGTTCGACGGCAGCGCGCTGGCCTGGGTGAAGGGCTCGACGCGGACGATGAGGACAGTCACGCCGTTGCCCGGCGGCGCGGCGAAGACCACGTTGCCGCCGGACGGCGCGCCCGCACCCGAGACGGTGTAGTCGGTGTTCAGAGTCTTCAACACGCCGTCGAGGTACACCTGGAGATCGGTGGCGAGGAAAATCTCGAACGGGTAGGCGAAGGTCGTCAGCACCCCGTTGCCGGTGTAGTTGACGCGGTTGACGGTCGTCGCGATGGTCATGGCGCTCCTATCGACGCTGCCCAGGCAGCGGGTACTTGCGAGGCTCCGGCTCAGGGCCGGGCGAGACGTCGGGCGTGCCCGCGTCGGTCAGCGGGTTCGCGCGGGAGAGCATGGCCTTGTCCGCGAGCCACATCAGGTGCTCGTCTTCGGCCAGGAGCTGCGCGCGGGCCGCGCTCTCGAACCCCTTGTAGATGCCGTAGAGGATGAAGGCCTTCCCGCCCTCGCCAGTCGGCCCCTCGTCCTTGTCCTTCTTGGCTTTGTACTCGGGCGAGTCGATGGCGGCTTCGAGCGCGGCGTGGAGCGTGTTGCCGTTGGCGTCCTTCAGCTCCGTCCCCATGATCTGGAGCAGCCGGTCGTACTGCCACGCGGAGAGCGGCACGCCGGTGCTGGAGGTGGACGGGTCCACGACCGAGAGCTGCTGCGCGCGGCCCATGATGTAGCTCGATGGCCGGGTGATCGCGTAGCGGAGGTGGCCGCTGTTCATGCCCAGCCGGTCGATCTCGGCGGCCACGCGGTCCTGGCCCACCGGCACCACCTTGGTGTGCATCAGGCCGGGGATCGGGATCGGCTCGTAGGTCAGGAAGTTCTTCAGGGTGGGCGCGCCCTCGGAGTAGCCGGGGTAGTCCTTCAGGAGCTGGTCCCGCATGTACTTCAGCTCCGCGAAGAGGCCGCCCGCGCCAGGGCCGCGCGAGGCAGTGCGGGGCGAGTCCTCCAGCATATCAGCGGCCTGCTTCGCGCCCGCAGGCTTGAGCAGCGCGAGGTCGGCCACCTTCTCCTCGACCCAGTCGAAGGCCGCCTTGGCGTCGTCGGTCGCCGCCGTGTGGATCGCCTCGACCAGCTTGCCGATGGCCTGGAAGTACCCGGCGTGCGTCAGCGGGTCCGCGATGGCCAGGGCGGTGGAGAACAGGAACTGGCCCCACGTCTGCTCGTCGCGGTTGTGCCACACCATGCGTGCGTCGGCGGCAGCGGCGAGGATGCCGCTGATCGGGCCGAGCGCGAGGTGGCTCACCGGCTTGCCGCCGATGTAGCAGACGTTCGGCACGAAGCCGTTCATCTTGGCGATCTCCATCGACCGCCGGTCGTTCGGGCCGTCGCCGGTGCAGACGCCCTGCGAGGCGAGCTGGTCGGCCACGAGCAGCATCGTGACGCCGGTGGCCAGGCGGCCGAAGGCCAGGTCACGCGACCGGCCGCCCTCGTTCACCATCCGCCACCAATTGCCGGACAGGAAGTTCAGGCCCGGCGTCATCTGCATCGTCCGGTCCATGATCCCCAGCTCGACGCGCGGGAAGGGGCTGATGAGCAGGCGGGTCGCGTAGTACATCGCGCGGCTGTCCGCGCCCATCGACTGCAGCTCCCCGATGGGGCCGTCGATCTTCTTCGTGAAGACCATCTCGTCGGCCATGTCGGCGGCGTGCCGGAGCATGTCGTCGGTCGGGTTCTGGCGGTAGTGCTCGATCAGCTCCCCGAGCTGCGCCTGGTCGAGGCCGTTGCGGTTGGCCTCTTCGAGCGCCTTCGAGTAGCCCTGGCCCGCGAGGTCGACCGCGCGCGCGATCACCTTGAAGCTGGAGCGCATCGCGCCCAGCGCGTCGGTGGCGGCTCCGGCGACCGCGTTGAAGATGTTCGCGACGGAGCTGTGGCTGTTCCAGATGGGCGGGTGGCTCTCGCCCTCGGTGACCATCTGAGTGCGGATGCCGTCCCAGCCGTCGTTGGCCGCGAGCGCGATCTGCTCGCGCACGGCGCGCACCATGGCCGTCATGCGGACACCGGCCTCGCCGGGGTAGACGTGGTCGGTGACGCCCTTGAAGACCTTCCCGATCTGGCCGCCGAAGTAGTGGTCGACCAGGTCGAGCGGCAGCATCATCGTGTGCGAGATGGCGGCCTTCACCGGCGTCTGCAGCGACGTCAGCTTCTCGGTGGTGTAGAGGGTCATGTAGAGCTTCGCCAGCGTGCTGCCGTCCTGCGCGCCCTGCGAGGCGCGGAAGAGGTTCGCCAGCCACCGCTCCTGGTTCACGGGCGGCAGGCTGTCGAGCTTCCGCATCAGCTCCGGCTCCGAAATCTGCTCGTGGAGGTCACGGGCGAACTTCGAGATGACCGCGTCGTTGATCGGCTTCGTGCCGCCCCACACCTTGCCGGGGTCGGCCTTCTCGCCCCACCGGCCGGTCGCGACGCGTGCGCGGTCGGCGGCGATGCCGGTGACGACCGCGTCGTGGTAGAGCTGGCCGGGGGCCATGGTGTCGGCGTCGAGCGTGCCGCGCATCCGGTCACCGGCCCTGCGGGCCGCCGCGACGGAGCCGTCGACCGCTTCCTGGGTCATGGGCTTCTTCACGTCGGCGCGGAGCGCCTTCTGCAGGTCAGGGTCGGCTTCGAGGCGCGCGTTCGTCTCGGCACGCGACGCCTGCTCGTCGAAGGGGAACTCGTCCTCGGCGCGCTTCCAGAAGCTGATCGCGCCGGTCTCGTCGGCCAGGCCGCTGGCCTTGTAGTAGTCGTAGACCGACAGCGCGAGCTGCTTGGCCTTCTCCAGCGCGAGCCCCGACTTCTGCAGGGCGTACGTCGCCGCGTTCACCGGGTCGCCGGTGGTGTCCTTGATGATCGCGTTCGAGGCCTTGCGCGCGAGCATGTCGACCGGCTGCTCGCCCACGATGGCGGCCTCGACGGCGGGCCAGAGGCGATTCTGCAGCAGCACATGGAAGGGGTCGTGCGCGCCGTTGATCTCGTCGATCTTCGCCTGGCGCTCCTCGGGCGTCGCGTTCTTCCAGCCCGGCGACTCCTGATACCGGCGGATTTCCGTCTGCGCCTTGTAGGCGGCCCACATCGCGGCCTGCACCTGGTGCGGCGCGACGCCCTCCTGGGCGGCGACGTCGTTGATCACCTTGTCCATGTAGGCGCGCTGCTCCGGCGTCGGGCTGAAGCCCTGCGCGTCGGCCTCGACCCACCGCTTCTTGCCGGTCGAGTAGTCGGTGACCCAGCCGTCCTTGGTGAAG
>Ga0070741_10008655_pt1 | contig 20248 bp, 24 predicted proteins | sample Coa_R1_4_FD_66440 | JGI IMG/M metagenome (GOLD analysis project Ga0070741, IMG submission 66440) | Surface soil microbial communities from Centralia Pennsylvania, which are recovering from an underground coalmine fire - Coalmine... | ecosystem: Environmental > Terrestrial > Soil > Unclassified ...
GCCGCACGGGAGCTCGAGCACGCGCGGCTGCGCGAGGCGGAGCTCGCGCGCGAGGTCGAGCGCGTGCGCGCGTCCGCCGGCGCGGAGCGGCGAGCCGCCGTCGCCGCCGCCGAGCGCGAGCTCGCCGAGGCACGGGCGGAGCTGAGCGCGCTCCGCGCCGAGATCCGCGCCGCCCGGCGTCACGAGCGCCGGCGATCGTCCGCCCCCGCCGCCGAGCGCGAGCGCGACCGACGGCTCGGGGCCGCCGCGGAGCGTGCCGCCGGCGCCGAGCGCGCGCTACGCGCGCTCGAGCCGCTCACGTCGCCGGTCCCGCTCGCGGTCGGCGATCCCGTCGAGGCGCCCGACGGCGTCCACGGCACGATCGCGACGATCGAAGAGACAACGGCCGAAGTGCTCGCGCCCGGAGGCCTCCGGCTCCGCATCCCGCTCGCGCGCCTGCGGCCTTCGGCGCGACCTGCAGCCGCGGCGATCCCTCCCGATCCCGCGATTCGCGTTCTCGCCGGCGCCACGGGCGACACCCCCGACGAGCTTGACGTTCGCGGCCTGCGCGCGCAGGAGACGCGCGAGGCGGTGCGCGCGTTCGTCGACGCCGCGGCGCTCGCGGGGCACCAGACCGTCCGCGTCGTCCACGGCCGCGGCACGGGCGCGCTTCGCTCGGTTGTCAGGGAAGAGCTCGCCGCGCACAGCCTCGTCGCGCGCCAGCAGCCGGACTCGTCGAACGGCGCGACGGTCGCGCATCTCGCCTGACGCGGGCGGGCGCTCGTCCGGCGTCGACGATCCCGGCCTTCGACACGACGACGCCGGCGGCGCTGGGCCGCCGCACCTCGCCCACGCCGCCGGCGGCGGCGAGCTTCGGGCCGGTAGCGGTCGAGCTACTTGCGCCTCGACGAGGACGTCCCGCGCGACGTCCGCGACGAGCCGCCGCCGGTCGACTTCCGCCGAGTCGAGCTCGAGCCCGAGCGGCCCCTCGCGGTGCTCGTCTTCGCGCTGCTCTTCTTCGCCGAGCTCTTCCGGGCCGTGCTCTTCCGCGCCGTGCTCTTCTTCGCTGAGCTCTTCTTCGCTGTGCGCTTCCGCTCCGTGCTCTTCCCGGCCGCGCTCTTCCGCGCGGTGGTCGTGCTGGCGGCGCGTTTCTCCGCCGAGCCCGTCTTGACCGCGCCTCGCTTCGCCGTCGAGCGCGACGACCTCGCCGAGCGGCGAGCGCCGGCGGTCCTGCGAGCGGCGCCGGACGTCGTGCGCCGGCTGGGGATCGCCCGCCGCTTGGCTCGACCGCCGTCCTCGCCACCCGGCTGCTCCTCATCGTTGGCGCCGAGGATCTCCTTGGCCGCTGCTTCGTCTTCCGCTCCTTGGCCTTCCTGGTTCTCGGTCGCTTCGTCTTCGGCTGCCATCTGCACCTCCTTGCGCGGCGGGTCGCACGACGTTCGTCTCCGGCGACCCGCCCACCTCGCTTACTTCACGTCGTTGAAAGCCTCGATGAGCTTCGGGACGATCCGTCGCCTCAGCACGTCTGGGCCGTGCTCGGCAAGATAGCGCCCGGCGGCCTCGGCGGCTTCCTCCGCCATCGGGATCAGGACGTCCGCCGTGCGTCGCGACCGCCGGCACGAGTGTTTTCTGCCCGGCGGTGGGTTTTCGAACCCACGGCGACGGGATCGCGCTGCCCGTCGGCGCCGCGGCCTCGGAGCGAGCGCACCGCGGCCCAGGAGCGCGCGGAGCTGGCCTCGCCTGCGCTGCGGCCTCGACTCGCCCAAGATGGTGTACGCGCCGCATTTGCCAACGCGCCCGCGGCAGGCACGCTTCCGACGTGGCGCCGGCGGCCGCGGTCGCGGCGTACGGCTCGGCGCGGTGGCAGCCGCCCGCGGCCGGCAGCCGCCTCTCACACCGGGACGTCCGCGGTCAGTACCTCGTAGCCGTCGGCGGTGACGAGGACGTCGTTCTCGATGCGGATACCGCCGAAGCCGATCATCGCCTCGGCCAGGTCCCAGTTCACCTCCCGCGGGTGCTTGGCACGAAACTCCGCGTCGTGGACGAGCGCCGGCACGAGGTAGATCCCGGGCTCGATCGTCGTGACGTAGCCGGGGCGGAGCGGCAGATCGAGCCGGAGTCGCGGAAACTCGTCGCGCTCGCGACCGGGGAGAGCCTCGCTCGCGTCGCGGATGCCGAGGCCGACCAGATGGCCGATGCCGTGCGGGAAGAAGACCGACACCGCTTCGCTCTCGACCAGGCTCTCCGGCGTTCCGCGCAGCAGGCCGACGTCGGCGAGCCCTTCGGCAATGACGAGCTGGGCGCTTCGGTGGACGTCCCTGAACTCGGCGCCCGGCAGGCAGCGCTCCGTCGCGGTCGCGAGCGCGCGCCTCACGATCGTGTGCAGCTCGCGCTGCTCGGGAGCGAACTCGCCGGAGGCCGGGTACGTGCGGGTGACGTCGCTGTCGTAGCCACGGTACTCGGCGCCGGCGTCGACGAGCACGAGCTCGCCGGCCTGCAGCTCGCGACGCGTCGGCCGAAAGTGCAGGACCGCGGCGTTCGGTCCGCCGGCGACGATCGTGTCGAAGGCGACGTCGTCGGCGCCGTGGCGGAAGAACTCGGCCTCGAGCTCGACCTGCAGCTGCCGCTCGGTCCTGCCGGGCTCGATCAGCTCGACGAGCTTCGCGAAGCCGGCCGCAGTCGCGCGCTCGGCGAAGCGCATGCGCTCGATCTCGAGCTCGTCTTTTGCACGGCGCAGCGCGTTGAGCTCCCGGCGCAGCTGCTCGGCGAGCGCCTCGTCGTGCGCCGGCGCCCGGTCGAACGTGGCGCCGAGGATCGCGAGGGGCCGCCCCCCGCGCCGCTCGAGCCAGCCCGGCAACTCGTCGATCGGGGTGGTGTCGATCGACTCGTCGTCGACGGCACCTTCCCAGAGCCGTTCCTGGCGAGTCACCGGCGTGACGAAGTCGACCCACCCCTCTTTCGGGTCGTACGCGAGCACGCCGCCCGGCCGTTCGCGGTCGGTCAGGTAGAGGTACTCGAGGTGCGCACGGAAGGGATAGGTGCGATCGCGGCGCCCGGGGATGGGCACCGGCGACCCGGCGCCGACCAGGACCAGCTCGTCGCTCAGGTTCCAGGCGTCGACGAGCGCCGAGCGGCGGCGCGCCACCTGCCGCCGCACCTCCCGTGCCTGCCGGTCCTCGTCGGCGGCGATGAGCATCGGAAGGCACCCTACTCAGGCAGCGGGACGCCGTGTCTCGCCCCGCCGCCGACGAGCCGCGGCGCCGCTCGGGCCGGCCGGGTCAGACGTCGTCCGCGGGCCGAGTACATGCCGTCGCCGACCGCGCGTGAGCCTCGACCGGGATCGTGCTGCTCGACCAGGCGTCGCGGCGCCTCAGCTCGAGCCGAACCGGGTATTGCGCGAGCCGCGCCGTCGTGCCGCTCGATGCGCCTGCGTTCCGCGTCCGACGGTCCGAAGGCTGCTATGGCATGTCCGTAGTACGATGGTGGCATGGCACGGACGCGGATCAGCACCACGGTCGATGCCGACTTGCTCGCGAGCGCGCGCCGGGCGTGCTCAGGGCTTGCCGATGCGGCACTGATCGACGAAGCGCTCGCTGCGCTGATGGCTCGCAGGCGCGCAGCTGAGTTCGACGCTGCGTATGCCGCTTATGATGCGCACCCACTCGACGAGGCCGACGAGTGGGGAGACCTCGCCTCCTTCCGGGCGGCCACCGGCTCGTCGTGACGGCGCTTCGGGGCGCGGCGACGTCTGGTGGTGTGAACTTCCGGAGATCGGGCGCCGGCCGGTGGTCGTGCTCTCCCGAGACGCGGCGATCCCGCGTCTGCGGCGTCTGCTGATCGGACCGTGCTCAGCGGCGACCGCATGCGCGAGCTCTGCGAGGCGCTCGAGATCGCCGTCGACTGCCACGACTGACGAGGCCAGCCGCGTCTCGCGGTTCGCGCGACGCCCGGAACGCCCTCGAGACAGACGAATCCCCGCACGCGCGAGAATTCGGAGATGGCCCGAACCGGGTAGAACGCGAACCGCTCGCCCGTCGAGCTTGTCGCTCCGCCGCCCGGGGTCTGACTGCACCCGGAGGCGAGCGCGAGCGCCCGACAGACCTCGCTCGTTCGCTCGACGGATAGGCGAGGTTGTCGAGCGAGAGCGCGCACTCTTCGGGCCCCCCGTTGCCGGTGTCGAGCACGACCTCGGTCGGAATCTGACGAATCGTTCGCGTAGCCGGCACGGCGCTCCTGGCGTGGCGCCTCCGTAGCACGTTTTGTGCTACGATTCGGCTGTGGCTCGCTCCTTGCACGTCCGCCTCGACGACGCTGCGGCGGCCGCCCTCGAGGTCGTCCGCGCGGGCGAGCTCAGCGACTCGGAGGCGGTGCGCATGGCACTGCGCGAGGCGGCGGCGCGGCGCCGGCTCCGATCAGCTGTCCGTGACGAGGTGCGCATGCTCGCGGCGGACGAGCGCGATCGCGACGAGATGCGGGTCGTTCGCGAACAGCTCGCCCAGCTCGCACCACGCGCGACGGACTGAGATGGTTCGCGGGGAGGTCTTCCGGCTCCCGCCGCCGCGGGGCGCGCGCGGGCACGAGCAACGACGCGCCCGCTACGCGGTCGTCGTGCAAGCCAACGAGTTCCTCGACCTGAGCACGCTGCTCGTGTCTCCCACCTCGACGAGCGCCCGCGCTGCAAGCTTTCGGCCGACAATCACGCTCGCAGGCGAGAAGACGCGCGTGCTCGTCGAGCAGACGACCGTTGTCGACCCGGCAAGGCTCGGTCGATCGGCAGGGCGGCTCGAGGCACACGAGCTGCGAGCCATCGACGAGGCGCTCATGCTCGTACTCGGCCTCTGATACGGAGCAAACAGTCAGGTGCGGTTCGGTGGATGGGTTGTCCTCTCGGCCTTGAGCAGCGGATTGTCCGGAGCAGCGACGGATCCAGGCTGGCATTCGCGGGTCGGGGCGGCATGAAGTGGAACCGTCGGGAGCTGCCTCGGTCTGGCGTCGCGGGTCACCGGCCGAGGCTGGTGCCGCATAGAGGCTTCGAGGGTTCTCCGGGTGGTTGGACGCATCCGCTGCTCGAGACGGAGACGTGGACGGAGAGGAGGCTCAGGCGCCCCCGAGTGATTGGTCGGTCGTTCAGCGCCTGGGGCGAGATCTTCGGCGACGACGCCGTCGCCACCGCGATGCTCGACTGACCGGCTCCTCCACCACGCCGAAATCCTCGCCCGCAAAGGCGACAGCTACCGCCTCCGGGGCAACGACCTCGACGCCCGCCCCGGCCCAAACCGGCTCGAAAACGCCTGACCGATCACCCCAGGCAACCGCTCGCAATCGCCGCAAACGGGCTTACGGCGCCTCGATCCCGACCGCGACTCCGTCAAGACGCCGCGCACCCGGGTGGAAGCCCGGCTCGGCGCTACGGGCCTCGCCGCCCTCCCGGCCGCGGAAGAGCTCACACCCGCCAGATGGTCCACTTTTCGACCGACGCAACTGGTCCACCTTTCGCCTGGCCTTGACATGGCGTTTGCCGTTGAGACGACGAAAGCCGGTTATCAGCAGGGCTCTCCGTAGTGGGCGGTACTGGGCTCGAACCAGTGACCCCCAGCTTGTCGATTCGCGGCAGACGTTCGCGCCCGTTCGCTCCTGTTCGCTCAAACCGGTCGTTTGCAGGGATTCTGCGACTGGCCTCCGAACGCGACCGAACCTGAGCGAACAGCGAGCGTTGCCATTGTTGCCACGCGTGATCCCGCAAGGACGGGCTCCGGACCCGGGGTCATCCCGCCGCCCCCGTATGTAGCACCAAGGACGCCGAGGGTCTCCTCCCGCGCGTAGGCGGCGGGAAATCACCCGGACCACCCGGACCATGCCACCAGGGACGCCGACGGCCAAGTCGACGACGCAGAACTCCTCAGCCGGCGAAGGCCGCCGCGAGCTTCGTCCCGAGCTCAGCCCGGGCCGTATCGGTCAGTCCCGCGTAGACGGTCGCGGTGACGCGCGGGTTCGCGTGTCGCGCGAGCGCGGCCGCCTCGGGGAGCGTGAAGCCGGCCGCGAGCGCGATCGCGACGAACGAGTGCCGGAGGTCGTGCACGCCGATCCGTTCCCGGCCGCCGTCGTTGAGTCCAGTCGCGTCGCCGGCGGCATGGATCGCACGGAGGGCGTTGCGGCGGCTCTGCGGCTTGCCGCGTGCGGTGACGAATACGAGCGCGTCGCGGTGGACGCGTCGGAGGCTGCGGCCGGCTTGCCGGTGCCGGTGCGCCTGCAGCTCGTCGAACAGCATCGGGACGATCGGCACGGCGGCCGCGCTCGCTGTGCTCTTCACCGGGACGAGCGACCCGTCGGCAGCGAGCTGCGCCGAGACGGTCAGCGTCCGCGCCTTCAGGTCGATGTCGCGCCAGCGTAGGCCGAGCGCCTCCGAGATACGCAGGCCGGCGAACGCGCACACCGCGGCGAGCGGCCGGAACGTGTCCGAGAGCGCCGCGAGTAGCCGCGCGAGCTCGGCGGCCTCGAGGTAGCGGGGCTCGCTCACGCGCGTCACGCCGGGCCGGTCGTCAGGGTCGAGATCGCGAACGACGTTGCGCTCGAGCGCGCCGGTCTTGACCCCGAAGCGGAGCAGGCCGGAGAGCACGTTGACAGTGCCCGTGATCGTGCTCGGCGATAGCCTCTTGCGGCCGAGTACGTCGATCAGACGGCGCACGTCGACGACGCTCAACTCGGCGGCAGGCCGCTGCCCAAGCTCTCGCAGAATGTGGTCGTCGAGCCGCTGCCTGTACAGCGCCACCGTGCGGCCGGATCGCCGTCGCCGCGGATCGCGGCTCCCGACCCTCGTCTCCAGGTGCGTCAGGTAGTCGGCGGCGAGCTCGGCGACGGTCACCGCCGCGGCCGGCGAGCGATGCTGCTCGCCGCGGACGTAGTCGGTCTGCAACGCGCGCAGCTCGACGATCGCGTCGGTCTTCGTTTTCGCGATCAGCGTGTGGCGCCGCACATTGCCGCCGAGCCGGAGCGCGACCTCATAGACGGTGGCGCCGCTTGCGAGCGTGCGGGCGTAGAGGCCGGGGACGCGGCGGTTGCCGCTGAAGACAGGACGGCGCGACGCGGCGCCATGGGATGATGCGGTCGACATGGGAGAGCTAACCTCCTGTGTCCACGCGCCGGGCGGTGGAAGCCGCGCCGGCGCTTCTTGTTGACGTTGGACACATCGTACGTCCTCTCAGTCGAGGTTGTCGATCGCGCTCGCGGCGACGTAGACGCGCCGGCCCTGCCGCCGGTGCTCGAGCCGGCCGCGCGCGACCCGCATCCTGACAGCATCCGTCGTGCAGCCCAACCGCTCCGCCGCCTCGGCGACCGTCAGCCAGCGGCGGCCGTTCGTGGCTTCGGTCCGTGCGTCGAGCTCGAGGCGCACCGTTTCCGCGACGAGCTGCTCGAGCGCCTCGACGACGTCCGGCGCGAACGCCGCCTGCAACCGGCCGCGGAGTTCGTCGACCGTGCGGGCGCCGCCGTTCATGTCGTCCCTCGTGTCTCGCGTGCGAGCGCGAGCAGGTGGGCGAGGTCAGCGAGCGGCAGGACGGCGTACCAGCGCTCCCGCGAGCGTCGGTAGGCGACAACCGGGACACGGCCGGCGGCGGCGCTCTCGGCGTCCCGCGTCCACGCCGGCAAGTCGAGCCGCTCGCGGCGCCGTACTTCGAAGTGGTAGCCGTCGAGGTCGTGCACGAGGTCGGCGTCGAGGCGGCCGTCGCGGCGGGCGGCGAAGCCGTGCGCGCGCAGGATCGCCGCGACCTCGAGCTCGCCGCGCTTCCCCTTCTCACGCTCCGCCCGAGCCATCAGGCAGCCTTCCGCGGCTTGCGGGTTGCCGGTGCGATCGCCGGCCGCGGGCAACGGCCGACGTGCCTGACGACGCCCGTCAACGGATGCCAGAACGCGGGCGCGCCTTCGGCCATCGATGCGCCGCAGCGATGACAGACGTCGGCGAAGCGCAACCCGGGACGGATCCGACGTAGCAGGCGCCGGTACTCGCCTTCACCGAGCAGCGCGTCGAGCTGCCGCCGCGAGGGCTCGAGGGCGTTCAAGTACCGGGCAAGATCCCAACATGCGCGCTCGTTCGTGTACAGGACGACCTCGCCCGCGTCCGCGATCGCGAAGCCATCGTCGACCATCACGACGACGAACCGGGACTCGCTCCGCCGGAGCCTCCGCCGGACGAGCTCCCCGTCCTCGATCGAACGAATCCACCGACTCACGCCGCGTCGCTCTCCGCTCGGCCCGCCATGCGACGCCGCTCACGCCAGGTGGGAAGCCGGGAACGGTCGGGCTCCGCCGTCCAGCCGAGCGGCAGCCGCCGCACGCGCAAACTCGGCTCGGCCGCGAGCTGCGCGACGAGCTCACGCCCGTGCTCGGGACAACGAAGCGTCGGCAGCGGCGGGATCCTCCGCCTCCCCACCCGCGGCCCCCAGACGACGAGCACCGTCGCCGGCCGCGGCCGCTCGACCGGATGCTCCGGGTGCTCGCAGCGCGGCGGCTCGGCCTCGAGCGGCCGCAACCGCACCCCCTCGCCGACACGACCGAGCAGCCGCACCGCGTGCAGGAAGCAATAGACCCGCCACGGCGCCGACGAGGCCGCGTAGACGGCGCCGTCGCGGCAGCTCGGGATGCGGCAGGTAGGCCGCCGGCTCACGACTCGCGCTCCTCGAGCGCCACTTGCGCGGCCGCGGCTGCTCGTCCCGCTCGGCGTTGCTCACGTCGGCGCTCGCGAGCGAGCAGCGTGCAACGATCACCGAGCCCGCCCGGCTTGCACACGTAGCCGAGCTTTGTGCGGCGCAGCTCGCACGTCGCGAGCACCCGACCACAACGGCGGCACTCAGGCACGCGCCGCTCCCTCTCGCGCGGCGAGTCCACCGAGCAGCACGAGCGCCGCGGCGAGCGCGGCGGCGAGGACGAGTCGCCGCGGCCAGCCGCCCGAGCCCGTCAGCGCCGCGAGCGCGGCGACAACCGCTCCCGCGACCGCGAAGCCGTCTTCGCCTCCGCTCGTCCCACCGTGCGCGTCCCATCCGCGTCCCCGCGCCTCTGAGACGACCGTCCAGCGCTGCGAGCGCGTCGACCCGGTCGGCTGCTCGAGCCGCACGACGCCGGCAGCGGCGAGCTCGTGCAGCGCGCCGCGGACGTCGGCGGCGCGCCGATGGAGCGCGCCCGCGAGCCGGCGGCTCGACGCCGGCCCCTCCACGTCGAGCTGACCGAGCACGAGCGCCGGCAGCGGCTCGAGCGGCGGCGGGACTGGGCGTGAGCAGCACGGGCAGGCGGGCGGCCGGGGAGGCGCCGACCCGGCCTGCGCCGGGAGCGAGCTCACCCCCTTCATTCCAGGCGCGGCCATCAGGCGGCGCCTCCCGAGCCGTCCATCTGTTGCGCCCGTTCATGGGCGAGCGTCGCGAGCGCCCAGCGCCGGCCGGCCGGCGTGACCGCGAGCGAGCGCGGCTCGCGCGTGAAGGTGATCAGCCCGGCGCGTCGGAGCGCGTGCATGCGGTCGGCGAGCTCGTCCGAGCGGAGCGGGCCGCCCGGATGGTCGCGCGTCTCGCGCCAGCGCCAGCCGGCGGCGCGGGCCGCCTGCCGCCAGCTCGGCCCGGACCCGTGCAGGGCGCGGTAGGCGCCGACCGCGACGACGAGCCGCGCCGCGGCGGCCGGGTCGAGGCCGCGCAGCTCAGCCGCCACGGCGCGCCTCCTCGAGCAGCGCCCGCAACGCGTCCGACCCCTGCCGTTGCCCGATCGCGGCGAGGTCGAGCCCGTCGCCGGGATCGCACGTTCGGACACTCATCCCGACGCTGCGCAGGAAGGCGCCGGCCTCTCGCGTGAAGCGGCGGCCGGCCTCGTCGCCGTCCCCGGCGACAATCACCGTCCGGGACTGCAGATCGTCGACGAGAGGCGCGAGCGTGCGGCGGGTCGAGGCAGCGCTCCGGCACAGACCGGCGCCGCGGACGAACGCGGCCGGGTAGCCGGCGCCGACCGCGGCGAGCGCGTCGCTGGGGCCTTCGCAGAGGATCACCGGGCCTGACCGGCCGAGGGCGAGGATGCCGACTCGTCCCCAGCCGGCGCCGCTCGGGCCAACCCAGCGCGGCTCCTGCACGCCGAGCGCGCGGCCCTGGAAGCCGGTGAAGCCGCCGGCTGCGATCAGGGGCACGATCAGTCGCGGCGTCCGGAAAGCGAGCCCGCAGAAGGGGGGCCGCTCGATCGAGGGCGAGCCCGGGTCGTAGCCGAGGAAGAGCTCGATTGCGGCCGGACGGTCGATCGCGAACCGGCCGGCGAGGTAGCCGAGCGCGTGCCCACCCGCGGGCGAACGGAGCAGCCGGTCAATAGAAGCGGAGACGTAGACGTGGGCCGCCTGAACGTCGCGCAGCCTGATCCGCGACGGCGGAGGAGGAGCCGTCCCCCGGTGCGGTGTCGGCGCGCGCAGTTCCGCGCCGCTGAGCCCGAGGGCGGCGACGATCGCCTCGTACGAGCAGCCGGCGAAGCAGTGGAGGAGGAGTCGCCCGTCCCGTCCGACTCCGATCGAGAGCGAGTTGTCCTGTGGTCGGTGCCACGACGCATCTGCCTCGTGGACCGGACAGGCGGCCATCCAACCTGTCCCGCTCCGCCGGACGTAAGCGAGGCGCGCGAGCAGACCCTCGGCGTCCTTGGTGCTACACACGGGGGGGGCGGAAGACCCGGACCACCCGGACCACCCGGACCTGGTGGGGGTGGTGGGGGTGGTCCGGGTCATTCCCCGCCGCCTACGCGCGCGCGCGCGTCCCCGTCGCCGACCGGTTCGACCCGCCAGCGCCGCGTCCCTGCGCTCAGGCCGCCGCGGCGGAGCACGAGGCCGCGCAGCGGCCGGTCGACGGCCTCACGGAGGCGGACGCCAGCCCGCTGAAGCACCCGGGCGTCGTCGCCGTCGAGGCCGAGATGCTCGCGCGCGAGGCGAAGGATGTCACGGGCGGCGAACTCTGCGCCCGCGCCGTTCGCCCGCCCGCGCCGGTCGTAGACCGCGGCGAGGAAGCCGGCGAGCTCGTCGTCGAGGCCGACCTCGCGCATCTCGTCGACGTTGGCGAGGAAACCGGGCACCTCCGCGACGTGGAGGACCCCCCCGAGCACCCGCGACCACTCCTCGAACCCGCCGAGCTGCGGATTCGGCCCGTCCGGGCATCCGGCTGCGACCCAGGCGCGGCCGAGGACGAGCGCCGCCCAGACGAGCTCCGCGCGGTGCTCGCGGGCCCAGCGGAGCAAATCGGGGTGCCGGAACCCGGTCCGCAGCTCGGGGAGTTCGACGCCGGCGTCGAGCCGGATCCGCACGGCGCGGCGCGTTAGCTCGGCTGACAACGTGACGTTGTTCCCGGTGCAGAGCCAGACGCAGCGGACGGGCAGCTCGACCATCTCGCTCAGCCCGAGGAGCCGGTCCTCGGCGACCCCGGTCGTGATCACGAGCGCGAGCGCTGAGCTGTCGAGCAGCCGTTGAACGTTGTCGACGCAGACAACGGGGGGTGCCGCGCGTAGTTTCGCCGTCAGCCGCTTCCGCCATTCGTCCGGGTCGCGCGCCTCGGCCATCTTCACGAGCGGCCGGTGGCCGAGGAGCGGCGTCATGAGCGTGTCGGCGAGCAGCGTCTTGCCCGTCCCCGGCGTCGGCGCGGTGAGGACATGCAACGGCGTCGGCCCGACGATCAGGCCGCGGAGGAGCGGCAGCAGCAGGGCGGCTACGGCGTGCGCCCGCTCAGCGGCGCCGTCCAGCGGCCCGGCGAAGGGGAAGTCGCCGAGGAGCTCGTCGAGGAGCAGCCGGCGGGCTCGTGCGAGCTGCCGCGCCGTCGGCTCGGCGGGCACGGGCGGGACGCGGAGACCGTCCGCTGGCGCGAGGAAGCAGCGCGTGTCCGCGTGGTAGCCGCGCCGCTCGTGGATCGTGCCGTCCGGCGCGAGCACGGGCACCTCGACGATGCGTTCCAGGACCGGCAGCGGTGGGCAAGCGTCGACGAGGAGGTCGTCGGCGACGACCCGCGGGGGCGGCGAGCTCAGCCACTCCCCCTCCCGGTCGGGGCGGCCGAAGTCTGCCGCGCGCGCGAGGATCGCGATCACGCGGCGGCGGTCGAGCGGCCGCGTCACCAGCGCGCCGTCGTCCGCGTGCTCGAGCCAGACGAGGACGCCGCCGAACCGCGCGAGGAAGCGGGAAGAGTCAGTGTCGGAGCGCCAGCGCTCCACGGCGCTCCACGCCTCTGCGGCCGCCTGCTGCAAATCGCCCGGGACGCAGACCCGCGGGCGCCCACCCGGTACACTGGGGGCGGGAAGACTCGGCGCCGCCTCCGGGCGGCGTTCGTCGTCCGCCTTCATGAGCGTGGCTCGTGCGCGGCCTCACGCTCCGCTCGAGCAATCTCGTCGCGGAGCTCGAGCATTTGCCGGAGCGCCCGGCGGACAACCGCCGAGATGGATCTCTCTTCGTGCGCAGCGACGCGGCGCACGGCTACGGCAAGGGAGGTCGGGAGCCGGATGCGGAGCTCGTCGATCGCGTCCATGCGGCGAGCATGCCGCGTGCCGCCGCATCTTCTGTTCCATCCCCGAGGGCAGGTATGATTCCCAACTCATGCGGGATGTCGCGGTCTGTGAGCGAGTCGCGCGCGACCACGGAGTTATCGTCGAGTTGCGGCAACTCCGTCGCTGGCGGTACTGGAAGCTAATCCCGCGCTCGCCGGAACGGGTCCGGGGCTGGCGGCCGGGTCTCGCTGACGCGATCCCGGTCTATGAGGTTCGCTGGGTCGCCGAAGCGGCGAGGCTATTCAAGCGCCACCGGCGTAAGGAGGTCGTGGCGCTGCTGCTCGCGAAACAAGGCTTCCCGCTCGGCCCGGATGCTGTGAAGGTGGCGCTGCTCGATTACTTCGACTCCGACATCGCGACGCGGGAGCTGTCGAATGTGTTGTCGTACCGGCAGGCTGCCCGTGGCAAGGGATCCATCGCCCGCGCGAACGCGACTCTCGTTCGCGACTACGGGCGGCTGGGGGTGACCCCGCCAGAACCTGGCCACGACGAGCTACCAGTGCACGCGCACGCTCGTCATCGGGGCGCCGTGCTCCGCGGCGTCGAACCAGCGAAGGTCGCGAGTATGCGTATCACTCCATTCACCAAGGTTCCGACGGCCATCACGCTAGATGAGGCGCGTCGCGCGATCGTTGAGATATCGGCAGCGGATGTGTGCGTCGCTCTTCGGATGGCGGGAACAGTTGCCGCGTCGTTTCCCGGCGTGGAGCAGCGACCATTGTCGGGCGAGGAGGAGCGGCGAGGAATCGCGCACGCAGTCGACTACCTCGCTCGCGGGCTCGTACAGTTCTACCGCGATGCGCTCGCCCCGACGGCGGAGACGTTCACTGACACCGCAGACACTGGCTCAAGTTCTCGATCCCGACGGCCGACGAGTCGTATTGAAGGAAGAGACGTGGGCACACATCCGCAGCCAACACCCTGAGATGGCACGACACCGACGAACCATCACCGAGACGATCTCTCACCCACACGAGCGTCAAAACGACGCCCGGCCTGGACGTGAGCGATACTTCGCGCACCGCAAGGGGCCGGCGACATGGCTTCGCGTCGTTGTCGACTACAACCGTAACCCGGCCGAGGTCGTCACGGCGTTTGGACAGGACAACGAGCCATGACGGTTTCGCTCTTCGGCTTGGAGTTCGATCATGTCGAATACGACGAGCGCGCCGACGTGCTCTACCTGAGTGTCGGTGAACCACGTCCTCCCACCCGAGCGGAGGCCGCACCGCAAGGGCACCAGGTCCGCTACGACGATGCGGGTCGAGTGATCGGTCTTACGCTCGTCAATGTCCGTTGGCTTCTCGACCAAGGCGAAAACGTCGAGGTGCCGCTCGACCTTCGGCGGGTGGATCTCGAACCGGCCCTGACGTAGTCAGAGAGCTCAGCGCCCGGCCGGGCCTCGGCTGACCGACGACGTGCGCTGTCCTCTTTAGGGACGGCTCCGCGGGTCGACGACCACCTGCCCATTCGCGAGCCGTAGATAGCGGGTCGGCGCCGCGACGCGAGTCGTGGGCGGCGTTGGTCGTGGGCGGCGGCTCGCGGCGGCGTGCAGCCCGACGGCGACCTCATCGGCGAGCGGGACCGCGGCCGGGCTGATCGGCTGCGTGTAGGTGGCGGCGACGTTAACGGCGGCGGCGGCGGCGAGCTGCTCGTCGGCGACGGCGGGCGGGGCGGGGAGCTCGTCCGGCTTCCAGCGGCTGGGGAGAGCGAGCGGCGGCGCCGGCTCGGGTCGCGCTTCCGCGACGGCGAGGCCGATCCCGTTGCCGACCATCTCGAGCAGCACGTCGCGGCTATCGCGACGGGCGGGCAGCCGCTCGACCGTCCTCGCGGCCGCGTTCGCCGTCGTCGGCTTCGCCGTCGTCGTCGGTGTGCTCGCCGCCGCCGTCGCGCGAGGCGGCGGTGGTTTCGGCGGCGTCTCGTCGCGCGGCCGCGGGGCGGTGCGGCGCGTCTCGATCGTCGCCGCGCCGGCGAGGCGGATTCGCTTCGTCGTGCCCTCGATCCGTCCCGCGGCCCGCCAGGCGCTGAGGTGGCGGCTGACCGTTCGCTCGCTCCATCCGAGCGCTCGGCCGAGCTCGCCCGGGGTCGTCTCACGAACCTCGGTGAGGAAGGCGGCGGCGCTTCCCCAGGCGTCTTCCACACGCTGAATTGTGCCTGGCGGGTTGGCGACTTCCGCTTCGTTTCCCGTTTCGCTCAGGTGGCGGGTTCACCCCCCCGGATGCGGTGGCGACTTCGCTGCGGAAAAGACGGGTTGAGGTGGCGGGTTCGCTGGTCAGCTGAACCCGCCAGCTTGACGAACCCGCCATCGGGGCGGGACCTGTCGGCGGCCCGCTCGCCGGCGGGCGGGCGAGCGCTTGGAGAGCGATGGTGATAGCGGTCTATATTCGGCCGCGAGCACTTGCCCTACGCGCGCACGCGCGGGCGCGAGAGCGAAACCGATGACTTCCGTTGCCGATTCAGCCAGGAGAGGATCGACGCCCCGACGGGCGCGTCTGCGCTTCGAGGATGCCGCCCGGCTGCTCGGCGTCCCGGCGGCGCGGCTTCGGAAGATGGCGGCGGCGGGCGAGCTCGAGACGGAGCCCGATCCCGAGTCGTCGGCGCCGCGGGTCGTCGTCGACCTCGAGCAGGCGGAGATCCCGGCGGCCGCCGCCGCCCGGCTCGTCGGCGTCGCGCCGGTGACGATGCGGGCCTGGATCGCGGCGAAGCGCGTCCGCGCCCGGCACGAGGGGCGCCTGTGGCTGGTGCGCGTCGAGGACCTGCTCGGCGATCCGCGCTTCCCGTCGCAGCTGCGGGGCGAGCTGCTCGGCTTCGAGCAGGCGGAGCGGAAGCGGAGGCCGCGGCCGCTGCGGGAGCTGCCGCCGGCGACGCGGCCGCTGTACGTCCGACTCGCGGAGCACGAGTACGCGGCCTTGGCTCAGCTTCGCCGTCGCTACGGGACGGCGCGAGAGACGATCGCGACCGCGCTGCTCGTGCTCGCGGCCGACGACCCGCGCCAGGACGAGCTCGCCCGCGTGCGCGCCAAGCTCGACGACACGCGCGGCGAGCTCGAGCGAGCCCGCGCCGAGACGAAGAAGGCGCAGGAGCAGGCGAAGCGGCTGCCGCGGTCCGGCTGGTGCTCGGGCTGCGAGCGAGCCGTCGCTTGGGACGAGCTCGAGCTCGACGAGCGCGCTCCGCACGGCAAGCTGCTCGTGCACAGACACGCCGGCATCTCGCAATTGACGCAGGGCGCCCGCGTCGTCGTCGCGGTGCTCTAGACGCAGGCGCGGTGCACGGCGGCCCGGTCCCAGCGCCCGCCGGCGGGCGCGGTGACGCCGTCGGCGTTCAAGCGGTCGGCGATCGCCTGTAGTGTCGCGCCGCGTGCGCGTGCGCGGCGGACGCGCGTGCGGACTGCGGGGTCGAGGAGCGGCGGCCTGCCGAGCCGGACGCCGCGGGCGCGGAGGACGGCGAGCGCGTCGCGGGTGCGTTGCGAGATCATCTCGCGCTCGTACTCGGCGAAGGTCGCGAGCACCGCGACCATCATCCGCCCCTGCGGCGTCGAGGTGTCGAGGCCGACGTCGAGCGCGACGATGCTCCAACCTTCGGCGCGAGCCTCTTCCATCAGCGTCACGAAGTCGAGCAGCGAGCGGGAGAGCCGGTCGAGCTTGGCGACGACGAGCAGGCCACCGGACGATCGCGCCTGCGTGATCGCCGCGTCGAGCCCCGGCCGCCGCTCGCGGCTCTTGCCGGAGGAGACGTCCTCGGCGAAGCCGGCGAGCTCGAGCCTCCGGCCCCGGCACGCCTCCTCGATCGCCTGACGCTGCGCTTGCAGGCCGAGCCCGGAGACGCCCTGCTCGTCGGTCGAGACGCGCACGTAGCCGACCGCGACGAGCGGTGTTTTCGGCTTGCCTACACGGCTAGCGGCCATGCCGCCGTTCGGAATCGTTTCGAATAGCGAACAGGACTCGATGCTAGAGCGGCCTCGAGACGCGCTCCGATGTGCACATGGAGACGGGCTCACTCCGCGTCCTACGCTTGCCCGCAACTTTCCCGATGGGGGGCGACGATGGTGCAAGAGAACGACGAGACGACGCAGGCGGAGGAACTGCCGGGCGGCTTCCTCCGCGTTGCTGGTGGAACGGACGATGACGAGGAGAACGGAGACGGAGTCCCCGAGGGCGCTATTCCGGTGCGCGTCGAGCGCGGCGCCGACGGCGCGAATGCTGAGACTGCGCAGCTGCGTGCGGAGCTCGCGCAGCTGCGCGGCGAGGTTGCGCGTCTGCGCACGCATGCCGGACTCGAGGCGCGGCGGGACATGCCGGCGACTGTGGGGGACGTCATCGACGCCCTGCGCGCCGAGCGGGATGCGGCACGTGCCGAGATCGGCGAGCTTCTCCGCCAGCACTACCCGCGCGGGCGGGGCGAGATCGCCAGCGTCTTCCGCGAGGTGCTCACCGACGGTCTCAGCGGCAGCGACGAGGAGGACGACCAGGGCGCAGCGCGGAAGGCCGCGGCCGGCAAGAAGGGCGCTAGCGAGAAGGCCGCGACGCGCCCCGGCCGCAAGCGAGGACATCTCTACCGGGACTCGGCGACCGGCGAGCTCTACGTCTGGGGACGCACGAGTGAGCTCGACGAGGTTCTGGACGACGGCGAGCGCTTCGAGTCCGCCTGAGAGTGGCGTCGGTCGCTTCTGCTCGAGTTAAGCGTGTCTCCTGGGGCGCGCTCGTCAACTACATGCGCGGCGAATGGGATCAGGGCGCGCACGTGACGATCGTCGGCCCGACGAAGTCGGGGAAGACGCACATCGCGCTTGCCCTGCTCGAGCTCCGCAGCTACGCCGTCGTGATCGCGACGAAGCGGAAGGACCCGTTGGTGCAGGCGCTCCACCGCGAGGGCTACGAAGTCGTGCGCGACTCGCTCAAGCGACGGATTACCTGGACGCAGGACGGCGAGCCGCTGCAAGCGAAGATCGTGCTTTGGCCGACGGTGAAGGACGGCTCGGGCATCCTCGCCCGCAAGCGCGTGCAGGCGCACGTGATCGGTGAGGCGCTCGACTGGCTCGACGAGGTCGGCGGCTTCACGATCCTGCTCGACGAGTGCATGTACCTCGCCGACTCGCTACGGCTGCGCGAGCAGCTCGGCGAGCTCTGGTACAGCGGCCGCACGCAGCGCATCTCGCTGATCGCCTGCGCACAGCGGCCGGTGATGATCCCGCGACTCGCGTTCAGCCAAGCGCGCTTCCTCTTCCTGGCGCGCACCGGCGACAAGGCCGACCTCGAGCGCATCCGCGACATCGCCTCCGTGATCCCGCGCGAGATCGTCGAGGAGACGGTGATGGGTTTAGACGCCGGAGCTCACGAATTCGCGTTCGTGGACTCCGAGGCAGGCGTGATCGCCCGCGTGATCGCGCCGCCGCCAGAGAAGAGGGGCCGGTAGAGGATGGCGCGGCCGCCGCTTACAGGGGCGTCCGCGGCTCGGCCGGGAGCACCGTCGAGCCGCCGGACCTGGATCGCGCTCGGCCTCGTCGGGCTTGTCGTGCTCGCCTACCTGGTCTATCGCTCGCGCGGCCAGGCGGCGCAGGCGGCGCCGGCAACGAGCGATACGGCGAGCGCGCCGCCTGCGCCGCCGTCGACAGGTACGGGCGGGCAGAGCGCCGATCAGGCCGCGACCGCCGATCTGCTGGCGGCGCTCGCGGGCGAGAATCAGGAGCTGATCAAGTCGTTTCTCGCCTCCGAGCAAGGGCTCGTCTCGCTCGCCGGCTCGAGCATCGGCGCCCCGCAGACGTCGGGGTCGACGTCGATGGCGACGGCGACGCCGGTCGCCGAGCCGACTCCCTCGCTCATGACCGCGCCGGCTCCGGTTGCGGCGGCGCCGACGATCAGCGCCGCCGCCGCGCCGGTCTCGGAGCCGCTCTACGCGACGCCGGTCGCCGCGGTGCCGGCAACGGGCTACAGCTCGGTCAGCTACGCGCCGACCGGCGAGGTCTACACGCCGGTCTCCGTCGGCTTGAACGAGCCCTCGCTCGAGCCGAAGCCGACCGGCGCCAACGTCTACCAGGGCCCGTACGGGACGACGACGACCTACGTTCAGCCGCCGCCGGCGAGCGCGGAAGCGGTGACGGCGCACGCGCTCGCAGCGCAGGGCGGCGTAGGACAGAAGGCGCTCAAGTGAACAATGTGCAGGGAGGGATCGACGCGGCGCTGAGCGAGCTCCGCTCGCTCGTGCTCGAGCCGCCACCGCCGCTCCTGCTGCCGCCGCCGGCGCAGGAGCAAGCGTCCGCGACGGCGGCGAGGCGGAGCTGTCCGGTCTGCGGGCTCGTCGCCTGCGTGCTCGTCGGCCTCGTCGTGCTCGCGGCCGTCTACCTGCTCGGGCGGGCAGCGTCCCGGTGAACGCTCAGGACGGGATTCACAACGCGCTGCGGGCGCTCAACCTCGGCGCCCTCGCCGGCGGCGGCAGCTTCGCCGGCGTCGACCAGGGGATCGACATCACCGGCGGCCCCTTCGCCGTCAAGGCGCTCGCCGACGGCGTCATCACCCGGCTGACGCCCTCCGGCTCCGGCTGGCCGGGGCAAGGCGCCCTGCTCGTCTACCGCCTGACGAGCGGCCCCTACGCGGGCCGCTTCGTCTACATCGCCGAGGACTTCAACCCCGACCCGAGCCTCCGGGTCGGCAGCCCGGTCAAGCAGGGGCAGCAGCTCGGGATCGCGACCGGCAGCGGCGAGGCGCCCGGCATCGAGGCCGGCTTCGCCGACCCGCAGGGACACGCCTTCGGCTCCCCGCACGGCGGCCCGCAACCGCTCGGGCAAGCGTTCCTCAACTACGTCGAGAACGTCTCCGCCGGCACGGCCGGCGCCGCTGCCGAGTTCGGCACCGGCTCCGCCTCGCTCGGCCTCCTGCCCTCGCTCGGACCGTTCCCGACTTCCGTCCACCAGGCGGCGCAGGAGTTGACAGGCGCCGGCAGAGTCGTCAGCGGCGCGGGAAGCGCCGCGGTCGGCGGCTCCAAGACGGGCGGCGCCCCGAGCAACTACTTCGAGGAAGCGGCCCTGTTCTTCCCCTGCCTGCTCGAGCTGACGGGCGGGCGCCTTCCCCTGATCGGCGGCCTGATCAAGAAATCGGAGGTCACGTCAGACTGCGAGCAGCTCGCGAGCGACTTCCTCTTCCGCACGCTCGAGATCGTCGGCGGCTTCCTGCTCCTGCTCGTCGGCCTGATCCTGCTCGGCCGCCAGTTCGGGCTACGGCCGCCGACGGCGGCACCGCTCTACGGCACCGCACTGAAGGCCGAGGATGCAAGCAGCGAGGCATTTCAGCTCGAGCCGGGGGAGGCGGCTCACTACGAGCGGCAGCGAACCTCACGGCCAGGCATCCCGCGCGGCCGCCGCCGCCGAGTCTCACTACCCGCCGACCGGCCGCCGCCGCGGCGAACACCACGGTCGACGCCGAGCGAAGAAGTCCCGTTCTAGCGTTGATAGGTCGCCAGCTCGTTATCTGATCAGCCGATGCGCTGAGTCTTCCTCGGCGCCCATCCTGCCTCACCGTCCCGGCGAAGAGGTCGCGCGTGCGCGTGCGAGTGTTGCCATTCTGTTGCCACGACCACCGAGCCGTTTGCTGCCGAGACGACGAAAGACCTGTCTTAGCAGGGCTTTCTCTAGTGGGCGGTACTGGGCTCGAACCAGTGACCCCCAGCTTGTCGAGCTGGTGCTCTCCCAACTGAGCTAACCGCCCTGGCCGCGGACAGTCTAGCGGGCCGTTCTCGCGGTCTCGTGGGTAGC
>Ga0070741_10008656_pt1 | contig 20246 bp, 8 predicted proteins | sample Coa_R1_4_FD_66440 | JGI IMG/M metagenome (GOLD analysis project Ga0070741, IMG submission 66440) | Surface soil microbial communities from Centralia Pennsylvania, which are recovering from an underground coalmine fire - Coalmine... | ecosystem: Environmental > Terrestrial > Soil > Unclassified ...
ACCGCCGGATGGGCGGAGCAGACTGCATACGTGCCACCGCTCGAAGACCTTGCGTTTGCGCGAATGATCTCTTGCAGTCGAAAAGATGCACCTTGCTGTCCCTTGTCGGAGACGCTCCGCCCCTGCCGCCGAGCCGTTCGTCGCTTCTTTCCAACCACTCTCAAGCCTCCGGAATTTCTTTAATTTACGATCGCTTACTTTTAGTTTCGGGATCATACGCTTGTCAAGTTTTCGAGCGTGCTTTTCTGGTCCATCGCGAAACTCACTTGTAGTCCGGCAACCAAGAGATTGTCGAACAACTCGCCAAGCGCTGAGGACAACTAAAGCTGCGATCAAGAAGAGAGCGTGGTGGCCGCACAAGCAGTCCGACCGTCGGACCGTCAGTTCCAACCCGCTCTTGGCCTTGCCCACGTTAGAAATTTGACAAAAAGGCGCTTGGCGAATTGCTCCGGATGGAGTATGTTGTCCGACATCAAAGTTCGCGTCTGGGGTCTTGAGACGCATCTGCTCTTGCGAGACTTGTCTGCCGCACCCTGTTCTCCCCTGTCCTTGTGCCGGCAACAGGTGACGTCTCGACGACCCAAGAGGAATCCAGCCATGAGGGCTCACTCTCGTCTTTCCACGCTGTTGGTTGCTCTGGTTGTTCTTGCCGTTTCGTCGTCCAGCAAAGCCTCCGATACTTCCGCACCCTCTTTTTCAAGCGACACCGCCTCGGAAAACCATGCCGTACACGTCCAGGAGTTTCCGATCCCGGGCCCTTTGCGCTCCTTCTCCCGGATGGCGGGCATCAGCCAGGAAGTATCACGCGAAGAAGTTCTCCCCGCCTTGAGTTGGAATGTCTCCACCCTGGGATTCGAACTCGGCGACAGGCCAACAGAATTCCTGCTCCTGCTGCGGCGCTATGTCGTCCAAGCAAGAGAGTTATCAGCTCTAGCGGGAACCGAAGGCGTGATTCGCGTTTCGACTTGTGAGCAGGCAAGACCTCTTTTACGCATCCTCGGGTATCGCGTTCTAGGACAGTGCGGAGAAGCGGGTGCTTCGCTACTAACATCCGATGCCGAACGTGCATTTCTTACCGTCGATTCCGGATTCCCCTTGACGGATTTGGAACAGACGCTCGCCGGCGGGGGCAAACCTTTCGAATACTCATACTCCTCTACCCCCGTGCCAGTCCTGTTCACTGAGGACGATTGGACGACCGCGAGTTCCAAGAATCATGTGGAGGACAGCAGAGACCTGCTCGACACCATCTTGAACGATCACGGAGTCGCTCGGCTCTACTGGGCGATCTCGAAGATGGACGCGCAAACGGCTGTCTACCTGGAACGCAATGTTGGAGTGCGGCGTCTGCTTCCGTACTCTGCCACGCTTGATTTCTACGGAAGCCACATTTGCATTCGCAACGGACGCGTCCTGGTGCCAGGCGGACGATCGGCCGATCGGACTTGGGAAGACATGGCAGGAGCGACTCCACTATCTCCCGCGGAGTTCATCCCAAGATTACTCATAAAAGATAAAGGATGGTTGGCCGCCTATTTCGACGTCCTTTCGACAGTAAACCGCCAGCAACAAAAGGTTCTGACAGAACCGCAACACTTGCGACGATACTATGCTGCGCTCCGGCCTCTTGCCCGGTCCGATAGTGCAACGCGAGGCGTATTCCGGCCATCTCCATGGCTGTTGCTGCTGGTGAGCCAGGTCCCATGGGACCAAGATGGGCAGCCTTGGGTTCCCGGCAATATCGATGTCTGGAGGGATATTCTCAAGAAAGAAGGTTCTCACGCTGGCCGTGAGTGGTCGAAACGACACTCCCTCAAAAATCCCGAAGAGCTGATGGAGGCCATGTTCGCTTTCTCTCGTCAAGATTCCGATGCTCGCGCCTTACAGACCTACATCACTCTTGTCGACCTTGATCGCAGGCGTCCTGTGGAACGTCGCCTCAGTCCGGGAATCGTTCGTTTGATGAGTGAAAAGTTCGAAGATTGCAGCGATCAGTACAAGATCTTCTCCGAGTTTCCTGAAGTGAGCGATGCCTCAATCCGGCTTTTCCTTGAAACAGCAGAAGAATTGATCAAAACTCCTGCCCAGGTCCGCGGCAATGCATTGGGACTCATGCAGGCCAACATCGGGTTGTGGCAAATCATGGCGCGTCAAGGCCAGATTCCCAGGGCGCAGTTGGATGACTCGTGGCAAAGAATTGTAAAACCATTCGCTCGCATCCATTCCACCAACCAACTGTACGATGCAGCGCGCACCTCCCTGTCTGAATTGTCGGCTGCGACCCGCGGAAGCCCCAGTCTCTCGCAAGACGAAATGATCGAACTGCTGGCGGGACCCCGTCAAAATACGACTGAAGGCAAACAGATTCACACGGCAATGGCGGATCGGATTCGATCCGTTCTGAATGGGCAAAGGCTCGTTTCACTCGATACTCTCCTCACCCTGGGTGATGCTCTGAAAGCGAAGGCGGAAGGATCCTCGACCCCGCAATATCTGTCTGATCTCGCAGCCGAACTTCACGACTTCGAGATGCCTCAGCCGATGTTCTCGAACAGTGAACGGACCGAGTGGGCGGCCAGAATCTACAACACCCGACATACCGACGTGGAAATGCGAAGCACCGTCGCCTCGGTGCTCAAATCAACCAAGGCGTCCCGCAGCCAGATTGAAGACGCCCGTGGACAGCTCGTTCCGTTCATGCGAGACACCCTCGTGGGACTCAACTACGCCTATTACGAACCGCCAGGCGCACAAGCGTTGCATAATAATCCTTTATTCGTGCGTTCGCACGATTTTGCCGGTGACACGGTCGAGGGGATCAAAAGCCTGTGGCAGGCGCCGCAATTGTATGGTGTGGGTTATCCGGCCGGCGGCGGTGCGCACCTGGTCGGCTCCTTGGCAGATCTTCCCTACGTTCTCGCGGATCTCGAGCAGGATTTTATTGCCCCGAAAAATATACAAGCGCTTATCTGGAGAGAATTAGTTCCCAGTATCCTCACCAGCGCTGTTCTATCCCGCTGGTGGAACGTCAGTCCACACGAAATGCATGCTGTCGCACTCTATCAAAAGGCCGGCGAAGAACTCTTACTCGGCTCGGAGCATGATGAAGAGCTACGAAGCAAGGTCCTCGAAGTTATCGCCGACCGTTTACCTCCGCGTCGCACCGGTCAAGTGGAAGAATCCATGGTGTCTGGGCACGTTGCAGAACTGCTTCCCTCGATGTTGCCCGCCGATACCTTCTATCTGGCCACAGAGTTCGAACACAAGTATCCCAAGCAATGGGAAACTCACGGCATCGCTGCTTCGGAAATTGCAAAGCTGCGGCAGCAGTATCCTGAAGATGTCAGCTGGAAGCGCATCTCGCAGGATTTTGGAGTGCCGCATCCGGCCCTGGCACAGACTTACGCTCGCGAATTACTCAACGTACCTCCTTTGCCGGCCTTCTCGGGCTACGCCAGCCGCCTCTTAGGAGAATCGTGGGATTCTTCCAATCTGTATTGGGCTCGACTCGCCGACGAAACCGGACAATCCCCCGTTGAACTGAACGTATTGGTCCCCGAATTTACCCAGCATCTGATCGAGAGGATCTTCGCGACCGATTTTGAAGATTGGCCCGCCATCCTCCGAGCCATGCACGAGGCAGGTGACGAGTTCCGTAACAAAAGGCTGGCTTCGCTAGCAGAAACGTCGAGCCGGCAACAGTAAGTTCGTAAAGAGCCCTCGGTTGATGAAATCAGGAGGGCCTAACAAAGGGAAAGTTGCAACTATGGCACGCAGAATACTTCTTCTCTTCGGTGTTGTTTCTTTGGTTTTAGTCGTGGTCTTCGGATATCGCGTCACCCTCCGCGGCCAGGATGATTCCAACTTTCGGGTCGTCGTAAGCATGGTGCAGCTCAATGTGGCCGTCACCGACAAAAATGGCGACTACATCACTGGTCTTCGCCCCCAGGACTTCGTCATCACCGAGGACGGCATCCCGGAAAAATTGGCCACGTTCGCGGAAGGCAACGCTCCCGCCCGCAACGTGAACGACGAAGGATCGCCTGCTGTGCCGGCCGCAAATACTGTCGCGGCGGATCATACCTTCAGTTCTCTTGTCGCGGGCTCCGAAATCTACGTGCTCTTCGATACTAGTAATTACATGTATCGGGACTTTGTCTTCGCCCAAGATGCGATCTCAGATTTTGTGCGATCGCTTGGCAGCGCCGACAAGATCGCCTTCTACTCGTACAGCCGCGATCTGCTGCGTAACACCAGTCTTACTTCTGATCGATCCCAGGTGCTTCGTGGGGTGCGCTCATCGGTGGCCGGAGATTCCGCTGCGCTTTACAACGCTCTCCTTCTCACCGTTAAAGACGCCGCGCAGACGACCGGCCGAAGATTTGTAGTAGTTTTCTCCAATGGCCCCGACAGCTCCAGTGTCGTGCCGCCTGAGGATGTAGCCGAAATCGCCCAGTCGGCTGGCGTTTCTGTCTACATGATCAGCACGCAGGAAGCAAAAATGGAACCCATTTCGACCGCAGTATTCGCCCGCATGACGGCGGCTACGGGCGGCAAAGCTTATTTTGCCAAGAGTTGGAAAGATGAACGGCGCGCCTTTGCATCCATCCGCGACGATCTGGCACATCTATATTCTCTGAGTTACTATCCCAAACCGAATGCGAACAACGGATGGCGCTCGATCTCGGTAAAGGTCGTCAGCGATAAGGTTGGAAAGTACAAAGTGCGAACCCGCAACGGCTACCGTCTCCAGCCAACAAGGTTCTCGGCTCCGCATAGGGCCGCGGCCATAGCTATTCCTAAGGAGACATCCAACTGAAGATCCGGCAGTGCCCCCCCTTAGCGTCTAAGCGACTTGCTCTCGACATCCAGCGGAGATTGCCTATTCGGCGCTGTGAGAGATGTTAGCCCGGGCCTCGACAAGATATCGAGATATTCCAAGCGTGCTGCATGAATCACTTCGGCTGATCTTGCTGTGCCGGGAGTTTTTGCGTGACGAGAAAACTCCAGATCGTTTCATTCGCGTTCAGATCCTGACTGGTCTTACCAACGGTTTTTTCGACTTCATATTGCTCGCCGCCGGGCCACGTATTCCCTCCGCCTTTTACGCTGTAGAGCGCGACACGAGCATTCTGCTGGCAGCCGGAGTACGTCTCAACTTTGGTTTCCATGCCACCCTTTTCCTTGGCGGAGATTTTGTCCTTCTCTGGCTTTTCCGCGCAGCGATCGATCTTCGCCCATGCCTTTGCACTATCCTCGGCGGAAATTACCGGCAGACTCAGGTTGTGTTCGGTCCCACCGTTATAAGGCACAACGGGATCGGAAGTGCCATCCAGAATCAAAGCGGAAACCGGCCGCGAAGGCAGACAGATCATCGTCTTGGGCATGTCTGCTCCGACGGCGGCTACCGCCGCGATGCGATCGCTTAATGCACATCCCAGTCGGAGACTCATGATGCCGCCTTCCGAGATGCCCGCGGCGTAGATTCGCGAGCTGTCCACCGAAAACTTTGTGTTGAGCTGGTCCAACATCGCATTGAAGAACGCCACGTCATCGGCCGGCGCGGCCCGCCTTTGCTGCTCCGGCTGTCGCCCGGGCTGCCCTCCGCCCGGATATCCTCCACCACCGTTGGGATAGCCACCACCCGGGTAACCACCGTACCGACGGCGTCGTCCCGGGCCCATGGTCATTGGTTGCCGCTCCGGCGCTTGCACTCCCACATTCCACCGTCCGTGTAATGCGACCGGATAAATGGCGATTACGCCATCCTTGTCCGCAAGCTGATCGAAGCGGGTAAGGCGCTCCATATCGTCGGCATCCTGATTCATCCCATGTAGCAAGATCACGACCGGATAGTGGCGCTGCGGATCGTAGCCTGCAGGTAGCCGCACCATGAAGGTCCGGTCGACCTCGTCTATCGTGACTTTCTCTTTTGTCTCTTGCGACCAGAGAGTCCCGCTAACGAGTGCCACAGCCATGCAGGCGGCGAACCGGCCATAACGGGAGTGAAACACATTCATCAAGTCCATGAAGCGGCCTTCAACGATCTATTCACTGTGCAACAGTCGAATTTCTCGCGTCCGCTAACCGCCTTGACTCCTCCTGGGCACAGAAGAACGCGTCGTTAGCGCACGCGAGTATTGTCCTTACGAAATTGTTCGTTACTGATTTTGATTCGGCGATTCGGATGTTGGGGGCGTCTGTCCCCCGCGAGATCCCTGCCATTGCTCGCGCCGGGCTTGCATCTCGTCCCATTTCTTTTGCTGATCGGGGTTCAGAATCGCGCGGACCTGATCATTGGTGGATTTGCGAATGTCCATCATCTTCGACCGCCGGTCTTCCCGCGAAAGCGATGAGTCGGAGCGCAGAGCTTCCATCTGCGACTGCTCCGATTTTAGGGTCTCCAAAACCTTTGACTGTTGGTCCGACGACAAGCCTAGCCTTTGGGTCAACATTTCGGTGCGCTTCGTCGGATCGAACTGACCCCGTCCGCGATGCTCCGCCGGTGCCGATTGGCTCGCATCGTTATCTTGCGCGAACGCGACCGTTGTAGCCATCCCCACGATGCACAAAAGCGATATTCCGAGTAAGCAGCGAAATCTACGCATAGCATCTCCTCTTCAAAAATCGAGTACTTGTACCTTTGAACCGGATTATGCCGCCAGGAGTTGCGAAATACCTTCACCTTTTACGAACTTTTACTCAAAGCCCCTATTCACCGCGTTTTATTCAGCAAACCGGGACTATCTTGAACGTGAAAAGACAAAACTTTACCGCGCTCCCATGAGGTTCAGCTTTATCATCGCAACACGCCACGGAACACTGCGGGTAACCGATGACGATCACGAGCATCCCGAAATTTCGTGTGGTCGTTCTAAGTTGGACTTTGTTGCTCTCGGGTCCCTTCGTTCTCTGCCAGAACACCGCGCCCCCGACGTCTGCCAGCGCATTAGTTCCGTCACAAAATGCGCCCTCTGCTGGTGCAGTCGGAAACATCCACGGCTTCGTGAAATCTGGCGGAACTCCGATCCCGGGAGCCCAGGTTTCCATTTCTCAGGATTCCTCGCACACCATCTCAACTTGGACGGATGTAGATGGCAGCTACTCCGCTCCAATCCCCGCCTACGGCACCTACACAGTCCAGGTAAAGATGGTCGCCTTCGCCAACAGTTCTCAGCGGGTGCCGATCGACGCATTCCACACGGTCGCAGATGCGAACTTTAACTTAATTCTTCTGTCGCGGTCGGGATCGACGGCACCTCAGCCAAGAAGACCGCCGGGCCAAGGTTCGCCTCAGCGGGGATTCCAGAACCTTTCGATTCTGCAAAATATGACAGGGCAAGAGAGCACTGGCGCAGCAAGCAATGACGTTGTTCCCGCAGGTATGCCGGTTCCTGGAATCGATCCCAACAGCGCGACGGAATCCATCGCCATCTCGGGCAATACAGCGAACTCACTCAGTGGTATGAGCGGCGACGAACTCCAGCAACGCGTCAATGATGCCCGTATGCAGGGCGGTGGATTCGGCGCCCCAGGCAATTTCGGTGGTCCGGCAGGTGCCAGCTTCGGCGGGGCGGGAGGCTTCGGCGGGGGCGGCGGAGGACGCTCCATGACCATCACAGGCCGCCGCGGATTCGATATCAATCACCCGCACGGCTCCGTTTACTATGGCGCGGCAAATTCCGCCCTCAATGCTGCGCCTTATTCTCTAACGGGTCAACCCGATATCAAGCCCGCGTACTCGCAGAACAGTTTCGGAGGCTCCTTGGGTGGGCCGCTCAATATCCCGAAGGTCTATCACGGTGGAACCAAAACTTTTTTCTTCGCAAACTATAACGGCCGGCGCGGCTCCAATCCTTTTGACCAGTTTTCTACGGTGCCGACGTTGCTGGAACGGCAAGGGAATTTCTCCCAGACGACTTATACCTCCGGCGCACTGGCAGGTCAGCCCGTCAAGATTGTTGATCCAGCGACAAACACCATTTTTCCCAACAGCACGCTACCTCAAATCAACCCAATCGCCAACGCTCTGCTGCAGTACATCCCTAAGCCAAATCTACCCGGAAGCTACCAGAATTTTCATTTCGTTACGTCCGAAAATAACGACAGCGACGATCTGAATGTGCGCGTGAACCATACCCTGGGAGCCGCAGCCGCCAGTGGACGCCGCGTTCGTGGAGCCCCGCGCAACAATTTGACCTTTGGCTTCCACTATCACAACTCGAATGCGAATCTCACTAATCCGTTCCCAAGCGTTGGCGGCAGCACCAGCGTTCGCAGCTTTGACGTCCCGGTTGGATATACCCGCAGCATTGGCAAGCTCACCAATACCGTTCGATTCGATTTCAATCGCAGTCGAACTCGCACCCAGAATCTCTACGGATTTAACGATGACATCGCTGGATCGCTCGGAATCAGCGGCGTTTCCGCGAATCCTTTCGACTGGGGATTGCCCAACCTTTCGTTTACCAATTTCTCCAGCCTGCAGGACGTAAATCCTCAGCTTGTTCGTAACCAAACCTACACATTCTCCGACAACGTCGTATGGAATCATGGGAAGCACACCTGGCGTTGGGGCGGCGACTTCCGTCGCATTCAACTCAATACCGAGACCAGCAGCAATGCCCGCGGATCATTTATCTTCACTGGCATCAATACCGGATTCGATTTCGCGGATTTTCTCTACGACGGCAACGTGGACGGTAAACACGCCTACGGATTGCCCCAGCAGACCTCAGTGCAATACGGTGAGGACAACTATCACTTCAGCGGCAACTACTGGGATTTGTATGTGCAAGACGAATGGAAGCTCCGCGGAAATCTGACTCTAAATCTCGGTGTTCGCTACGAATATGTGTCGCCACTGGCGGAAGAAAATAACCGGATTGCAAATCTTGATCTCTCGCCTGCCGTTCTAAATCCATTTTTGGGTACGCCGACCGTTGCCGTAGTTTTGCCTGGACAAGCAGGACCATACAGCGGTAGCTTGCCGCCCAGTCTTCTCCGTCCTGACCGCAACAATTTCGCTCCGCGGCTCGGGCTTGCTTGGAAACCTTTTTCTAAAACCATCGTGCGCGCGGGATATGGAATCAACTACAACACCGGTGCCTACCAGGGAATCGCCCAGCAGTTGGCGTTTCAGCCACCCTTCTCAACGACGGCAACGAATATCCAAGCGGTTGCCGGAAGCCTTACTCTGGCGAGCGGCTTCCCTGCCTCGACGACGCAAGGCATCACAAATAACTACGCCGTCAATCCGGACTACCGTCTCGGATATGTGCAAATTCGAAACCTCGACATCCAGCAGCAGATTCGTCCGACCATATTGTTGAACATCGATTACACGGGCACGAAGGGTACGGACCTCGATATTCTGGAGGCCCCCAATCGCACCGCAACGGCGATTCGTATTCCCAACGTTCAGGCGTTCACCTATGAAAACTCTGTGGCCGACTCCGAAGCGAATGCCGCGTCCGTTCGCCTCCGCAAGCGTTTGGCCAGTGGTTTCTCCATTGGCGGCATCTACACCTTTTCAAAGTCGATTGACGATGCATCTTCGATTGGTGCGGGCGCCACTTCAGCTTCAACAGGTCGCGGACTCGGTGCCGGAGGTACTGGTCCGGGTGGTGGAGGCGGCGGTGGCGGAGCGGCTGCCACATCCGTTAGTGGGGCGTCTAATGTCGCACAGAATGCGTTCGACCTTGCCGCCGAGCGCGGGCTCTCGAGTTTCAACCAGACTCACCGGTTCACTGCGGATTATCTATGGGAACTGCCGTTCGGACACGACAGGCGCTGGCTGTCGGGAAACTCCCCCCTTCGTGCCATCTTTGGAGATTGGCAGTGGAGCGGGGACTGGACCATTGCTTCGGGCCTGCCGTTTACCCCCCGCCTGCTGGGGAACTTTGCCGACGTAAGCCGTGGCACGAACGGCTCGCTGCGTCCAGATGTCGTTCCCGGACAGTCCTTCAGCATTCCGGATCCTTCGATTGCAGAATGGTTCAACACCGCGGCTTTTGTGGCGCCACCGACCGGAGAATTTGGCAACGCGCGCCGCAACAGCATTATCGGCCCAGGCACCACCGTCTTTGACATGGCGTTTACCAAGATCATTCCACTGAAGGAATCCCGATTCCTGGAGTTTCGCGCTCAAGCTACAAACATTTTCAATATGCCCAATTACGCCTCGATCGATACCGTCGTGAACTCGCCAACATTTGGTCGAGTGACGGCGGTCGGCGCCATGCGGCAGATCACGATATCGGCACGATTCCGGTTTTAAGGAAAAGATGACCACCCGCCCCAACCCTTTTATGCGCAAAACATTGGCGCTCATGCTGCAGGCGGCCCTTCTCTGCATTCCTGTGCTTTCGCAGCAAGAAGGCTATCGCGTTCGCGTGGAGTCGGAACTGGTGCTGGTCAACGTCACGGTCAAAGATAAAGACGGAAATCTCGTGACAGACCTTAAGCCCGAAGACTTCACCATCCTGGAAGACAACAAACCGCAAAGAATTGTATCTTTCGACATCGAACATATTGACGCCGTAGCCAACCAGAACCTCACACAAGCACGGCCGCAAGTAAATCCACAGCTGCCCTCTCAAGGTGCGACGGCGCAAACTTCCTCCAACGTTGCGGATCAATTCAAGGATCGGCGTCTCATCGTCCTCTTCTTCGACCTCTCCGCAATGGAACCCGACGAGATCGATCGCGCCGTCACATCCGCCGTGCATTACGTTGATGCACAGATGGCCACTGCTGATCTCGTTTCGATTGTCTCCCTGGGAAGTTCGCTTTTAGTTAACCAGGACTTCACTTCCGATCACGAACTGCTGAAGAAACAACTGAAGGCGTTCAGTACCGGCAGCGGCCAGGGATTTGAAGAGGGCACCACAGGTACCACCGAGGGCACGCCGGATACGGGTCAGCCATTTACCGCCGACGATACGGAATACAACATCTTCAACACGGACCGGCGCCTCGAGGCTTTACGCTCCGTTGCAGAGAAGCTTTCACACCTGCAACAAAAAAAATCTCTGATCTATTTTTCCAGCGGCATGGACCGCACCGGAATTGAGAATCAATCGGAACTTCGCGCCGCCATCAATGCTGCTATCCGCTCCAATCTTGCGATTTATACGATGGACCTGCGCGGCCTGCAGGCTATGGTAGCTGGCGGAGAGGCGCAGAATGCCAGCATGCGCGGAACTTCTCCATACTCCGGCCAGTCCATGATCAATGCGTTGAACTCAAACTTCACGACTCAGGAAACACTGGTCACTCTCGCCAGCGATACGGGCGGCAAAGCTTTTCTCGATTCCAACGATTTTAGTCAGGTCTTCAAAGGAGTTCAGCAGGACACGTCAACTTATTACCTGCTCGGGTACCACAGCGCGAATTCCGCCCGCGACGGCCGTTACCGGCGAATCGCCGTGAAAGTCAATACGCCCGGCGTTAAAGCCGATTACCGGCGCGGTTATTACGCGCCCGCGGATTATCAGCACTCGACAAAGGAAAACAAAGAGCTTCAACTTCAGGAGCAACTAGCGTCCGAACTGCCTGCCACCGATCTTCCCTTGTACATGAATACAGCGTACTTTCGCATGGATCCGAAGAAGTACTACGTTGAGATTTCTCTCGTTGTGCCCGGTTCTGAAATTCCATTTACCCGTGCAAGCGATCGCGATAAAGCCAACCTCGACGTCATTGGACTCGTGCTCGACGGCGAACAGCATCCGCTAACGCGCGTTCGCGACACTGTGAAGCTCGCACTCGATACTTCATCCGAAGTTCGCAAGAAAAATGTCCAGTACAACACTGGGCTCGATCTCCCTCCCGGAAAATATCATCTCAAATTCGTCGTTCGAGAAAATCAGACCGGACGAATGGGTTCGTTCGAGACAGACGTGATCGTTCCCGATCTCAAATCACAGCCATTGAAAATGAGTTCGATCGTTCTTGCCAGCCAGATGCAGAACGCCAAGAAGAATTCCTCCGACAGTCCTTTAGTCCGCGATGGAGAAGAAATCATTCCCAACGTCACGCACGTCTTCTCTACCACGCAACACCTCAGGCTCTACTATGAAGTCTATGATCCAGGACGCACGAATGCGCCCCAGAACTCCCGAACCGAACCCGCCAACGCAGATATCCATCTATTAAGCAACGTCGCATTCTTCCGCGGAAAGGCGAAGGTGTTCGAAAGCTCCCTCGTTGAAATAACCGCACTCAATGCCCGCGCTCGCAAAGCCGGAGTATTCCAACTGGACTTGCCCCTCACTTCGTTGACGCCGGGATTCTACACAGCCCAACTGAACGTCATCGATGATGCGGCTGGCTCTTTCCTTTTTCCCCGATTTGCGCTGCTGATTCGATCCGAAAGTCCATCTCCAACTCACTGACTGCACCGCAAGTCGCGGCTCTTGCGTCTTTCCAAGAATCTATCCCGAACCTACGTCGATCAATCTGACATACTGGACGCCATTCGGCTGGACCGCACCGGGGCCGGCATTTTTGTCCTAATTTCGTGAGGATTTGGTAGGCATTGCCTACTGGCAACTTTGACAAACCGGCGTTCTCGTCGAGAAATTCCCGAATGTCAGGACTGCGGAAGTAACTGAGTCCGTTTCGATGAAGTAGCCTTGCGTCGAGTCGATAAGATAAAAATCGACTGCGATAGTGTTCGACACCGTCCCCGGCGTCGGGAAGAATGGGTCGGTAAGGCTACCGCTGTAACTGCCTGCTGCACTTCCCGGACTGAAAACTCCGGTCAACGGCGAACCGAGTTGCCCATTGAAATCAACGTCGCTGTCTAGCAGCCCGGCTAAAGATCCTTGTGATCCGTTAACCGTAATCTGAGCGGTGCTGTCGTTCTCGGTCACGTTGGCACTGATCCCTTGCGTGAACTCCAGGCCGTATGGGCCATTGAATGAAATGGCGGACGCTGTCTGCGGGTTTGCAAGCCCGATTCCCAACGACCCGAGCGTTGAATCAAGGCTTAGCACAACTGGAGGGTTGCCGTTCCCAGTGAGATAGAAAATGAGTTCCGGCGCCGTCTCATGTTTTGTAAAACTGATCTGTGAATCAACGCGCCCGGTGCCACTCGGATCCAGAGTATAACTTCCCGTAAGCGAGTCGCTGATGCTTTTCGGCGCTCCAAGAACCACTTCATCCACCGATCCACTGGTCAGATTTCCATTTGCATCCGCCGAAACTAATCCTGTCAGTGCAAGAGAGGTCGGAGTGCCGCTGAAATCCTGCCCTAGAATCCCCAGGACGTACGTCCCTGAGAAGCTCTGATCTGTGCTGAACGTCCCTGTAGCCGCGCCCTGTGCAATGGCAATTCCCGATGTTATGCCGCCTGTCCCCGACCCGGTATTGTCGGTCTCGATCAGCTTCATGTGCTGCGCGTCTACGATGTAGCCGGTGAACTGAAGCGTAGTTGCCGAAAATGGCGCGGTCAAAGTGAACTTCACTGCCCCAAATGAGTCCGGATTCGTGACCGATCCGGAGATTGCCGAGTTCGAATTCACGATGCCCTTCGACCCGTCAAATTCGTCTGCGACACTGCCCGCACCCGAGATCGAACCGGGCGAGTCAATTTTCAGAACGCCGCCCATCGCCATCGGCAGTGCACCATTGGAAAACAAACCGGTACCACTGACGGCAAACGCGTAGCCCGCGGTTGGCGCTGCTTTGCTGGTCTGTAACTCAAGGGAGCCCGACGAGGTCTCGTAGCTCAGTGTGGAAAGAGCCGGGTTATCCAAGTTCGCAATCAAAGCTCGGTTATTCGACAGCACCATCAGGCTGAAATTCTCAACTCCTTGCTGGCCGATGTTTGGGTCCGCAGTATCGATCGTGAGTGATCCGCGGCCATCCGGCCCGATCGAATAGGAGCCCCCGGTAATGGCGTCGCTGATTGATCGTAATGGATCGTTATGCGTCTGCTCACCCCCGCTGGCTCCTCCGTTGCCATCTAACGTGACCACCCCCGCCAATTGGTAAGGCCCGTTGCCGTCGATCCCTTTCGTGCTGAACACATACGTTCCCTTCAAGGCACTAGCGAAGCCTGTCACTGCCAATTTCGCGACAACGTTCTTGGTGTTATCAGCCGTCGCAAAAGCTTCGATCGAAAAGCTCTGCTGATCGCCTGAGATTGTGGACGGAGGGGTATACGTAATAGGGTCGCCGCTTTTGCTGTGCTGGGAACTGATAGCGCCGCAGTTAGCGTTCGCGGAACACAACAGGGCCCAATCTACCCCGAGGTTATCAGGATCGTTGCTCACCACGGCCACGAAACTGGCAGTCTCGGCCAGACTGATGGATGCCGCCGGGGCGGGCTGAAAAGCAATTGCCACTGTTTTCGAGGACGGGGCGGCCGGATTTTGCAGCGTGAGGTTGTTTGTCCCTCCGCACGCACTCAGCATCGCCAGCGCCGCAGCCGCCAGCAACGTTTCTGTTTCCCGACCGCTGAGCAGCTTCCACCTTCGGCTTATCATCGTCACTGTCCCGTGCCCCGCAAGTGAATGGTCTGGGTTTGGCCAACGGTGTAGGTGACCGTGATGGTCCCGGGATCGAATCCGACGACCTTTGGCTGGAAAGTGACGTTCATCGTGCACGTCGCGCCCGACGCGAGGCTGGGCGCGCAGTCATCAGTTTCCAGGTAGTCTCCTTTAACTAAATTGCCGGTAAAGTTCACCGTTCCTGCATTCGGATCTTTAGGATCGTTAAAGATTGTGATGGTGAGCGGCGCGCTGACCTGTCCGCGTGTCTCGATTCCAAAATCCAATCCAGCCCCCGGAGTCATCCGCAACGAACTGGGCTGGTTCGCCGTTAATTCCACCGGGAAGCGCCCGCTATCAATTTCACAGTTGTACTGGCTTGAGTTATTGCATTGCTGCGTATTCAGCTGCAGGAAGTAATCGAGTCCGGAAGTCAGTGATGTGCCTGGCTGTGGGACGAAAGTCATCTGTAGCGTGCAAGATGCTTGTGGCGCCAGGAGCGAGCCCGAACAATTGTCACCCGAGATCTGAAAGTTCGGCAATTTGCTTTTCAGGTCACTGTCACAGTTGTAATTAATCGTCGAGCCATTCTGCACGATATTGCCCGTATCAACCTGTAGCCCCGCAATCAAACCGGGAGCGGGCGGGCGCGGAAGGGTGAGCACACCGCCGGACGCAGGATTTACACACGGAGTGCTCAAGGCCGGAAGAATCTGCACCGTGGAGTTCCCCTGGTTCATGAATGAGAGAGTCTGCGGCACGCTTGATTCTCCCAGCGACTCCGCTCCGAAATCTAACTCCGGCGTCGATGGCACCAGCGCGCTCAGTCCCGTTCCAGTAATCGGAATCGCAAAGGCCGTAAGGCTGTCCGAGCTCACGGGACTGTTCACAGTCAACGCTGCTTTTAGCGGATACGGACAAGAGGCCGGCGCAACTCCCCCGAGCGAAGTCGACGGTAGCCACGGGCAGCTCTCTTGTGGCGCAAACGAGACTATGATCGAGCAGCTCTGCAGCGGCGCCAGAGAAAAGGATCCTCCCGCAGAAGTGGCACAGTTGTCCTGCTCGGTGAAATTTGGCAGTCCATTAAAATCGCTGGGGCCAAATGGACTCGTGAGACCGTTCTGGGAATTGAAGCTAATCGATAATCCGGAAAGAGGAGCGCCGGAAGCGAGGCTGTTGGTCAACGTAATCGTCTGAGCTGTTGGAGCTGAGCCGACCAGTTGTGGCAGGAACGTTACTGTTGCGGGCGAAAGCGTGATCGGCTGATTACAACTAGTGCTGTTTCCGATCGCGAGACATACATTTCCTATGTCCCCCGCCAGATTCCCTGCGGGACAGGCACTGCTGCTTACCCCGTAACCCATTGCACCCTGTAAAACGGTTCCCGCCGCAGAAGTCACTACCGCGACTGGGGATGGGTTGGAATATCCCATCGGCGCCCCTATCTGCCCGGCACTCAAGCCGTTCGTTCCTATAATCTGCAGGATGACCGAACTCCCGCTGATCTGCCCATTGAGAGATGCGGTCGCGAGACATGGATAATTCTGAAATGTAAGTGTGCCCGTCACGGTCGCATTGCTGGCACCGATGTTTTCACCTTGGGTCAAAGCACCGCTGACGATAAAATCCTGATCTTTCAATGCGGGGTTGAGCACGCTGTGGAAGCTACCCTGAACTGTCCCAGTAATGGAAGGAATGAGCAATGCAGTCCATTGCAAGCCAGCTTGCTTCGTTCCGCATCCTTTGCCGTCTGTTGACGAGTACGTACCCATCATCGTTGTGCCGTCGGCGCTCAAGCCGCCAGTGAGGGTAAATGTTTGCGTGCCGGCACTCACCGTCAGGTTGACGCTCTGGCCACTCAGAGTGCCCGTCACTGGGGCCGATCCGCTATTGCAAACCGGGGGTGCACCGCCAGGTGCAGCCGGTAGCTGCACGTTGTAGATAACGGCTCCATTCACGGTACTGTCGTTACTGTTGCCACTTCCAGTCTGCATCAGGAATCCGCCCTGAACGCCCCCCAGAAATGAGCCGTCGGATGGTGGCGACATCGTGAATTGCCAGTTACCCGCAATCTGACCGGAGGCTGACGGATTGGACGAGTGACTTCCGCCGCAACTGGAGAGCATCAGCACTGCCATCAGGACAATCAAACACGGCCCTGTCCCTGCGCGACAAAACCGTCGGTTCGCAATCTTGCACGGCAAGCTCATCGAGATGTCTAACCAGCGGAGTCTCTTTCCAGGCATCTTGTCTGCTCTCAAAAGCTCCACTTCACACCGAACTGGATTGTGCGCGGCCGGTGGGCGTCCACAGGATGCAAGAACGACGCTCCGGATACGCAATCTACGCCACTGCCTTGAAAACCTGCGGAATAAGCTGGCCCCCCGTAGCAACTGACAACGTTGTTTCCGCTGCTTCCCGGATTATCCGGGTCGTACACTCGGAACTGCGTCTGATTGAGAAGGTTGAAAAATTCTGCACGAAACTGAAAGTCGCTCGACTCCGACACCTTGAACCGCTTCAGCAGGGTCAGATCGAAATTCAGCCGCGACGGATTGTTGAGAAAGTTCCGGCCAGCATCGCCAAACGTCAGCCCGCGCGGCGCAACAAATTCCGCTGCGTTCCCCAGCATCGGCCCAAAGCTCGGATAACTGTTCGACGGAATTTTTAGGCCCCGGACTACGTCCGGATACGACGCCGCGATGCCCAATCCGCTCGACACGCCGGCATTATCAGTTAATGCAATGCCAGTGTCTCCAGCACTATTAATGACCGTGAACGGCGTGCCCGATTGGAATGACGTTACTCCCGAGATCTCCCAGCCATTGAACATCCATTCCAATAACTTCGAACAACATTTGTCAGCATCCGCTCCCGGTTTCCCGCTTTCCACATCGGCCGGCATGTCAGCAAAAAGATCACGCATGCCACGCGCGAGGTTCGGGACCTGATACAGATAGCTCAAGCTCAACAAGTGCCGTTCATCAAAATTAGAACTGGCCCAATTGGAGCGCAGATTGTACGAATCCACGAGCACCGGGTCGCTTCGGTCTGAAGAATTATCCAGGGAATGGCTGTAACTGTAAGAAAGACCCGCGGTCAGTGGACCTCGCGTCCGCCTTAATGTGAATTGCAATGCATCGTAGCGGGACAATGCCACATTCTGGAGAGAGAAGATTCTGCCTAACCCAGGATACGGCCGCCCCGGAAGGGAATTGACATTAGGAATATATGGCGATGTGCAAGCTGCCTGCAGATGGACATATGCGGGATTTTGAGGCGTCACGATGGTGCCACTCTGTAGCATGAATGGCGTCGTGCCATCTCCGGGGTGCCCGGCTCCCGCGACCGGAGACACCGTGCAGTCATCCAGAGTCAGCGGTTCGTTCGGCCCGAAGGGATTTTCGTTGGCGGGCAGCGGTAACAGCTGATTGAGTTGTCGTTCGATTGTGAGGTGCGTGCCCTTGCTCGCAACATAAGCGACATTGGCAACGAACGATCGAGGTAACTCTCGCTGCACACCAAAGCTCCACTGCTGCGCGTAAGGCCAGACCGCCTTCGTCGGAATTCCAGTCACATCGAGGGGAAAGACAGACCCGGCCGGTGGAACCGGGTTGCTGGGATTCAGCGCGCAAGAAGTGTGGCTCGGATCAAACGTGGCGCCATACCCAATATTTCCGATGCACGAATAATTCAACGGCAGTGGCTGCGTCATGCTGAGAACGACGGGAGAGCTCGCCTCCAGCGATCCCGTGTTTGCTTCATTGCCCGTTCCGTGTTCAAAAAAGATTCCGTAGCCGCCTCTCACCGAGGTCTTTCCGTCGCCAAATGGATCCCACGCGAAACCAACTCGAGGCGCGGGATTAAATAAGTGTCCCGCCATGCAACCCGACGGCACTCCATTCATGCCGCATTGCACGAGCCCGAGACTACTCACTACTCCTGCAGGCAGCTGAAATGTGGATGGATTGAAAGAGATCGGACTACTATGAGCACTCTTATCGAGGAGCACGCCACTCACCGGGTCCACTGCAAAACGGGATTGATTGAAATCGCTTGCTACCCAATTCCACGCGTTGTGGTACTTCTCGTGGTAGGTCCCGAAGAGGCTTACCCGTAATCCCAAATTCAGCGTGAGCCGACCGGTCAGTTTCCAGTCATCCTGAAAATACGGTTCAGCCAGTTGGTAGGTTTGATAGTAGCGATGCTGCGCGGAATCCTGACTGAAACTCTGTATGTAGCCGGTCGTGACTCCATTAATCACCCGCTGCATCAGGAAATCTGTGAACGCGTTGCCGGTGCTGTGCGCTAGATTATTGAATGTGAGTAGCCCCTGCAGTTCGCCCGTTGCCGCACCAATCGCATTGTTGGTCTGGTTCCGCTGTGCCAAAACAACCTGTCCGCCGAATTGCAGAGTGTGCTTACCGACCGATTTGCCCACGTCATCGCGCAACGCATAGGTCGGGTTGGTGTGAGTCCAGGGCATGTACGAGGCATCTTCCGTGAACCCTCTGCCCCCGTAAGCCGCGTTGGTCCCAAGAATTGCCACACCAGGCATCTTTCCGCCAAAACCATTTCGAAATAAATATCCCATCGCGCATTGCGGAATTCCTGTGGCCGGATCAAGGCTCAGTTGCGGATTGCACTGCGTGGGCGCAGACGCATCACTCACCAAGGGTTGATCAATCGATGGGTTCCGTTGAAACTGCGCCCCGCCGGGACCATTCTGGTCCACGAGCGTGATATCCGAGTCGACGTAACTTGCTACGAACTCGTTGATCAGCGTTGGAGAAATCGTATTCGTCAGCCGCGCCACCAGGCTTGTCCCAGGTCCCGCGAAGCGATTCTGAATCGTGGGAAAGCTTGCCGCCGACGGATTTGTAGAGTGAAGATAGCTCCACTGCGGCGCCAAAACCGTCGTATCCCAGGCGTCATGCACATACCGGAACGACGCTTTCATCTTCTGCGTCAGAGTCTGATCAATCCGAAACAGTTCTTCTCGCCAGTAAGTCGGAGGCGAAATAGCAGCCACATAACAGTGATTGGGATCCGTTGGATCCAGATTTGCCACCTGGAAGTTGCAACCGACCGGCGAATTCGGCAGAGGAATCAGGTTCGACTGCAGAATGGCTAGCGCGTTCTTGTCAACTCCAATGTTGGCCGGGGTCCCGGCGATTTGTTGCTGCTCAAGGTTGTAGATCGGAAAAAGCCCCGTCGTGCTTGTAATTCCATTGACCGATGGGCAATCCGGAAATTGTTGCCGGCTGAAGCCAAGTGATTGCGACGTACCCTGCAGGGGACAAACGTCGCTGAAGTCGAACACCTGAGACACAAGCCCGTTCGAGTTAGGCGGACTGAGATTCGTTTGAATTCCGTGAGGCGTCATGACCAAGCCGCGCTCCTTCAGCGAGGGAACGGCTTGGTTGTAATCTGTCGGACTCTTCTCCAGACGAAATTCTTCAGAAAAGAAGAAGAAGGTCTTATCTCGTTTGTTGTTGTAAACCTTGGGAATCGTGAAAGGGCCGCCGATCGTCCCCCCAAAATCCTGCCTTCGATAGAGCGGCGTGCGGCCCGGCGCGTCGAAATAGTTGCGTGCATTGAACGCCTCATTCCGAAGAAACTCGTAGGCTCCTCCGTGGAGGCGATCGGTTCCGGATTTTGTGGTCACTTGCACGGTCCCCGATGCGGTACGGCCGTACTGTGCGCCGTAATTCGAAGTGAGTACCTTTACTTCCTGGATCGCATCGA
>Ga0070741_10008657_pt1 | contig 20244 bp, 20 predicted proteins | sample Coa_R1_4_FD_66440 | JGI IMG/M metagenome (GOLD analysis project Ga0070741, IMG submission 66440) | Surface soil microbial communities from Centralia Pennsylvania, which are recovering from an underground coalmine fire - Coalmine... | ecosystem: Environmental > Terrestrial > Soil > Unclassified ...
CTCGACTTCTCGCACCGCAACGTGCACGCGCCGGTGCTGAAGGCGCCGAAGCTCCTCCTCGGCGCCGCGTGTCCGTAGCTACCTGCTGATGACGACGGGCGTCCCGGCGAGCGCCTGCGGGAACAGCCTGCGCACGTCCGCATTCGGAATGCGGATGCAGCCGTTCGAGACGGCGTGACCGATCGACCACGGCTCGTTCGTGCCGTGGATCGCGATCGGGCCGCCCTGCGTCCAGCCGGTCAGCACGGGCGAGAACGCCGAGATGCCGATCGCCCCCGGCCCGTACGGCCCACCCGCGTCGGCCGGAACGAGCCGCTGGTTGACGTAGTACCGGCCGACCGGCGTCGGCGTCGCGCTCGATCCGATCGCCGCCGGCGCGCTCAGCACGAGCCGCGTTCCGCGATAGAAGCGCAGACGACGCTGCGAGAGATCGACGGTTATCCGCGTATGGACCGGCAGCAGGCGCACCGCGCGCGCACGGACCCAGCCCTCGGCGCCGTTCGGACGCACCGGCAGCTGCACGTGAACCCAGGTTGCCGCGCAGCTGCGACCGACCCGTTCGCCGAGCGCGCCGAAGACGGTGTCGACGCCGTTCACGTTCACGAGCCCGAAGCGCCGCAGCGGAACGCCGCCAGGTGAGCGATAGGCGACGAGCGGCCGGACGGCGGCGGCCGCCCATGCGACGCTCGACGAGCCGAGCGGCGCCGCGTGCGGTACGCAGCGGCGCACCGTCTTCGTCGCGCCGGCGACGCCGTGCCGCGACGTCGCGCCGCCGCAGCCGGCGGCCACGAGGACGGCGCCGCCGAGCGTCACCACCCCGACCCAGGACATCACCCTTTCTGACAATTCCATCCGACGGACGTCGTATTACAGTGGAGAACAGTGACTGGATCTTTCCGTCTCATCCGCTTCCCACACCGCCACCGCGCCGTCACGACGCACGTCGTCGGGCAGCGCGCCGGCATCCCGTACGAGCTCGAGCGCACCGTGTGTCGCGAGTGCTCGCGCGTGCTCGCCGAGAAGCCCGTCCGGCGCGCAGCCGCGTGAGCCGCGGCTAGGCTGAGCGGCCCGTGCGCCGCGTCGCCGTCCTTTTCGTCCTCCTCTCGCTCGCGGCGAGCGCCTCCGCGGCGACGATTCGCGGCGGCCCGCACGCCAACGTCATCCTCGGCACGACCGGTGCCGACCGCGTCTTCGCAGGCGGCGGCAACGACCTCGTCCAGGTCGCGTGGGGCGGCATCGACCGGGTCGACTGCGGTGCGGGCAAGGACATCGTGAGCGCCGATCTCGCCGACGTCGTCGCGTCGAACTGCGAAGTCGTCTCTCGGCGGATCTCGCTCGACCCGTACACGAACACCGACAGCCAGCACGAGACGGGCGTCGAGCCCGGCAGCGCGTCGAACGGCGACACCGTGGTCGCCGTCTTCCAGGTCGGCCGGCGCGACGAGGGCGGCGCCGCTGCGAACATCGGCGCGGCGGTGTCCCGCAACGCGGGCCGCACGTGGACGCGAACGGTGCTTCCCGGCATCACCGTGCACGCGACTCCGCCGGGTCCGGAGATCGCCGCCTCCGACCCCGTGGTCGCCTGGGACGCCGCTCACTCGGTGTGGCTCGCGAGCGACCTGACGATCGAGACGGCGTTCTCCCACGTCGACGTCTCCCGCTCGACCGACGGCCTGCACTGGTCGCTTCCGGTCGAGGCCGCGAGCGGCCCGCTGCTCGACAAGGACTGGCTCGCGTGCGACAACGGTGCGACGAGCCCGTTCCGCGGACGCTGCTACCTCGAGTACACGGACGACCAGCAGAACACGACCGTCAGCCAGTACACGACCGACGGCGGGCTGACCTGGTCGCCGCCCGTCACAGCGGGTGCGATCCTCGTCGGCACGCAACCCGTCGTGCAGCCCGACGGCACGCTCGTCGTCGTCGCCGGCGACTACGCGAACGAGGAGGCGCTGTCGGGCTCGATGGTCGCGCTGCGCTCGACCGACGGTGGCGCGACGTTCTCGCGGTTCACCGTCGCGACCTTCCGCTCGGCCGACAACGCGCCGATGCGCGCGGTCTCGCTGCCGTCGGTGCAGGCAGACTCGAACGGCACCCTCTACGCGGTGTGGGCCGACTGCCGCTTCCAATCCGCCTGCACGCGCAACGACCTCGTGCTGTCGACCTCGACCGACGGCGAGACGTGGACGGCGCCCGTGCGCATCACGCGCGACGCGGACGACTTCATCCCGGGACTCGCGGCCGACCCTGCCCATCCCGGCGGGCTCGCGCTCGTGTACGCGCACTTCGTCGGCGCGTGCAAGACGGCGCCGTGCCTGCTCGGAATGTCGTTCACGCAGTCGACGGACGGCGGCCGCAGCTGGACCTCGCCGCAGCGGCTCGAGGCGCAGCCGTTCTCGACGAACTGGCTGCCGCGTGCAGAGGGCGGACGCATGGTCGGCGACTACTTCGCGACCGCGTACGCGGGCTCGCGCGTCGTGCCCGTGTTCGCGCTCGCGGCCCCGCCTCTGCACGGCCGCTTTCGCGAGGCGATCTTCGCGAGCTCGCTACGGGCGCTCGGGTAGCGCGTCGGCGAGCGCGCGCAGCGTCTCCCCCGCCCCTGCGTCGATCGTCACCGACGCCCGTGAGTGGAACGGCGTCGCGCCGCGGTTCACGATCGCGAGCGCGCCGCCCGCGCCGAGCGTCCCGAGCGGGAGCCCGGCCACGGGATAGACCTCGAGGGACGAGCCGACGACGAGGAGCGTCCCCGCGCCGGCGGCGAGCCGCAGAGCCTCGTCGATCGCGGGCTCGGGCAGGAGCTCGCCGAAGAGGACGACGTCCGGCTTCAGCACGCGGCCGCATTCCGGGCAGCGGGGGACGGGCAGGCGCGCGACGACGTCGTCGAAGCCCACGACCGCGCCGCAGTCGAGACAGCTCGCGGTCGAGATCGACCCGTGCACCTCGACGAGCCTCCGCGTGCCCGCGCGCGCGTGCAGGCGATCGATGTTCTGCGTGATCACCCCCTGCACCCAGCCGCGCTCCTCGAGCTCGGCGAGCGCGCGGTGACCCTCGTTCGGCTCGGCGCTCCCGAGCGCACCGAGCCGGCGTCCGTAGAAGTCCCAGACCTTCGCCGGGTCGGCGAGAAAGGCGTCGATCGTCGCGTACTCCAGCGGGTCGTAGCGCGCCCAGACACCGGTCGGCGAGCGGAAGTCGGGGATGCCGGACTCGGTGCTGATGCCGGCGCCCGTGAGCACGACGCAGGGCCGCCTCGAGACGATCAGCTCGGCGAGGCGTGCGACACTCACCATCGAACGGATGCTATGCGCGCCGGGCCCCGCGTAGACTCGCGGCCCGTGGACGGCTTTTCGTTCTCGACCGCGGTGCGCGTGCGCTTCGCCGACACGGACGCGCAGGGCATCGCCCACAACTCCAGCTACCTCGTCTGGTTCGAGGTCGCTCGCGTCGAGTACCTGCGCGCGTTCGCGGGCGGCTACCAGGCGCTGCGCGACCGGGGCGTCGAGGCGCTCGTGCTCGAGACCCATTGCCGCTACGCCGTCCCGGCGCGCTTCGACGACCTGCTGCACGTTCACGCGCGCTGCATCGAGGTGCGCGGCGCGCGCTTCGGCTTCGAGTACGCGGTCGTCCGCGACGACGGGGCGCTCGTCGCCGACGGCTCGACGGCGCATGCGTGCGTCGACGCCGCGACACTCAGGCCGACGCGGGTGCCCGGCTGGCTCGTCGACGCTATTGCGTCGGCGGAGTGGGCGTCGTCGTCGCCGCCGCCGTCGTCGTCGTCGTCGTTGTCGTCGTAGCGGGCTTGGCGTGCTTCGGCTTCTTCGGCCCGATGCGCTCGACGGTCGGCACCGCACGGTACGACGAGTACCACGTGTTGTCGTAGAGGAGCTTCCCCTGTTGGGTGTAGACCTTGCGCGTCACGCTCGTCGACATCGCCGGAACCCCTTCCTCGTCGACGACGACCTCTCCCGGCTCGAGCGACGGGTCGACCGTCTTCTGCACCGGCGCCTTGCCGTGGACGACGAGCGGCGCGGTCGTGCTGACGACCTTCCGATGCGTCGGCGTGCCGTAGAGACCGACGGTCAGCGTCGACGCGCCGACGAACGTCCGCAGGAGCAGCCAGTGGCCGGTGTCGTTCACGAACTTGAGGTCGACGTCGGGATAGTCGACGGTGGCGTCGCGGCCCTGCGGATAGTGGCTGATGTAGAGCGCGTGGTTCGTGCGCGCGGTGATCGGCAGCCCTGCCTCGAACGCGGCATTGAAGACGGTCGTCGAGACCTGGCAGACGCCGCCGCCGAGTCCGGTCGTCAGCTCGCCGTTCACGATCACGGGCGCCTCGAGGAAGCCCTTGGCGGCGTTGCGCTCACCGGTTGTCTCGTTGAAGGAAAACGTCGCTCCCGGCGCGATCAGCTTGTTGTCGACGAGGTGCGCGACGAGCTGGACGTTGTGGATCCGGTTCGGGATGCCGCCGTAGACCGTGGTGTACGACGAGACGAGCGACGTGATGTGCATCGCGCGCGCCGCGCTCGTCGAGACCTTCGGCGCCGCGTCCTCGACGGGAAGCTGCGCGACGCGGAGCACCGGATCGCGCCTCAACGCCGCGTGCAGCACGGCGTCCGCCGCGGCGACCGCGTCGAGGCGCACGCCCGGGACCGCGGGGACGACGCGAACGTGCGAGCCGTCGACCGTGAACGTCGCGTCCTTGGGCGGGCGCTGCACGCGGTTGCCGAGCGCGACGAGCCAGTCGTCCGCCGCACGGCCGCCGATCGAGAGCGACGTGCGGCCGCCGGAGGGCAGCTGCAGCAGCGTCGCAAGACGCCCGGGCGAGATGCGCCAGCGCGTCTTGCCGAGCTCGAGCCGGACGGGCGCCGAGAGCGCGATGCGCGCCTGGCGAGCGGCGAGCGCGAGCGAGGCTGCGCGCACCCGCGGCTGCTGCGTCCTGAACGGCAGCTCGATGCTCGCCGACGTGCGCTCGAGCGAGGCGAGCCCGCGCACGATCGTGCGCGCGGCGGCCGCCGTGTCGAGCACCCGCCCGGGACGCGCCGGAGTCACGACGACGTGCAGCCCGTGACGAACGATCGACGCGTTGCGCGGCGCGCGGTCGACATCCTTCGCGATCAACGACAGCTTGTACTCGAGCGCGCCGTGCAGCACCGTCGTCGGGGGCGACACGTCGGCGCCGAAGACCTGGACGTCGAGGCGCTTGAAGCCGCGGAACGGGCCGAAGCCGTCGCCCTGACGCTGCGCGTCGTCGATCGCCGTGCGCCAGTCGGGCTCGACCCCGAGCTCGATCGCACGAATCGGATAGCGCCTGCCGCCTGCGGTGAAGACGACCGGCGTGTTCTGCACGGCGGCGGACTTCCGCTCGAGCAGCGCACGAGCGTCCTTCGCCTGCATGCCTCCGACGTCGACGCCGTCAATCGTGACGCCGCCGGCGATCACGGTCGGCGACCCGGCGAAGACGAGCCCGAGGACGACGAGCGTCGCGGCCACCGAGATCACGAGAAAGGCGAGCCGCCGGCGCACGCCTCAAATGTAGCGAGGGTCTAGGCGGATTCGAGCTCGGCCCGCGTCGCGTGGATCCGGATCTCGCCGCGCCCGATCGCGGCGATCGCGGCCTTCGGGACGAAGACGCCGGGGTCGCCCACGTCCGCCGAGACCTCGAGCCCCTCGAACTCGCCGGTGCCGCGCTCGCCGACGACGCGGACGACGTTGCCGATCCGTATGCCTGCCCGGTCGAGCACCGGCCAGCCGGCGCCGATCTGCAGCCACGACGGCGCGTCCGCGAGCGGCAGGCCCTCGGCACGGTCCTGCGCGACCCTCGCCAGCTCGACGAGGCTCGGCAGCGCGAGCAGCTGGCCGAGCAGGTACGCGTGCTCGAGCGCGTCGAGCAGGCGCGAGCGCGCCTCGCCGCGATCGGCCGGCCCTGCGCCGTGCGCGCCCACGGCTCCGGCGTACTGCGCAGCCTCCTTCATCTCCGCGCAGACGCGCCGCAGGCGCCCCGCCTCCGGCTCGTTCGCCGCCGCCGCGGCCATCCCGCTCTCGGCGCGCGCGGCGAGCGTCTCGAACGCACGGCGGAGGCCCGCGAGCTCGCTCTCCCTCGTCGGCTCGTCGTGGTACCACCGCGGCAGCCGCGCCGGCAGCCTCGCCGCGATGCGCGAGCTCGCGTCGCTCTGCACGATCCGCGCCTCGCGCAGCCACTCCCCGACCTCGTCGAGGCACGCGCCCGCGTACTGCAGCGTCGAGCGCGGCACGTACCCCGCCGTCGCGGGATCCGCGTCCGTGTCCGCGTCGAGGAGGCTGTCGGCGAGCGTCTGCAACGCGAACGCGTTCCAGGCGCAGAGCCGGAAGCACCGCGTCGTGTGGTCGTCGCCCTCGGTCGCGTCGGCCTCCTCCGCGAGGCCGTAGGCGGCGGCTCCCGCCGCACGGCGACGCTCGAGGTCGGCGCTCGAGACCTCGCCGGCGAGCGACGCGCGCAGGCGACGAAAGAGCTCGCCCATCAGAAGACGAAGAGCTCGACGCCGCCCGAGACGTTCAGCTCGACGCCGGTGATGTAGCCCGCGAGCTCCGAGCACAGGAAGGCGATCGCATACGCGATCTCCTCGGGCCTCCCCGGGCGCTTGAGCGCCGTGCGCGCGACGATGCGCTCGTTCATCGCGGCGTTGCCGAAGTTGAACGCCTCGGTGCCGATCACCCCGGGCACGATCGCGTTGCACGTGATGCCGTGCCGGGCGCCCTCCATCGCGAGCGTGCGCGTCAGTCCGAGCAGGCCGGCCTTGGTCGTCGAGTAGCTCGCCTGGCCGAAGCCGCCGAGCGTGCCTGCGACGGAGGCCATGTTCACGATGCGGCCGTAGCCGCGCTCGCGCATGTGCGGCCAGACCGCCTGCGCGCAGTTGAAGGCGCCGGTGAGGTTCACGCGCAGGTCGCGCTCCCAGAGCTCCGGCGACTGATGCTGGAACTGCGCCGCGTGGTCGAGCGTGCCCGCGTTGTTCACGAGGATGTCGACGGCTCCGAGCTCCTCGACCGCGCGCGCGACGGCGGCGTCGACGGCCGCGCGATCGGTGACGTCGCAGCGCACCGCGAGCGCGCGCCGCCCCATGCCGCGGATCTCCTCGACCGTCTCCTCCGTGTGCACGAGGCCCTGCTGCCGGGCGGCGGTCGCGAGCGGCCCGTAGCGATCCGTCTCCTCGGACAGCTCGGACTCGACGAGCAGGTCGGCGACGACGACGTCGGCGCCTGCCCGCGCCAGCATCAGCGCGTCGGCGCGCCCGAGCCCGCGTGAGCCGCCCGTGACGAGCGCGACGCGCCCCGCCAGATCGATCTCGACCGCCACGGCGGGAACCTACTCCTTCGGGAGAAAGATCTCCTTCGCGATCACCAGGCGCTGGATCTGGCTCGTGCCCTCGTAGATCTGGAAGAGCTTCGCGTCGCGCATCAGCTTCTCGACGGGGTACTCCTTGATGTAGCCGTAGCCGCCGAAGACCTGGACGGCGTCGGTCGCGACCTTCATCGCCGTGTCGGCGGCGAAGCGCTTCGCGAACGACGAGTAGAGCGTCGCCTTGCGGCCGTAGCCCTGGTCGAGCATCCAGGCGGCCTGCCAGCAGAGCAGCCGCGCCGCCTCGATCTCCGTCGCCATGTCGGCGATCATGAAGTTGACGCCCTGGTGCATCGCGATCGGGACGTCGAACGTGACGCGCTCCTTCGCGTAGGCGACCGAGTGCTCGTAGGCGGCCTGCGCGACGCCGACGGCGCCGATCGCGGTGCCGGGCCGCGTGAAGTCGAGCGTCGCCATGGCGATCTTGAAGCCGTCGCCCTCCTCGCCGATCCGGTTCGCCGCAGGCACGCGCACGTCCTGCAGCGCGAACGCCGACGTGTCGGTGGCGCGCTGGCCCATCTTGTCGAGATGCTTCTCGATCGTCACGCCGGGCGTGTCCATGGGGACGATGAAGGCCGACATCCCCCTCGCACCCGCCTTCGGATCGGTCTTCGCGAAGACGACCGTCCAGGCGGCGTAGCCGGCGTTCGTGATGAACGTCTTCGATCCGTTGAGCACGTACTCGTCGCCGTCGCGCACGGCCGTCGTCTTCATCGACGCGACGTCCGAGCCCGCGCCGGGCTCCGAGAGCCCGAACGAGCAGAGGATCGGCTCCTCGAGGAGCGGCGGCAGCCACTGCTCCTTCTGCTCGTCGCTGCCGGCGAGGATCACGGGGCCGGCGCCGAGGCCGTTCGCGGAGACCGAGGTGCCGATGCCGGCGCAGCCCCAGTAGAGCTCCTCGCCGACGAGCATGCCGTCGAACGCGCCGAGCCCCGGTCCGCCGTACTCCTCGGGGACGTGGAGGTTCATCAGGCCGAGGGCGTGCGCCTGCTCGACCACGTCGGCGGGGTGCTGCATCCGCTCGTCGTAGGCGGCCTCCTTCGGCCGGATCTCGTTCGCCGCGAACTCGTGCGCGAGCTCGCGGAGCGCCTTCTGCTCGTCCGTGAGGGCAAACGAGATGCCCGTCGCCTCGATCGTCGCCATGATCTCCTCGGATCTCGTTGACTGACTAGTCAATCGGGAGTGTAGCGTCGCCGCTCGCGGCCCGCCAGGGCGTGGACGAGGCGCCGCCCTGCGCGCTCAGGCCCGCGGCGCCCGCGAGCACGAGGAAGAACGCGGCGAGCCGGACGCCGCCGCGCCAGCCGCCGGGCAGGCCTTCCCCGAAGACGACCGTGCCGGCGAGGATCGGCAGCGCATTCGTCCACAGCACGGCGGCGCCCCCCGTCGCGAGCCGGCGGCCGCGCTGGAAGGCGAGCTGGAGGCAGACGAAGGCGAGCCCATGGCAGGCGAGGACGGCGGGCACGAACCAGAGCCGCTCGCCGCCGCGCACCGCCGCCTTCGTCGCGACGTCGCCGGCCGCGTAGAGGACGCCCGCCGCCGTGCCGAGGCCGGCGCCGCGCGGGAGCAGGGCGACGAGCAGCGGAACGGCCGCGAGCGAGCACGCGATCCAGAGCCCGACCGCCGACGGGCTGCCCCGCCCTCCGTGCGCGTGGGACGAGATCGAGAGCCCGAGCAGCAGGAGGCCGGCGAGCGCCGACCCGACGCCGACGCGCTCGAGGGCGCGCAGGCGTCCGCCGCCGAGCGCGAGCACGCCGATGCCGCCGGCGGAGGCGGCCTGCACGAGCGAGAGCGGCGCGATGCGCAGCGCGACGACGTAGAGCACCCAGCCGCCGATGCCGCCGAGGAAGCCCGTGAGCCAGCGGCGGTCCCGCGCCAGCGCCCCGAGCGCGCGGACCGGCCGGCGCAGCGAGAGCGCGGGCAGCTGCGCGGCTCGGGCGTGCTGCAGCGCGTAGCCGCCGTTGATCGCGACCGCCGCGGCGACCGCGAGCACCAGCCCGAGCGCGATCACCGGAACGGCAGATACGCCTCCGCGGCGAGCGCGGCGACGCCGACCCGGGGCAGGTCGCGCCGCCGCTCGTACACGACGAAGCGGCGCTGCCACTCGGGGAAGAACTTGCGGTTGAAGCGCAGCAGGTTGTCGAGCTGGAAGCGGCCCTTCAGCCGCCGCAGCGTCGCCGCCTGCGCGCGCTGCGCAGCCGTCAACGTGCCGGCGGGCGCGAGCAGCGCCGCAAACGGGGCGAAGTTCAGCGAGACGCGGGCGAGACCGTGCGCCTGCGCCCACGCGATCGACTCGCAGATCAGCCACTCGCAGAATCCGTTCGGCACCGCGCGCTCGCGCGGCATCGTCGAGAGCGAGAGCGCGGATGCGGCCGGCGAGACCGCGTAATGGAGGAAGCCCATTGCCTCGCCGGCCGCGTCGAACCCGACGACGAAGAGCGCGTCCTCGTCGCCGAGCGAGAAGAGCGCGTCGAGCGCCATCACGAAGCCGCGCTCGGGAGCGCCGCCGCGCCACCGTCGTGCGATCTCCTCGAGCCGGGCGCGGAGCGCGTCCTCGACCTCGCTCGGGCGCAGCACGCTCGCGGTGTAGCCGGCGTGCCGGAGGCGGTGCACGGACTGGCGCACCTTGCGGATCGCGCGGCCGTCGAGCGAGAACGCCGCCGTCTCGACGACGGCCTCGTCCCCGTGGTAGAGCGCGCGGAGCCCGAGCCCGCGATAGACGTCGAGACAGCGTTCCGAGACGCCGAGCACGGCGACGCGCCACCCGCGCTCGTGCGCGAACTCGAGGAACGAGGCGAGCACGCTGCGCTGGCCCGCGGGCGACCCGATCGGGTCGCCGGCGACGATCGCGACGCCGCCCTTCACCCGGTACGCGAGGAACGCCGATCCGTCGTCGGAGAAGAAGTACGACTTGTCGGCCCGGAGCGCGAACGGTGCGATCGTGTCTGCGCCGTAGCGCGCGACGAGCGCGTGCGCGTGCTCGCGCTCGAGCGCCTCCTGCCGCAGCCGGTAGCGCCAGGGCGCGGTCCACTCGGCGAGCAGGAACGCGGCCGCGCCCCAGCCGAGGCAGAAGACGGAGAGGGGCAACCAGTCCGCGAGCGGACCGACGAGATGGTCGGCGCCCCGGAAGCTCAGTCCCGCGAGCGCACGGCCGATCACGCGAAACGCGAAGCCGATCGTGTACGGCCGGTCGGCCATCAGGCGGTTCATCCAGAGCGCCGTCAGCCCGTAGACGAGCGTCACGGCCGCCGCGGCGACCGCGTGCAGCAGCACGAGCGGACGCGAGCTCGGGTCGCCGCGTCCGCGGAAGTCGTTGCGACGGCCGAGCAACGCGACGACGACCACGCCCGTGACGACCGCTCCCTCGTCGAAGCGGCGCTCGACGTGCAGCGCGAAGAGCACCGTGAGCAGCACGACTGCGACGAGCCACGCGCGGCGGCTGCCGCGCGCGAGACCGCGGGCGCTCACCGCGAGCGCGGCCGCGAGCGGCGCGACGAGCGCCTTGGTGAGCCCGTGGACGTGAGCCGGGTCGAGTCCGGCGACGAGGGAGTGCCGGTGCTCCGGGAAGATCGAGTCGACGGCGGCGAGCAGCGCAACGCCGGTCACGAGCCAGGCGAACGTCACGCGCGACCGCGGGACGCCGCGTTGCTGCGACCGCCCGACGAGCGCGCCGACGACGCCGGCGAGCACCGCGGGCACGACGAGCGCCTGCTCGGCCGCGGCGTCGCGGAACGCCTGATGCGCGGGGATCTGACGCACGACGAGGATCGAGACGCCGTTCAGCGCGTAGAGCCAGGCGCCGACGCCCGCGCCGAGCAGGAGTCCCGCGGTGACGCGCTCCGCCCGCGCCCACCGTGCGACGAGCCCGAGCAGGAGGGCCGCCGCGCCCCAGACGGCGAGATAGAGCGCGAGCGGCACCGAGCCGTGGTGCGAGAGCTCGTCGAGCGCGAGCGCGTCGTGCACGACCGGACCTGCCTCGTTGACGTGCGGGCGCGCGAGATACAGCCAGCCGGTCGCCGCGACGAGCGTCGCGACCGACAGGACGAATGCGGCGAGTCCGCGGGCGAACGCCTTCATTGCGCGAGCCTCGCGGCCGCGGCGCGGTACGCCAGCGCGGCGTTCGCGCGCCAGAGCGCCCAGTTGTGCCCGCCGTAGACGAGCCGGTACGTGTGGGCGACGCGCAGCGCCGTCAGCTCGCGCGCGAATGCCGCGTTCTGCACGTGCAGCGGGTCGGTCGAGCCGGAGTAGAACCAGACGAACGTGTGCAGCCGGCGCAGCGTCGGCGCGACGCGCTCCGCGAGCAGGCGCGGATCGTTCGCGGGCAGCAGCTCCAGGTTGCGGCCGAAGATCGACCGCAGCTTGTCCGGGCGCTCGTAGCCCGACCAGCTCTCGACGACGGAGAACTCGCCTGGGTTGTGCAGCGCGATGTTGATCGCGCCGTAGCCGCCCTCGGAGAGGCCGCCGATCGCGCGGCTGCGCGCCTGCGCGATCGTCCGGTAATGCGCGTCGACATAGCGGACGAGGTCGCGCGAGACGAACGTCGCCCAGCCGTTGCCGCGGCCGACGCCGTTCACCCACTCCTCGTCGGTGAACGTGCCCGACGAGCCGAACGGCATCACGAGGATCAGCGGCTCGTGCCGGCGCGTCGTGAACACGTCGTCGACGACGCCCATGTCGACCGTCTCGATGAATGCGAGCGGCCGTCCGGGAAACCCGTGCAGCAGGTAGAGGACGGGATAGCGCCGGGCAGGATCCGACGCATAGCCCGCGGGCAGGTAGACGTACGCCTCCTGGGAGCGTCCGCCGAGCGCCGCGCTCGGCACCTCGATTCGCTGCAGCGAGCCCGTCGTCCGGACGAATGCCGGGTCGCGCGGCGGCGAGAAGCCGCGGTAGCTCCAGAAGTTGTCGACGTACGCGCGCGCGCCGGCGAGCCCGATCGCGACGAACGCGAGCCCGGCCGCGGCCGCGAGCGCGAGCAGCGCATGGCCACGCGCGAGGGTCACGAGCCGTATGTAGCCTGGTCGAGGTTAATCGGGCGTTGACGCCCGATTACCTGTTCGCAATGAAACGAGCCGGGGTCGTCCTGGCAGGCCTGCTGGCCGCCGCCGCGGTCGCGTCGGCCGCCCTCCCGCAGCCGGCGCGCTCACGCATCCAGGACGACGGCTTCCACTCGGCGGGCATCTCCGAGACGCTCCACTACGAGGTCTACCTGCCCGCCGACTACTGGACGAGCACGCGCCGCTATCCCGTCGTCTACTTCCTGCACGGGCTGCCGTCGGGCGCGAAGGCGTACGAGTCGCTCGGGTTCGTCGAGCGGGCTCTCGACGGCACCGGCCGGGCGGCGATCCTCGTCGTCCCGCAGGGCGCGCGCTACGACGAGAGCGATCCCGAGTACGTCGACCACGCGCCGGGCGACCGCTGGGAGACGGCGATCGGCACAGAGCTTCCGGCCGTCGTCGACGAGCGCTACCGGACGATCGGGACGCGCACCGGCCGCGCGATCGTCGGCCTCTCCGCAGGCGGCTTCGGCGCGATGCACATCGGCATCGACCACCTCGACCGGTTCGCGGCGATCGAGTCGTGGAGCGGCTACTTCCACCCCACCGACCCGACCGGGACGAAGCCGCTCGCGCTCGGGCCCGCGGACGACGTGCACGACCAGATCCGCGCGACCCGGAGAACGATCAAGCGGCTGCACACGATGCTCGCCTTCTACGTGGGCGACGGCGACGCGCGCTTCCTCGCCGAGAACCGGCAGGTGAACGCCGAGCTCGTCTCGGACGGGATCCCGCACACGTTCCGCGTCTACGCGGGCGGCCATGCGCAGTCGCTCTGGTCGGCGCACGCCGTCGCCTGGCTCTCGCTCGCGCTCGACCACCTCGACGCCGCCCGATAGCCTTCGGGTCGTGGCGACGACCGCGAAGCCCGCCGAGCTCGACCCGCTCGACTACCTCTCGATCGACGCGCTCCTCGACGACGAGGAGAAGGCGATCCGCGACACGGTGCGCGACTGGGTGCGCAAGCGCGTCCTGCCGGAGATCGGCGAGTGGTTCGAGCAGGGAATCCTGCCGCGCGAGCTGGGCCGGGAGCTCGCCGCGCTCGGGCTCTTCGGGATGCATCTCGAGGGCTACGGCCTGCCCGGCGCCAGCGCCGTCGCGTACGGGCTGACGTGCATGGAGCTCGAGGCCGGCGACGCGGGCATCCGCTCGCTCGTCTCGGTGCAGGGCTCGCTCGCGATGTTCTCGATCTACAGGTGGGGCTCGGAGGAGCAGAAGCAGCGGTGGCTGCCGGCGATGCACGAGGGGGAGGCGATCGGCTGCTTCGGCCTGACCGAGCCGGACGCGGGCTCCGATCCGGGCTCGATGCGCACGACGGCGAAGCGCGACGGCTCCGACTGGATCCTGAACGGATCGAAGATGTGGATCACGAACGGCTCGATCGCCGACGTCGCAACCGTGTGGGCGCGCACGGAGGACGGCGCGATCAACGGCTTCCTCGTCGAGAAGGGGATGCCCGGCTTCGAGGCGCCCGAGATGAAGCACAAGCTGTCGCTGCGCGCCTCGGTGACGTCGGAGCTCGTGCTGCGCGACGTGCGCGTGCCCGAGGAGAACCGCTTCCCCGAGGTGCGCTCGCTGCGCGGGCCGCTCTCGTGCCTGGACGAGGCGCGCTACGGGATCGTGTGGGGTGCGGTCGGCTCGGCGCGCGCGTGCTTCGAGGCGGCGCTCGACTACGCGAAGGAGCGCATGGTCTTCGGCAAGCCGATCGCCGGCTACCAGCTGACGCAGCAGAAGCTCGCCGAGATGGCGCTCGAGCTCAACCGCGCGCGCCTCGTCGCGCTCCACCTCGGCCGCATGAAGGACGAGGGGACACTTCGGAACGAGCACGTCAGCATGGGCAAGATGGGAAACGTGCGCGGCGCGATCGAGGTCGCGCGCACGGCGCGGACGGTGCTCGGCGCGAACGGCGTGACGCTCGAGTATCCGGTGATCCGCCACATGAACAACCTCGAGTCCGTGCTCACGTACGAGGGCACGCACGAGGTGCACACGCTCGTCGTCGGCAACGCCCTGACGGGCACGAACGCCTTCCGCTAGCCGCGGGACGTCTCGCCGTCCCAGTAGTCGACGGCGTCGCTCCTGCGGAAGACGCGGCCGCCGGCGGCGATCTTGTCGCTGTCGGGATACACGGGAAACCCTTTCAGGAGCGTCGAGAAGAAGAGGATGCGCGCCGGCTCGGTGCCGCGGTTGTAGAAGGTGTGCGCGCCCGCTTCGCCCTGCGGGAACCCGACGACGTCGCCTGCGCGCAGCTCGCGCTCGCCCTCGGGCGTGCGCAGCGTCGGCGCGCCGGAGACGACGACGATCCACTCCTCGTTGCCGACGTGGAAGTGGTAGGGCCAGAGCTGGTTGCCGGGCTCGAGCTCGTAGAGCGTCGACCCGATCAGCTCGTCGCCCGTGCGCTCCCTCGCCGACACCTCGGTGAAGGCGAAGCCCGGCGGCGTCTCCTCGTCGAGCGGCGGTATCCGGGCGCCGCGCAGGTTCACTCGGGCTCCGCCACCCAGCCGCGGAACGTCGGCCGGTCCTCGCGGCTCCAGTCGGCGATCACGCCGACGCGACCGTCGTCGGGGTAGTGGACGACCTCCGGGTCGGAGACCGTCGAGAAGATGACGACGCGCGCGGGCACCTCGCCGTCGTTTCGCACCTGGTGCGCGCCCCGCTCGCCGCGCGGGAACCACGCGATGTCCCAGGGCGCGAGCTCGCGCTCGCCGTCCGGTGTGCGCAGGGTCGGGCGACCGGTGAGCGCGATCAGGCACTCCTCCTCGCCGTGGTGCCAGTGGTAGCCCGACGACTCGCCGGGCGCGAGCTCGTAGAGCGTGCCGCCCCAGAGCGTGCCGCCGAGCAGCTCGCCGAACCGCTGCGGCTCGTCGTCGAAGAGGTTCAGAAGCCGGGCTCCTCGTTCGCCGGGAGCGGGCTGCGCGGCAGGCCGGCGCGCGCCGGGCCCTCGTTGTACTCCGAGGGCGCGACGTCGTTCGGCCCGTCGGGATAGAAGGTGCTCGCGAGCCGCTGGATCTGGCGGCGGCCCGGCCCGAGCTCGAACTGGCCGCCCCCGTACATCGCGATGCCGTGCTCCTCGCACTGCTCGATGCACTCGACGAGGCGGCGCAGCGTCCCGAACCGCGACGGCTTGATGTTGAGCCAGCGCGGCGACACCGGGAGCTTGCCGACGTCGCTCCACGAGTGGATCGGCGCGTCGAAGCTGAGGCGATCCTCTGCGCCGGCGAGCGCCTCACGGCAGCCGTCGTCGAGCCACGGGTCCTCGAGCACGGCGGTCGGGAACGTCGCCGCGACGGTCCGGTAGAGCTCGGGATCGGGCGTGAGATCGACGGCGGTGCCGCGGTAGTACGCCTTCAGGTCGAGCACGCGCACGCGGTCGGTCGCCGCGAGCCGCTGCATAGCCGCGACGTCCCAGTCGGACTCGACGTCGAGCTTGAACTCGAGCTCCGGGTCGAGCTCGCGGTACGGGCCGATGTCCGCGCGCGTCGACGCGACGAAGCGCACGGGGCGTGCCTCCCGGCCGAGCACCTGTGCGAGCGTCCGGCCGGACTGCGTCAGCGCGAGGTCGAGCGCCGCGCTCTCGAACGCCCAGCGGCGGTAGTCGTGCGAGGCCTCCATCTTCGGCTCGTGCGGCCAGAGCGTCAGCTCGTCGAGCCGGGTCGAGTAGTCGTGGAGCGTCCACGTGCCCGCGAGCATCTCGGCCGCCGGAAAGTCCTCGTGATCGGCCGCGACGTACGTCACGTCCTCCCCCTGGCCGGTCTCCTCGTTCCCCTGCAGCACGACCGTCGTCGTGACGCGTACGAACTCGGGCGAGACCGCGAGCTCGCGGCGCTGCAGCGCATAGTCGTCGATCTGCACGCGCAGGTCGGCAAGGGCATCCCAGAGCGACGGCATACTCCGATCCTATGAGGCTCGCAGCACTCGCCGCAGCCGTGCTCGTCCTCGCGCCCGCCGCCGCGGCCTCGCTCCCGCGCTACGGGACGCTCGTGCCCGGCAGCTCGCTCGGCGGAATCCGCATCGGCGAGACGGAGAGGCAGGTGCGCGCGGCGCTCGGGTCGGGCTTCGGCCTCTGCGCGAGCTGCCCGAGGACGACCTGGTACTACACCGTGAAGCCGTTCGACCAGCACGGGCTCGGCGTCGAGTTCACCCGCGGGCGCGTGTCGGCGGTCTACACGCTCGACGAGCCGACAGGCTGGAAGGGCCCCAAGGGGATCATGCTCGGCGACGTCGAGGCGACCGTGACGACGAACGCGGGGCCGCTGCTCGTCGTGACGTGCCCGTTGTATGCGGCCTGGGTCTTCGACGGCAGGCACGCGCGCACCGTCTACTACATCTTCGACGGGAACCTGTGGGGGTTCGGGCTGATGCAGCCCCACGCCGACCCGTGCCGCTGATCGCGCTCGACGACGTGCGCGCGGCCGCCGAGCGGCTGCACGGCGTCGCGAACCGCACTCCGGTCGTGACGTCGACGACGCTCGACGGCATCGCCGGCTGCGCCGCGTTCCTCAAGGCGGAGTGCTTCCAGCGCGGCGGGGCGTTCAAGTTCCGCGGCGCGTACAACGCGATCGCGTCGCTCGCTGAGCACGAGCGCGGGCGCGGTGTCCTCGCCTACTCGTCCGGGAACCACGCGCAGGCCGTGTCGATCGCAGCACGGATCCTCGGCACGACAGCGACGATCCTGATGCCCGAGGACGCGCCGCCGGCGAAGCGCGACGCCACGCGCGGCTACGGCGCCACGATCGTCGACTACGACCGCTGGACGGAGAACCGCGAGGAGATCGGCGCGCGCCTCGCGGCCGAGCGCGGCCTCCGCCTCGTCAAGCCGTACGACGATCCGCTCGTGATGGCGGGCCAGGGCACGGTCGCGCTCGAGCTGCTCGAGGAGGTACCCGAGCTCGACGTGCTCGTGACGCCGGTGGGCGGCGGCGGGCTGATCGCGGGCTGCGCGACCGCGGCGAAGACGCTCAGGCCCTCCATCCGCGTCGTCGGCGTCGAGCCCGAGGCGGGCGACGACACGGCACGCTCGCTCGCGGCCGGCGAGCGCGTGAACGTCGGCGTCCCGCGGACGATCGCGGACGGCCTCCAGGCGGCGGAGCCCGGCGAGCTGACCTTCGAGGTCAACCGCGAGCTCGTCGACGAGATCGTCACGGTGACCGACGCCGAGATCGTCGACGCGATGACGTTCCTCTTCGACCGCGCGAAGCTCGTCGTCGAGCCGAGCGGCGCCGTCGGGGTCGCCGCGCTCCTGGCGGGCCGCGTGGGCGGCGCGCGGGTCGGCGTCGTGCTCTCAGGCGGAAACGTCGGCGCGGCGCGCTTCGCCGAGCTGGTCGGCGCCCGCAACTAGCCCGGCGCAGAGCAGGTCGACGACGTGACGCTCGGCGTCGGCGACGTCGCGCTCGCCGCCGGGCAGCCGGCCGAGCACCCACCCGGAGATCAACTCGTCGATCCCGCCGTAGAAGACGACCGCCGCGGTCTCGGCATCGAGGTCGCGCCGGAACTCGCCGCTCGCCTGGCCGCGCTCGACGATGCGCCGGATCACGCCGATCGGCTTCACGAGCTCCTGCACGCGCGACTGCAGCGGCGAGCTGCGCGCGATGTCGCGGATCACGACGCAGACGACCTCCGGCTCGCTCAGCCAGCCGCGCAACAGGACGGCCGTGACCGCGCGCAACTGGTCGGCTGCCGGCTCGTCGGTCTCCTCGGCCGCGTGCAGGCGCTCGAGCACCTGGTCCCAGTGCTCGCGAAAGATCGTGTCGAGCACCTCTTCCTTCGACTCGAAGTAGTGGTAGAGGAGCCCGTGCGCGACGCCGGCCTCCTCGGCGATGTCGCCGACGCGCGACGCGTGGAAGCCCTTCCGCGCGAACACGCTGGCCGCGGCGTCGAGGATCAGACGCCGTTTCTCTTCCGCACCTGTGGCCCGCTCGCCCAAGGCCGTCGCAGGGTAGTGGTAGGTTCGGCGCGGATGCAAGCGCTCGGGGGGACGCTCGTGGTCGATCTGACGCGCTACCTGCCCGGGGCATTCGCCTCGAGCGAGCTGCGACGGCTCGGCGCACGGGTCGTCCGGGTCGAGCGGCCCGGCGGCGACCCGATGCGCGAGACCTCGCCGGACTGGCACGACGCGTTGAACGCCGGCAAGGAATCCGTCGTCTGCGACCTGCCGGCCGACGCGGCGTTCGCGCGCGCGCTCCTGGCCCGCGCCGACGTCGTCCTCGAGTCGTTCCGGCCCGGCGTCGCGGCCCGGCTCGGCGTCGGGCCCGACGACGTGCCCGCCTCGGCCGTCTACTGCTCGATCACCGGCTTCGGGCTCGGCGGCCCGCACGAGCAGCGGGCGGGCCACGACCTGAACTACGCCGGCTTCGCCGGGCTGCTCGAGCCGACCGCGCCCGCGCTGCCGCCCGTGCAGGCGGCCGACCTCGCGGGAGGCGCGCTCGCCGCGGTGACCGAGGTGCTCGCCGCCCTCATCGAACGCGGGCGCAGCGGCCGCGGCGCGCGGATCGTCGTCTCGATGACGCACGGGGCGCACCGTCTGCTGCCGCGCACTCCGGTGCTCGTCGCCGGCTTCGCGTGCTACTCGATCTACGACTGCGCGGGCGGCCGCCGCCTCACCGTCGGCGCGCTCGAGCCGCGCTTCTTCGCGAGGCTCTGCGCGCTGCTCGGACGGCCCGAGCTCGCGGAGCGCCAGTGGGACGGCGACCAGGCGGCGCTGCGCGACGAGCTCGCGGCGGTCTTTGCGAGGCGGACGCTGGCAGAGTGGCTCGACGTGTTCGAGGGCGAGGACGTGTGCGTCGGTCCGGTGGCGACGCGGGCCGAGGCCGAGGCGGCCTTCGGGCAGCCCGTGGACGCGCCGGCGCCGGCGCTCGGCGAGCACACGCAGGCATGGCGGGAGGAGCTCGGCCCGTGATCGCCGCCGCCGCCGAGCCGCACGACCTCCGGCTGCTCGTCTACGCGGGCAGCGGCATCGTCTCCGTGACGAAGGAGGGGACGCGCAGGCAGTTGATCCCGGACGCGCAGGACGCCGCCTATTCGCCCGACGGGACGCTCGTCGCGTTCAGCCGCGACGGCGACCTCTGGCTCGCGAACTCGGACGGGAGCGGCCAGCGCAACCTGACCTCGACGCCGAACGTCGTCGAGTACGGGCCGTCGTGGCTTCCGAACGGCACCGCCGTCGTCTACACCGCGAACGTCGGCGGCCGCCGGACGATCCGCGTCGTGCAGCTGCCGAAGGGCCCGTCGCAGCGGATCGCGTCGTCGAACGCCGAGGAGTACGGGGCGACGGTGTCGCGTACGGGCCGGATCGCGTTCGTCTCGACGCGCGACGGCTCGCCGGAGCTCTTCGTCTCCGAGCCGGGCGGGGCGCTCCCGGTCCCGTTCGATACGACGGCGCCGGCGCAGCCCCTCGCGGATCCGCACGACCTCGCGTGGTCGCCCGACGGCACGACGCTCGCGTACGACGCGACGCTGCAGGACGGGACGACCGCGCTCGTGCTCGACGACGGCTCGACGCAGACCGTCGTCGCCGGCGTCTCGAATCCCGTCTACGACCCGCAGGGGACGCGCATCGCGGTGTCGTCGGCAACCGGGCTCGCGTCGATCGCGACGGACGGCACCGACGTCCGCGAGCTCGGCACCGGCAAGCCGCTCGACTGGCGCATCGTCCCGGTCGGGACGCCGCTCTTCCCGAACCTCGTCCAGCGGCCGCCGAGCGAACTCGTGATCGAGCACATCGGCACGCACTGGGACCTCGGCTTCACGTCGATGGTCGACAACCGCGGGCCGGGAGCCCTCTGGATTCACGCGACGCGTCCGCCCGGGTCGAGCATCATGAAC
>Ga0070741_10008658_pt1 | contig 20244 bp, 23 predicted proteins | sample Coa_R1_4_FD_66440 | JGI IMG/M metagenome (GOLD analysis project Ga0070741, IMG submission 66440) | Surface soil microbial communities from Centralia Pennsylvania, which are recovering from an underground coalmine fire - Coalmine... | ecosystem: Environmental > Terrestrial > Soil > Unclassified ...
TGGTCGCCGTCGAGGAACTCCTGCATCTTCTCCGGCAGCTCGTGGAGGCGATCGAGGATGAACTCGATCTCGTCCTGCGGCAGCGTCCGGCGGATCTCGGCGAGCTTCAGCGCGAGGAGCGAGAGAAGCGCGACCTGCGCGGTGAACGTCTTCGACGCCGCGACGCCGACCTCCATCCCGCAGCGCGTGAACAGCGTCGCGTCGACCTCGCGCGTGATCTGCGTCCCCATGAGGTTCGTGATCCCGAGCGTCCGCGCGCCGTGCTCACGAGCGAGCTTGACCGCGTTGACCGTGTCGCGCGTCTCGCCCGACTGCGAGATCCCGATCACGAGCGTGTCCTTCGAGAGAACGGGATTGCGGTAGATCCATTCGCTCGCGATGTCGGGCTCGACCGGCACGCGCGCCCACTCCTCGATGATGTAGCGGCCGACGACGGCCGCGTGGTAGGCCGTGCCGCACGCGACGATCACGATCCGACGGAGGTTGCGGATCTCCTCCTCGGTGAGGCCGAGCGCGTCGAGGACGAGCCGGTGGCCGCGAACGCGATCGCCGATCGTCTCGGCGACCGCCTCGGGCTGCTCGAAAATCTCCTTCAGCATGAACGTCTCGTAGCCGGCCTTCTCCGCGCTCTCCTCGTCCCAGTCGATCTCCTGCGCGGCCGGCGGCTCGACCTCCGCCCCGTCGGCGAAGAAGCGGACGCTCGTCGGCGTCAGCTCGACGACCTGCCCGTCACGCGGGTGAATGACCGTTCGCGTCTCGCTCAGGAAGGCGGCGATCGAAGAGGCGAGGAAGTTCTCCCCGTCGCCGAGACCGACCACGAGCGGCGTCTGGTGGCGCACGCCGGCGAGCACATCCGGCTCGTCGTGGTGGATCGCAACGATCGAGAAGTGGCCCTCGAGCTGCGGGTAGACGCGCGCAAGCGCCTGGGCGAGGTCGCCGTCGTACTCCTGCTCGAGGAGATGGACGACGACTTCCGCGTCGGTTTCGGAGGTGAAGGTGTGGCCGGCCGCGGTGAGCTGCTCGCGCAACTCCATGTAGTTCTCGACGATGCCGTTGAGGACGATCGCGAGGCGGCCCGGCTCGCAGCCGGTGAGGGGATGCGCGTTCCGCTCGCTCACGCCGCCGTGGGTCGCCCAGCGGGTGTGACCGAGGCCGTGATGCGTGTGGGAGTCGTTCGTCTCGGCGGCGACGACGAGGTTGTCGAGGTTGCCTACCGCGCGGACGTACTCGAGCTCGCCGTCCTCTCGGAGCGCGAGCCCGGCGGAGTCGTAGCCGCGGTATTCGAGCCGGCGGAGACCGTCGAGCAGAAGGGGCTTTGCCTCGCGCGATCCGACGTATCCGATGATCCCGCACACGTTCCGCTCCTTTCCCTGCAGGGGCCGAAACTCCCCCTGAAAACGCAAAGAGCCCGGCTTCTCGACCCGGGCCGCAGCGTCGCGGGCGGGTCAGCCGAGCTCCTCTTTCAGCAGCGCGGCAAGGCTAGCACAGAGGGTTTCGGCCTCCTCCTGGCTTTCCGCCTCGGCAAGGATCCTGACGACAGGCTCCGTCCCCGACGGGCGGACGAGGACGCGTCCGTGGCCGGCGAGCTCGCCGTTGACGGCATCGACCCGCGCGCGGAGGGACTCGGGAAGCGGGCCGCGGCCGGAGCGCGGCACGTTCAGCACGGCCTGCGGGAGGTGCGGCATGACGGCTGCGGCTTCCGAGAGCCGGCGCCCCCCGAGCGCGCGGCAGAGGAGAAGCGCCGCGACGAGGCCGTCGCCGGTGACGTGCCCGTCGAGCCAGATGAGATGGCCGGACTGCTCGCCGCCGAGCAGCGCCCCCTCCCGCCGCAGCGCCTCGAGGACGTAGCGGTCGCCGACGTCGGTCGTGACGACACGAATGCCGCGCTCCTCCATCAGGCGGTGGAAGCCGAGATTCGTCATCGCGGTGACCGCGACGGTGTCGACGCCGAGCTGGAGAGCGAGGACGGCGAGGATCTGGTCGCCGTCGAGCGGCTCGCCGCGCTCGTCGACCGCGAGCAGCCGGTCGCCGTCACCGTCGAAGGCGACGCCGAGATCGAACTCGCCGCTCGCCACGGTTCGTTGCAGCGCCGAGAGGTCGGTCGCGCCGCAGCCGACGTTGATGTTCGTCCCGTCCGGAGCGTTCCCGATCGCGGTCACCGCAGCGCCGAGCTGCTCGAATGCCTGCGGCGCGAGTCCCGCGTAGGCGCCGTTCGCGCAGTCGACGGCGATGCGCATGCCGCTCAGGTCCGTACCGAAGCGCTCGAGGACGTGCGCGAGGTAGCTGTCGGAGGCGACGCCGACGCGATCGATCTCACCGCCGCCGCGCGGCGGCTCGTCGAACAGCCGCTCGATCTCCTCCTCCGCGGCGTCACTGAGCTTGCCCCCCATGCGGTCGAAGAACTTGACGCCGTTGTACTCCGGCGGGTTGTGGGAGGCGGAGATGACGACGCCGAGGTCGAGGCGGAGCAGCGCGACGGCCGGCGTCGGGAGGACGCCCGCGAGAACGGCGACGCCTCCCGCCGCGGCGACGCCGCGCGCGAACGCCTCCTCGAGCTCCTCGCCCGAGGCGCGTGTGTCGCGTCCGACGAAGACCCGACCGCCACCGCACCAGAGCGCCGACGCCTTGCCGAGCTTCTCGACGAGCTCCGGGGTCAGCGACTCCCCCACGATCCCGCGGACACCGTCGGTGCCGAAGTACTGCCGTGCCACGGCGCGGGACGATAGCGGGGACTCAGATCGTCAGGACCAGCTTCCCGCGCACGTGGCCCTTGCCGAACTCCCGAAGCGCGTGCGGAGCCTCAGCGAGGTCGTACGTCCGGTCGATGACCGGCTTCAGGTGCCCGCTCTCGAGGAAGCCGGCGAGAGCCTGGAGGTCCGCGACCTCGAGCTTCGCGACGAAGAACGCCACCGGCTGCTTGCTGCGGAGCGATGCGAGACGCACCGCGGCGATGTGGCGCAGCTGGCCGCGGCTGGCGTGCGCGCCGACGACCACGAGCCGGCCGTTCGGCGTGAGCGCGCGCCTGAGCGCCCGCCACGAGTGGCCGCCGGCGACGTCGAGGATCAGGTCATAGCGCTCGCCCGCGCGCGTGAAGTCCTCCCGCGTGTAGTCGAGCACGCGGTCGGCACCGAGCGTCCGAGCCTGCTCGACGTTGCGTGTGCTCACGACGGCGGTGACGGTCGCACCGAGCGCCTTCGCGATCTGGATCGCGAGCGTTCCGACGCCTCCGGACGCGCCGTTGACGAGGACGCGCTCGCCCGCTCGGAGCTTCCCGTGGTCACGCAGCCCCTGCAACGCGGTCAGCCCCGCGATCGGCACCGCCGCAGCCTCCTCGAAGCTCACGTTCGGAGGCTTCCGGACGAGGCTCTTCGCGCTCACGTACTCGGCGAACGCTCCATCGCGAGCCCCGAAGACCTCATCGCCCGGCGCGAGGCCGGCGACGTCCGTGCCCACCACCTCGACGACGCCGGCGAAGTCGATGCCGAAGAGCGGGCTCTTCGGCCGGAGCGTGCCGCGGCGCATGAGCGGGCGCGCCAGCCGCGGCCAGCCGCGGAGGTGGTGCCAGTCGGCCTTGTTGATCGAGCTCGCCCTGACGTGGACGACGACCCGGTCGTCCTCGAGCGCGGGCTGCTCGACCTGCTCGAGATGTGCCGCCCCGGGTCCTCCATAGCGATGCCGCACGAGTGCCTTCATGCTGTCGACTCCTTCCGTACGCCGTAAGTTTACGGTGTAAGATAGACATACAGCGTAAGCTATGTCAATGGCCGCACGGAAGCCCCTCAGCCGCGAGCGGATTCTCGATACCGCGCTCGCGTACGTCGACGAGCACGGCGTCGAGGCGCTCTCGATGCGCAAGCTCGGGCAGTCGCTCGGCTACGAGGCGATGTCGCTCTACAACCACGTGGCGAACAAGGACGACCTCGTCGACGGCCTCCTCGATCGGGTCCTCGCGGAGATGAGTCCTCCCGCGCCCGACGGCGGGCTCCCGGCGATCCGCGCGAGCGCCATCGCGGCGCACGAGGCGCTCCAGCGCCATCCCTGGGCGGCGCCCTTGCTGATGAGGGGAGTGCGTCCCGGACGGATGGCCTACATGGAAGGCCTGCTCGCGTGCCTCCGCGGCTCAGGGCTTTCGGCCGAGACGACGTATCACGCGTACCACATCGTCGATGCCCACATCTTTGGCTTCTCGCTGTGGGAGGCGGGCCACTCCGGATCGCCGCCCTCCCACATCGACGACATGCGGGGTTGGTTCGAGCAGATGGTCCCCGTCGACCGCTTCCCCTATCTCCACGAGCACGGGTTGCAGCACCTGAACGACGGGCCCTACCTGCCGGTGAGTGCGTTCGAGTTCGCCCTCGACCTGTTGCTCGAGAGCCTCGGGAAGTTACGGGAGACGGGCTAGCGCTTCGAGAACTGCGGCGCCTTGCGCGCCTTGTGCAGGCCGGCCTTCTTGCGCTCGACCTGGCGTGCGTCGCGCGTGAGGAAGCCTTCGCGCTTGAGCGGCACGCGCAGCTCCGGGTTCGCCTCGACGAGCGCGCGGGCGATGCCGTGGCGAACGGCTCCCGCCTGTCCGGTCAGGCCGCCGCCGTGCACCCGAACGCGGAGGTCGTACTGACCTTCGACACCGGCGACCTTGAGCGGGGAGACGGCGATCGTCTGCCAGACCGACCGCGGGAAGTACTCCTCGAGCGTCCGGCCGTTCACCCAGGTCGACCCGTCGCCGGGGCGGAGGATGACGCGCGCGACCGAGGTCTTGCGCTTGCCGGTGCCGCGGTACTGGGCGACGGCGCTCACGAATCGAGCTCCAGTGGCTTCGGGTTCTGCGGGCCGTGCGGATGTTCGGGGCCGGCGTAGATCTTGAGCTTCGTGATCTGCTGCCGCGCGAGCCGGTTCTTCGGGAGCATTCCCTTGACGGCGACGCGGAGGACTTCGGTCGGACGCCGCTCGAGCTGGTCGCGCAACGTCCGGCTCCGGAGTCCCCCCGGGTACCCGGAGTGCCGGTAGTAGCGCTTCTGGTCGAGTTTGTTGCCGGTCACGTGGATCTTCTCCGCGTTGACGACGACGACGAAGTCGCCCGTGTCGACGTGCGGCGTGAACTGCGGCTTGCGCTTGCCGCGGAGCGTGTCGGCGATCTGCGTGGCGAGACGGCCCAGGGTCTTCCCCTCGGCGTCGACGAGATACCACTCGCGCGTGATCTCTCCCGGCTTGGCGCTGTAGGTCTTCATGAAAAGCGGCGGACAGGTGCCCGCCGGCGGCGGATTGTAGCGAAAGCCTGCTCCAATCCTTGCTCGAACGCCGCCGCCCCGCCGTGCGACGGATGGCGGACGTACGGCGCGTCGGTCGCGGCTGCGGCGACGCGCCCGACCGCGATCACGGCACGCCCCCGGAGGACCTCGTCGAGGAACGGAACGGCCGCTTCGACCTCCGCGCGCCGCGGCGGACGATTGGAGCTCGCGGTGCCCGGATGCGTCGGCACGACGTTCCAGAGGAGGACGTCCTCCTCCACACCGAGCCGCGCGAGGACGCGGTGGACGATCGTCGCGCTCGCCTCCGCCGGGCCGGCTCCCGTGAGCTGGCGCTCGGACGTAAACGCGACGCCGCTCACGCGCGCACCGCGATATCCCGCCGCCTCACCGACGAGAACGACCGGGACGTCGGCACGAGAGTCGAGATAGGCCGAAAGACGCGCCTGGAGGAGCGGCGAATCGGCGTACTGGTTGAACGTCCGGCCTATCCGCGCTTCGGACAGCCGCGTGACGAAGTCGACAGACATCTCCCCCATTCTCGTATCGGGATGACGTGCACGATGCAGCCATGTTCGGTCGCTTTGTCCCATGGCGTCGCCAGCCCACGCCACTTGGCGACGCCACGCCACGCCAACTCGCGGAGTACAACACTCGGGATGCGCGCGACCTGTTCTCCCACCTCTTGCGGCGCGTCCGGCAGGGAGAGGAGATCGTCGTCGCGCATGCGGGTCGCCCGGTGGCGAAGCTCGTGCCGTACAGCGGCGAGGCGACCCGCGCGGGACTCGTGCGCACGCAGTTGATCGTCGAGGATGTCGTCGTGCTCGGCGGCGATCGCCGGATCTGGAGCGCTATTCCGGCACAGCGCCCACGGCGGAGTCCCAGCGGTTCCACCTGACGACCTCGTCCTGCTTGCGGCGGCGTTGCGAGAAGGCGCTCGTCGCCTTCTCCCAGTCGGGATCCTCGGCCGGGTGGCCGACGGTCACGCCGGTGACGATCGTCAAGTCGTCCGGCAACCGGAACAGCTCGTGCCAGCGCGAATCCTCCTCCACCGGCACGCCGTAGACGCCCGCGCCGAGCCCCTCCTCGAGCGCGGCGAGCATGATCAGCATCAGCGCGGCGCCGGCGTCGACGTGCCAGAACGGCACCGGCCAGATCACCTCGACGCCGCCGGTGGCGGCGAGCTTGTCGGCCTGGTTGTAGCGGTCGTGGTAGTCCTGCTCGCGGGTCATGACGAGGATGTGCGCGGCCGCCCTGCCGAACCAGTTCCTGGAACGCTCCTCCTCCTGCCAGCCGGCGAGCGTCTCGATCGCCTCGCGATCGTCGACGACGAGGAGGCGGAGCCCCTGGCTGTAGCCCGCGTTCGGGCCGCGTCGTGCGGCGCGCGCGATCCGCTCCAGCGTCTCGCGCGGCACCGGCTTGCCGGTGTAGCTGCGCACGGCGCGCCGCCGCTTCAGCAGCTCGTAGAACGACTCCCTCTCTGACATCACGGCATTATCCGCACAGTGAGAGCGGTCGAGCTCGCCTTCGCTGTCGGCTGGGGCGCCTTCTGGCTGTACTGGCTCGGCGCGGCGCTCTCGATGAAACGCGGGCGGATCAGCTGGTCGCGCGAGATCCGTATCCGCATCGTGATCGTGGCCGCCGCGGTGACCGCCGCGCGACTCGGCGCGTTCCGCGGGCACGGAATCGACTCGGACGCGACGCGAGCCGGCATCGGGCTGGCGTTGTTCGGAGCGACTCTGCTCTTCGCGATCTGGGCGCGCCTCCACATCGGCCGCAACTGGGGAGCGCCGATGACGGAGAAGAACGAGCCGGAGCTCGTGACGAGCGGCCCCTACCGCTTCGTCCGCCATCCCATCTACTCGGGGATCCTCGCCGCCGGCGTCGGGACGGCGGTCGCACTGAGCTGGTGGTGGCTCGTCGCCGTCGGTCTCGCGGCCGTCTACTTCCTCTATGCCGCGGTCGTCGAAGAGCGCTTCCTGACGCGGCAGTTCCCGGAGGCCTATCCGGCGTACGCCCGCTCGACGAAGATGCTCGTCCCGTTCGTGCTCTGACGCGGCGCGATGGAGGACGCTATTCCCACTCGATCGTCGCGGGAGGCTTCGAGGTCACGTCGAGCACGACGCGGTTCACGCCGGGGATCTCGTTGACGATCCGCGCCGAGATCGTCTCGACGAGGTCGTACGGGAGCCGCGCCCAGTCCGCGGTCATCGCGTCGTCGCTCGTCACGGCGCGGATCACGACCGGGTAGCCGTACGTGCGCTCGTCGCCCTGCACGCCGACCGAGCGGATCGCCGGCAGCACCGCGAACGACTGCCACAGCTCGCCGTACATCCCGGCGCGCCGAACCTCCTCCTGGAGGATCGCGTCGGCGGCGCGCAGGATCTCGAGCCGCTCGTGGGTGACCGCGCCGATGATCCGGATCGCGAGGCCCGGACCCGGGAACGGCTGCCGCCAGACCATCCGCTCGGGCATCCCGAGCTCCTCGCCGACCCGCCGCACCTCGTCCTTGAAGAGCAGCCGCAGCGGCTCGACGAGCTTCATCTTCATGTCGTCCGGCAGGCCGCCGACGTTGTGGTGCGACTTGATCGTCGCGGCCACGCCCTCGGTGCCGCCCGACTCGATCACGTCGGAGTAGAGCGTCCCCTGGACGAGCCAGCGGACGTCGCCGAGCTTGCGCGCCTCCTCCTCGAAGACGCGGATGAACTCGCGACCGATGATCTTCCGCTTCTCCTCCGGCTCCTCGACCCCGTCGAGCAACTCGAGGAACCGCTCCTGCGCCTGGACGTGGACGAGCGGGACGTGGAAGTGGTCGCCGAACGTCTCGACGACCTGCTCCGCCTCGTCCTGCCGCAGCAGCCCGTGGTCGACGAACACGCACGTCAGCTGCTCGCCGATCGCCTTGTGGACGAGGAGCGCCGCGACCGCGGAGTCGACGCCGCCCGAGAGCGCGCAGAGCACGCGCTCGCTGCCGACCTGGGCACGAATCCGGGCGACCTGCTCCTCGATCACCGCTGCCGGCGTCCACGCGGGCGGCGCGTCGGCGGCGCGGTAGAGGAAGTTCTTGAGCACGTCCATCCCGTGCGGCGTGTGCACGACCTCCGGGTGGAACTGGACGCCGTACCAGCCGCGCTCCGTCGACTCGAACGCGGCGACCGGCGTGGCGGGAGACGACGCGACGACGCTCGCTCCCTCCGGCGCGGCGACGACGGTGTCGCGGTGCGACATCCAGACGGTCTGCTCCGGCGGTGTGTCGGCGAGCAGCCGCGACTCCTCGGCACGCATCGCCGTCCGGCCGAACTCGGACACGCCCGTACGGTCGACGCGGCCGCCGAGCTCGAGCGCCATCAGCTGGGCGCCGTAACAGATCCCGAGCGTCGGGATCCCGAGCTCGAACAGCGCAGGATCGATCCGCGGCGCGTCGTCGGAGTAGACGGACGCCGGCCCGCCGCTGAGGACGAGCGCGTACGGGTTGCGCGCGCGCACCGCCTCGGGCGTGATCGTGTGCCCGACGAGCTCGGAGTAGACGCGGCACTCGCGCACGCGCCGCGCGATGAGCTGCGAGTACTGCCCTCCGAGATCGACGACGAGCACCGGCCGGTCCTCGTGGCCGGGAAACTCGATGACCCGAGCCTCCTCAGCGCCGATAGTTCGGCGCCTCCTTCGTGATCGTCACGTCGTGCGGGTGCGACTCGCGCAACCCGGCCGCCGTGATCCGGACGAAGTGCGCCTGCTTCATCTCCTCGATCGTCGCCGCGCCGCAGTAGCCCATCGCCTGCCGCAGGCCGCCGACGAGCTGATGGACTACATGCTGCAGCGGGCCCTTGTACGCGGTGCGCCCCTCGATCCCCTCGGGGATGAGCTTCTCGACGTCCTCGACGTCACCCTGGAAGTAGCGGTCCTTCGAGAAGCCGCGCGCCTTCATCGCGCCGAGCGAGCCCATGCCGCGGTACTCCTTGAAGCGTTCTCCCTGGACGAGGATCACGTCGCCCGGCGACTCCTCGACACCCGCAAGGAGCGAGCCGACCATGACCGAGTCCGCGCCCGCGCCGATCGCCTTCGCGATGTCGCCGGAGGAGGTGAGGCCGCCGTCGGCGATGACCGTGACGCCCTCCTCCGCCGCGACGCTCGCCGCCGCGTGGATCGCGCTGATCTGCGGGACGCCGACGCCGGCGACGATGCGCGTCGTGCAGATGGAGCCCGGCCCGACGCCGACCTTGATCCCGTCGGCGCCGGCCTCGATCAGCGCGCGCGCCGCGTCGGCCGTCGCGATGTTCCCCGCGACGACCTCGACGTCGACCGCGTCCTTGACCCGGCGCACCATCTCGAGCACGCCGCGCGAATGACCGTGTGCGGTGTCGACGACGAGGACGTCGGCCCCGGCGGCCGCGAGCGCCTGCGCGCGCTCGAGCGCGTCGGGCCCGACGCCGACTGCGGCGCCCACCTGCAGCCGTCCCTGCTCGTCCTTCGTCGCCTGTGGGAACTCGATCTTCTTCTGGATGTCCTTGACCGTGATCAGACCGCGCAGCCGCCCGTCGGCGTCGACGACCGGCAGCTTCTCGATCTTGTTGCGGTGGAGGATCTCCTCCGCCTCGGCGAGCGTCGTCCCGACGGGCGCGGTGACGAGGTTGCGGGAAGTCATGAGCGCGGAGACGAGCTGGTCGACGTCGTTCTCGAAGCGAAGGTCGCGGTTCGTGAGGATCCCGACGAGGACGCCCGCGTCGTCCGTGATCGGGACGCCGGAGACCTTGTAGCGGGCCATGAGCTCGAGCGCCGCGCGGACGGGCGCGTCGGGCGGCAGCGTGACGGGCTCGACGATCATCCCCGACTCCGAGCGCTTGACCTTGTCGATCTCCGCGACCTGCGCCTCGATCGAGAGGTTGCGGTGGACGATCCCGATGCCGCCCTCGCGCGCGAGCGCGATCGCAAGGCGCGCCTCGGTGACGGTGTCCATCGCCGCCGAGACGAGCGGAATCGCGAGCTCGATCGAGCGCGTCAGCCGCGCGCGCGTCGAGACGTCGTTCGGCAGGACATGGGACTCCGCGGGCACGAGGAGCACGTCGTCGAACGTGAGACCCTCCTGCCCGAACTTGCGGTCGAGCTCCAGCAACCGCTGCACGTCATCGGCGCTCAGCTCGGCTGTTGCGGGGTCTCTCAAGGGACAGCCAGGGTACCAGCATGGGCAGACAAAACCCTGACAAGGCCCTTACAGAGCGCGGCTAACGTGCCAGCGGTGCGCATCCTGCTCGCAACCGTGGGGCTGCTCGCCGTTGCCGGCGTCGCTGCGGCTGCGACCGGCCAGCCGCAGACGCTGAGCCACAGCACCGCCCCCGTCGACGCGGTCACCCAGGACGGCGGCCTCGTAGCGTGGCTCGCCGGGAACGGCAGCAAGTGCAACGTCGTCCATGTCCTCGAGCCGGACGGGACGGAGGTCCTGCCGCAGCCGACGACCGCGAGCATGACCTGCCACTGGGATCTGTCGGTCGGCCAGCCGCAGGTCGCGCTCGCCGCCGGCGCGTCGTCCGCCCTCTGGACGCTGCACGAGAACGGCTCGATTCCGTACGACTACGTGATGGAGGCGCAGTTCGGCGGTCGCGAGGTACAGATCGACCGGCTCGCCCACGAGAGCGACGGCACCGGCTGGTGGCTCGGCGACATCGTCGGCGGCGGCGCGACGCTCGCCTACTCGAAGGTCGAGGTCGAGTACGTCGATCCGCTCGGTTGCGCCTCGGGAGGCTCCTGCAAGAAGACGATCGCGGGAGGCGGGATCGAGGTCGTCTCCAACGGCCAGGCGACGCCGCTGCTCGACGGCGTCCCGGCGCTCGACCTCTCTCTGGCCGCCGGCCGGATCGCCTTCGTCCAGGCGACGCGGGTGGACAAGACCGGCGCTCCTGCGCCGAGCCGGAACGCGGCGATCGAGGTCGCCAACGCCCAGCAGGGAACGCTCGTCAGCCAGGCCCAGCCCGACGGCGTCCCACTCGCGATCGCGCTCGCGCCGCGCATCCTCGCCGTGCTCAGCCGCAACAGCAGCTCCGATCGGATCTCCTGGTACGACGCCGACGACGGCCTGGAGATCGGCAGCGTCGCCGTCCCGCGCATCACCTCCCCGCAGCTCGCCGCGAGCGACCGCGCCGTCGTCTTCCGCGTCGGCCGCACGATTCGCCGCGTCGCGCTCGCGACGAGCCGCATCCGGATCCTCGCCCGCGAAGCCCCCACCTCCGTCGGCCTCTCCCTCTCGCGCGGCCGCATCGTCTGGGCCGAGAACACCGGCGGCGCCGCGCGGATCCAAGCGCTCTCCCTGAGGTAGCTCGCGAGTCCTGCGGACTCGCTCGCTCTTGACGGAACTCCGCGCGGACGAGAGCGCGGTCTCGTCCGCGCTCCGTGCTGTTCTTGCTGGAGATGCTCTGGACGGAAGGGTGGTCTTGTGCGCTCGCGCGCGGCGGAGGCCGGCGCGAGCGCGGTCCGGCCTACGGCTAAGCCCAGCTGCGCTTGGTCTTAGCCTCCGGCCCTTCGTCTGAGCGCACTTCAACCGTTCGAACCGTCTAGCCGGTCTCGCGACGGCAGGACCACCTCGAACCCAGGATCCCGACGACAAGCCCTACAGCACGGAGCACGCCGGAGACCACGCTCTCCGGCGTGCGGAGTTCCCCATAACGCCCGCGTCACGTAGTGACGTGGGCGAGCTCCTCGATCTCGACGCCGGCGGCGAGTCTTTGGGCTTCGCGGGGGTCGAAGCGTCCCGCGCCGAGCTCGACGACCGAGGCGGCGGCGCAGCCGATCGCAGTCCGGAGCGCGTCGCCGGCCGAGGCGCCGTTGAAGCGTTCCGAGAGGTAGCCGGCCAGGAGAACGTCACCCGCGCCGACCGGCGCGATCGGCTCGACGCGCGGGATCGAGGCGCGGAAGCGACGGACCTGCCGCTCCTCGCGGACGAGCGCGAAGCACGACGTCTCCTGCGTGATGAGGACGTTGTGGGCGCCGAGGTCGGCGATCGTCTCGAGGGCCATGACGAAGTCCTCCTCGTCGTTGAACTCCTGGCCGACGAGGCTCTCCGCCTCCTGCTGGTTCGGCGAGACGAGGAACGGCTCCGCCTCGACGCCGAGCCGGAGCGCCTCGCCCTCGCAGTCGAGGACGCAGTGGATGCCGCGCCGCGTCAGGTCGCGGATCGCGTCGGCGTAGAACTCGTTCTCGACGTCGCGCGGCAGCGAGCCGGAGAAGACGATGTAGCTCGCGACGCGTGAGAGGTAGTGGAGCTTGTCCGTGAGCATCTCGAGCTCCTCGGCCCTGACGGCCGGGCCCCACTCGTACACCTCGGTGAGCGAGCCGGCGGTCGGGTCGACGACGGCGATCGAGGTGCGCGACTCGTCCGAGATCCGGACGAAGTCATTGAGGATCCCGTCGAGCGCGAGGTCCTCGACGATCCGGTCGCCGGTGCGACCGCCTGCGAGGCCGGTGGCGATGACGGGCGTCTCGAGGCGCTTGAGCGCCCGCGCGACGTTGATCCCCTTGCCGCCGGCGCCGGTGAGGCTGTGACTCGCCCGGTGCCGGTGCCCGAACTGGAAGTTCGGAACGGTCAGCGTCCGGTCGACTGCCGCGTTGAGGGTGACGGTGACGATCAACCCGGCGGCAGGTTACTTCACGCGGATCGTCTGCCCGACCTGGAGCGCCGTCGGGTCGATCCCCGGGTTGAGCTGCTCGAGCCGGGCGACGGTCGTCCCGTTCTTCTGGGCGATCGAGGCGAACGTGTCGCCCGACTGGACGGTGTACGTGCGGACGCTGCGGTGGTGGACGTGCTTCTTCCGGTGGCTCCGCGTCGTCGTCCGGGTCGTCGTCGTGGCGGGCGGAGCCGTGTGTCGGCCACCCTGGTGGAGCGCCGAGCGGACGAGGAGCACGGCGATCGTCACCGCCGCGAGGAACGCGACCGGCGCCGCGAAGCGCTTCACCGGGCGGCGAGGACGACCGCGCGCAGCTGCTCGGCGAGCTCGGCCGCCGCCCGGGCCGGCGAGTCGGCGTAGATCACGGACCGCGAGGCCGAGGGGAGCGCGCTCGCCGGCCCGGCGGCGAACGCGGGTGCGAGATCCTCCGGCCGGCCGCCCTGCGCCCCGACACCCGGGAGCAGCAGCACGGCGCGCGGCATGAGAGCGCGCGCCTCCGCGAGCACGTCGGGATGCGTCGCACCGACGACGGCGCCGACGGACGAGAGCCCGCTCGCGCCGACGCGATCCGCTCCCCAGGCATCGACGCGCTCGGCGACGTGCTGCCAGAACGGCCGCCCGTCGGCGAGCGGCAGATCCTGCAGGTCGGCGCTGCCAGGATTCGAGGTCTTGACGATCGGCAGCACGCCGAGTCCGTCGCGCGCGAAGAACGGCTCGAGCGAGTCCTCGCCGAGGTACGGGTTGACGGTGACCGCGTCGGCGAGCGGCGCGAGCGCCTCCGCATAGGCGCGCATGGTGGACGGGACGTCGCCGCGCTTCGCGTCGACGAGGACGAGCAGTCCCGCCTCGCGCGCGTAGCCGCAGACGTCCGTGAGCGCAGCCCAGCCGTCGCGTCCCTGCGCCTCGAAGAACGCCGTCTGCGGCTTGACGACGACCGCGACGTCCGCGACCGCGTCGACGATGCCGCTGCAGAACTCGACGAGACCGACGCCGGCCGGCATCAGCTCCGGATCGGGATCGATCCCGACGCAGAGCGGCACGCCCTTGCGCTCCACCGCCTCGGCGAGCCGGTCCGCGAAGTGACTCACGCCTCCCAGGATACGAGACGCCCCGGAACAAGGAGAGGCCGCCCGAAGGCGGCCTCTCGATCCTCGGAGGAGACTTAGTCGAGCGCTAGTACGACGAGCCGCCGCCCTTCACGGCCGCCTTGAGCGTGCTGCCGGCCGAGAACTTCGGCACGGTCGCCGCCGGGATCTGGACCTTCTGGCTCGGATTGCGCGGATTGACCCCCATGCGCGCGGCGCGGTGCGCGGTCGAGAACTTGCCGAAACCCGTGAACGTCACGTCGCCGCCGCCCTTCAGCGTGTCGGTGATGGTTTCGAGGAACGCGTCGACGGCCTTGCCGGCGTCGCGGTTCGAGAGGCCGGCGCGCCGGCCAATCTCGGAAACGAACTCCTGCTTCGTCACTCTCTCCTCCAGTCGTTGATCGCTTGCAGGCCGAACCGACCCTACCAAGTCCGCGTTTGCGGCTCAACCATGCGGCTTTGCGGGGGTTTTCTCGCCCCCTAGGAGTGATCCTGCCCTAAAGAGCGGACGGAGCCGCACCGCTTGGCGCGCGAGAGCGTCGCTTCCGCCCTCCTCCCGGTCGACCACGCAGACCGCTGTATGGACGACGAGACCGGCCTCGCGGACGGCGGCGACGGCCTCGAGAAGCGCGCCGCCGGCGGTCACGACGTCCTCGACGAGGCAGATCGTCTCCCCCTCCTCGAACACGCCCTCGATGCGATTCGCCGTGCCGTACTTCTTCGCGGCGGCGCGAACGATCACGAACGGGAGCCCGCCCGCGAGCGAGGCCGCGGCGGCGAGCGGCACAGCCCCGAGCACGGGAGCGGCCATGCGGACGGCGTCCGGTGCGTGCTCGCGCACCGCTGCCGCGAGGTGCTCGCCGAGCGGCGCGAGCAGGTCGGGACGCGTCTCGAAGCGAAACTTGTCGAGGTAGTAGCGCGAGCGCTTGCCGGAGCGCAGGAGGAAGTCTCCCTCGAGGTAGGCGGCGTCGACGAGCGCCTGTCCGAGCTCTTCCCGCTTCACTCGATCGGCCAGTCGGTCGGGGTCTTGTGGACGGCCGCGAGCACCTGGCGGGCGAGCGGCAGCAGCCGCTCGGCCCCGGACGAGCCGGACACGAACGTCACGAACGAGCCGTCGTCGAAGTAGATGTCGACGCGCTCGCGGCGCCAGCCGCGCCAGAGCCGGTAGCCGAGCCCGGCGGCGAGGGCGCTGCCGGCGAGGCCGGAGAGGGCGAACGACCTACGCGCCATCGTCCGCCTTCCGTCTCCGTCCCCAGCGCCGGCGCTGCGGGGCCGGGGCCGGCGCCGCAGGCTCGGGGGCCGGCTCCGGCTCCGGTCGGCTCGGCCCGAGGGACGCGAGGCAGCGCTTCAGGTCGTAGAAGACGAGGCCGGGAGCCTGCCGCGGAGCAGTCACCGCGACGATCGTCCGCTCGCCGCGAGTTCCGACGACGAACACGTCGCCGTCCCGGAGCGAGGCGTGGAGCTGCGTGACCGAGCCGGCGCGGTCGCCGGACTCCGCCGCGCCCTCGAGCAGCGCCGTCCCGGCTCGCGCGACGGCGGTCGCCCACCAGTCGCTGACGCCGACGGCGCCGAGCGGTTCCTCGTTTCCCTCGAACACGGCCGCCGCCTCGATCTGAGGCGAGATCTCGACCAGATCCGCGAGGGCGCGCGCCGCGTCCATCGCGGCGACGGTATCAGGGAAGGCCTGGCGGGATGGAGCTCGTCGACAGGGGCGCGCCAGCGTGTTCCTGCAACACAGCCTCTATCCCGCCTGGCCTTCCCACGTGCAGACTCTGCACCGGTGCGCATCCGCAGACGCCAGCTCATCCGCAAGTTCTTCGCCGACCGCGGCACCCACCTCGCGGCGATGGTGGCGTACTTCGCGCTGCTCTCGTTCGTGCCGCTCATCTTCATCGCGCTGTCGCTGTTCGGGCTCGCGCACCGCGCCGACGCGGGCAACTTCTTCGTCCACGAGCTGAAGCGCGCCTTCCCCGGCACGTCGCTCGGCAGCATCATCACCCTCGTCCGCCGCGTCCAGGACAACGCCGCGGCGCTCGGGATCATCGGCGGCGTCGGTCTCCTCTGGTCGTCGCTCTCGCTCTTCAGCGCGCTCGAGTCGGCGCTCAACATCGTCTACGGACTGCCCAACCGCCGCTTCTTCCACGGCAAGGGGATCGCCGCGGCGCTGATGGCGAGCGTTCTCGTCACCCTCTTCGCGAGCCTGGCGATCGGCGCTCTCGGCGTCGACTGGCTGAAGCACTACGTCGGCATGGGAAGCAACCCGGTGCTGGCCTACCTCCTCTCGGTCGTGGCGTCGCTCGCGGGCGTCTTCGTGTTCCTGCTCGCGGTCTACCACTGGCTGCCGAACACGGAGGTGCGGCTGCTCGAGGCTCTGCCTGGAGCCGTGCTGGGCGCGCTGCTGCTCGAGGTGTCGTTCCAGGCGCTGCCGCTCTTCGTCCGCTTCGCCGACGTCAACGTGACGCTGCGGACGCTCGGCGGGCCGGCGATCCTCCTCCTCTGGCTCTATGTGATGGCGAACGTGATCGTCTTCGGTGGCGAGCTCAACTGGTGGTGGCGCGAGCGTCGGCGAGAGCCTGCAGAAGCGACCGGGCCGCTCGCGCCCGGTGGGAGTTGACCGCCTTCCAGGCGTTGCCGAGCTCCGCGACGGTGCGCTCCTCGCCGTCCGGGACGAAGATCGGGTCGTAGCCGAAGCCCTCGCTGCCGCGCGGCTCGATCGCGATCGTGCCGTGCAGCGTGCCGGTGCCGCGGATCTCGCGGCGGTCCGGTCCGAGGAGGACGAGCTCCGACGTGTAGTGCGCACTCCGCTCCTCGACGCCCTCGAGCTCGCCGAGGAGCTTCGCGACCGCGGGCGCGCCTTCCGGCGCGTACCGGGCGGAGAGGACGCCGGGCCGGCCGCCGAGCGCGGCGACCTCGAGCCCCGAGTCCTCCCCGAGCACGCAGCCGTCCGCGTGCCGCCGCCCGAAGTCCGCCTTGATCCGGGCGTTGTCGTAGTACGTCGCCCCGGTCTCGGGCGGGTAGTCGTCCCGCTCGAGCGGCTCGATCGCCCAGCCGGGGAGAAGCGCCTCGAGCTCGCGCGCCTTGTGCGCGTTGCGCGAGCAGAGGATCACTCCGTCCACTGCACCTCGAGGACGCCGTCGATCTCCGCGACGGCGGCGACGACCGCGACCGGGCCGGTGCCCGGCGGCAGCTCGACATCGACCGCGACCGAGCGGCGGTCGCCTTCCTGTGCGATGTCGAGCGAGAGGACGCGGGCGCCCTGCCGCTCGATCGCCTCGATGATCGGGACGGGGCTGCCGCCGGCGGGGATCTCGACGAGGAGGCGGTCGAGCGCGGGCCGGAAGCGGCTGAGCAGCCGGAACGCGACGACGCGCAGCGGGCCGAGCGTGAGTAGCGCCCCGAGCGTCGCGATGAGCGCGCCGTCCCAGTAGCCGGCGCCGGCGGCCATGCCGATCGCAGCGACGAGCCAGAGCGTCGCGGCTGTCGTGAGGCCGCGGACGGAGAGGCCCTGCCGGATGATCGCGCCGGCGCCGAGGAAGCCGATCCCGGTGACGATCTGCGCAGCGATCCTCGACGGATCCGTGTGCGGGCTCGTGAACGCGTAGGCGCCGACGAGGGTGAACAGCGCTGCGCCGACGCAGACGACGAGATGCGTGCGAAGGCCCGCCTGCCGCTCGCGCAGTTCCCGCTCGACGCCGATCGCGCCGCCGAGCACCGCCGCGACGAAGAGCCGCAGGAGCACCTCCGGCCAGCCGATGTGGGCGGCGAACGCGACGGTCACTTACGGGAGCTCACGCGCGACGACCTCCGCCTGGAGCGTCGCGATCTCACCGATCCCCGCGGCCGCGAGCTCGAGCAGCTCGTCGAGCGTCTCCCGCGCGAACGGGTCGCGCTCGGCCGTCGCCTGCACCTCGACGAGACGCCCGTCGCCCGTCATCACGACGTTCATGTCGGTGTCGGCGCTCGAGTCCTCGGCGTAGTCGAGGTCGAGGAGCGGGACGCCGTCGACGACGCCGACCGAGACCGCCGCGACGGAATCGCGGAACGTCTTCGAGAGGCCGAAGCGGTCGAGCGCGCGCCGCGCCGCGACGTACGCGCCGCAGATCGCCGCGCAGCGCGTGCCGCCGTCCGCCTGGAGAACGTCGCAGTCGAGCCAGAGCGTCCGCTCGCCGAGCGCCTCGAAGTCGGCAACGGCGCGAATCGCCCGTCCGATCAGCCGCTGGATCTCGACCGTCCGCCCCTGCTGCTTGCCGCGTGACGCCTCCCGCTGGACGCGCTCGCCGGTCGACGCGGGCAGGAGGGAGTACTCGGCCGTGATCCAGCCCTTGCCCTGCCCGCGCAGCCAGCGCGGGATGTCCTCGTCGACCATCGCCGTGCACAGCACCTTCGTCCGGCCCTGCGTGATCACGACCGAGCCGTGCGGGTTCTCGAGGAAGTCCGGCTCGAAGGTGATGGCGCGGAGCTGGTCCGGCTTGCGGCCGCCCTCGCGCGCGCTCACGCCGCAGCCTCCAGCGTCGCCACGGTCACGTGCTCGACCTCCTGCACCGGCAGCTGGAGGAAGCGCCGGCCGAGCTCGCGGAACGCGTCGGGATCGCCGGTCGTGAGGAAGCGGTAGCCGCCGACGCGGCCGCGCTCGTTCTCGGCACCCTTGCGCGCGAGCGTCTCGGCCACCTCGCGCGCCGTCTCCTCCGCCGAGAAGACGAGCGTCACGTCGCGCCCGAACACGCGCTCGAAGATCTTCCGGATCAGCGGGTAGTGCGTGCAGCCGAGGATCACCGTGTCGACGCCCGCCTCCTGCAGCGGCGCCGCGTACTCGCGAACCGCGCGCTCGGTCTCGGCGCCGTAGGGGTCGTCTCCCTCGATCAGCGGCACGAGCGCCGGGCACGCGACGGGATGGAAGGAGATGCCGGCGTCGAGCGCGTGGACGAGCTCGGCGTAACGGCCGGCCTCGACGGTCGCCTCCGTCGCGAGGAGGCCGACGCGACGGTTGCGCGTCGCCTGCACGGCGGCGTGCGCCTCCGGCGTGATGACGCCGACGACCGGCACGGTCAGCTCCTCCTGCAATCGCGGCAGCGCCGCCGAGGTCGCGGCGTTGCACGCGACGAGGATCAGCTTGACGTCCTGCCGCTCGAGGTACGTGCCGATCTCGCGCGCGAAGCGGCGGATCTCGTCGAGCGGGCGCGGGCCGTACGGCAGGCGCGCGTGGTCGCCGAGGTAGACGAAGTCCTCGTGCGGCATCGTCACGAGACACTCGTGGAGGACGGTGAGGCCGCCCACTCCCGAGTCGAACACGCCGACGGGACGAGGATCCATGGCGCTGATCGTACTTCCGCGCTAGCGTGCGGACGTGGGTCGGAGCAGGGTCGCGTTCGTGGCGGTGTGTGCGGCGGCGCTCGTCTGCGCCGGAGGATCGACGGCGGCGCAGGCCCGCACGGCGGCGGCGCAGGAGCTGACGATCACGGTCTCGGGCGGGGTCCAGCTCTCGTGCGGGCTCGTCCTGCCCCTCGGCTCGCCGCCCGCCGGCGGCTGGCCCGGGCTGCTCCTCTTCCACGGGCTCGGACAGAGTCACACGACGATGGAGCAGATCGCGCTCGCTGCGTTCGCGCCGGCCGGCTTCGCGTCGCTCGCCTGCGACGCGCCGGGCACGGGAGCGTCCGGCGGCACGTTCGGGCTCGACGGCCCGACCGACGTGCAGGACGCGCGCGACCTCTTCGACTGGCTCGCGGCCCGCTCCGACGTCTCCGACACGGCGATCGGCGCTTTCGGCCTCTCCCTCGGCGGCGGGCTCGTCTGGAACGCCGCGGCCGCCGGCGTGCCGTTCAAGGCGATCGTCCCGTCGATCACTTGGACGGATCTCTCGAGCGCGCTCGCACCGGACGGGATCCCGAAGAGCGGCTCGATCGCGCAGCTCGCGCAGGTGATCCCGTTCGCCAACTGGGATCCGTCGCTCACGCAGGCGCGCACCGACCTGCTCGCCGGCAACGTCACCGCGGCGGTGACGGCTGCTTCGGTCGCGCGCTCCGCGCGCCCGAGGCTCCACACGCTCGCCGTCCCGACGCTCCTCCTGCAGGGACGGCACGACTTCCTCTTCGACATCGACCAGGCGCGCGCGGCGTACAACCTCCTCGCCGGCCCGAAGTACCTCTACCTCGGCGACCTCGGCCACCCGCCCGCGGCGAACCCGGCGGACGAGGAGTCGACGTATCTCGGCCTCGCGGTCGCGTGGTTCGCGCACTACCTCGCCGGAGGCCCGGGGGCGCCGACGGG
>Ga0070741_10008659_pt1 | contig 20244 bp, 17 predicted proteins | sample Coa_R1_4_FD_66440 | JGI IMG/M metagenome (GOLD analysis project Ga0070741, IMG submission 66440) | Surface soil microbial communities from Centralia Pennsylvania, which are recovering from an underground coalmine fire - Coalmine... | ecosystem: Environmental > Terrestrial > Soil > Unclassified ...
CCGTTGGGGATTGGCGCAGCCATCCCTTGATTGCTGAGACGGCCAATTGGCTGAAAGAACAATACGGGTTGAGCGACGCCGGCGCGGAGCAGGCGATCGAGTACGTTCTTGAGGGGCGTGCCGTCTTGGGCGCGGTCCCCACGCGGGACACCATCATCGCCGAACGCTTCTTCGATGAAGGCGGCGGCATGCAGCTCGTCCTCCATGCCCCGTTTGGCGCGCGCATCAACCGTGCGTGGGGCCTCGCCCTCCGCAAGCGCTTCTGCCGGTCCTTCAACTTCGAGCTGCAGGCCGCGGCCACCGACAACGGCATCGTGATTTCACTTGGCGAGCAGCATTCGTTTCCGCTCGAAGTCGTTTTCGAATTCCTGCATCCCGATAACGTCGAGGAAGTGCTGGTGCAGGCGCTGCTCGCCGCACCCATGTTCGCCGCGCGCTGGCGTTGGAACGCCAGCCGGGCGCTTGCCATTCCCCGCTACTCCGGCGGACGCAAGATGCCGCCGCCCATCCAGCGCATGCGCGCTGACGACCTCATGGCCGCCGTCTTCCCCGACCAGGCCGCCTGCGCCGAAAATCTGGAAGGTGAGATCCGCATCCCCGATCATCCGCTGGTGAAAGAGACCATCGGCAATTGCCTCTACGAAGCCATGGATCTGCACGGCCTCCGCGATCTGCTCAACGGCCTGCGCGAAGGCCGCATTCACACCGCCGCGATTGACACCGCGGAGCCGTCGCCGTTCTCGCACGAGATCCTGAACGCGAATCCATACGCCTACCTGGACGACGCTCCACTCGAAGAGCGCCGCGCCCGCGCCGTCCAGATGCGCAGCACGCTGCGCACCGATTTCGCCGAAGGCGCAGGGGCGCTCGATCCCGAAGCCATTGCGCAAGTGGCCGCCGAAGCCTGGCCGCCCATGCGCGACCCCGACGAGCTTCACGAAGCCCTGTGCAGCCTCGGCCTCATGCCCCCTCCCGCCGACGGAACGGAATTCTTCGACGCGCTGGCCGCCTCGCGCCGCGCCACCGTTTTCACCATCGCCGGCCGCGAGTTCTGGCTTCCCGCCGAGCGTCTCAATTTGGTGCAGTGCGCATACCCCTCGGGCGTGATGAATCCGCCAATTACCGCACCCCTCTCGACCCGCGGCATTCCCGAGACTCAGGAAGCGTGCGCGGCCGAGATTCTGCGCGGCTGGTTCGAATCTTCCGGCCCGCTGCGCGCTTCGGAGCTGGCGCGCAATCTCGCCATGCCGCGCGATCTGGTGGATCAATCGCTTGCCCAACTCGAAGCCGAAGGTCAGATCCTGCGCGGGAAGTTTGCGGGCGGCGACGAACTGGAATGGTGCCACCGCCGCCTGCTGGCGCGTATTCACCGCCTCACCGTCGGACGCCTGCGCCGCGAAATCGAGCCGGTGACCACCGCCGAGTTTTTCGCGTTTCTCAATCGCTGGCAGCATCTCGCGCCCGGGCATCAACTGCACGGGCTCGACGGCACCCTGCAGGTAATCAAGCAACTCCAGGGCAGCGAGTTCGCCGCCGCCGCCTGGGAGACGGAAGTCTTGCCGCGCCGCGTGGCGCAATACAAGCCCGAGTACCTCGATCAGCTCTGCCTGGCCGGCGAAGTGAGTTGGGGCCGCCTGTCGCCCCATCCCGCCTTCGAGCGCGATGCCGACGAAGGGCGGCGTGTGCGTCCCACCCGCGTCGCCCCGTTGGCCGTTTTTCTCCGTCAGGAAGCTCATTGGCTGCTCGCCACGCCGCAGCCGGCATCGAAAGATTCGCTCTCGCATCCGGCCCGCGAGACCCTGGCGGTGCTCGAAACACGCGGCGCGTCGTTCTTCGCCGATCTGGCACGCGCCACCGGCCGTCTCGCCAGCGAAGTCGAAGATGCTTTATGGGAGTTGGTGACAGCCGGCCTGGTCACTGCCGATGGTTTTGAAAACCTCCGCGCTCTATTGGATCCCAAGCGGCGGCGCGGCGAAGGCCGGGGCCGTACCGCGCGCCCGCGCCATTCCCCTGGCCGATGGGACCTGCTGCGCCACACCGAAGTGGCGCCGGATGCGTACGCCGAGGCTTTTGCCCGCCAGCTTCTATTGCGGTGGGGAGTGGTCTTTCGCGATGTGGCTTATCGGGAGCCGCTGGCCCCTGCCTGGCGCGATCTGCTGATTGTGCTGCGGCGTCTGGAATTGCGCGGCGAAATCCGCGGCGGCCGATTCGTTTCCGCCTACCTGGGCGAGCAGTTCGCCCTGCCGGAAGCCCTCGATCTCTTGCGCGCCATCCGCCGCACCGGCGAAACGGCCGCCCAGCCGCCCGAAGGCCCCGGTCCGTGGTCCGCCCTACAGGCGTCACAGCCCGTCGCGCTGAACATCACTTAGTTTCGAGTCGCGGCAATAGTGGGGCGGACCGCCTGGTCCGCCCGGACCCGCAGTTGGGCGTCCACTGCCCATTACGCAAACAGCTCATTAACCGGGGCGAACGCGATCGGCCCCGACTGCGGGACGTACTCAAATCCGCGTCCCAGCGGATCGTCGTGGCGCACCGAGGTCCAATCGATGCCCAGCGCCGAGTAGACGGTCGCCTCGATATCCTCCGCGTAGACGTAGCGGTTCTGCGACCAGCCGAAATCGACGGTGTCAGAACCCAGCGAGTCCGTGGCGCCGATTGCCTTTCCGCCTTTCACGCCGCCGCCGGCGAAGAACGCGAACTGTTGGAGCCAGTGATCCCGCCCGGCAGCGCCCGTCAACGGCCCTACGGTCCGGCCGAATTCGCCGGCCATCACCACCAGAGTGTTGTCGAGCATCCCATTGGCCTTTAAGTCGCCCAGCAGACCGGAAAGCGCGCCGTCCAGAATCTTGCCCTTGGCCGGGAGATTGTTGGCCGCGTAAATATTCGAGTGCATGTCCCAGCCGTCGTTGGACGTGATCTGGATGAAGCGCGTTCCCTGCTGCGCTTTGAGCACCTGAGTCGCCACCAGGCAGGCGTTGCCCAGGCCTGTGTTGCCGTACCGCGCGCTGTCTGCGGCTGTGAAACCGAAGGCCTGGTTCACCACCGGGTTGTACATCATCCCGTTGGCCGCGGCGTAGAAATCGTTGTAGTCGTCCATGGGCTTGCCATCGGGCGAGTTGACACGGAGGCTGTCATCGAGCGAGTGCATCAGCTTCCAGCGGCCGCTAAAACGGGTCTGGCCGTCCGGGTTGGTGGTGTAGGCGATCCCGTTATTGCTCGGGTTGACCTTGAAGGGAGCGTAGCTCGCCGGCAAGTAGCCCGATCCGACACCGCCGCCCGAATTGAGCGCCAGGAAGGTCGGAAAAACCTGGTTGGGCAGCCGCTCGCTTTCCTTCTCAATCGCGACAATGCTGCCGATATTGGGCGCAACATTGCCAAGCACGGCCGCCGGATTGCGTCCGATCTGCGTCCAGGTCTGCGCCAGCGAGTGCACCAGCGCGTGCGCGCGCATGGAACGCACAATCGCGAAGTCCGGAATATTGTTGGCGAGGTTTGGCAGCAAGCCCGTCGGCCAGTTGATGCCATTCACGGTGGCCGGCGCGAAGGATGCCGGCGTCACGTTGGGAACGATCTTCAGATCGAACGTATCGGTATGGCTCGGCGCGCCCGCCAAGAGGATGAAAATCGCGTTTTTGGCGGTGTTCTGAGTCTGCGCGCCGGAGTTGGTGACCACGGCCGCCTTGGCATACCGCTGCGTCAGGAACGCTGCCGTGACTCCCGCGCCGGCGAGTTCAAAGAAGCGGCGGCGCGTCCAGTGCGGACGGTTGAAAAACGTCTTGTGATCCCACGGATGCTTTTTCAGAACTTCGTTGAGTTTTTCCTGTTCACTCATGACGTCCCTCCGCGCTCAGTAATTGAAAACGAAATCCACTTTGTTGTAAAGCGACCACACCAAATCCTGCACGGCCGCTGTGCGGGTGCTCGCGTTGGCCAATGCCGCCTGGGCCTTGGTCAATTCATCGGCCGTCGGATAGCGCGAAAGGATGGTCAGGAACAATGTATTGATGAGGTCGTTGTTGCTAAGGGTCAGGTTCTTTGCAATCAGCGGAGCGGCATTGGTCCCGGTGGTTTGCAGCCGAGCCTCGACGAACGGATTGTTCATCAGGCTGAGTGCCTGCAGAATCGACCCGTCCTGCTTACGCGGCTGGTCGTCGCGGTTGCCACGAAGGAAATTGTCGAGCAGGTTATTCGCGTTGCCATCGTTGGTCCCTACGCTGGCCACATCCGGCAATTGCATCGCGTAGCTCGGCTTCGCGAAGCCCAGGTCGGTGAACCCGGTGACCGTATAGCTCGGCACCAGGCCGCTCGATTGCGCGATGGCATCGTGCACCTCTTCCGCCCACAACCGTCTCACGTATTTCCGTGCGAAATACGGTTGGTAAGAAGGATCCCAGGTGCCCGAATACTTGCTGGAGAGCTGGTACGTATCCGAATTGACGATCTCGCTCATCAGCGCCTTGACGTTGTAATTGCTGTCGATAAAATGCTGCGCCAGCGCGTTTAGCAGCGCCGGGTTGGTGGGCTGCAAAGTCCAGGGGGCCGGCGGCGGATTTTTCGGATCGAGACGCATCGGGTCAAACGTATCCGGCGGATCGACCATGCCTTGGCCGAAGAAGTAGGCCCAGAGGTAATTGACAGCGGCGCGCGCGAACTGGAAATCACCCGTGATGTTCCGAGCCAGCGCCACGCGATACGGTTCTCCCGCTTGCGGCGCGCTGCCGTTGAAAAGGTATTGCGGCGCGATGTAATAGCAAGGCTGGCCCGCTTTGCAGCCTGCCGGCGCCACGCGCGCCGGCCGATTGCCCGTCGTGGTGTTCAGGGTGTAATCCAGCGTGTACCCTTTGACGTTGTCCAGTAACGACCAGTATTGCTGCGTAGCGGTTCCGACCGTCACATTGGTCGCTTTGGCTTGTGTGTGGGAAAGGAACGAGGACAATTGCCAGGCCTGATACCGGGTTGTCTGGCTGCCCCACAGGCTTAACTGGTCCAGGTGGCCGCGCCCGTTGTGGCACAACAGACAGTTCACGTGCGTGATGCCGAGAAATGTATCGAACGTGTTGGCGGTCATCTGGTCCATGATGTCCTGCACCGGACCACCGGTCACCACACCCCCCACCAGGTAGTTAATGCGGCCCTCGTTATAGCTATTGTCCGCGGCCGTGCTGATCAACTCCGTCGCCATCTGGTTATACGGTTTGTTGTTGGTCAGGGAATCCTTGATCCATTGATAGAAAGCGTTGCGCCCCTGCGGATAGCGACGCAGCCCCGTGCTGTTCTTCGTGACCGTGTTTCCAAACAAGTCGCCGTAGAACATCGTCCACTTGTCAATCCATTGCGGTGAGGCCAACAACTCGTTGACCAGGTTGGCCCGCTTATTGGGGGTGGGGTCCGCCACGAAGGTCAGCACGCGATCGGGCGTCGGGATGCGGCCCGTCAGGTCCAGAGTCACGCGCCGGATGAATTCCCAATCCGTGGTCTTGGCGGCCGGGGTGATGTTATTGGCCTTCATCGCCCCGAAGATATACGAATCAATCGAACCGGTCTGTTGGGTCTGGTCGAAACTGTAGGTGCGGCTGTCGGGCGGCACGTAGCTCATCATGCCGACCACTTCCGCGGTCATGGCACTCAGCCGGTAAGCGCCGCTTCTTGGCCGGAGTCGCTGCAACACGCCCTGGTCCATGAACCGCTCCGGCTGTCCGCCAAAGTAGGGACAATCCGCATGTTCCACCGGAATTTGATCGGGTTCACTAGCAATTGAGCTATCGTCGGCACGACTGACAACGAGCCCCGATAAGGTCAGTACCGCAACGCCACCCCAGACCGAAAGCCACCCAGGCTTGTTCATATCTCCTCCGAGCGCGTACTGCTGAGAGCGATCTTATGATACCCAAACCCTGAATGCACGCTCTAGTTGCTGCGTATTTTAGTTAGGCGAATCGTGTTGCCAACCTACTGCCTGGATTTACCCGGTGCTTCGGTTTATGATCTCCGCATGTCTCTCCAACGGGTGGAGCCACGCTATTTCATGGCCGCGGCGCTGATCTGGGCTGCCTCGCTCGGCGCTCAAACGATTAACAACCAATCTCTTACCGGCAAATACTTCTTCCGGCACGTTTCCCTGGGCACGGACGGCTCCGGGAACCTAACCGATGCCCGAAGTTTACTCGGGAATCTAACTTTCGATGGAACTGGACATTACACCTTCAGCGGACAACAGATACTGGGCGCGTCAGCAGCCACCGCGGTAACGGGGAACAACCTGACCTACTCGGTGGACTCCGCCGGCTTTGTATCCCTGGCGAGCCCGCTGCGCACCGGCGAGACCATCAACGCCCGCTTTGGTCCGGAAGCGGTCATCGGCTCCACCACCGAATCTAACGGCAATACCTTTGATCTGTTCATTGCGATTCCGGCGCCCACCGCCGCGGCGACTTTAACGTCTGTAAACGGCTCTTACTGGGCCGCGACGCTCGAGTTTCCCGGCGCGTCGGCAGCCAACGCGCGCAATACTTTTTTCAATTTCATTTCAACCGGCACCGGAACACTGGCCGGCACAGGTACGTCCAACCCGCCCATTATCGTGAGCGGTCATGCCGCCAATCTCTCTTCCGGCCAGCCATCGACCCAGCAGGTTACGGGAGCCACTTATGCCATTGCGACCGATGGAAGCGGAAGCGTGACCGTCAATTTCGGCACTGCCGCGACGTACCTCAGCGGAGCGAAGACCGTGTACGTTTCGAGCGATGGAAATATCCTGCTCGGCGGCTCCACCGCGGCCGGCTCTCACGATATTTTCATCGCGGTCAAAGGAATCACTGGCGCTACCAATGCAACATGGAAGGCCAGCTCCTGGGGCGCCGGCCTGCGCCACGATTCCACAAGTGTCATTGGCTACGTGGGCTCCGAGCTCAATGCCGGAGCCGGGACGAATGGCGGGCCCGGCAGCCTCATCTGGACACGGCGTCTGAAGGTGCTCGGGGTCGGCAACATCGATTTCACGGGCGTCAACTCGTATTCCCTCAACGCCAACGGCTCCGGGATAGCCGAACTGGCCCAAGTCGCGCTCGGCGGCGGGAGCACCGGAACGGCTTTCATCGGCTCCGTCGTCAGCCCCAACGATCCGGGCGGCTATGAGATCTACTTCGGCATTCAAATGCCCGCCGTAAGCGGCACCGGGGTTTGGATCAATCCGCAAGGCGTAATCAACCCGACCAGTTTCTCGCCTACCGGCAGTCCCATTGCGCCCGGCGATTTCATCCGGCTCTACGGGTCCGGCTGGGCGACCACCTCGCAAAGCGCAACGCCTCCGTACCCGTTCTCGTTGAACGGCGTCTCTGTGACGATCAACAACACGCCGGCGGCGATCTACTTCGTCACCTCAAGCACGATCGATTTCCTGGTTCCCTGGAGCACGGCCGCCCCCGGCACTGCCAGTATCACTGTCAAGACCGCCACCGCCACCTCGAACACCGTGACCGTTCCAGTAGCGGCCACCGGTCCCGGGGTCCTCACCATCGCGCAAAATGGGGCCGGCAATGCCATTATGCAGCACGCGGATTACACTCAGGTGACTACAGCGGCTCCGGCAACCGGCGGCGAGACTCTGGTCATCTATCTGACCGGATTAGGAGCGGTAGCCCCGGCAGTAGCGGACGGCGCGGGTAGCAGCATTAGCTCTCCAAGTACGACGACGGCGCAGCCGACCGTCCTGATTGGGGGAAAGCCGGCCAACGTCATCTATAGCGGTCTGACCATTTATCCCGGCCTCTATCAGATCAATGCGGTGATGCCTGCCGTCCCGCCGGGGGTCACCTCGATGCCACTGGCGATCTCGACGCCCAACGCGTACCACGATCAGGTCGACATCCCCGTGCAGCCCTAGCGGGTTGGCCGGTTGATCCGCGCCCAGAACCAGCAGTCCGCGCTCTGCACTGCGCTAGAATCACAGTGTCGCAGGCATGCCAACGATCTCCAGCCGAGCTCTGGAATTTCGCGATCAACTCTCGCGCCGCATCATGGTGGCCGATGGTGCGCTGGGGACGATGCTCTACGCTCGCGGCGCCTTCATCAATCGCTGCTTCGATGAGATGAATCTCTCGGCGCCCGATCTGGTGCGCCAGATTCACCAGGACTACGTCAAGGCCGGCGCGGACATCATCGAAACCAATACGTTTGGCGCCAACCGCTCGCGGTTAAGCGGATTCGGCCTCGCCGAAAAGTTGCGCCTCATCAATGAAACCGGGGTGCGTCTAGGGCGCGAAGCCGCGCAAGGCAACGCTTTCGTCGCGGCAGCCGTGGGTCCGCTCGGGATTCGCATTGAGCCTCTCGGCCCGACGTCCTTCGCCGAAGCGCGCGCGATTTTTCGCGAGCAGATCGAAGCGCTGGTTGAGGCTGGAATCGACCTTCTGATCTTCGAGACGTTTGGCAACTTGGACGAACTGCGCCAGGCAGTCGCCGCCGCGCGCGAAGTAGCAGGCAAGGATCTGGTGATCGTCGCCGAGGTCACCATCAATGACGACGACCAGTTACCGGGCGGCGGCGCCATCGACACCGTCGCGCGCGAGATGGATTCCTGGCCCGTCGACGTGATTGGCCTCAATTGCTCGGTCGGTCCGCGAGGCATGCTGGAAGCCATCGAGAAGATGGTGCCGTATTCCTCGAAACCGTTATGCGCCATGCCGAATGCGGGGCTGCCTTCGGTGGTGGAGGGCCGCAGCATCTACTTGTGCTCGCCGGAATACATGGCGCAATATGCCCGCCGCATGCTGTGGGCCGGCGTCAAAATCTTGGGCGGCTGCTGCGGCACGACGCCTGAACACATTAAGCTGATCCGTTCCGAGACCCGCTCCCTGCAGCCGCAACAACCGAAAATCAGCGTCGCGGTAGAGGAACCGAAGGCCAAAGCCCAGGCCATGACGCCGGTGCCGACGGGCAAAAAATCCCAGCTCGGTGCGAAACTGGCGCGGGGCCAGTTTGTCGCTTTCGTCGAGATCCTCCCGCCGCGTGGCGTGGACGCCTCCCGTGAAATCGCCGGCGCGCGTCTCTGCGCCCTGGCCGGCATCGACTGCATCAACGTGCCCGATGGCCCTCGCGCCAGCGCCCGCTTGAGCGCTCAGGTCACTTGCCAGCTGATCCAGCAGCAGGCCGGTATCGAAGCCGTCAACCATTTTTGTTGCCGCGACCGCAACATCCTCGGCATCCAATCCGAATTGCTCGGCGCCCAGGCCGCCGGCATTCGCAACCTCATCTGCATTACCGGAGACCCGCCGCGCATGGGCACCTACCCCGATGCCACCGCGGTCTTCGACGTCGATGCCATCGGCCTGGTCAACATCGCCAACAACCTGAACCACGGGCTGGATATCGGCGGCAATCCCATGGGCTCGCAGACCAGTTTGTTGATCGGCGTGGGAGCCAATCCCGGCGCCATCAACCTGGAGGAAGAACTGCACCGGTTCCAGTGGAAAGTGGAAGCCGGCGCCGAATACGTGGTCACGCAGCCGGTTTTCGATCTCGATTTGCTCGAAGAATTCCTGAAGCGCATCGAGCCCTTCAAAATCCCTGTGATCTGCGGCATCTGGCCGCTTACCAGCCATCGCAACGCCGAATTCATGGTGAACGAACTGCGAGTGCCCGTTCCGGAACCGTTCATGGAGCGCATGCGCCTGGCCGATAGCGGCGACAAAGCCCGTCGTGAAGGAGTCGCCATCGCGCAGGAGATGGTGGCGCGCGTCCGCCGCCTGGTCCAGGGCGTGCAGTTGAGCGCGCCTTTTGGCCGTTATGAGCTGGCGGTCGAAGTTGCCGAAGCCATCGGCTCGCGTTGACAATAAGAAATTCATGGCTACCGATCTGGTAGAAGTAAATCCCGACGATCCCCGGCCCGAAGTGCTGGAGCGGGCGGCGGCCGCTGTGCGCCGCGGCAAAGTGGTTGCTATCCCCACCGACGCTCTCTATACACTGGTCGCCGATCCGTTTAACCTCGGCGCGGTGGCCGGCGTGTTTCGCGCCAAAGGGCGCGAGGTGCACCGCTCGCTGCCGCTGCTGGTAGGCGACATCATGATGGCGGAGGAACTGGCTGGCGAATTGAGCAACCGGTTTTTTATCCTGGCCCGCCGCTTCTGGCCGGGGCCGCTCACGATTATCGTGCCGGCCTCCGCCAAGGTTCCCCTCAAAGTAACCGGCAACACGGGCCGGATGGCGCTGCGGCAGGCGCAATGCAAAATCGCCAACGAGCTGATTAATATCCTCAACCAGCCGCTGATTTCCACCAGCGCCAACATTTCCGGCCACCCCACGTGCCGCAGCGGCATCGAGGTGTTCGGGATGATGGACGGCCGGGTGGACCTGGTGATCGACGGCGGGATGTGCGCCGGCGCCGGCGCCACCACCGTGGACATCACGGAGCCGTACTGGAAAGTGATCCGGGCCGGCGCCATTGACGAAAAAGAGATCGCCGAATGCCTGCGCCCGTCGTAACGGGGCGCAGGCGTCCGAGCTGCGCGGCTGACGTCCGGTGAGCTATATCCTGATCCTGGCTGGCGGCGGCCTCGGCTCTCTCGCCCGCTATCTCGCCAGCACCGCCATCATGACCCGCTTCGCCACGCGCTTCCCAATCGGCACGCTCGTCATTAACGTAACAGGCTCATTTCTCATCGGGCTGCTCATGACGCTCCTCACCGAACGATTCCAGCCGCATCCCAACTGGCGTCTTCTCCTTGTGGTTGGCTTTCTGGGCGGCTATACGACATTCTCCAGCTTCGAGTGGGAAACCTACGCGGCCATCCGCGAGGGCGGCTTCTGGATTGGCTTGGCCAACGTCGTCGGCAGCGTCACGCTGGGTTATGCGGCCGTGTGGCTCGGGTCCCTGCTGGCGCGGCGCTAGCCGGCCAGCCCTTAGCCCCGGAGCCGTTGAAACCGCTGCAGGCTTTCCCGCGCCGCATCGAGACTCGGCCGGTCTTTGCTCTCGTGTTCGATGATGTACCACTGCGTGCCGGCCGTGGTCTCGCAGACCCGGCACAGCGTCCGCCAATCGAAGTCGCTGCTGCCCAACAAAACGTCCGGTTGGCCCGGGAGCCAGTCTTTGACGTGGATGGACCACGCGCGGCCCGGATACCGGCGCAGCCGCGCAATTGGATCGGCCCCGCCGATCCGCGCATTCCCCAGATCCACCTGCATGATCACCGATGGCTCCGCCCGGCTGAAAAAGACATTCCAGGGGACCTGGTTTGCCATCGGCTGAAACTCGACCGCGTGGTTGTGATATCCGATCCGCATCCCAAACGGCTTCAGGCGTTCGGCGAGCTGGTTGAAAAGCGCGGCCGCGCGCATCCACCCGTCCAATGACTCATATCCCGGCGGAAGCCCGGGTACGATCAGATTCCGGTTTCCAATCTCGCGGTTGAACGCGACCGTCTCCGCGAATTTATCGCCAGTCAACTGATCCAGCGGTGTATGCGAGCCGCACGGCGTGAGAGAGTTCGCATGGAGAAGTTCGCGGATCTCCGGAGAGCGCCAGCCGTAGAATCCGGCAAACTCCACGCCTTCATATCCGAAGCTGCGAACCGCGGCCAGAGTCTCTGCCAAATTGCGCTCGCATTGGTCCCGCACCGAAAACAGTTGGAGGGCGACTGGGATGCGCCGCCGGGCCCGCAGCTTCGGTACGATTGCGCTCAATGCCAAACGCGAAAAAGCCCGGCGGGACGTTAAACCTGGAGCCTGCATTTAACAAGGGTGGTGGAGCAATCCCGAGGCCATATCCGGCAGATCGTTCCTCTAAATCGCACCTCGGCAGCCGATATGAAGAGCAGAGGCTCTGTGGATGAGCAAGCTCTCCGTCAACGCCGGGCAACCCAGTCTGACTGTGATTCCCAAAACGCCGAGTCCGGGCAAAAAGCAACAGCTCGGGATCGATTGCGAGTACAACCGAGAACTCCGGCGCCTGCAAGTCGAGCTGGTCAAATTACAGGAATGGGTGCGCCACGAAGGCTTGAAAGTGGTGATCATCTTCGAGGGCCGCGATGCCGCCGGCAAGGGCGGCGCCATCAAACGCATTACGGAGTGTCTCAATCCGCGCGTCTGCCGAGTCGCGGCTCTGGCCGCCCCCACCGAACGCGAGAAAACCCAGTGGTATTTCCAACGCTACGCCGCCTGTCTGCCTGCTGCCGGAGAGATCGTCCTGTTCGACCGCAGTTGGTACAACCGCGCTGGGGTCGAACGGGTCATGGGCTTCTGCACCGAAGCCGAATACCTGGAGTTCCTGCACAGCTGTCCTGAATTTGAACGCATGCTGGTACGGTCCGGAATCATCCTCATCAAGTATTGGTTCTCGGTCAGCGATGAGGAGCAGGAGCGCCGCTTTCACGAGCGCCTCAAAGATCCCACTAAGCGATGGAAGCTCAGTCCCATGGATTTGGAATCGCGCCGCCGCTGGGTCGATTATTCCCGCGCCAAAGACGAGATGTTCGCCCACACCGATATCAAGCAGGTGCCCTGGTATGTGGTCAATGCGGATCGCAAAAAATCGGCCCGTTTGAATGTCATCCGGCACGTGCTGTCGTTGATTCCTTACAAGGATCTGACGCCCAAGGCGATGGCCCTGCCGCCGCTCGACGGCACCAAGTACGTCCGCCCACCCATCACCGACCAGAACTTCGTGCCGGAATACTATTCGTGAACGTTTAGCAGCCGATGGCAGAAGCCCGAAAACACCGTAGCAGAGCCGCGACCGTCAGGAAGCGGGGCTGTTAGCTCATTCGGAGCGGCGACTGCCGCATGATGGAATCCAACCCTCCGATGGCTGCAGCCACCTTCCGGCTGATCGTCTCCAGGTTGCAGAGCATTTCGATCCGCGGCCGCCGCGCTTCCAGGTGCTTCTCGCTCAGGACGCATGGCAGCAACCCGCAGGGCTCGGCAATGCTGACCAGCATGATGTCGCGCGTGTCCGGGATGGCGTCGGTGAGGATCGCCCGCGCCAGCCGTTCCTTCACGTGCCGCTGCGGCCGGTCATTCACGAGGGGGAACTGCTGCACATCGATGATCCACAGCCGCTTGGATTTTTTGTGCCGTAGAATTCCGCGCTGCACCAGCGACGCTAAGGCTTCGCCTTCCAGATCGTCATTGCGCCGGAACAGCGCCTCGATCCAATCGCGCACGGTTTTGATTTCGGGCCGCCCTCGCATCTGCGCGAGCACGCGATCCCAGATCGCGTTCCCGGACGGATTCGCGTCGATGATCTGAATGTATTCGGTGTCGGTATCGATTTTGCGCGCCAGCGCCAGATCGAAGAACACCGCGCCCACCAGCGCGTAGGCCATTCCAAATTCGCGCCCGGATGCGAGCCGGCCCGCGTCATCCACCGCGAGCAGCACGACTTCTTCGAGCATGCTCAGCACGGCAGGTCTTCCTCGATCCGAAGCACGTGGTGCATCCCGCTCACCTCGAAAACCTTCTTCACCGAACCCCGTAGCCGGCACACGGCGAATTCGGTTTGATGCTGCTGGGCCGCGCGCGCCGCTTGCAGCACGGCGCGGAGCCCGGCGCTCGAAATGTAATCCACCGCGCTAAAATCCGCGGCAACCTTGCGATGCTGTTCCACGGCGGCCCTCAGTGCGCGCTCGAGCTCATCAGCGGTTTCGGCGTCGGCCCGCCCGCGAACCCCCACCACGCACCACCCCGATCGCAGGTCCTGTGTCAATTCGATCAGATGGGCCTCCGCATGCGCACATGATTCCAGCCTTCCGAACGCTGGTACGTGAGATCGCTGACGGTACGGCGCACCAGGTGAAGCCCCATCCCGCCGCCAGTTCTTTCGTCCAATGAAGCCTCCAGATCGGGCGGCGCGGCCGTCGACGGATCGAATTCCCGCCCACGATCGGAGAACTCGGCATCCACACCGTCTTCCCGCAGCTGCAGTTTCACGCGCGCCGCCTCTTTCATCCCTTCACATGCGCCATGCCGCACCGCGTTGGTGAACAATTCTTCCATGACCAGGTTCAAATCGAACTCGACCTCGGTGGCTAACGCATTCTCCTCGCAAAACCAGGCGATCTCTTCCGCGAGGCGTCCGAGTTCGTGAAGATTGCCGTCGAGTGTGATTTCCGCGCAGCTCAGAATCGCCTGATTGTGGCACAGCGCAGCCTCGCCTTTCAATGCGGGAGCGCAAGCCTCAGGCCGGCCCGTTCCTGTGCCAACATGGAACCGTGCGGACTTTTGCTTCATTTGTGCTCCTGGCCTATGGCCTCGCGGCTCAATCCGCGCCGGACGCTCGCGAGGCCGCTACCCGCGCGCTCGCGATCCTGCAGCGCTCCGCGGCCGAGTTCGTTGCCAAGCGCGCCTGCGTTTCCTGCCATCACAATATTCTGCCGATCCTTATGTTGCACGCCGCACGGGATCGCGGAATTCCCATCGATGGAACGGTACTAACCGCGGTTGAAGAGAAGACGTTTCACGGGCTTCGCGGCCCCAACGCGTTGGACGATGCCATCCAGGCGGCCACGCTGAATGATCCCACCCCCAACGACAGTTTCCTTCTGATGGCCGCCAACGCCGCGGGTCTGAATGCGGGTTTGGCGCCGGCCGTCTACGCGCGCCGCCTGCTCGGCTGGCAGCGCGACGGCCACTGGGTCACCTCCGATTTCCGGCCGCCGCATTCGAGCAGCGAATTCACCGCCACCGCGACCGCGATTCGCGCCATCAATTTCTACCTGCCGGAAGAGTTGCGCGCCCAAGCCGACATTTCTCGAAAACAGGCGCGCCGGTGGCTCTTGATGACGCACCCCGCATCCGCCGAGGACGCCTCGTTCCGCCTGCTCGGCCTCGTCTGGGCCGGAGGTTCTTCGGCTGAGATCGTCTCCGCGCGCAAAGACCTGCTCGCCTCACAACTAAAGTCCGGCGGGTGGCCGGAGTTGCCGCGCTACGAGGCTGACGCTTACTCTACCGGGGAGGCGCTCTTCGCGCTGCACGAATCCGGCATGTCCGCCGGCGCCGGCGCGTGGCGCAACGGCCTGAAATTCCTCATCTCAACCCAAGCCCCCGATGGGACTTGGCGCGTCCACACTCGCATGGTCTCGCCAGCTTCCGTCAGCCCCGCTTATTTTTCGAGCGGGTTCCCGTACGGGAAAGACGAGTACCTGTCCTACGCCGCAAGTTGCTGGGCCGTGATGGCGCTGTTGACCGCGCTCCCTGCAACCACCGCCGAGCTGCCAAGCACCACCGCGATGTCCTCGGATACCCCAGCGTGGGCCCGCACGGCCCTGTTCGGCTCGCCGAAGCAGCTGTCCACGATGCTCGATGGCGGCCTGAACCCGAACACTCAAACCAGCCATGGAGTGACAGTCTTGATGATGGCCGCGCCGGACGCGGAAAAGGTGCGCCTGCTGTTGCAGCGCGGCGCGAAACCCAAAGCCCACACGGAAACCGGCGCGGATGCGCTGACAATCGCCGCGGCGTATCGCGGCACTTCAACCTCGCTCGAGCTACTGCTCGAAGCTGGAGCGGAAGTCAAGCCGCCGCCGGGCCTCCATACGCGCAACTCGGCTCTGCTCTTCGCTTCGATGACCGGCGACCTGGAGAACGTCAAGCTTCTTCTGGCGCATGGCGCGGATGCGTCCTCGGCGTTATCCGCGGCCGTTACCTTTGGCTACCCGGACGTAGTCCGTGCACTGATCGCGGCGGGAGCCTCGGTTCGCGGCACCGAATCAACCGGCATCAACCTGCTGCACTGGGCGGTGATCGCCAATCGCCCGGCGATGATTCCTATCCTGATCAAAGCCGGTGTTCCGCTGAACGCGACCGATGAGAACGGCTATACACCCTTGATGTACGCCGCCACCATTGATTTCGGCGACGCCCGCTCGCTCCAGGCATTACTGCGCGCCGGCGCCGATACGACCATCCGCAACGATGAGGACCGCACCGCGCGTGAACAGGCCCGCCACTTCGGCCACGCGCAGCTCGAAGCCGCGTTTCGATGAAAGTTTGTTACATTGAGAAATTCCCATGCGCAATGTAGTCATTATTGGTTCCGGCTGCGCCGGCAACACGGCGGCTGTCTACGCCGCGCGCGCCAATCTCATGCCGCTGGTGGTCGCCGGCCATGAAGCCGGCGGTCAGCTAGCTCTCACCACCCTGGTGGAGAATTTTCCCGGTTTTCCCGAAGGCATCAATGGCCCCGATCTCGTGGAGAACATCAAGAAGCAGGCCGAGCACTTCGGCGCCGAGTATATACATGGCTCAGTGCAGGATGCCGAGTTCTCCGCCCGCCCGTTTCGCCTCAAAGTGGAAGGCGAGTGGATCGAAACGCGCACGGTGATTGTGGCCTCGGGAGCCTCGGCGCGCTGGATCGGGCTTGAATCCGAACAGAAGCTGATCGGCCACGGCGTCAGCTCCTGCGCCACTTGCGACGGTTTCTTTTACAAGAACCGTAAGATTATGGTGATCGGCGGCGGCGATTCGGCCATGGAAGAGGCCAATTTTCTGACCCGCTTCGGCGAGGACGTCACGCTCGTGCACCGTCGCGATGAATTTCGCGCTTCCAAGATCATGCTCGATCGCGCACGGGCCAATCCCAAGATCAAATTCCTTACCCACACGGTGGTCGAGGAGATTTATGACGTATCGGTCGGCATCGTCACCGGGGTGCGGCTGCGTAACCTGAAAACCGACCGGAGTTGGGATGAGCCGGTGGACGGCTTCTTCGTCGCCATCGGACACATCCCTAACACGGCGGTTTTCCGGGGCCAGATCGACGTAGACGCCGATGGCTACATCGTGTCTCACGGCGGCGCGTGCACCAATATCCCGGGTGTGTTCCATGCCGGCGATGTGCAGGACCGCGTCTACCGGCAGGCCATTACCGCGGCCGGCGCCGGATGCATGGCGGCCATCGAAGCCGAACGTTTTCTGGAAGCCGAAGGACACTAGCCATGATCGAACGCCTCAATCCCCCTGGAGCGCCAGCGCCGCGAGGGCCGTACTCCCCAGCCGTGCGCGCCGGCGATTTCATCTACGTCTCTGGCCAGGTCCCACCGGAACCCGGCGATGTCGGCCATGAAACCCGGCAGGTGTTGAACAACGTGAAACGCATTCTGGAAGGCTGCGGCGCGACCATGGCCGACGTTGTGAAATGCACGGTCTTCCTGGCCAATAGCGGCGACTTTGCCGCCATGAATGCCGTCTATGCCGAGTTCTTCGGCGACGCCAAGCCCGCGCGCAGCACCGTGGTGACCGGATTCGCCATCCCCAACATCAAAGTGGAAATCGACGCCATCGCCTACAAGCCGCGGTAGTAGAATCTAAAGTGCCCGCTCATGAAGGGGCCCCTCAGTTCACGTCGACAACCGGGCCTGTTCGCGCGAATCAACGTCGGCTTTGACGCACTGAAAAATGGGGCAGTGAGAAAATATGATTCGTCTTGCCGTCCGTGTGCCGCTCGTGTTGGCACTTTTCCATTCATTATTCGCGCAGGCCCCGCCGGGATGGTTTTTGGCGGGATCCGCGCCGCGGTCTTACGCGACCGGAGTGGACCAGGCGGTAACGTATGCCGGCCTGCCGAGCGCGTATCTCAAATCGAAATCCGCCGTACCTCCGGAAGGCTTCGGAACGGTTGCGCAGAGTCTCCCCGCCACGGGCTACGAGGGCAAACGGATTCGTTTTTCGGCGCAGCTGAAATCCAAGAGCGTCGTCGACTGGGGCGGGCTGTGGATGCGGGTGGATGAAGGCCGGCAGCCGGTAGCATTCGACAGTATGGAGCACCGGCGGATTCAGGGGACCACAGACTGGGCGCCATACGCGGTGGTGCTCGACGTCCCGAAGGGCGCAACCGGAATCAGCTTCGGCGTGTTGCTGTCCGGCACCGGAAGTATCTGGCTCACCGACGTAAGATTCGAAATCGTCGATGACAAGACGCCCGTTACCGGTACGACCACTCCCGCGCCTGCGAATTTGGATTTCGAGAAGAAGAAGTAACGACTGGCGTCCGAGCAATTCATTTCAGCAGCAACACGGCGAGTTTCCCGTCGGTATCCAGATTGTCACCGGTGGCGTTCTGCCCGTGCTGCGGAACATTGGATCGGTCGATCAGTTCCAACCCTTTCACATGACCGGCAAAAATGAGGTCGTTCACCACCTTGGCGCGCTCGCGGTCGATTTGCGAATCGATCTTGTGGATGAAGGTTCGGTCCTGTTCGGAAAAACTGATTCCGGTGTCATGCGTGGCGGTAATGGCCCAGACCGGATTACCTTGAAACATTGCGGGACGCCGCCAGACGCGCAGATGATGCCGCTGTGCGAAGGTGTTGTTCAATTTTTCAAACACCAGGTCAGGCGGCTTTCCGTCCAGCAGAAGCACCGAAACCGGAGCTTCGCTATATCCGCGGGATTCCGCGATGGCTTTGAAGGTTTCGAATTTCGCCTGGCCATTCAGAGCTGCCGCGCTGGACCAGCCGGCGTCAGCGAACGCCTTGCGGACCATCTCCTCGCTGCCGATCAGCATGAGATTCGTGACGTCGGAGGGTTTCGCGGGGCGCTGCGCCATCGTCTGAAAAGGTTCGTGGGCCACCAGGTCCGCGAGCTCCGATTCATTGGGGATCGGCCCAACTTGCGCGGCCGGCCCGGGCCCGCCCGCGGAAGCCAACTCGATCGGCGCTTTCAGCTTGAGCTCTATGTCCGTTCCGGCATCGTAGGTAATATCGGTATCGGCGGGCTTGAGAATCGCATTCTTCGCGGCGCCGAGGACGTCCGCCAGTCCCGAGAACCGGCCGGCCAGCTTGTTCAATCCGCTGTCGAGTTCGCCCGTGATGGTCTCCGACGGCAAGATCCCGTTGATCTGGCCCTGGTCATCGATGCTCTCCCGCGCGTTGTCCACTACGGCGACTTGCGCGGACAGCTTCGATTTCGCACCGTTGATTTCGATCTCGCTGAAGCTCAAAACAAGCAGCGAGCGCTCGTCCGGCTTGGCCGATTGCACCGCCTTTTCGATGGTCCCGCTCACTACGGCTCCGGCGGGAATGGCGAACTGATCGCCCACCATGACCGGCGCAGTCACCACCGCCTCCACCGCATCCTTGGGCTTTGCATTCTGTGTGGAGAGCTTGGTTTTCAGACGGATTTCGAGGGGGGTCGCGGCGGGCACCTGCAGCGCAAACGCGTGCACCGCGAAAACGGTAGATACGCAAACCGCTCCTGCTACGAGCGGCCGACATCTCGTCATAAGAAGATTTTAGTCGAGCTCGGGTCCTCCCCGGAGTACCTCCCCATAGAGGTCGGTAATGCCCCATTGCCGAGCTTCCGTCTCCAGGTCGCGAAGGCGGCGCAGCACGTCGGTTCGGGGTCCGGAGAGGCTCTCAACGTCCTGGCGCGCGATCACCCAGAGCAGATGCTCCGCATTCGCAATCAGACTCGTTAACTCGGAACCCGGCATGGCGCCCTGATACTGATAAAACGCACGGCAGGGCGCAGGGTTGCGTCCGCGCGGCTAGCTATTTGGAGCTAAGATGTTTGCGCGGCACCGGTCTGATACCATGAAGAATCACCCTTGATTGAAGCAATTCCAGACATTTTGGCCCGCATTGTGGCCAAAAAGCGCGAAGACTTGGCGAAAGGCCCCGCGCCGGTCGCGGAGTGGGAACGGCAGGCCGAATTGCGGCGTGCCGGGCGCCGCGATTTTCGCGGCGCGCTCAGCCGGCGCACGCCCGGAATTATTGCAGAAATCAAGAAAGCCTCGCCCAGTAAGGGTGTGCTGTCCACCGATTTCGATCCGGCGCGGATCGCAATGGAATATGAGCGCGGCGGCGCGGCGGCGCTTTCCGTTCTCACTGACGAAGAATTCTTTCAAGGGCGGCTGGCTGATTTGGAAACGGCGCGCGCCGCGGCCGGTGTCCCGGTGCTCCGCAAGGATTTCACCATCGCGCCGGAGCACGTGCTGCAGGCGGCGGCGCATGGCGCCGACGCCATCCTGCTGATTGCCGCGATTCTGAGCGAACGCGAGATCCGCGATTTCCGCGAGGCGGCGGCGCAATTCGGGATGGCCGCATTGGTCGAGGTTCACAACCGCGGCGAGTTGGAAATAGCCATCGCGGCGGGCAGCGACCTGATCGGAGTTAATAACCGCGACCTGGTGACGTTTGAAGTTTCACTCGAGACCTCGCTGCGGCTGGCCGAACACTTTCCGGACGGGCCCGTGCGGGTGAGCGAAAGCGGAATCCACGACGCGGACGATATCGCGACGCTGCGGGATGCCGGGTACAC
>Ga0070741_10008660_pt1 | contig 20240 bp, 20 predicted proteins | sample Coa_R1_4_FD_66440 | JGI IMG/M metagenome (GOLD analysis project Ga0070741, IMG submission 66440) | Surface soil microbial communities from Centralia Pennsylvania, which are recovering from an underground coalmine fire - Coalmine... | ecosystem: Environmental > Terrestrial > Soil > Unclassified ...
CACCCGGCTTTTGTTCAGCCGTCAGATGTTTCAGGGAAAATTTGCCGCCGATGTCAGCTTCGCCGGCGAGCCTCCCTACTTTGCAACTTTCCAGAACGGGGCTTTCCGTGGCGACAAAGCCGAAGCCGCCTCAGCGCCGGCGCCGGTCGAAACCGTAAGCGTGAACATGAATGCCGGCGCCATCCGCACCAAGCCGCATGAGTGGTTCAAAGAGGCCAAGCAGGCGGTGGATCTCACCCAGGCTGAGATTATCGTCTCCGTTGGCCGCGGAATTAAAGAGCAGAAGAATATTGATCTCGCCAAACAGCTTGCCGATGCTCTCGGCGGCGAGTTGGCGGCCTCGCGGCCAATCTGCGACTCCGGCTGGCTGCCCATGGATCGCCAGGTCGGCAGCTCCGGCCAGACAGTCGCGCCCAAACTCTATCTCGCGCTAGGCATCAGCGGAGCCATTCAGCATATTGTCGGCATGAAGGGCTCGCGCACCATCATCGCCATCAATAAAGACTCCGAAGCTCCCATCTTTGAAATCGCCGACTATGGCATCGTGGGGAATTTGTTCGACATTGTCCCGCCGCTGATTGAAGAAGTAAAGAAGGCAAAGGCGGGAGCGTAAAGTTTTCCACGCTGAAAGCCACCGGGAAAAAATTCACACGCGAAAAAAACCCTCTCCTGAGAGAGGGTGAGCAATTCAGTGGTTCTGAGAATTTTGCGAGACTTACATGCCGCGGCCGACATTAGCCGCCTGGAAGCCCTTCGGTCCCTTGATGCACTCGAACTCTACCGTCTCGCCTTCGTTGAGTGTGCGATAGCCGTTCCCCTGGATGGCGGAGAAGTGCACAAACACATCCTCGCCGGTTGACCGTTGAATGAAGCCGTATCCCTTGGCCCCGTTAAACCACTTCACTGTACCCTTCTCTTTCACAAACAACTCCTTTCGCCTCTATCTGAATGAATTTCTCTTCTACCGTGGGCGGTTGGTCCGCACCTACGGAGACGAAGAGTCTATGACTGACGCCTCGCCTCGCTCTTCATCATCCCAAGGAAAGACTGCCCCGCTAGTGGGATTGCGCTCGCGCCCTCTGCGTGCGGGCAGCGTGGCCAGTCCTTGCGATAAAGCTGGAGAAGAAAACTGAAACGTCAACCACAACCAACTGGCCGGCGGGCCAGGTCTTGCGCTTTTAGGCAGCGCAAAACGAAAGCCGATAATACAGGAACTCTGAGTTTTGGCAATAGCTTTTCAGCAAACCTGAGCCGAGATTCACTGTAACATTCCAGTAATTAATGGTCGGTCCATTTTCTGGTTTGTATTCTGTTAACATCGCATCGTGCCCCGGGAAAAAGACAGCCCACCTAAATCTAAAATCCCTTATGCCGGCCCCTGGCTTTCGCTTGGCCAATACCTCATCACTCCAGAAGCGCAGACCTTTGCGCTGGCGGTGGCCACCTACGCCGTGCTGGCCTTCTTCCCTTTCATGATCGTGCTCATCATGCTGATCCGGCGGGTGTTCGAATCCAAAGCCATGAATTACGTGTTGCTGCAGATCTTGCGCGACCACCTGCCCATCGGCCAGGACATGGTGATCAAGGCGCTGAACGATCTGGTGAACGCCCGTAAGCAGGTGCAGGTGGGCTCGACCATCCTGTTGTTGCTGGCCACGCGCGGCGTATTCATGCCCTTGGAAGTAGCGCTCAACCGCATTTGGGGATTCGACAAAAGCCGCTCATGGGTTCATAACCAGGTGGTAGGCGCACTGTTGGCACTGGGGTGTGCGGTGCTGGCGCTGGTCTCCATTGCTGTGACCGCCTTTGCTAACCGTTACGTCTTGACCGAATTTGTGGGAGGCGGACGGCACAATCCGACATTTCACCTGGGCGCGTTCCTGCTCATGAAGCTGGTCACCACTGCCGCCAGCATTACCATGTTTTTCCTGATTTATTGGCTGGTCCCCAGCGGGAAGGTCGAAGTACGGCGCGCTCTGCCCGCGGCAATTATCTTCGGCATTCTCTGGGAGCTGCTGAAATACGCCTACATAGCAGCGTTGCCTCACATGAATTTTGAGGAAGTCTATGGACCCTTCTCAGTCTCAGTCTCGCTGATCTTCTGGGCCTACGTGTCAGGATTGCTCCTGCTCTCAGGAGCCTACAGCGCGGCGTATACGCATGAATAGAAAATGAGCTCCGAGCCACTAGCTTCTAGCTGTGTTTGGGTATCGAAGCTGCTTGCATCATCGAGTCCCAAAAACAGCTAGAGGCTAGGAGCTCAAAATCGTAAATCGTACTTCACAAATCCTAAATTACCCGATTACCCAATTCTGCAATTCCCCCAATTCACTTCAAATACTGGTCCACCCACGCATTCACCGTCTGGTACCACAGGCGGCTGTTCTGGGGCTTGAGTACCCAGTGGCCTTCATCGGGGAAATACAACATCTTGGATGGAACTTTCAGACGTTGTAGTGTGGTGAACAGTTGGAAGCCTTCGGAAACGTCGAGCCGGTAATCTCTCTGGCTATGAATCACCAGTGTGGGCGTCTTAAAATTTTGGGCGAATAGATGCGGCGACCACTTGCGATAGAGCGCGCGGTTCGTCCAGGGCGTGCCTCGAAACTCCCACTCGTTGAACCAGAGCTCTTCGGTTGATCCATAAGCCGACTCGGTGTTGAACATTCCATCGTGCGAGACGATGCACTTAAAGCGGTTGGTATGCCCCATGATCCAGTTCACCATGTATCCGCCATAAGAAGCGCCCAGCGCGCATTCCCGGTTCTTATCAATGAATGGATACGTCCGCTCCGCATAGTCGAGCCCCAGCATCAGGTCCTGATACGGCTTGCCGCCCCAATCGCCGCTGATCTCGTCAACGAACTTCTGCCCATAGCCAGTTGAACCGCGCGGATTGATGAGGACCAGGACATAGCCGTTGGCCGCAAAGAGTTCGAAATTCCAGCGATAAGACCAGGAATTGCCCCACATGGTCTGCGGCCCGCCATGTATGATGAATTTGACCGGATATTTTTTATTGGGGTCAAAATCCGGAGGTTTGAGGATGAATCCTTCGACTTCGGTCTTCCCCGCACCTGTGAACCAAAAGTGCTCAAGAGGCTGCATGGCCACCTGCGAGAGGACAGCGTCGTTAAGACGGCTAAGCTGCTTCCCCATTCCAGGCTTGAGCAGTATTTCTTCGGTTTCAGTTCCGCTTCCGCTTCCTGCTGGAACCATCTGTGGGCGCATGTCCGCGATCTGAACGTTGTAGATTTCGTTTGGCGCTCTAACTGACATGCGTGTGAACAGCAATGTCTTGCCGTCAGAGGTAATGGATAAATCATCATTGTGTCCAGCTACCATCTCCCACGGCCCGGTGCCATCGGCATTGACTTTGAAAATGGGGGATTGGCCCAACTCTTCCGCCGTAAAGTAGATCGTCTTTGAATCTGTCGTCCACACATACGAACCCACCCAGCGGTCAAAATTCTCCGTCAGGTTTTTGATCTCGCCGCTCTTGCGCTCATAGATCACCAGGTTAAACTTGTCGCTCTCGAATCCGGCGCGCTTCTGCATGCGCCAGGCGATGTACTTCCCGTCAGGAGAATAGAGCGGAGTGTCATCGCTGCCCGGGCTGGTGGAAATCTTCTTCGCTTCGCCGCCTGCGATGGGAACGATAAAAATGTCATTGTTCGTGCTGGCGGCCTCGACCTCATCGTGATTGCTGGTGTAGGCGACCTCCTGCCCGTCGGGAGAGATGGCGTACATATCCTGTCCGCCCAGGCTAAACGGCGGCACTTCGTGATCGCCGGGGGTAATATCGTGCGGCGTTCCGCCCTCGGCGGGAATCACAAACAGGTGGCTGCGCTTGAACTGCATGTAGCTGTTCCAATGGCGGTAGAACAGCCGGGTGAAGATGCTGGCTTGCACCTTGGATTTGGCCCGCTCATCCTCGCGCTGCTTGTTGCAGGCATCATCCGGGCAATCCGGGTATACCGTGGAGAAGAACAAAATATTTTTGCCATCAGGCGCCCAGATGGCGCCATCGGCTTCGGTCGAAATTGAAGTCAGCTTGTGGGCATTGCTCAGCGCGCCGCCGTCAGTGTCAAAATCCGCAATCCAGATTTGCGAGCTGCCGTCTTTGGCGGACGTATAGATGAGCCGCTTGCCGTCAGGCGAGAAGCGCGGCCGGTCTTCGCCGGTGGGATCGTCGCTGATCTTCTTCGCCTCTCCGCCGGCAAGCGGAACCAGCCAGATGTGCGATGTCTTCTTGTTCGCCTCCAGGTCAACATCCTGCGCGGCGAAGGCTACCCACTTGCCGTCCGGCGAGGGCACAGGCTCGGCCACGCGCTTGAGAGCCATCATGTCTTCAAAAGTAAAAGGATGTTTGGATTGGGCGAGGCAGAGAGAGCTGGAAACGGCAGACAGGCAGAAAATAACGGCAAGACGAAACCGCATCGGACCTCCGGGTAAACTCATTAGTTTAGAGGATTTAGACGCGGTCTGTCGCTGTTTGATATCAAATAATCAATTTTTGCAAATTGTGAGAGATCATTATCTGGAGATGTATCAAGCATTCAAGAAATGCAGAGCTTCTATAGCTCTCAAGCTCTTTGAAATTCGTTGCAGAAAAACTCATGAGAGTCCGCCCGTGATAACCAGCGCGCCTGGTTTGCGATCGGCACTGAGTACTGCTTTACTTCGGCTGCGGAACAATGCGCAGGTAAGGCTTGGGCGCCTTCCAGCCGCCGGGATATTTCTGCTTCGCCTCTTCGTCGCTTACCGATCCGAGGATGATGACATCATCGCCCTGCTTCCAGTTCACGGGCGTCGCGACTTTGTGCTTGGCGGTGAGCTGCATGGAATCAATCACGCGCAGCACCTCATCGAAGTTGCGGCCGGTGCTCATGGGATAACTGAGCATCAGCTTGATTTTCTTGTCGGGGCCGACCACAAACACGGTGCGCACGGTGGCATTATCGGCTGCGGTGCGGCCTTCACAGCTCTCCCCAGAGTCGGCCGGCAGCATGCCGTAGAGCTTGGCGACCTTCAGCTCCGGATCCCCGATCATTGGATAGGTTACTTTATGGCCCTGCGTCTCCTCGATGTCGCTCGCCCACTTGCTATGATTGCTGGCCGGGTCCACGCTCAACCCGATGATCTTGGTGTTGCGCTTTTCGAATTCGGGCTGCAGGCCGGCCATGTAGCCGAGTTCCGTAGTGCAGACAGGGGTAAAGTCTTTGGGATGGGAGAACAGGATGGCCCAGCTGTTGCCAATCCATTCGTGAAAGTTGATCTTGCCGTGTGTGGTCTCGGCGGTGAAATTGGGGGCTTCATCATTGATGCGTAATGACATGGCGATCTCCTGGCCTGGATACGATTCGCAGAAACAAAAATGCTATGTGATGTCCTTTTCCGTGTCAAGCTTGGGAGGCGGGGCAGCGCGTGACTTTGCGCGGCTTTTTCCAGGCGCGCTCTCAGGCGCATGGAACCCAATCAACAATTCTTTACATTGCTTTGCCGTCAACTTCAGCGGGCATTCGGCATCTAATTATTGATAAAATTCCATTAGGTGATGTAATGAGCATGGTTCACACCACTTCCTGGCGCGTTCGTACTCTGGTTTTATTGACATTTGCGGCTCTGTTCCTTTTCGGGGCCACTGCCTTTGCCGAGGAGGGCGAAGGACCGCTGAAGGAGGCCCCGCCGACTGGCATCACTCCCGAGCAGATCATCCAGAAGTTTGCGGCGAAAGAGAAAGTATTCAAACAGGCGCGTGACAACTACACCTACCGCCAGTCGGTCAAGGTCCAGACTCTCGATGGCGACACAGTGGATGGCGAGTACCAGCTCGTGACCGACATCCTGTTCGACGATAAGGGCCGTCGCATTGAAAATGTCGTCTTCGCTCCCCAGCCAACCTTAACCCGCATCGGAATGACGCGCGAAGATACGGACGACATTCAGAATCGCCTGCCTTTCGTGCTCACCAGCGACGAACTTCCTGAATACAACATTCTGTATGTCGGCCAGCAAAGGGAAGATGAGCTCGATACCTACGTTTTCGATATCGCCCCAAAGCAGATAGAAAAAAACAAACGTTATTTTCAGGGGCGGATCTGGGTGGATAATCACGACTTCCAAATTGTGAAAACTTACGGCAAAAACGTTCCTGATATCCGCAAAGGCAGCGGTGAAAATTTGTTTCCCAAATTTACCACCTACCGCGAGCAGATAGACGGCGAGTATTGGTTCCCGACCTATACCTATACGGATGACACGCTTCACTTTAAGAACCAGGACGTACACATCCGCCAGATCGTGAAATATACCAATTACAAGCGTTTCGGATCGAAGAGCAAGATCATCTACGAAGGCCAGGAGCTGCCGCCGGGACAGAAGCAGCCAACGGATCAGCCGGCTCCGCCCGCGAAGTAAGAAGTACGATTTACAAAGTACGATCGTTAATTCGTACTTCAGCCTTCCTACTTCTTACTTTCCAGCTTCCGCAGCTCGCGCCTGATGCGCGTGCTCTTCACCGCCAGAAAAGTAAGATAAGCCCCGTGGATTGCCCACGTCGCAATATAAGCAAGACGCAGATGAAGCAGCATCATAGCGCACCTCCTACCGCGGCGTGCGCGTGTAATTCTTCCACGCGCTGCTGTTGGCGCTCCAGCAGGTAGCGCACCCAGACCAGCAGAGCGCCAAATGCGGAAAAGGCAATCAGGTTGATAAAAAAAGCGTGCAGCATCTCAGGAGCAAGACCGCTGCCCGGCTCCCCTGCCAGCACCGGCTGTGGGTGCTGCGTGCGGAACCAGCGGATCGACATATAGACGAACACCACATCCACCGATCCAAAGACGGCGAGCACCGCCGCCAGCACCGGCATGGAACCGGCGTGCGAGAAGCGGCGCAGCAGCAGATAGCTTACATAAATGAGCCAGAGCAGCAGGGTGCTGGTGAGGCGCGCGTCCCAGGTCCACCAGATGCCCCACACCGGCCGGGCCCACAGCGGTCCGGTGATGAGCACGATGGTGCAGAACACCACGCCCACCTGTGCCGAGGCCAGCGCCAGAGCGTCTGCGCGCGCGTTCCGCGTCTTCAGGTAAGCCAGCGATGCCGCCAGATTTACAAAAAAGCAGGCGAAGGCGGCAAAGGCCGAAGGCACGTGATAATAAAAAATGCGCTGGATGTCGCCCATGGTCGCTTCCGTCGGCGCAACAAAGATGGCCTGATGGAATCCCCAGACGAGCAATGCCAGTGTAAGAAGAGAAAAAATAATAAGAGACGGTTTCATAAGTAATCAGGAACTTTTGTCTATGCAAGTCAGATCAGGCTTGCGCCTACCGCCCCACCGGAAGGAGCGAATTCTAACTTGTGCGCGAATCAAATGCAAACTATTCCGCGTGCAGCACGGTTTCAAAGAGCAAGAGCGAAACCGTGGTGAAAACAATATCGTAAACCGCCAGGAACTTGAGCGGCAGGCTGGGTGAAGATTCTCCGGTAAAAATTGCCGTTGTCGCCCCCACCATGGCCAGCAGCGCCGGCACCGAAATGGGGAACAGCAGCAGCGGCAGCATAAGCTCGCGGGTGCGCGTGCGCAGCGACATGGCCGCAAAAAAAGTCCCATTCACGATCAGCGCCCAGGTGCCGAGCAGGAACAGAGGAATGAGCAGAAATACATCTCCCAGGGCATGCAAGTTGAAAAAGACAACAAACAACGGGGCTACAACGACTTCCAGCAGGCAAACGAAAATAAAATTTCCGATCGTCTTTCCCAAAAAGAGAGCATTGGCCGGGGCCGGCGAGCAGCGAAACCCATCCAGCACCTGATTGCGCAGCTCGCGCGCCCAGCTCTGGTTGAGCGCCATGGTCGAGGCGAACAGAAATGCCATCCACACCAGGCCGCCGATAATACGGCGCGCTTCTTCCGCCGTGGGCTCAAAGGCGAAGCTGAAGATCACCACCACCAGCAAAGCAAAGAACAGCATACCGTTGGTGGCGTCTTTGGAGCGCCACTCCAGGCGAAGATCTTTGGCCAAAGTGGCGCGCGTAATGTGGAATAATCCGCTCATCGGGCCGCTCCCTCGCGCGTAGAACTGCCGCTATTGGCAGCGGCAATTCCGCTTTCAATGCGCAGCAGTTGGCCCTGGGAGAACAGCAACGATTGGTTGGCGACATCGGCGAGGTTGGCCGCCTGGTGGGTGACTACCAGAATCGTCTTGCCTTGATCGCGCAATTTTCTTATGAGCTCGGCAATCTCATGTGCGGAGGCTACATCAAGATTGGAAAAAGGTTCATCGAGAAGCAGGATTTCAGGATCGTGCATCAGCATGCGCGCCAGCGAGAGGCGCTGCCGCATGCCCTGGGAATATTCCCCAACATGGCGCTCGAGGTTCGGGTCAAGCCCGACTGCCCGGATCGCCGCAGCCATCTTTTGCTCATTCTGTATGCCGTAGAGCGCGCCGAAGTAGCGCAGGTTTTCCATGGCGGAGAGCTCGTCATACAGCATGCTCGCGTGCGCTACGTAGCCTATTGTTTGCCGAAGGGTTTCCTGCGGGCCAGGGAAGATTATTTTCCCTGAAGTTGGCCGCGCTAACCCGGCGATGACCCGCAGCAGTGTGGACTTGCCCGCGCCATTTTCGCCGAAGATGGCATAACAGCGGCCGCTCAAAAATTCGGCGGAGACAGAGCGCAAAGCGGCAAAGCGGCCAAAGAGTTTAGTAACCTGCTGGAGCTCGACAGCTACCATGAAGAGAACATCATAATGGATTGGCGCAATTTGAAGCGTTGCGAAAACGGATTATGTTTTTTGCGGTGCGGCAGCATACTTGGAGGCGCACTTGGCCTGAAGATTAGTGGCGCGAAATACCCCGTCGCGTCCGAGCTTGCCTTCGGCCAGCGCCTGGGCGCCGTCTTTGAAGGTATCCGGAGGCGCTTCCAGGCCTTCATACACAACCTGCAGAGTTTTATCCTGTTCAATCAGCGCAAACTCGACCCGCGTGCCCTGGCGCTTGATGGAGCCGCCAGCCACGTTGCCGGCCACGCGCAAGCGCTTCTTATAGATGGCATCACCCTGATTGACCTGAGTCTGCAACTCAGAGATGGTGACGTAATAACTCTTGCTCTCCTGCACACCGGTATAGGCGAGATAGGCAAGCGCAAGAATAATGATGGCGATGGCGGAGCCGAACTTCAGGTATTTGGAATACTGCGCAGGCATCGCCTAAAACTCTACGCCTTCAATGCCAAGAGGTCAATCAGGGGAATCGACCTACAGTTTTGAGTTTTGAGCTTTGAGCTTTGAGCTCTTAGCTCTTAGCCTTTAGCTCTTAGCAAGTCCTTGTACCGTGACCGTAAGAAAAGCAAGCCGTTGTGTTCATGGGAATCCACATTTCTTCGCTGGAGATGAGCAAGTGGTATCAAATCATTGCTTTTTATCAAATTGCTGGCATGATCGATGCAAGGCTCTGTGCCCCGCGGTCTTTGAAAACATCTTGCGGCGCCTCTCATGGCTCCCAGAGTCAAAGGGAGACGCCCGCCCAAGCCAAAAAGGTTACTTAGTAACCCCCACCCCCTCTCCCAAACAGCCCCGAGAACAATTTTCAGCTCTCCGTTTCCCGGCCTGCTCCTCAGCCCAGGCCCATCTGCGTTCATCCTACGGCAAAGCTTGTCTTGGTTTGTCACTAGATTGACGTATGTTGGCTCCCTTACCTGGCGCTGATTACAAACACACCGGTTTCAACATCGTATAATTGATTTTTGCGAGGCTTATCATGACCGCTCCCAATGGCAGCAACGGAGTCCAGCAGAACGGCAACAGCAATAATGTTCCCACACCGCGCGCGCAATGGATTGCCCAGCGCCGCGCTCAGGCTGAAAAAACCGGCGATCGGAATTTTTCACAGATGCATTATGCTCGCCAGGGCGTGGTGACCGAAGAGATGGTCTACATCGCGGCCAAGGAAAAGATTTCGCCCGAGCTGGTGCGTGATGAAGTGGCGGCCGGCCGCATGATTATCCCTGCCAACATCAATCATCCAGAGCTTGAACCTATGGCGATTGGCGTGGCGTCGTTGTGCAAGATCAACGCCAATATCGGCAACTCGGCGGTGACCTCGAACGTCGACGAGGAACTCAAGAAGCTGCACACCGCGGTGCATTTTGGCGCCGATACGGTGATGGACCTCTCCACCGGCGGCGACATCCACAATATTCGTGAAGCCATTTTGCGGCACTCTCCTGTGCCCATCGGCACGGTACCGATTTATGAGGCCATCTCGCGCGTGAAGCGAGTGGAAGACCTGAACGCCGGCGTAATGCTTGAAGTCATTGAAGAGCAGGCGGAGCAGGGCGTGGATTACATGACCATCCATGCCGGGGTCCTGATTCAGTATTTGCCGATGGTCAGCAAGCGCATCACCGGCATCGTGAGCCGGGGCGGCGCGATCCTGGCGCAGTGGATGGCGCACCATCACAAACAGAATTTTCTGTACGAACACTTCGACCAGATCACCAGGATTCTCGCCAAGCACGATGTTTCATATTCTTTGGGCGATGGCCTCAGGCCGGGCTGCATTGCAGACGCCAGCGACGAAGCCCAGTTCGCTGAGCTCAAAACTTTGGGCGAGCTGACCAAGAAAGCCTGGGAGCACGACGTGCAAGTCATGATCGAAGGGCCGGGACACGTGCCCATGGATAAGATCAAAGAGCAGGTGGATAAGGAAGTCGAATACTGTTACGCCGCTCCCTTCTACACCCTTGGCCCACTGGTCACTGACATTGCGCCGGGATATGACCATATCACCTCTGCCATCGGCGCGGCCATGATCGGATGGCATGGTGCTTCCATGCTGTGTTACGTAACTCCAAAAGAGCACCTGGGCCTGCCAAACGATAAAGACGTGAAGGATGGAATTATCGCTTACAAGATCGCGGCCCACGCCGCCGATCTGGCGCGGCACAGGCCGGGAGCACGCGACCGCGACGACGCTCTCAGCTATGCCCGCTATACCTTCGATTGGGAAAAACAGTTTGCGCTCTCGCTCGACCCCGAGACAGCGCGCGCCATGCATGACGAAACCTTGCCTGACGACTACTACAAGGAAGCAAAATTCTGTTCCATGTGCGGGCCGAAATTCTGCTCCATGAACTACTCGCAGAAGGTGGATGAGTACAACCGCCAGGTGCACGGCGTGGAAAAGAAAGACTACTCTGAGCTGGTGGAAAAGCTGATCAGCCTCAAATAAAACTCATCCGTAAATCACATGCGGCTCACGGCTTTTTGTGCAAGTGTTTTCTCCGCGTTGATTGTGGCGGCTTCGTCCTTGAGCCCCATCACCTCGATGTGCAGCGTGGCTTTCGGCATGAGAATGTGCAGGCCGTTCGGGGCAAGATAAGCTTCTTTTCCCAGGCCGTCTACCGGCTGAATTCCCTTACCCTGCCCTTGCCACAGTTTTTTCTGCGGCTCCCACAGATCGTTTCCCGCCAGGGTGAGGTTTCCCACATAAATCGTCACCATGCCGCGCGAGCTCAGCGCGGTAGCTACGTATCCGCATGCTTTGGCGCCCATCGGCGTGGTGGTCGCGCCCTTTCCAAGTTCCACAGGTTCACCCAGCGCAGCCTCTGCGTCGGCTTTCGTCACGAGCGCACAAGCATCGTAATCGAGTGGACCTTCTTTGGCGCTGGCTTGCTCCGTCTTAAACTGATTAGAGTCGCCACTGCCTTTACTGGAGTTGCAGGCTGCCAGCGCAAGCATTATCGCCGTCAAGATAAGTACTTTGTATGCTGTTTGCATCATGCCTCATTATAAGCAGTCGAGATAAGCAGTCGTTGGCAGGTAAACTTGAAACGTATTCGCGTTGTCAATCCATGCCGTAGGTCAATTCTGGTCGGAATAATGTTTGATTCCAGCCACTGTCTTGGCAACAGATGTGCGCTTGCTGGCCCGATGGAAGTAACGGACAACAACTTCGGGTTCTGAGTCCGGTTCTTCGAGAATGGTTCGACTTGCGCTCTTGCGTGAAGCAACGACTTCAGTCTTGCCGGAGCCGCCGTAATTTGTCTGCTCGGGTTTTGCGCCTGGAGCAGCTACGGGTCTCGTATTCGGGACGGCACTTGCACGCATTGAGGGAGCCGGTGCGCTGGCAATGACGAGCGGCGGCACCGTTTGAGCGCGGGAAACAGCCGGTGTCAGTGCAACCGTTCTAAGCGGAAGCTGTGGCGCGGCCGCTTCGGCGCGGGGATGGTCCGTTGCCGGTCTGTGGCCACTAAACACTCCCAGAACAAAAAGCATCAGCAGTGCAGCCACGCCTGCGCCCGTAAACACCATCTTCCAATCGCGGCTATATCGCCGGCTCTCGGGGCTTTTTGCCGATTGAATGGGTGTGATATTGCTCGATGCCGCTGTGGCAGAACGAGTCTTGGAGAGATGCAACCCGGCTTGAATGGTCCTGATTCGTTGGGCAATGGTTTGTGCGGCGGTTTCTTTTGGCTTCTCAGCAATCTGCTGCCAGCGGCGGGCAAAGCCCTGCTGGGTTGCTTCGCGCTTCACTGCCGCCCGTTGGCGCAATTGCTCTCTTGATTTTCGCTGCTCTTCCCGGCGCCTCGCCAAAACCGCGCTACGGTATTGCTGCCAGAGCAGGAGCGCTTCCAACTGCTCTGACGTGCGTGCCTTCACAAGCTGTAGCATGCCACGTGTCCGCTCCAACAGTACCGCCCAGTGCATTGCCACCAGCCGCTTTGCTTCCTGCAAAGCCCGCCAGCCCAGCTTCATGGCAGATGGTTTGCGAGTTGCAGCAACTGGCGCATTTTCTCGCAGAGAAGCCACGGGTTTTTCCTGAGAAGCTCTGGGTTCTCTGCTCTCAAACGCCGTATCCCCGAAGGCAGGCAGGATACTGGGGCTTGGCGTGGGTTGAGAAGCAACTTCAGGAGGGACTTTAGCGGTAATTTGGGAGACCGGCTCCGGGGTGCTTGCTTCAAAATCGGCTGCTTCTGATGGCGCAGCACTGGAGCAAGGTTCAGCCGGCAAGCTCGCAGCCGCCACCTCGCGGATATCCAACTGCTCGACTGGCTCTGGGAGATCTAGCCGCCCGTCAAACACTCCTTCACCTACAAAGACGTCGCACCTGCGGCTGGCAGCCAGTTCTCGCGCGCGGGCCAAGGCCTGACGGGGGTCCACACAAGATTCAACAGCAATCACCAGGTCGTCTGGGTGGGTTGATTGAGCAAGGGTATGCGGATAACCGGGCTGGCTGTAGGAAACTTCATAGCCCTGCGCGCGGAGATAAGCCGCCAAGCTTTCGGTGCTTTCAGGATTACTGGTGATAATTTTTGCGTTCGGCATGCCTGGGCCCGCCCATGGAGGATAAAGACGAACATGGCGCGAGAAGTTAGACGCAACTTAGGCGCGCGGGGTGGCCAGAGCCAAGGACAGCCAAGCTGGGCTTAATTGGCCTCGCTGAAATCCATGCCATCGGCAAATTGCAGGCCGGCAATCTGCCGCGCATGGTGCTGGACTTCCAGGTAGGCTTTCAGCAGTTCGATATAGATCTGTTCCCGTTCCACCGGGCCGTTGCATTGGGTTCGCGCGCTGTCGAGGGCAAGATAACGATCGTGGGCTTCCACAAATTTCCTGATCACATTGTTCATGGTGAAGCGGATTCTCAATCCCAGGCGCACGGTCTTAAATCCTGCAAATACCTTAAGCCAGGGATATTTACAGCGTAGCCTGCACGCTTAATCCCGCACGCGGATCGCCGAGCGCCACTTGCCGTGCAGCCATATCACCACTCCCAGCGCACAGATTTCAATGGGACCGCCACGGGGGAGATCGATGGCCGCCAGTGTGGTGTAGTTCTTCGTGATCAAATGGACCGTGTAAATCATTGCGCCGCCCGCTATGAGGCTGCCCAGGAATGCTTCGCTACGAGGAGCGATCCGCATGTGCCCTCCAGGAATTCCAGGCGCAATGTATCACGATTTTTTGTGCGGAGAAAGTTACCCGCGCGAATTACCGATGGACAAATTCCAAATTACCTGAAGCTTTCCATCTTCTCCGCCGCCCGGTTGACCGCCGCGGTCAAAGCTGCAAGCTGTTGTTGTGCGCGGCTGCTATCACCGGCATCAATCGCTTCATTGACCCCCGGAATCACTACCGCGGCGTAACCGGTGTACTCCCCGGGTGCATAGATGGAGTGGCGAAACCATGGGCGGTTGGGAAGCCCTTCGGGAAGCAACAATGCGGTTTCGGTCTCGCGCAGCACACGGTTGAGCCGGGCAGCATCTACGGAAAGATCTTTCTGTTTTGCGGCGATTGCAGCTCCAGCGGTGGTCATGCGGTTGGCGGCATTCAGAGCAGGAGAGAAATCGGGTGCCCTCTTTCCCAATCTGTCAGCCGCCCTTTTTTCCGCGGCTTCAAGGTAAGAGGTGATCTCCTTGCCATAGCTCTCGTAGTCGAAAGGCAGCACGTCGGCATCGGCCATCCGCAACGCCTGCAAGCCGAAGACTCGCGCCATCTGCTGCTCATAGGCGAAGGTGGGATCGCCGAATTTCTTGAACCACGTAAAATCGTCAAAGCTAGAGTGATAGACGCCGTAATCGCCGCCGGAGGTGACGTCTGTTGCGGGCACCCCCAGGTGTTGCAGGAAAGCGGTAAAATCGGAGCCGCTGCCCAAGTCGCCTACGCGCACCTCGGCGCTTGCTTTACTGTTGCTGAATTCTTCGCGATTGGGCATAGGTCCTTCCTTGGTTCTCTTCTCTTTCCAGGCGTCATACACAGTGGAACCTGCCGGACTTGAAACAGCTTTGGTCACATCGCGCACAAACTGTTTCAAACTGGGAACGGCCGATGCGTTGAAGTTTGGCCCGGAAACACCCACGTCCATATTGAAATAAGCCACGGCATTGGCCAGCTCTTTTTCGTGTTGCTCGGCCCATTCGGTCGAGCCAATCAGGCCTTCTTCTTCCGCGTCCCAACTGGCAAAGATAAGAGTGCGCTTGGGTTTCCATCCGCTCTTCAGCAGCTCGCCGATTCCGTGTACAGCCTCGAGCATGGCCGCGGTACCGCTATTCGGATCTACCGCTCCATAAACCCAGGCATCTCTATGATTGCCGGCAATCACCCAATCATCCGCTGTCTGCGTTCCCTGCACTTTGCCGATTACGTCCCAAATAGTGCGATATTGATAATCCTGCTTGAGGTGAATCCTCACCCGCGCCGGTCCAGGGCCAACGTGATAGGCGAACGGAAGCGCACCCTGCCAGGGACGCGGGGAAAGTTGGCCTCCGAGGTTCTCCAGAATCGGACGCGCATCCGCATAGGCGAGTGGGGTGGTTGGAATATGAGGCATGTCGGCTGCACGCTCGGGCGGGGTTCTTTGGCTATCAGGTAACGACGGCACCGAAGCTGTTCCCGGCGTTGTGGGATCGCCGGGATACTTGAACATGTAAAGGATCGATCCGCGTTGCACGCCGCTATCGGGACGCCAGGGGCCATCGGGATACTTGTCCCCCTTAAAGTAGCCATCATCCATGGGATCGGAATAAATGATTACACCGGCAGCGCCGTGCTGCTCGGCGATGTACTCCTTGACTCCACGATAGTTTTCGCCATAACGCACAATAATAATTTTGCCGCGCACGTCAACTTTCATCTCTTCCAACTTCTTGAAGTCCTCCGGGCGGCCATAGTTGGCGTACACCACATCGGCCTCTACATCGCCGGAGGGTGAGTATGCATTGAACCCCGGCGTGACTCGCGGATCATCCTGGAAGGGGTCGCCATTGACCCGCTCCGGCCTGGGAGCGTGGTAATCGGGAAGCGGAGGATTCACCATGCTCACGCTGATTTCGGCCGGCAGGTTCATCCAAATCTTATATTCCGCGATTTCCGCATCGAGTCCGGCTTCATGGAACTTCTGTAGCACATAATCAGCCGTCTTTTTATCTTCCGCAGAGCCGGCGATGTGCGGCTCTGCCGTCAGGATTCGCAAGTGCTCCTCGGCCAGCTTGGGATCGGGCACAGCCAGAAAGCGGCTCTCGACCTGCTGCTCGGCGCTGAAATTGCGAAACCCCGGCAAAACCGAAGGCGCAACCGTGGATGACGGCTGCTGCGCGGGAAGGATGGAAGCAAGAACGATCAGGCAGAAGACAAATGGCAAACGACCCAACAGAGAAAGATTCATGAGGTTTCCTGTGCGGACTTGTGAAACTAAGAAGATTACACCAATATGGCGGGCAAAACTATGGGGCGGAACAACAGGGCAGGAACCGCCGTGTTTGGCGGAAGCGTGTCGGAGTCGAACCGACCAGGGACGAGGGAACTCGCCCCTCACCGGTTTTGAAGACCGGAAGGGTCACCGGACCCCATGCGCTTCCATAAGAGCATTCAGCAATCAGCACTCAGCATTCAGCCAGTGCGGCAAACTCGTTATTCTAACGATTTACTTTGACTAGGACAAAAGAGCGGATTCCCGCGAATCTTTGAGTGATTCGCGGGCTGAATACTGAGCGCTGATTGCTTCTTACTGTTTCGCGGCGTCGGCCAGTTTTTTCCTGGCGAAATACCAGTCTTTGATCTCGTAGCCGTTGCTGGAAGTTACGCGCGTGGCGGCGTCCGCCTGGGTAACGGGTGCGGGCACGATGACAGCGTCGCCCGGCCTCCAGTTGGCTGGAGTTGCGCAGGCATTGGCCTCAGCGGTCTGCAGGGCCTCGAAGACACGCAAAATCTCGTCGATATTGCGTCCGAGCGACAGCGGATAATACAGCAGCGCCCGTACGTTGCCTTTAGGATCGATGAAGAAGACGGCGCGCACGGCAGCCGTATCGCTCACAGCTTCATGCACCATGCCAAAGGCGCGCGCCACTTTCTGATCGAGATCGGCGATGACCGGGAACTTCACCTGCACGCCGAAGTTCTGCTCGATATTGCGCGCCCAGGCGATGTGCGAGTAGATGCTGTCAATCGAAACTCCGATCAACTGCACATTGCGCTTCTCGAACTCGTCGTAGCGCCGCGAGAACTCCACGAATTCCGTCGTGCACACCGGCGTGAAATCGGCGGGGTGGGAGAACAAAAGGACCCACTTCCCTTTCGATGTATAGTCGCTGAGTTTGATGATCCCGTGGGTAGATTTGGCTTCGAATTGCGGCGCCGGCTCATTGATGCGCGGCAACCGGACTGGTTGAGCAGTTTGAACGTCGATACTCATTTCTATTCTCCTGGTCTTTGAGATTGTCCGGAAACGTTCAGGCAGGCTGGATACAAAATAGGAAACCCACCCGTTGGCTGCCGGGCGGGTCAGAAAATTTAAAATTGCGCTTTCACCCACACATCGGCTGCCGCTCGCAACAACAGCAACAACAGCAACACATGTGGGTCATATGGATTTCCGTCCAGTTATTAGAATATCTGATGCGGGAATGGGAGGCAAGAGCAGTTGCCAGTTGCTGGTCGTCAGTTGCCAGTTTCTAAAATAGACGAGAGTCCAGATTTTTTGAATTGCCGAGGGCAATGCTGCAAATCTAAATACCTTCATCGTTTGCCATGAACTTTGCTCTCGCTTTGAAAGGGTAGCCGCAATGCGCAAGTTTCCATTTGTGACACTAGATGTCTTCACTCGCAAGCCGCTGGAAGGTAACCAGCTTGCGGTCTTCCCCGACGCGCGCGGCCTGAGCGACGCTGAGATGCAGGCATTGGCGCGCGAGACCAATCTCTCAGAAACTACATTTGTCATCCCGCGCGATGCCGGCAGCGAGCGGGAACATGGTGTCAAGGTCCGCATCTTTACCGTAGCTGAAGAGCTCGAATTTGCGGGTCATCCTACCCTGGGTACAGCGGCGTTCATTTACAGGCAGCGCGGCGACAAAGAGGTAACGCTCGACCTGCGTGTGGGCAAGGTCCCCGTACACTTCTCAGAACGCGATGGCGGAACCTTTGGCGAGATGACGCAACGCGATCCGGTGTTCGGCAGCATCCATTCCAAGGAGGCGCTGGCGCACGAAGTTCTGCAATGCGATCCCGGCGATTTTGACCCTGTGTTGCCCATCCAGACGGTGTCTACCGGAATGGCGTTCGCCATTGTGCCGCTGGTCTCGGTGGCAAAATTGAGCTCGCTGCAGTTCGAATACAAACGCGCAGCCGCCTACCTGCAAACGACAGACGCGAAGTTTCTTTATTTCATCGCCCGCGATCCGGAGGCCGGCAGAAATCCCGGCCTCAAGAGCTTTCGTTCCCGCATGATCTTTTATAACGGTGAGGATCCCGCCACCGGATCGGCCGCCGGCTGCGCCACGGCTTGGCTTGTTCAACACGGAGTCATTGCTTCCGAAGAAGCTGCATTGATCGAACAGGGAGTGGAAATCAAACGCCCCAGCCAGATTTACATTCGCGCCGGCAAGAGCGGCGACGGCGTGCGCAATGTTCGCGTAGGCGGATATTCAGTGGAAGTCATGCGCGGCGAGCTCGCAATGTGACCATGTGCCATAGCATCATGCCTGGTGCAACAGTAACGAAAGTGTAAATTTATCTTTGCGCAGATTCTTTTGCGACGGCTATTACCCACAGACAATCGCGGGCACATATGCAAACATACAATGAAATTGCGCCTGCCAGCGGACTCACAGCGCCGGAACAATTGCAACTCTAAAATATTTTTTACTTTTCTGTTACTTTACAAGCTCTCGGCTTCGCCGTAGGATGCTTTTACATTTTTTATTTGCTGTATTCGCAATGCCGTCCAGCCAGACGCACTGCATGATTAAAAAGCACGGTTTGATTCCGCTCCCCGCTCTGGCAGCTTGAATTAAGACCGTGATGGGGTCCCTATGAAAGCCAAGAAAACAATTCTCTGTGTCGACGATAATGAACAACTCCTCTCAGTCCGCAAAATAATCCTCGAAACCCGCGGCTACCGCGTGCTGGCCTGCACCAATGGAAAAGAGGCGCTGGATATCTTTAAACAGGGTGGCATCGACCTGGTTCTCACCGATCTGGCGATGCCGGAAGTCGATGGCGTAGAGCTGATTGATTCGGTCAAGAGCCTCGCGCCTGAAACCCCGGCGATTCTTTTTTCAGGCAAGGTAAAAATTTACGAACGCCAGACCCGTGCCGACCTGTTCCTGCCCAAGGGAATGTACGCGCCCATGGAACTGCTGGAGCATATCCGGCTGATGCTGGTGCGCAAACGCGGACCAAGGAAAGCCGCGGCTCGACTCCCGCTACACTCCAGTGTTGGGAGCACAAGAACAAATACAACCTATTCCGCCGCTTCGTAGACTCTCCTGTAGAGACGTAGCAACTTACGTCTCTACAGATCGCCATGGTTTGTTTCTGCAAACGCCTGGACACCACCTGCACAGCCGGGAACGGGCTTGTGCCACACAAGCCCGCTCGCCTCGTGTATGATCGAGTGTTTGCATGCCGCCCATTATTCAAGCTGAGAACGTAACTAAGGTGTACCGCATTGGGAAAGTGGATGTCCCTGCCCTGCGCGGAGTCTCGCTCGTTGTGCAGCCTGGAGAATTCGTGAGCATCGTAGGGCCTTCGGGAAGCGGTAAGTCTACGCTGTTCTATATATTAGGCGGATTGACCGGTCCGACCAGCGGAAGGGTGCTGATTGAAGGCGCTGATTTTTCGCGCATCTCCGACAGCGAGCGCACCCGGCTTCGCCGCCGGCGGATCGGCTTTGTATTTCAGAAATTTAATCTGCTGCCTACCCTGAGCGCGCGCAACAACATTTCCATCGCCGGTGATATAGCAGGGGCCAATGACAATACAGATCCGGCGTATGTGGACAAGATCACGCACATGCTGGGCATTGCCGACAGGCTCGACCACCGGCCGGCAGAGATGTCTGGCGGCGAACAGCAGCGCGTTGCCCTGGCTCGAGCGCTGATTAACCGCCCCGGAATCATTCTGGCCGATGAGCCTACAGGCAACCTGGATTCCAAGAACTCAGAAATTGTGCTCAAGATGCTGCGGCAATCGAACCAGGATCTCGGACAGACGGTGCTGATGATTACCCATAACCCTGAAGCAGCACGCTATGGCGACCGGATTGTTCATATGCGCGATGGGCAGATAATCAGCTCCTAGCTGCTGGCTTGCTGTGTTTGGGTGGTGGAGGCCGCTCGCAGCATTGACCCTGATTTTGCGCCTTCGCTATAATCAAAGATTGCTGAGCGGGAGTAACTCAGTGGTAGAGTGCGACCTTGCCAAGGTCGAAGTCGCGGGTTCAAATCCCGTCTCCCGCTCCAAA
>Ga0070741_10008661_pt1 | contig 20238 bp, 32 predicted proteins | sample Coa_R1_4_FD_66440 | JGI IMG/M metagenome (GOLD analysis project Ga0070741, IMG submission 66440) | Surface soil microbial communities from Centralia Pennsylvania, which are recovering from an underground coalmine fire - Coalmine... | ecosystem: Environmental > Terrestrial > Soil > Unclassified ...
AGTCGGAGGCGTCTGTTGTCACCAGTCCGCGGTCGCGAAGTATGGCGATGAGTGCCTCGACCGAGCTGTCGCTCTCCAATAGCCGGCCGAGTTTTGTCGGAGCGATCATCGCGTCCTCGCAATCCTTGATGGCGAACCATCGACCAATGAAAAGATCGGGGCCGTCCATCGGCGTGCCCTCGCATGGGTCCGGCGATCGCTGCGGCGCTCGAACAGCTCGCGCCGGCCCCTGATCTGCGAGTATTCCGGGTTACGGATCTTTAGCCAGGACGTGTACATCCCGTCGGTGAGGTACGGGCCGCGCTTCCATTTCGCCACGATGCCCTCGAGGTCGCGCGTACACGCTTGCTCGAACAGCTCGACGCCGCGGCCCTCGACGTGCTCGACGTAGCGCAGCCGTGAATCACGCCGCGGAATGAGGCGTCGCAGCCGGCGCTTCCGCTCGAGCAGCGGACGATCGCGGAGATCCTCGCCGTCGACCTCGAGCAGATCGAACGCCAGGAAGTACGGCCAGTCCCGCCGAAACAGCAGCGGATAAAACTGGCTGCGGCCGTGGGCGTCGAGGCAGACGATCTCCCCGTCGAGCACCGCGCGCATGGTGCGGAGACTATGGGAAATCTCCGTTTCCAGGATCCCGAACTTCGTGAACGTGTGGCCGTGCCGCGAGACGAGCTGGCACCTGTGGCCTTCCACGAACGCGAGCGCACGGAAGCCGTCGTGCTTGATCTCGTACAGACACTCGCGATGGTCGAAGGGCTGCGGCACCGCCAGCAGCGGCATGGGTCGCGCGGAGGGCACGCGTTCAGCCTACCGTACGCGCCCGCGCGGCTGCGGTCACTGATCAGGAGAGTTGTCCGGCCGGGGGGGGGGCAGGCGCCGGCGCGAGGACGGGCCAGCGATGCCGGCAGGTCAGACAGACGACGTGTCCCGACCCGACCTCGATCGCGATCGTGTCGTGGGATCCACAGGCCGGGCACGGCGGCCACTGCTGGCGCGGAAACACGCGGCGATTTTGCATACCGGCCGGCCCGCCGGCAAGCTGAAGCGTCAGGTCCGCGACGCCGGATTGCGCGGCCACCCGCGACGGCCACGGAGCCGTTGACCGCGCGAGTACATTACTCACTCGCTCGTCTGAGCCGAGGCGATGCACTCGCGCGCGATGCGAGCGAACTTGTCGATCAGCAGCATGGTCCGCAGGGAGTTGGCTTCACTTGGGTAGTTCTTTATCCGACCGTGAAGAATGCCGTGTCGGTTCAATTCCGACTGTGCCCCCTCTGTACCGAACGGGTAGCACTTGAAGATGTGATCACTGATCGCGATAAGCAACAACTCGCCCCAGACTGGATCGCTCTCGGCGTACTGTTCGGCGGCAGGGCGCACTTTGATTGTCGGTGACATGCTCTCGGTCCCGACGATCGTCGCCGCCAGTCCGTCCACGAAGGGCAGTAGCGCCGGGATCGACAGTGAGTAGCGGCGCTCTGCGTGAGCATGGATGGCATCGTCAATGATGACGCGCCTATCAGCGAGGTAGGCGACGGTCGCCCAGCGGTCAGCCATGTGTCTGACGAGGGCCATGTCGTCGGCCCTTGCCTCGGCGCACAGCGTCTCGTCGAGCCATTCGCCGCCATGGCGTCGGTAGCCCTCCAGCAGCTCGTCGATGCTGTCAGCCGCCAGGTGGTCTTCGAGGCCGGTCCACCCGCGATGGGCGAAGACCTCGAACAGCTCACGTTCAATCGGCTCGACGTGCTCGCGGTACTTGGCGAGGGCGGCCAGCGCAGATCCCACGCGCTCGAAGTGCTCGAAATCGTCGGCGAGCGTTCGTTGAAGCGCCTCGAGATTGCGCAGGACGATCGCGGATTTGGACTGAAGCTGCAGCGGATCCATCGTCGAATCGTAGCGCTTCTAGGGCAGCCCCGCCACGTCGTGTAGCCGTTAGCCACTGTCTAACCTGCGGCCCTGCGCGTAATGGCGGACCTGTCCTGTCACGGCCGGCGCTACCATCGCCGCATGGCCGACGACACCAAACCCGCCTGGTTCGCGTACAACGCCCCGAAGCGGCCGCCGCGGCAAGCGAAGTCTGGCGAGCTGCTGTTCGAGTTCGTGCGGCAGCACGACCACAAGCACTTCCGCTTCGAGCTGCGGTTCCACGGCGAGAGCTACGGCTGGGAAGTGCAGATCTTCGATGGTGGCGAGTTCCTGTCGGGGCGCGGCCGATTCTTCAGGCGGGCCGACGCGATTGCGTGGGCCGAAGACATGCGGAACACGATCGGGGCGTTCAGGTAGCGCGCGTTACGGGGCCAGTTGCCGCGGGCACGGCGCGCTCCGAGGCCCCGAGCGCCGCCCCTGCGGCCGGCCGGCGCAGTCGCGCTAACATCGGCCCGTGACACTCGAAGAGAGCCTAGCGAGGGCGGAGCGTGACCTTTCGGCGATCTGGGAAGCGTTTCACGGCCAAGTCACCAGTCTCGGCGACAAGACCGTCCTACTCCTCGGCTACACGAGCGTGGCCCTCGAGCATTACGAGGCCATCGTATTTCTCGCCCGCAACCAACTGTTTGGGTCGGCTCTCGCACTCGCCCGGTCCGCTTACGAGATCATGTGGCGCGCCGGATGGGCTAACGCCTATGCCACACCCGAACAACTGAGGAAGATACTGAACGACAAGTTCGATTTTCCTTCCGCCGCAAACGTCGTTGAAGACCTCGACAGAGCATATGGTACGGGCGCGTTCTTCCAAGACATTCACAAGAGCTCGTGGAAGCATCTCAACAGCTACACACATACGGGTAAGAACCAGCTGATCGCGCGCATGACCGCAACTGACGTTGAGGCCAACTACTCGGCGTACGAGAAGGTCTTTGTCCTAGACGCCGCGAGGATCTGCGCTGGGATGACCGCGATTCTCACGCTCAAGGCTCATGGCCGACTAGAGAGCGCATCCCAGATCGAGCGGATTCTCCTAGGATGACCAGATCGCTCCTGCATCCGTCCGTGCATGGCCATTTCACGAAGAGCACAAGGATTCCTAAGAGGACGGCTTCCCCCACACTCAACCGTCATTGATCCGATCGCAAAATTGCTCGTGCAATACGGCGCTGATCATCGGTGAGCGCTGGGCCCGCGCCGTAGTACGCCCGCACCGCCTCCACGATCACGCGCCATTTCGGGAACCCCGTCGCGCGGGCGGCGGCATCGAGTTCTGCGCGGGTGTCGGCGGGGAGCCGAATCATGAGTGGTCGATAGGCGCCAGCCTTCTCGCCCGGTTTCACGCCGGTCGGCGGTCGTCCACGCCCTCGTTTCGCCATGTGTTCGGATTATATCCTGACGATCAAATAAATACTTGACGTCCGATAATTATCGGCCTATATTGGGTCGCACGTAAGAACGGCGCCGCCCGGTGCTACCAACACCGAACGACGCCTAACCGTCAACCTGGGTATAGCAGGTCGAGCGGCTCCCGCCATTGTATCGGGGACCCCGACCCGCACGGAGGTCCCCGATGTCCGCCACCGTTCTCCCCTTCTCCTCGGACCGTCGTCGTGCCACGCCTCTGTCTGGCGTCGAGCTGCTCGCCCAGCTCCTGGCGATCGAATCGGTCACGATCTCGGCTGACGTGATGCCCGGCCATTTCATCGCGAACGCCAAGATCGCCGACCTCCAGCCGTCGCAGATGGTCGCCGCGATCATCGCGACCGAGGCACGGATTCGCCTGACCCATCCGCACGCGACCCGCACCGGCTGGCGCGCCGCCAGCGACGGGCTCCGCATCTACTTCGCGGCCTGACCCACCACCGCATCGGCCCGGTTGGCGATGCCCGCCGGCCGGGCCCGTTATCGCGCTACGTGCGCGAGAAGGGAGCGATCCGTCATGTTTTTCAGCGTCGCCCTGCGGGGGCGTCATGCCAGCCCACCGGCGTGCCCCGTGCACGTCTTCATCGATCGCGATCAGACGCGCGTCAGTTACCGCGACCACTCGTTATCCGTGCCGATGCCCGAGACGTGGACGCTCGACACCGTCCGCGCCGTCCTCGAGGCCTTGCGCCGGTACCTGCCGGGCCACGAGCCGCACGAGGTCCACGCCCGGGTGCAGGTCTCGGGCCCGCAACGCCGCCGCCGCGCCGTCCTGACGGTCAGCCTGCGCGACCTCGAGGCGATCGTCTACGTCCCGGCGCTCAACGCGGACTTCACCGAGGACGCGGACGCGCTGCGGTTCTCCGCGCCAATGGTTGCGGCGCTCAAAACGCTCCAGGGCCGCGGCGTGTTCGCGCTCGCCGCGCTCCAGCCGGTCCCGGCGGTGATCGCGGCCGTCGAGGAGACCGACCGCACGGTCGACAGCGCGACGCTGATCGACTTGCTGCGCCGGTTGCCCGCCGAGAAGCGGGCGGCCTTGGCGACGCTCCTGCGCGCCTCGCTCGAGCAGGACCGCGACGACGACGAGGCCTGATGCCGCAGCCCGCACCGGAACGCCTCGCCGACCGCGTCCGGCGGCGCCTCCGGGCCGCGATGACGCGGCAGCGGCTCTCCCAGCACGCCGTCGCCGATCGCCTCGCCTGGAGCCAATCACGCGTCGCGCAGAAGCTGAATCCGAACCGTCCCTCAGCCCTGACGCTCGACGAGCTCGAGGCGTTGGCGCACGCGGTCGGCGTCTCCGTCGTCGCGCTGGTCGCCGACGAGGAGCACACCGCATGACCGCGACTGAGTCATCACGTGACTCACTGCGCGGAAAGGTGAGTCATCCCCTGACTAAATCGCGTGTCGGGCTTGTGCGTCGCCCGCACCGCGTGTGATCACAACGCACGAGCCGTGGAGGACGATCCCATGCTCCCGCAGCCACAAGGCCTAGTCCCGCGCACGCATGCCGCGCGCACCGCGGGCGTCCCGGCGCCCCTCACCATCGCGGCCGGCCGGGCCCACACCGCCGAGACGATCCTCAAAGCCTGGTTTCAGGGGAAATCGGCGAACACGATCCGCAGCTACCGCCACGACCTCGAGGCCTTCGCGCTCTATCTGTCGCGGGCGCTCGGCATCTCCCCACCGATGGATGTGCATGCCGCGGTGTCGCGGCTCTTCAAACAGTCGGCGCCGTCCGCGCACGAGATCGTCCTGGGCTTTCGCCACTACCTGGAGACGGCGCACCTGTCGGCCTCCGGCATCAACCGGCACATTGCGACGCTCCGCAGCGTCACGAAGCTGGGACGCATGCTCGGGATGATGACCTGGTACCTCGAGGTGCCGGGCGTCAAAGCGGAGAAGCGCCGGAAGACCGCGGGCCCCACGGTCGCCGATGTCCGCCGCCTCCTCGATGCGACGAGCGGTGACACCGAGGCCGACACGCGCGACCACGCGATCATCTGGACGTTCTACGCCTGCGGCCTGCGCGTCTCGGAACTCTGTGGCCTGACCCTGCAGGAAACCGATCTGGTGCGCGGCTCGACGTGGATCAAGGGAAAGGGCCGCAAGGAAAAGGAACTCATCCCGCTACCGGCGCCGGTGCTCGCGGCGATCCGGCGCTACCTGACGTATCGCGGCACGTCCGCCGGTCCGCTGTTTCAATCACGCGGTTATCGCGGGAAGAATCGCGACGGGCGCCTCGAGACGCGCTCCGTGCTCCGGATCGTCCGCAAAGCCGGCCAGCGCGTCGGGCTCCACGTGTGGTGCCATGGCTTGCGACATTCCAGCATAAGCGCGGCTCTCGACGCGGCGGCCCGCGTGGGCATGTCGATGGACAAGGTCCGCGCCCACAGTCGCCACGCCGCGATTGCGACGTTGCTCGTCTACGCGGATGAACACGATCGCGAACGGACGCAGCGGACGCTCGCGGATCTGGTCGCCAGCACCCTCACGTCCGACCCGTCACGCTAAAAGGAGAACCACCATGTCCGTTTCTCGTGCGTTGAAACCGCTGCGCATTCTCGTCCTGACCTCCGCGATCTCGTGTGTCGCGTCGCCGGCGCAGCCGACGCCGCTGCCGCCGCTCCCGCTGGTGCTGACCGGCCAGAGCCAGGCCGTGATCCTGGGCCCGCATCTCGCTCGCGCCTATCACGGTCCCGTCACGACCGTCGCGGAGTCGGGCCTGTCGATCGCCTTCTGGTCGGCCGAGGACCGCCTGTGGCGGCAGCTCATACCGTCACTCCATCAACCGCTCGCGGCGCTCGTGTTCTGGCAAGGGGAGAGCGACTGTGCGGGGACCTCGACGGCCGTGCCGGACTACGCCGCGCGGTTTGGCGACCTGATGTCACGCATCCGCCGTGAAGCCGACGCGCCGAGCCTGCCCGTGCTGGTCGTCACGGTGACACCGTTGGCGGCCTGCGCCAACGTGCGACAGATTCAAGCCGAGTGGACTCGCGAGGACGCCCACGCCACGCTCGTTGCCGCGGACGAGATCCCGCGCGTGGATTTCCCCGCGGACATTCACATCACCGATGCCGGCGCCGAGGTCCTGGCGCACCGGCTCGTCGCTGCGGTGACGACCATCGGGGATCGCTGACCGCGCCCTAGATCGGCGGCGGCGGCGGCAGGCAGCGCCGTCGCGAGCCCTTTGGTGCGCGTTGCCTCCGCGACGACGTCCTGAAAGATCGGCGTCGGAGTCGACGTCCAGCCGCACCAAGGGTCGCGTTCGCTTGCGCGATGATGCCGTTCAGCGTCCGCCCACGCGGCACGATTGGCGGCGCTTGTGGCTGGCCGATCGCGCCGAGCACGTTCGCCTTCGGTAATCGGCCCGATCACAAACCGATGGCGCGCCAGGAACCGTACACGATGAACGCGACGCCGAGCAGCCGAAAGGTCCATCGAGACCATGCTGCGGTGCGTTCGATGTCGTCGTGAGGTTCGCGCAACACCTGGGCATGCTCGCGCCCGAGCCGCGTGGCGGCGACAATAAAGAACATGCCGAGTAGGACAATCAGCCCGGCCCACGGGTCCACGATCCGCACGATCAGCTCGGGCGCCTGTTAGCGCATCATCCGGGTGGACACGCAGGAGATGGCCGACGTGCCGAGCGTGTAGCACGTCGCCTCACCCATTGCGAACTGGCGCGGACGAACTCCGCCGTCGAACTGGGCCGCCAGGCGAGTCCCGCCCAGCACGTACGTCAGCGCCAGCGCAGACACGAACCCGAGCAGAAACATTCGCATAGACACCTCCAACGGTGGCCAGGGAACTCGACCCGAGCCGGCTGTCGAGCACCGCGGTCCATGCATGACCCTACCACCGTCGCCGCTGCTCCGCTGGGCGAAGGTCGGCCCGCGAATCAACGTCCGAGAATGCGTCTTCTCGGACACGCCTGGGGGCGAAAGTGGCGGCCACCAGTTGGGTCCCGTGGGTCATGCTAGAGTCCGCCCGCGATGGACATCACGGACGTACAGGAACTGCGGCAACTGGAAGTCCTGGTTCCCGGGCCGGATGGCGCGAATCGGTTCGTGACCATCGCCGGGCTCGCGCGGATTTCCATCGGCCCAGAGGCGGGAAGCGGCAGCTATACGTTTCGCGTCGGCCCCGTCTTCGAGGCGTATCAGGTCCTCGGTGTGTCGTGCCTCCCGTCGATTGCCGCGTTGGAGCTCGATATCGCGGCGCTCGCGGAATGCGCCCTGACGGGTCACACCGCGGAGTTCGATGTCGACTCCGGGCGTATCGAAGTGGCGCTGGAGATCGTGGCTGGCGGCGCAGTGAAGACCATCTCCGTGGTGTTCAGCGTGACGATTCTGGTCGCCGCCTAGCGAAAGCAGCTAGTTGAGTGGCCGTCGTCACCGTCGACGTCGAATACGAGCGAGCGCGGCGCCTCCGTGCCCCGCTGGGTGCCGGAAGTCCATCTCGGGCAAGCCGCCGACGTGCTCCCGCAGCATGACGCTCCAATCCTCGCCGGCCGGACGGGCGATGGCGATCGCGGATTCGATTACGAGTCGGTAGGGCGCACCGCGCGCCGGCCGCAGCTGCTGTGTGTCGCAGATGATTGTCATCGTGGCCATCGGAGCTCCGCGCCGCTATTGACGCTGGAGCGTCAACGTAATCCCGACGGGCGGGCCAGCACAATTGCCGCCGGTGAACCCAGCCGAGGTCCAGCGCAGGCTTCCTGCCGCCGCCGTTCCCGAGAAGCTGCCCGACGCGCCGGTACAGCCACCCGACGGGCGATTGAGCGTCAACGTGCCGGTAAATGACGTGGCGTCGACCGTGCCGTTGATGTTGCCGGTCCACCCGAGTTGCGGCGACACCCAGGTGCCGGCGACGGTTCCCGACGTCTGACTGAGCGTCACCGTCACAGCCTGCACGGCGAAGTTCGTCGACGAGAGCGTGCCCGTCCATCCTCCTGCAACCTGCGCGGCCGGTGGGGGACTGGGCGCCGCTGGCGTGTCACCTCCGCACGCACTCAGCGCAAGAACCACGACGATCGGGTATCCAAGCCGGGGCACCAGCCCAAGACGAGGCATGCGATCCTCCTTCATTGTTAGGCCGCCGAACGGCGGGATCGATGTAACAACGACGAGAACAGCTCAACCGAACAGAGGTGGAGAAGGTGGATCGTTCCCGACCATCGATGTGAAGGAAGGGAACCGCCATGCGTATTGTATCGATTTGTCGCTTCTCTGAGCCGCAGCAGGGTAGCGCTCCCTATGTTCCCCGCAGCGTGCAATCTTAGGCGGTGCTGGATCTCAAACGGTCACGGGGACAGCGACTTACGCTAAGAATGCAGCCCGTGCGATCTTAGGAGCGCGACGGCTAAGAATGCAGACGGTGTGGCCACGCCTGTGGCGACGCGATGTAGTCAGAGGATGAGAGTGAGTGAGAGAGAGTGAAAGTAACCCCGTCAGGGTAAATGGAGGAGAGAGAAGAACTACGCGCGAATCCTCGCGATCGTGGGTCGGTGCCGATCTCCCTTTCAAGGCCAAAACACGGGTTCGAATCCCGTTGGGGACGCCACACTTACGCGATTTTCAAGAATCCGCTGTGGCCGTTTTTGTGGCCACCGTTTGCGCCGGTTGCGCGCTGGCGAGATGCTCCGCGTTCGCGGTAACGGCGCGCCGGATCTCGGTGTCGCGGACATGGCCGTATCGGTCGAGCATGCGCAACGAGGTCCAGCCCGCGAGGAACTGAATCACCCGAGGATTGATCCCGTGCTCGAGCATGAGCGTGACGCCGGTGTGCCGCATCGTGTGATGACTGACAGCGGGCAACCCGGCGGCCTCGAGCGCGCGGATAATCCGATTGCTGGCCGTCTGCTGCGTCGGTGGTGCGCCCTCGTCGCCTTCGCCGAAGACATAGCCGCTCTTCGCGTGGCAGCGCGCCAATAACGCGGTTCGGAGCTCGTCGGGCAGTGCGACCCGATGGACCTTGCCGCCCTTACGCCGGACCTCCATCCAGGACGGACCGAGATGGTCCCGCTTGAGCGCCAGGACTTCGCTGATGCGGTTCAGGGACACGAGTGTGACCCGGCACATGAGCGCCACGTCGGCCGGCAGCGCCAGGACCCGCGTCAACTCGTCGTCGTTCAAGACCCGAATCCGCTGATCGTCGACCTTGTACGGCTTCACGGCGCGCAGCGGTGACAGGCCGAGGCGGCCCCAATCGACCGCGCGCGAAAAACAGCCGCGGATGATATTCAGCTCGCGATTGACCGTTGACTTGCTCACGTCCTCCGCGCGCTCCTGTTTCCACCGCTCGATGTGAAAGGCCGAGACATCCGTGATAAGGCGATCGCCGACGGATGCGACGAGCGAATCGAGCACCGTCTGATCCTTGTAGGCCGTCACGTTGCTCTTGGCGGTGTGCTTCACGTACGCCTTGACGTGGTCGGAGAGGCGTACCGGCTTGGGGCGCCGAAGCCCCGCTTTCCCCTCGAGCACTTCGAGGCGCCGCTTCTGGGCGATCCGTTCCGCGAGTGTCCGATTCGCGGTGTGCGTCGTCTCGCGATAGCGCTGCCGAAACAGATTGAACCGAAACCAGAACGGATGCCGGCACTTCGCCGGATCGGGACACCCGCAGCGCTTGAACAGATTCACCGGTCGGCCCCGATCGCATCGATCGTGTGCGCCGCGATGTAGCGGTCGAGCGCCGCGATAGAGAAGCGGGTCAACCGACCCACCTTGACGAACTCCACGCGACGCGTCGAGACCCAATTGCGGAGCGTCCCTGGCGACACGGCGAGATACTGTGCCGCTTCGTCGACCGAAAGCAACCCACGTCGAGCGCTGTCTTCCGGCCGGCTCACGCGATCCTCTTCGCGCTGTCGAGGGCGGCGCCGTACTCGGCAGGCACAGGCAGTCGGAGCGCGAGACGCCACGCCAGTGCACAGCGCCAGCAGCGTCCATACGTCGAGCGGTCGAGCGGATCGCCGCAGGAGAAGCAGCGTCCGGCCACATACGGCAGGCCAGGCGTCAGCACGAGCAGCGGCAAGGCGGCGCCCGATGTATCCGTCTCGAGCGCGATGGCGAACGCCTCCCGCCGGCGTTGAACGTCGCTGTCGCAAATGCGGAGGAGCGTGAGCAGTGCGTCGCGCTCGCGAGCAAGCAGGGCCCGACGGTCCGCGCTGAGCCGGTCATGCGGTCGCACCAACAGGCGGCCGCGATCGGCCGCGAGCGTGAAGCCCTCCGCTTCCAACTCGAGCAGCAGCGGCAGGGCCGGACTGGCGAGCACATCCGACACGGGGCTCATATTTCGGCCCACCCTTCGTCTCCGCCTAAGAGTGCAGACCCGCCTAAGATTGCAGAGGCTGCATTCTTAGCAGAACCCATTGATTCCTCGCCGTTTACCGGCGTCGTGCTCCCTAAGATTGCAGCGAGGGGGGAACCTACAATCTTAGGCGCTGGCGCGCTGCATTCTTTGTCATCGTCCTCGCCGGCGAACGCTGGCGCCTCGCGAAACTCGGGCTTCAACCGACACGCCCAATGGCCAGACGCGCCGGGTCCACCGACCCGCTTTGCCTCACAGAGTTCCCGCCGGCGTCGATAGAGGCGGTCATGACCGATATTCGCCTCTCGGGCCGCGGCCTCGACGTGCTTCACGTCGTGGAACTCACCGTCGGCCAACACGCGGCACAGAAACGCGTCGACCGCCTCCGTGCTCGACTCGCCAGGCGCTCGAGAGGCGCCCGCGAAAATCAAGTCCGGTCGTACGTCGGGTCGCGGTTCGACCCACTGGACGCCTTGGTCCGTGCAGCGAAACGACCAGGGCACGGCGGGTGGATTGGACACGATGTTGTGCTTGATGTTCGCGAGGATTCGCGCGCCGGCCGGCGTCCCGCCGTTCGGATCCTCGGCATCTGGCGCCACGGCCATGACCAAGCGCGCGACGCCGCCGAACCCGATCGAGGCGTTCAGGCGGTAGAGCGCGGACGTGGTCTTCGAGTCCTTTGTGAGGTGCATCACGAGCACAATGGCGACCTTCGTGCGCTCGGCGAGCTGCGCCAAAGGGGTGAGCACCTGACGCACTTCCGCGTCCTTGTAGCTGTCCGCATCGCCGAGATAGTTGGATACCGGATCAATGACGACGAGCGCGGCGGCGGTTCGAGCGATCAACGCTTCGAGCATCTGTAGATCCTGCTTGAGCGTAAAACCTCGCTCGTCGAGTGACCCGTCGCCGGTCCGATGCGTTCGGACGCTCGTCACGACGTGCACGCGCCTCGCGTCGCCCCCCATGGCATCCAGCCGCGGCCGCACAGTGTCTGCTAACCCATCCTCTGCGGCGAGAAAGATCACATCCGCCACGGCCGGCGCCGATGGATGGTCGGGCCACGATTGACCCGATGTGACCCGCGCCGCCACGTCGGTGGTCATCATGCTTTTGCCCACACCGGGATCGCCGGCCACGATCGTCAGCTTGCCCCGAGCAATCCGCCCGAACCATAGCCAGTCGATCGGCTCCGGCTTCACGTCAGCGAGATTCACGACGACTAAGCCCGCCTCGGGCGGCTCCTCGGCCTCGGTCCCCGAGGGTTGATCCGTCGGCACGTAGAGCGGCGCGTTCTTGACGGCCTCTCCGAATGCGCGTCGGAACGTTTCCACGGAGCCGCACCGGCGATACCAGTCGTTCAGATCCTTGACGCCGTCCGGCATGGACAGGACGGTGACCTTTGGGATCCCGACGGACGTGACGATGGCGTGCACGGCTCGGACAAAGTCGTGGCCAGCCTCGTCGGCATCCTGCGCGATCACGACGTGCTCAATGTCACGGAGATGGTCAGCGCGGACGGTTGTACCGACGCTACTCGCGCCTGGAACGCCCAGCGCCGGTAGTCCAGCGTGCCAGCACGTAATGGTGTCGGTCTCGCCCTCAGCGATCACGAGTCGCTTGACCCGACGCGCCTCTCCGAGCTTCCACTCGCCATAGGGCGTGAGGCCGTCAGTACCCGGACCGTCCCACGTGAACTTCGGACCACCGGCTGACTTCTCGAGCGCGCGCCGGATGTGGATCCGCCGTGACATCTGCCCGGCGGCGTCGCGGTACGGGATGCGGATGCCGCGGCGCTCGTTTTGCCAGCCGAGTTCGATCAACACCGCCTCGGGCAAGCCCTTCGCGACTGCCACATCCGCGATTGTCAGCGGCGCCGTCTGTTTGCGCGGCGACGACGTTTGGGGCGGCTCGGTGAATAGGTCGGAGAACTTGAGTCCCTTGGCCGCGAGGATCGCGGCGTTGTCACATCCCGCCTTACAGTGCAGGACGATACCCTTGTCGCCCATTCTCACGGTCAGCGACGGGTTCCGGTCGCCGTGCGCGTGGCTGGGACCGGGACACGGTACGTTGAAGCCAGAGCCGGCGCGGACCCGACGATCGAAGTGTCCGAGGAATTCGTCGAGCGTCATGACGATGACTGCTGCGTGTGCTGGGCAGTTGCTTGAAGGTAGGCAGCACGAGCGCGATGGAGTTCCTGCTCTGCGTCCTCCACGTCGGCATTGGCGGCGCGGGCGATCTGTTTTAGGTCCTTCAATTTGATCTCCCAGTCGATCATGCAGTGCCACCGCTTCTCAACAGTACTCATGGGCGCCCGCCCTTTTTCGAGCCGACCTCACGACGTTCACGATGGACCCGCTCCACCTCGCTGCGTTTGAATAACCGAACGCCCGATGCCGTCCGCTGCGCAGCGAGCTTGCCGGTACGCTCGAGCCAGCGGACGGTTGCGGGAACGACTCGCAAGATCCTGGCAGCGTCGGCAGTGGTTAGCAGCAGTTCGGGCATTCGTCTCTCCTGTCAGTGTTCGATTGACGCATGCCCCATGAAACCATCTATAATTTCCATTCACCACTGGTTTCGCAGTCCATGGAAATTCGATGAATCGTTGGCTTATTCAATGGATTGGACGGGACGAGGTCGCCTGGTTCAACCCGGAGCCCCAAACCCAGGAAGCCCTGTCCCGCGCCCGCAGTGGGATCAGACGGCGAGGCGCGATCGATCCCGTGAGTAAAGGCCCGCGCGGGGCCCTTGCGGCCGCGGTGCTCAGGTCGCTGGCGGGCACCGACGCCAAGAAGGATCTCGACAGAGCGCGGTCGTTGTTGCTTAAACAGTCACGACTGCGTGTCGTGGACGCGGTACCTTGGTCGTCGATCGGTGTCGACCTCGCGAGCGTCCGCCAACAACTGCTTACCTGGTATGCACGCGGACAGATTCGCTGGAATCCGAACTATGCCGGCCTCGAATCGGATGATGGTCCCAGTACGCACATATTGCCAGAGCTGATGGACGCTGTTCACTGGCGGGGCCCAGATGACGTTGTCGCTGACTCGTTCGGCGGTGCAGTTCTCGCGTCAGCCGTCACTGGAGCCCTTCACAAAACGCTGTTCGTCTGTCTGGCATGTCGCCGGCTGCTGACTCGCGATACACCCGGCTGGGGATGGCGCCGAAAACGTTGCGACGATTGCAGGGAAAGGTGGAACCATAACTGGGCACCGTACTCGCTCCAACGAGAGTACCTACGGTTGAAAGACCGAGCCCGAAAACGACGACCACCTATCAGCGATGGTGAGCGGAGGGAGCTAGTTGCAACCTATGACCGGATCGTCGCCAGGATGAACGGTGGCCAGATTACAGAAGCCGACGCAATCAGCCGCATCGATCGAATGCTGCCGCGATCATCTCGCGGGAGACGCCGACGGTTCTGATGGACGAGCAAAGGCGCCAAGCCTCCAACGCGATCCATAATCGTTCATGGAACGCTTCGCGAGATCTTTGCAACGAAAATTCGTTGACCAGAATCTCTACAGAATCGAAGAGCGGTTGCTCTCACTGATTGGGATGAGAGAGAAGGTCACGGATGTACGCGATCATTCTCCGGTGGCCAAAATGCCGTTCAAGGTTCACGATCTGCTTCAGATCGGCCTCCGGCGCACACTAGAACTCGCGGAGGCGTCGATCCGCGAGTTGAATCGCCAAAATGTGACGACCTCGATGGTGCTCGTGCGAGCCGTGTTTGAAACGGGCGCACTGCTCTTCGATTCCGCCCAACGAGTTGTGGATGTCGTAGAAAAAGACGACGTGAAGGAACTTGATCAGCTCGACAAGTTTCTAATGGACGTTCTCGTTGGGTTCAAGTCCAAGGATTGGGCCGCTTCGGAGGAGTACGTCGCGCGCAATGTGCTCACGATAATCGAGCGAATTGGCAAACGGCTGAAAATCGACACGATGTGGTTCTACGAGGGCCTGTCCGAACACGCGCACCCGAATTATCTAGGGATGATGGCGACATATCGCGGCACGCCGGAGGAGGGAAATCCGATCGTCAAGTATGCGGATGGACCGAACTCGGGAAGAGACGGGTCCATCAAGATCGCGTTCGGCGGATTGGATATTGGACTAGGTTTTACTGAGGGTGCGTTGGAGAAGTACGGTGACGTAGCCAAGGGGTTCGCTCTACTCACTGAGAGAGCGATTTACGAGGGAGGCACTTGGCCGCGCGACGTGGCCTATCCGGTAAAACGTCCGTAACAGCGCGGGTGCGGCGTGGTTGTCGGGCATCCTCGGCGAGCGACTCTTGAAGCGACGTTACCCACCGTGCGAGGCCTTTCTTGAGATTAACGGAGAGAGAAGTCTGTGCATTGTTTCGCACTTGGTTTCTCGATGAAACTCGCCTGGTCGTACTTTTCGAGTCTTCCAATGGATTCGGTGGATTCCTGACGGGTCGGGTGGCGAAACCGCCAGACAAAACACTTCGGTTGGCTGACGCGGAACGCGATGTTGACTTTACCTGCAGTGTCGAGTCCTCGACGTGGGACTTCGTCGATTCGCGCGACGCTTCACGGCTCTTGCCGCGCTTCAAGCGGTCACGCGAGCGCATTGAACGCGCAATAGAGGGGCGAAACGGTTCGGGACGTGTCGTGTTCATCGAATTCTCGTCTGATTGATGTCGCAGTCGCCAACCCTTAATACCCACCGCGTCCGGCGTGACGAAATGCCAACCTCCCTTGCCACGATCGCTGTTTCTTCCATTTGAACGGCTCGGCATCGTCGCGCTGCGCCTCCCGAAGGGCCCGCCGCGCCTCGCGCGCCTGCTCGCGCTGGAGCCGCTGTCGCTCGCGTTCCGTGTGGAAGACGCCCGCCAAGGATGCCGGCGACGCCGGCGCGAACTGCAGGACCGCGTACTCGATCGTGTTCATCGAGTGGTCAAACACGCCATCCTTCCGCGGCCGGCGCGTCGACGGTGACGCCGTTCGCGCCATCGAGAGGGTGTCCCAGACATAGCCGGCCTCGAGCCCGTCGACGAGCAGCGATCGCACCCGCGGCCGATGATCCCGCGACAGGACGACGAACCGATCGCAGACCTGGAAGCACGGCGAGCCGTCCGGCAGCGATCGCTCCATGTAGCCGGCGAGCACCTGGATCGCGTAGTTGCGGCGCTCGAGGTGGTTCGCGTTCGGCTCCGTGACCACGTCGATTCCCATCTCGCGCAGCACCGTGACGGCCGATCGATTTGTGCCCTGGGAGTTGTTCGTGGCGCCAGCCGGGTCACCGCAGCTCAGGACATTGAGCGTCACGTTTTGCGGGCGAGCCTGCCAGTCGCGCAGCGTGGCGACGCGCTGCGGCGTATACGCGGGACCCGCGGCGATGGGGAACCATCGGGCGCGCAGATCGAGCACCGCGGGCGCGAAGTCCTCGAGGAACAGCGCCTGCCCCTGGACGGCGCCGAGAATCACCCACCGCGCGCCCCCACGCTGCAGCTGATGCCACGAGACACACGGCGCCGAATGGCCGAAGTCCCACGCCTCGAACAGCGGCAGCGCCGGATCGAACAACGGGGACGGGCTGAGCTCCACGTCGGCGACTTCGGGCACGACGTGCCGATCGCGATTGAAGTAGCCCTTGTAGACGGGCGTGCCCTCGACTGAGAGCCCGCGACGTCCTTCGATGAAGCGGCGCCGCAGCACATGCCCCGCCGGATAGTCGGCCTCGAGCTGCGGGATATAGCCCGGATCGAGGTTGCTCGCGTTGTCGTAAACCGTCGTCCGGATGTACCGGTAGTTGGGTTTGCAGACGGCGTTGACCGCGTACGAGTCGGCGAGCGGGAATTCCTCCGCGAGCCAGTGATCCTCGTCCGGCGGATTCGGCGACAGGTACAGCTCGTGCGGATAGCCCGGCTGACTCAGGCGCCCCTTGAGCGCCTGGAACACCGGGTGCGGGATCTCTTCGGGCTGATCGAGGTAGATGATCGCGAGGTTCAGCCCGGCGAACTTCGAGAAGAGACTCGCGCCCTCGCTCGGCTTCAGGCCACGGACGTAGACCTGCGACCCGTTCGGAAACGCAAAGTACTGTTCCTCGGCGTTCCACGTGCACCGATGCCCGAAGAGCTCCTCGAAGCGTGCCTTCAGCTGCGCCCGCGTGTCCGTGTCGTGCCACCGCGAGATCATCGCGTGCAGCCCCGGGTACTGCTCGCACCGGTGCCCAACCTTCAACAGGCAGACCGTCGTCTTGCCGGACCGGATGGCGCCTTCGAGGTCCTGGTACTGATCCTCGCATTGCCAGAAGACCGTCTGGACGGGCGTCAGCTCGAAGATCTTGGCGTCCGCGCCGAACTGCTGGGCGATCGCGGACGCGGCGGCGCGCGCGTCGGTCATTTGGTGTCCACGCCCGGGGCGAGGACCACGACGCACGGCGAGCCGGACTTCGACTTCACCTCGACCGTATCGGCCGGCTTGCCGTCGATGTAATGCGCGGCGAGCTGCACGTACGGGAAGGATTCGCGCGGTCGCCCGCGCAACCCACGGAGGACCGCGGTCTTGATCAAGTCGGGATCTTCGCTCGCGATCTCCTCGAAGACCTGACGGATGGACGCCTTGAAGGTGCGCGTGACGCGGTCCTTGCTGCCTTTCGGTCGCCCCGGGCCGCCACGTCGCAGGTGGCGCGTGTCAGGATGCAGATTCGCCATCGTCAGGACTCCAAGCCTTCGATTCGGACCACGAACGAACAGCCGCGCAGGCGGTGCACGTTGTCGCTCAGGACACGCGCGAACTGTTCAGGGACGGCGAGTTTGAGCACCGCATCGCCCTCGCCCGTCAACGTGAAGGCCGTGCCTGTCGGCAGCGCCGCCTCGAAGATGAGCGGCGCGTTACTCGGCTTCGCCATCGGTCCCCGCTTCAGTAGCAAGCGCCGCCGGTGGGGCGCCGTGTTCATCCACCCAATCGCGCCAGCGGAGAATCACCAACGCATCCGCGCGCGGTCGATGCGGCCGATTGACGACGAGGACGCCGGTCTGCCCATAGGTCGCGGCGCTCGCGCAGATGCCCCCGAGCCAGTCGAAGAGGAACCGCGGCAGCACGCGCCGGATCTTCAGCTGATACCGAAACGGGTCGGCGACGAAGTCCGCGCCGTGGCGCTCGCCGGTGACCGGAATCCGACCTGTCCCCACGTCACGCGCAAAGGCCCGCTCCGCCTGTTTCCAGCCGCGATCCGGCATCACGCCAATCCCCTTGCGCAGGCGACGGTTCGTGGCCACAATCCCGCGCCATGGCTGCGATCATTCCGTTCCCGGCCCCACAGTGGCCGGAGTGCGACCCCGAGGCCCTCCGTGCGAAATACGGCGACACGCCGATGGTGAATGACGTGATCCGCCTGTTCCAGGAGATGCAAGTCACGCACTATCCGCCGCACTACGGGCGTCCCGGCCGGCGTCGCGGCACGGGCCCGCCGCCCCTCCGACCGCGGGCACGTTAGCGCGCACGCGCCTGCACGTGCGATCGGTCGGCATCAGCTCCGCGCCGCCTTGTAGACGCACGCGGTTTGAATGTTGATGTAGTGCGTCGCGTCGGAGGTCGAGAGCTGGACCTGCAGCTTGACGGTCTCGCTCGCCGTCGCGAAGCTCGAATTCGCCAGCGTGAGCATCGTGTGCGTCGACGTACCAGACGCCCAGTCATCCCACCAGCCCGCCGGCCGCGTGTTGCCCAGCGGCGCATAGACACCGATCGACGTGGAGAAGCGCTGCAGCTTGAATTGCCAGGACAAGACGCGCTCGCCGGTCGGCCCCGAGAGCGCGGTGGTCGGCAGCGTCACGTTCGTCCCGCCCCAGAACCATTTGAGCACCGGCGACTGCGCGGCGGCCGTGCCGTTGCGCGCCTTGACCACCACGTCCGCAATGATCACGTCGCCATCGGCCATATCCCCCGCCGGCACCGTGAAGGTCAACGCATCCGTCGCCGCGGACGAATTAGCCACATTCGCCCACGTCGAGTTGTAGCCCTTGAACGGCGAGGCGGAGCCCCACACGACGCCGCTCGAGCCGTTCGATTGCAGCACCTGGCCGGCCGTGCCGATCGAGCCGCCGGCCGTGAGTGTGACGGACGACCCGATGACGACATTCCCGACAAACGTCGAGCCGCCGAGGACGCTCAGCGTCTTGACCGTCGAATTCGAGGAGTTCAGGCGCGCCGTGCCATTGAGGTACCCGTCTTCCATCGCGTTGACTTCATCCTGCAGATCGTTCACGTCGGCCGGCTGAATGACATTCCCAGCACTCTTCGTCGTGAAGGCTTTGATCGCGGACGGAAAACTCGCCATTAGCCGCGCTCCTTCACGTTGCCGATGCACCACTCCAAGGACCACGATCGCTGCAGGTCCGGCGGCAACTGCCGCAGCACGGCCCCCGCGAACAGCTGCGTGGCGGCCTCATCGAGCGGCGCCCATTCCCAGCCGTCGCCGACCCGTTCGTAGCGTTCGACGACCGGGAGGCGGCACGCGCGGCCGGTCTCGCTCGGGAGCAGACCGAGGACCCGCGCCTCGAGCCTGGGCGAGATGCGCACGATCGTGACCGGATGGACACGGAGCGTGCGACCTGTCGCGGTCTGGCACGTCGTCGCCGCGCTGATCGCCCCCATCGGCACGAGTTCGGGATTCGGGAAGAACATGGACCGATCCCGGCCGAGGGGCGACGGCAGACCGTCCAGATCCTGTTGGGAGAGGATGAGACCCATCACTGCGCCTCCAAGGCAGCGAGCTCGCGCTGCACCGCGTGCGCAATCAACCGGCGGGCGAGCGCTGACACGCTTGAGCAGTCGCGCTCAGCGAGTCGCGACAGCTCCGTCGCAAGCGACTTCGGGACAGTGAGTGGCACACGGACATCCGACAAGGTGCCCGTGATGCGAGTGGAATTGCGACGAATGGACACGGCCACGCCTCCAAGGCGAAGAGGGTGGCCTTTACTGCCTGCGGACACCGCAGGCTGGCGAGCCGAGGCCGACGCAACACGCGCGTCGGGCAGCGTCGCAGGGTAGACCCGCGTTAACGACGACGACGGAGCACGAACGGAATCGACCGCTTGGTGATCATACCGACGAGCGCGCGCAGTCCCTCACCGGGCGACTTCGATTCCAACGATTTCGCGAATCGTTCTGTTTCAGGCGTCACCGGGTATTTCAGCTCCCAGCTGCGAATCGGGACAGCGCACGTTGAGAACTCGATCACCGTGGGATCAATATAGCACAAGTTTGACGCATCGGCGGTTATGATTTGAGCGATAGAATTTCGCGGACCAGAGGCACATCCCCAGGCGGTCAATCCGGCAACCACAGTGACTTGCGCGGATCGGCCCACGCTTTCCCCTTCGCGGTCAGATATGGGTCCAGAAAGACGCGAGTCCGTTCGTGCGGCGAATTGAACGAGCGGTCATCCTCGGAGATCGCCAAGTGCTCGTCGGCGGCGCGCTGGAACGTGGCTCGCAGGTCCGAGTCGGAGGCGTCTGTTGTCACCAGTCCGCGGTCGCGAAGTATGGCGATGAGTGCCTCGACCGAGCTGTCGCTCTCCAATAGCCGGCCGAGTTTTGTCGGAGCGATCATC